>JADMIO011683250.1_pt1 | contig 88347 bp, 75 predicted proteins | sample 8958161 | NCBI WGS metagenome assembly JADMIO01 (sample SAMN16585339, study PRJNA669376) | soil metagenome | isolation source: Crop rotation soil | place: USA: Cullars Rotation, Alabama | collected 2011 | reverse complement strand
GAGCCAGTGTGATTACATTTGCGGCCTAACTGTGGCCAGTCCAGTTACGCTGGAGTCACTAGTATTTAGGTGACACTATAGAAGCGGCCGCGACAACTTGTCCACGTGGAATTCTAAGCTTAGGATCCCAATGTGCTGGAAAGGTCGGCCAATCCAGCTCCGGTGTTCCCCTGGTAGTTCTGGGCAAAGCCCCATTGCGTCCCAGGTCCACCCGGTAACGTCAGCGGTGTCCCCAGCGTGACCGGGATCGCCGTGAACGTGTTCGCGGTGAGGTTCTGTGGTCCGAGATCCACCGTGATCAGCGGGCCAGAGGCGTTGGTGAACACCGGCGTCGCAGCCTGGTTGTAGTTGTTCCAGAACTGGATCCGCGCCACTACGTCGGTGTAGGCCTGCGTGGTCGCAGACACCATGTAGAGGGTCAACCCGGTGATCTTCACCGAGGTCGAGCCCGCCGGGATCGTGTTGTTGGTCCAGCCGTCACCCATGTAAGTGCGTGGCGTGCTGCCGGTGAAGGTCGTCGTGTCCGCTCCCGTGATCGTGTCGAGCAAGGTGCCCGGGATCGGGGTCGGCGTAGCCGTCGGCACTGGAGTCGACGTCGCTGTGGCAGTCGCTGTGGCGGTGGAGCTAGCCGTCGCAGTTGGCGTAGCTGTAGCGGTTGCTGTCGCGGTTGCCGTCGGGGTCGGCGTGGCGCCGCAGCCCGCTGGATTATATTGGAACGTGTCGATCGAGATAATGTCCGAATTCGCTCCGCTCGGTCCGCCATTGGTGACGAAGTAGCGGAACGCCAGCCGCCCGGTCGTCAGCGCTGGAACACCCGTGATGTTCACGGTGAACTGGGTGTAGACCGTTGGGTAAACTCCCGTTACCAGGGTCGGATTGATGTCCAAGAGCAGGGTGGTGAAGTCACCCACATCTGTTGACGTCGTGCCCACATTGGAGCTCGCGCCATTGGTGCTCATTCTCACCTGGAGCCGATCCGGGAACGTGTCCGGGCTCGCCTTGCGCGTCCAGAAGGTCATCGTCGCTCCGTTCTGCAATGGCAAGGTCGGCGTTAGCAGCCAGGCGCTGATCGTCGCGGTCCCAGCCCCGGCATTGAAGTTAGCTCCGATATGTCCGGCTCCGGCCTGTGGCGGCCACGGAGTCGTGCTGAATATGTTCCAACCATTGGTGTTGGTTCCAATCGGCTCGCTGTGATTGATCGTCGCCCAGCCAGCCGGTACCACCCCCGCATCGAAACCTTCAGTGATCCCACCCGGGCAAGGAGTTGATGTTGCGGTTGCGGTCGCCGTGGCGGTCGGTGTAGCCGTAGCCGTAGCCGTTGGGGTCGCCGTCGCAGTCGCAGTCGCAGTCGCGGTTGGCGTCGCTGTCGCGGTAGCAGTTGGCGTAGCCGTGGCGGTAGGTGTAGCGGTCGGCGTCGGCGTCGTGCACGCCTGACCGAGCTTCAGGTTCGCTGCCGTTACACTTCCGGTATCCACGGCCGCTCCGTCGCGGATCGCCAGCGTCCAGGTGCCATTGATCTGCGCCGTGGTTAGCGGCGCAAAGGTCGCGTTGAGCGATGTTACCGGCGCCGGATTAACCTGGCCAGTGGTTCCTCCCTGGGTTGAGCGATAATCCCCCGCTGGGATGTCGCACGTGGTTGTGCACGCCGCCGCTGTCGCCAGGGTCCAGATATTGGTCCCAGCCGCGCTGTCGGTGAAGTTATACATCCCGTTGTAGTTGGAGCTGTCCCCAGTCGAGTTGGCCGAAGTCACTCCAATCCGGCTTACCGTGATCAGGCTCGCTGTGCCTCCAGGTGAGGTCAGGATCATGTCGACGTCGCCTACCCACGAGTGAGTCAGGGTTACATCCACCGACACACTCGTTAGCGGCGCAGTTCTGCCTGACACCGCGAAGCTGATCGTAAGCGGTGCGCCATAGACCGGCAGCGTTCCGCTGCCGCCATCCGGAATTGGTCCCACTCCAGTGCCGGCGAAGCTTACCGGTGTACATCCAGGTGTCGCCGTCGGGGTGGCCGTCGCGGTCGCAGTTGGAGTAGCCGTGGCCGTCGCCGTCGGAGTTGCTGTGGCAGTAGCGGTCGCGGTCGGCGTTGCCGTAGCAGTCGCGGTGGCAGTGGCGGTTGGTGTAGGTGTGGGAGGAGGCACCGTCGGTGTTGGCGTAGCTGTCGCCGTTGGCGTTGCAGTTGCCGTCGGTGTCGCCGTAGGTGTTGCAGTCGGAGTGGGTGTAGCCGTTGCAGTCGCAGTCGCAGTCGCCGTTGGCGTGGCCGTGGCCGTCGCGGTTGCAGTCGGGGTGGGAGAGCCGCATCCCGCTGGATTATATTGGAACGTGTCGATCGAGATAATGTCCGAATTCGCTCCGCTCGGTCCGCCATTGGTGACGAAGTAGCGGAACGCCAGCCGCCCGGTCGTCAGCGCTGGAACACCCGTGATGTTCACGGTGAACTGGGTGTAGACCGTTGGGTAAACTCCCGTTACCAGGGTCGGATTGATGTCCAAGAGCAGGGTGGTGAAGTCACCCACATCTGTTGACGTCGTGCCCACATTGGAGCTCGCGCCATTGGTGCTCATTCTCACCTGGAGCCGATCCGGGAACGTGTCCGGGCTCGCCTTGCGCGTCCAGAAGGTCATCGTCGCTCCGTTCTGCAATGGCAAGGTCGGCGTTAGCAGCCAGGCGCTGATCGTCGCGGTCCCAGCCCCGGCATTGAAGTTAGCTCCGATATGTCCGGCTCCGGCCTGTGGCGGCCACGGAGTCGTGCTGAATATGTTCCAACCATTGGTGTTGGTTCCAATCGGCTCGCTGTGATTGATCGTCGCCCAGCCAGCCGGTACCACCCCCGCATCGAAGCCCTCAGTTACCGTCACACAGGGAGGCGTCGCGGTGGGTGTAGCCGTCGCGGTCGCAGTCGGCGTTGCGGTTGCTGTCGGTGTAGCCGTGGCCGTAGCAGTCGGCGTGGCTGTTGGTGTAGGTGTGGGAGGAGGCGCCGTCGGTGTTGGTGTCGCCGTAGCTGTGGCGGTGGGCGTTGCTGTTGGCGTAGCCGTAGGTGTTGCGGTCGGAGTCGCAGTCGGTGTCGGCGTTGCCGTTGGTACCGGTGTTGGGCTCGGGGTGGGAGTTGGCGTTGGTCCGGTCGCCGTAATAGTCAGGCTCCAACCAGTCACTGCGCCCGTTTCGGCTGCGCCCTGGACATCGTCCGCAATGTATAAACTCCAGGTCCCGTTCGGGTTGCTCCCGTTGAAGATGCTCGCGAAAGTGTCCGGCCCGGGCGCCGCCGTTCCGCCGGGACTGCCGTAGGGGCCTGCCGGAGCCGGTCCCGGAAATGCATCTCCAGGATTTTCGTCTGTCGGCTTAAACGTCCCGCTGGCGAGCGGCCCCCCATCAGGGAGGAAGGTTGCTCCCGCATCGCTCAAGGTGATGGTCACAGGACCTGCGGCCCCGATTCCGCCGACATCTGAAAAAATAACAAATTTCGCGCCGGTGGGACTCACCAGCAGCATGTCAACGTCGTCAGGCCGGGCGCTCCGCTGGAAGTTGTTGATCGTCACCGTGACGCTTGTCGTCGAATTGCCAAGGCCTGAGACAAGGATCGTGCTCGGATAGGGCACCGCCGTTGCCGTGTCATTAATTGTGATTGGCCCTCCGACAAAAAACCCGGGCGGAGTTGGTGTAGGTGTCGCGGTGGGAGTTGGCGTGGGTGTCGGAACCGGCGTCGCGGTTGGGCTCGCCGTCGCGGTCGGACTCGGAGTCGCGGTCGGGGTCGGCGTTGCCGTCGGAACCGGGGTTGGCGTCGGGGTCGGCGTTGGAGTTGGCGCCGTGGCGGTGATAGTCAAATCCCAGCCCGTAATCGACCCGGTTTCTCCACCACCTTGGACATCGTCCGCAATGTACAAACTCCAAGTCCCGTTCGGATCGGTCCCGTTGAACATGCTCGCGAAAGTGGCCGGCCCGGGCGCCGCCGTTCCGCCGGGACTGCCGTAGGGACCCGCGGGGGCTGGTCCTGGAAATGTATCACCTGGATTTTCGTCGGTTGGCTTAAACGTCCCGCTGGCGAGCGGACCCGCGTCGGGAAGGAACGTCGCCCCGGCATCACTCAGCGTGATCGTCAGAGTGCCGGTTGCGCCTCCGTTTCCGCCGACATCTGAAAAAATAACAAACTTCGCGCCGCTCGGGCTGACCAGGAGCATATCGAGGTCGTCGGGCCGGCCGCTCCGCTGGAAGTTCTTCAGCTTAAGGGTCACGCTCGTGGTCGAGGCGCCAAGCCCCGAAACGAGGACCGTGCTCGGATACGGGACAGCCGTTGCGGTGTCGTTAAAGGTGATTGCTCCCCCGACAAATGTTCCTGGTGGCGCCGGTGTTGGGGTCGCCGTGGGCGTAGGTGTGGCCGTGGGAACTGGCGTTGCCGTCGGGCTCGGGGTCGCCGTCGGCGTGGGCGTTGGCGTCGGCGCCGGAACCGTCACGGTAATGCTCCACGCGGAAATAGAGGCCCCGGCGTCGCCAGTGGCGGTATCATCTCGCGCGTAGAGATGCCAGGTTCCATTGGCGTTGAGCCCATTAAAGGCGCTGGCGAAGGTCGCAGTTCCGTTCGCCCCGACGCATCCACTCCCGGAGGCGTTGACTGTTACACCGAGACCAAAGTCTGATCCGGTCTCGGTGGCGCTGTAATCCGCGGGCTTATACGTCGTGCCCGTTACCCACCCGGTCCCGTCCGGAACGCAGGTCGCCCCGGTATCACTCAGGGTGATGGTGATGTTGCTGATCGGGCTAGTGCCCCCGCCATCCGAAAGAAATTCCAGGTTGCTCGTGCCGTTGGGAGCGACCAGGAGAAAATCAATATCATCGGGACGCACCGCCGAACTGAAAGTAAGCGTCACCGTCACCGCCGTGATCGTGCCCGTTGTCCCTGAAACCGAAACCGTGTTGTTCTGGACAACGCCACTGTCCGGAACCGTGAACGCGCTCCCGTTGAATGTCTGGCCCCAGGCCTGGGGAATGAGGGCTACGAAACCGATAATGACGAGCGGGAGGACCCGGCGGAAAAAGGAGTAGGGTGAGTTCACAGGGTAGTCTTTCTTCTTCGGAGTTGGTAATTTTGGAGAGTTAACGTGCCGTTAACCTTAACCCGGCCTGATGGCGATAATTCAGGCGGTAATTCAAACGGAACGGGGGACGCCATTGGGACATTGCTACTAAGAAAGCGGGTTTCATGTCGAGCATTATTTTTTTGGCCTTTCGGCGCGATTCCGGCTCAACGATTGGATCGGGTTGACCCACCCGCAGATGGCCTTATAAGAGAACCAACATCATGGAGTCTCATTTACCGCGCAGGCGATTTCTCGTTGGGAGCGCGCTGGCAGCCGGTGCGTTTCTGGTCCCTCACATTTATGGCGCTCCTCGTGCCGCCAGGGTTGACCCTTCAGCGGCCGTTCTGGACAAAGACGATCAGCGGATCATTTCCGAGCTCGCGGCTTACAGCGTCGATGTCCACCCGTGGGCCGGCCCGGTTGATTTCACCGCGCCGAAAAGAAAAGGTGATCCAGGGGTCACCAGGTCGACAAACTTTCTCGTGCGGGTGAGCGATTTTGGCCGTCTCGTGAATTATCTGACCTCGAGAGATTTTGAGCGCCTCGGGGTCGTCTATGCCGGCGGTCCGCACCTCGCGTTCATTTCCGGAACCACCGCCTATACGGTGACCAATTACGGCCCGGAAGACTACTATCGCGCAACCTCCTGAGGGCAGCCTATGCTCGAGCTGGACCAGGTAGGCGCCGGGGATTTTTCTCCGCATTTACATGGCCGGTTTCGGCTGACCGCCAGCGAAGTTCCATTTGAATTAGAGCTGGTGGAGGTGCACGAAACCGGACGCACCAGCACCACTCGAAAGCAGTCGCCCTTCTCCCTTCTTTTCAAAGGCACTCGGGATCATCTTCTGCCGCAACAGCTCTATCGGATCGAACACGACGCCCTGGGTCCGATGGATTTGTTTCTCGTTCCCGTCAAACAGGACAACGACGGATATTATTACGAAGCCGTTTTCAACTGAGCAGTTCGCAGACGCTCCAGTTCTTCATAGATTGGCTCGAGCCAAAGCGCGCTCATCTCGCGCGCGAAGGGGGTTAACGAGTCTATTTTCTTCCCATCCTTTGCATAAAACAGAGACGGATTCTTAGCGTCGAACTGCGTCACGGCACGCATTCGATCCAGATCTTCGTCGGTCCAATCCAGGCGGAAGTGCCGGGGGAGCGATGTGTAAACCGCACCCGGCAACTCAGAGTAATTCACCGCGCGTCCGCCAGTCCGGAGTTGCTCCAGCGCAACGGCGCAAAGTCCGGAAAGAATGCGAGCACACCGTTCCTCGGCGGACATTTCCGGATCGGCCGCACAATCCCATTCCGGCCGGGCCAGCTCGACCAATCCCGGAACCATGTTCACCCCGGGCTGATTCAACTGCGAAGCCATCACTTCCAGCGGGTCGCGATACAGAAAAATCCACGGAACGTCGGGAAAGGCGCGTCGAACCAGCGGCAGGTTGAAGGTGTGCCAGCTGTCGAATTTGACGAAAAAATGCTGCTCCGCTCCGCTTCTCCGCTGCCCCAGCGCACTGAGCATGGCGCGGAGCCCGTCGATTTTTTGCTCGTCGGTGGCTCTTGCCGATTTCGCTCTCAAGATTCCACTGATCGGTGGCGCCTCGGACATCACAATATTTTGCGGGGCGGCGGCCAGCATTTGCGCCATGAGGGTCGAGCCGCACCGTGACATGTGGAAGATGAATCCACTTGGCGACAGGCCGGGCCGAGTTCTCTGCCACTCGAGCAGCACTTCAAGCGGAGTCTGATGCCGGAAGAGAAGACTAAACGGCTCGCGCAAACATCTTTCGATCGTTTGTTCGAAGAACGGTTCATTGAAGCGTCGCGCGCCGACATGACACCAGTCGACAAGCGGAGCCGTCGCGTTCCAGTCCACCCGAATGGGCAGCCAGCCGTCGAGTTGCGGCGGCTGGGCTAAATTTGTTGCTCGATCCATTCTCGCCTGGCCGCCTGCAGCGCCGCGTCAACATCCCCGGGGGTGAACCGGGCGCCATGTTGCTCGCCGAGATCCACCATCAACGAGATGAATTGCGTCCGATCCATATTGCCCATCAGCTGACCCTGGAGTTTCGAGTCGCCCAGGACAAGGCGATGGAAACGATCAAACTCGCTCTCCACGAATGGCGCCGGAACCATCTCCTCGCCGGCCTCGATGGTCGCGCGTAACCAGTCGTTGAGAACGCAATCCACCACCAGGTGAATGCGGTCCTGATCACCGCGGTTCTCCACCCGGTGCAGATTACCCAAATCCAGGTACCAATATTCGCCCTCCTGCATGACAACGCGTTTCCCATTTAGAAAAAACTCCACCTGGGGATTCGTGATAATCGGAACATGCAGACGGACTTCGCCTTCCTCCCAGCCCAGACCGCTGTCCCGGTGCTCGCGGATCGAAGAGCCCGCACTAAGACTCAGGAGGCGCGCCGACTTGAGCGGGCATTGCAAAAGGGCCAACGCCGCCGCGAGATTCGGGCAAACCCCCATCAAGGCGGTATCGACGAAGGTCGACGCCGCTGGATCCGCATACAGCGTCGAAGCGTTTTCAGGGGGCGCGCGCAAGGCAACGCCCGTCCAGTCGCCATCGAAGTAGTTCGAATTGAAATGGGTCCGCCATTCCCTCCGGTCGATGGCGGCTAAATCCGCCTGCAGCTTTACCGGGTCGGCGCCAAGCGGCAATCGGGCTGCGGTCTTCACGTGAGTGGAGACTAGCCTATCCGGCTGACACCGCCACCGCCGCGGACCCGGAGCGACCCTACGCTCCGGGTCCGGCGGGGATTAGTTCCGTGACGGGAATATTCCTTCGAGCGCGATGCAATAATTCAGCGTCAGGAGTGGCTGAATATTCGGATGTGGCTGGTTACCTCCGCCGCCTCCGATCATGGTCGGATTCATCTGCGTATTCGCGGGCTTGTTCGAGTAACCCTTGGCGCCGATGTTTGCCAGCAAGTTGTTGGTTGGGATACCGGTGGTGGCATCATCGTCGATCGCGGCCACGGTGTGCTGATGGATCGGGATTTGTTGTTGGTTCAGCGTGATGGTTTCGCTACCGGTCACTTCGCCCAAATCGTACTGCGAAAGCCCCGGTCCCTGGCCTGAACTGACGGCGACGCGGCCACGCAAGTCAGGCAGAGCAAAAGTCGTTTGACCGTTGCCGCCGTATGTCGTGCCCAGGAGAGAGAACAAGGCGGTGTTCTGGGCAATCGACAGGATTTGCCCATTGCAAAACGCCCAGCCCCGAGGGGCGAAATTATAAGGATACAGACAGATTTCTCCGAGAAATGGTTCAGCAGGCATAGAGGAGGTTCTAAGTTAGGTTTGTTTGGGTGATGACGCTTCGGCCAACGTACTTCGAAGGCCGAGGGAGACGTCCTTTGGGGGGCGTCTGAAGTCGGTGTTATCCGGCGCAAAAAAAACTGTCGAGCTTTTTTTTGAATTTTCGGCCGCAAGCTCGCGCCCCCCAATAAATTGGAATCGCCAGCCAATCGCGAATGCCTATCCTCGCGCTGAAATGAACTGGTCCGAATTGCGAAAGAAACTCACCCGGAAACAGAATCTTCCACCGCGTCCGATCCGCCACCTGGCCCGCCTCACCTTCATCGCCTTTCTTCTCACCTTCGTGATCTCGCGCGTCTGCGTGATTCTCATCATGACGCGCCGAATGCCTAATCTCTTTTTCCACGCCGGCGGCACCCATGTGCATCATCTGAATTACGGGATCTTTTTGCTCTCGATCACCGCGGCGGTCCTCCTCTTTGCGCCATTCCCTCGCGAGAAACGCGGGCTCTGGGCGCTTCTCTACGGGTTAGCCATGGGCCTGACCTTTGATGAATTCGGGATGTGGCTCAACCTCGGCGGCAGCTACTGGCAGCGGGCCAGCTTCGATGCCGTGATCGTCGTGCTCACCGCTTTTGGACTGATCGCCTTCGCTCCACGCTGGGAACGGGTGCGCTCGCACCATTTCATAACCGCCACCCTCCTGTTTCTCGTCGTCGGCGCGTTTTATCTCACCCTCTTCAAATCGCTCCGCCACGCCAACGAGATGCTGATGCCGCACCTGATCGAAATCGAGCAGTCCGGGCCGAGGTGAAACTGGAAGTGACGAGTGACATGTGACCTGTGACGTGAAAAGACCGCAGCCGACTCAGGTCACATGTCACTTCCTTACTCCACCACCTTAATCGAATCGATGAAGGCGCCAATGTCCTCGGCGTGCTTTTGCATCGCTGTCGCCAGGCCGCTGAACATGATGAAGTAAGCGTTGGCTCCTTCCTTTGGCTCGATCGCCAGCAACTCCGCCGTAATTCCCTGCTCGGATGATTTGCCTTTCACGAGGAAAATCGTTCCCTTCACCCCGTTCTTGTTGGTGTCGTCCCCAAGATCTTTGGTCTCGACTCCGCTCATCTTCGCCGCTTTCGAGAAGGTCTTTCCCAAATCGGGAAGCGACTTTTTCACTTCCTCGAAAGTCTGATTCATCTTGTTCACATTCAGGGTAACGGGCGGTTCATCTCCCGACTTACACACCAGGTCGCCGTCCTTGTCCGCCTCCATCGTCCAGCCATCGGGCAACTTGAATTTAAAGACCGGATCGTTTTCCGGGAACTTGATGCTCTTGGCTTCGAGAGAAAGGACGACGCTAAAAAAGAGGGTGGCGGCAAGCGCCGCGGAACGAATTTTCATACTCGCTTCTCTTCACCGCTGCCAAAATTGTCGAGGTTATTTTTTTAACCGCGGATTACGCGGATGGCGCGGATGCACGGGGGAATGTGACGAGTGACATGTGACATGAATCGGAGGCGCTCATTGGAGCCGGCACGCCATCGTGCCGGGGGATTGCGCGTCTTATGGCTTACGGCCTGAGGCAGGCCGTCTCCAACTCGTCACTTGTCACTCGTCACTTGTCACTTCTTCATCACTCGTCACTTCCCTTCTCTCGCGGCGGCACCGGGTCCTTGGTTCCGAAGGGCACCCAGGGCATGCAACGAAATAGACGCGATGTGGTGAGCCACATCCCTTTGGGGAAACCGTGAATCTGCACCGCCCACTTGGAATATTCCGAGCAAGTCGGCTGAAAACGGCATCGGACAAAATGCTTCCCCCAGGGCTGGAGCAGCAGGCGGTAGCCCTTTATCGCAACTTCCCGGTAGAGAACCACCGAGACCTGCTTGCTCGGCGGCCGCATCCAGTCGCAAAGCGCCGCGACCGCAAGGACCGCGCCCGCGATGAGAATAATCCGGCGCCGCCTGTTTACGGCTGGCCGCAATGCGGACACGTCGCCAGGCCTTCGAGCCGTTTCTTCCCGCAATGTGGACATGGTACGAGGTTGCCTTTCGGACGGGTAACGAGGTGAACGATCAGCGCGATCACCCAGGTAAACGGAATCCAACCCAGGACCGTTACCAGCTGAGCATTTTCCGAGTTGCGACTCTTGGCGTCCTTCATGATCCAAATCGCCGTGAAAATCCAGGCCCCGATGCTGGCCGCGATCAAAAGCACATACACGATGCAACAAGCGATACCCACACCGGCAGCACCCGCGACGGCGGCGGCATCTTCGGCGGTCGGGGAATAGCTGGGACTGGGCGAATTCCGCTGGGCGAACAAATTCGCGGCGCCAAGCAGAAAGGGAAAGCCGAAGAGAAAACGCTTCATGTCCATCCTTAAGATTTTCCGCGACTTGCTGTCAAATCAATTAGCGGACCGGAGCCGGCCTGCCCGCCCGTACGCAACATCGCCGCACCTGCTTACGCAGGGCGGCGATGGAAAAGTTCTGCGAAACCGCGCCTTGAAGGCTACGGGTTCCCGCCAGGGACCGTCTTCGGACGGGTAACCAGGTGGATGATCCAACCGATAATCCAGGTGAACGGAATCCATGTCAGGACCGTCACCAAAGTCTTATTCGGCGAATTCCGACGCGCCGCATCTTTCATTACCCAGATTGCGGCCCAGAGCCAGAGAGCTACGCCAAGGAGCTGGAAGATGCACATGCCGCCGAAGATTCCAGCGGCGGCCGCGCCACTGATCTCCGGTGTCGAGCTGGCATCCTGGGCGAGCAGCGCCGTGGAAAGGAAAACAAATGGTGAACCAATTAAGAGTCGCTTCATGGGCGCTTGATTACGAATTTCCGCAAGAATCTGTCAACGTTATTATTTCAGCGAACGAGTTTTCCGGCGGCGCGGGCGCGTTCGACGCTCAAGATCAATCGGTCCAGCACCGCGCGGAAAAGAAATCTTGTCTGCCGGCAAGGGGCGCGGCAGCATCGGCCCCCTCACCATCATGCTCGACAAAGGTCTGTTGGTGTTAATAGGAAACCGGGATCCAAAGCTATGGAAGAAACTACGAAATCGAAGAAGCCGCTTATTGCCGGCGTTGTTCTGCTACTCATTTTCGCCGGCCTGTATGTCTTCGTCCTGGGGGCCTACCGAAACGAAGGCAATAATCGCGCGGCCGAACTGACCGCCGACACCGCGAAAGCCGGGGAGAACCGCATCGACGTGAGCGGGCGTATAGTGTCCGCCGATCCGATCAAAGGCGATGTCGTGGTGCGCCTCGAGTTCGCCCCGCATGGCTCGCTCGCTTCCGGAGATGGCGGATTGCTCGCGCGCGACCTCGAGCTTTACGTTTCGAGCGCGACGGGCAAAAACGTCCATGAATTCAAGAAGGGGAAGCGGATGAACCCGGTCGAGGCGGTGGTCGAGATCTACGAGGGCGAGCCAATGGATTACCCGTTCGATTCTCACTCCGCGCAGCTTTCCTTTTTCTTCGAGCCGGGCAAGGGCGGTGAAGCGGGTGGCAACGAAGCGATTCCGATAGCGGTGGAAATGCGTGGTTCCGTCGCCGGCCTGCGGCTCGACACCGAATACGCGAAGGAAAGCGCGCCGGACCATGCTGTGATCGATATCGGCATTCAGCGCGCGACGACGGCGGTGTTCTTTTCCGTCTTCATCATGATCGCAATGTGGGCTTTGGTGATCGGCGTGATCCTGCTCGTGTTCCGCGTTTTCGCCGGGCACCGCAAAATCGAGATTTCGATGTTCTCTTTCCTCGGCGCGCTTCTCTTTGCCTTTCCTGCATTGCGGAACAGCCAGCCCGGGACGCCGCCCATCGGCACGTTGAGCGATTTCATTGCATTCTTCTGGGCTGAAGTGATTGTCGCGCTCTCGCTCCTCTCGGTCGTATTGCGATGGATCACTCGCGGCCCGGGGGGCGACGCGAAATAGAAGAAGGGGCAAAATCCGCCGGCGCCGCTAACTCGTCGGGGCGTTCGCAAAAAACGTAACGGATCGCCTTTGCATTGGAACGGCTGACCGCCAACGCTTAAAGTCTCACGCCAAACGTTCCTGATGAACCGCGTTTCCTCATTGTTGCAGCGCTATCCTGTGCTCAAGGCTTGCGAGCAGGAATTGGCCGCGGCCTTCGATCTTTTGGAGGCAGCTTATCGAAGCGGGAACAAGCTCCTGGTTTGCGGCAACGGCGGCAGCGCGGCCGATAGCGACCACCTGGTGGGCGAGTTGATGAAAGGATTTCTGAAAGCCCGCCAGATTCCCGCCTCCCACGCGGCCCAGCTTGAAACGGCGGGCGGCCCGGCAGGGAAAACGATTGCCAGCCAGCTGCAGGGTTCACTCGCCGCGATCTCCCTGCCCTCTCCGGTGCCGCTGGTTACAGCGATTGGCAACGATATCAGCTACGAAATGATTTTCGCCCAGCAGGTTTATGGGCTGGGACGGGCGGGCGATGTCTTGCTCGGGATCAGCACATCCGGGAAATCGAGGAATGTGATTAATGCGGTCATCGTGGCAAAAGCGTTCGGGCTTAAATCGATCGTCTTAACCGGCCAGTCCGGACGGGATCTTGCGCCGCTCGCGGATGTGGCGATCAAAGTGCCTTCCGATGACATCGCGGAAATCCAGGAACTTCATCTGCCGGTTTACCATTGGCTTTCTACCGAGTTGGAGGAGACCTTTTTTCCCCAGTAATCGGGGTTACATCGTGTAACGTTGTAACCTGCGCTCAGATCACGCGCTCGTTCCCACCATCAACGGGAACCTGGGCTCCGGTCGTTTTCGCGAACAACGGTCCACACATTTCGGCTGCCAGCTCGCCGACGTCTGTGCTTGCGACTTCGGTCTTGAGGATGTTGTTCCGTTTGTATTCGTCGACCGACAAACCATAACTCGCGGCGCGCGCCTGGAGCACGTCGTCGGTCCAGATCCCGGTATCGAAGACGGCATTCGGATGCAGAGTGTTTACGCGAATACCAGCGGCGCCCCATTCCAGAGCCGCCACGCGTGCGAGCTGAGTGAGCGCCGCCTTCGAGGCAGAGTAAGCCGCCGCGCCCGGCCCGGGAGCGGCCACGTTTTTCGAGCCGATCACGACGACGCGCCCGCCCTTCGGCGCGAGCTTGAGCAGGGGATAACCTTGGCGCATCAGGGTCAGATTCGCGTCGAGGTTCACGGAGAAAACGCGGCGCCACTCCGAGTTATCGAGTGACTCGATCGGCGTTCCCGCCGGGAAAACTCCCGCGTTGAGAATGAGCATGTCCAAACCGCCGAAAGTCCGGATCGCTGTCTCGAGCGCATCGCCGACGGCCTTTTCGGAAGTCACGTCGCACTGCAGTCCCAGGTAGTCTGGCCTGGTCCCCATGCTCGTTTCGATTTCCGGAACTACGTCGAGACCGATTACGGCCGCGCCCCGTTTGAGCAAAGCCGCGACGCACGCTTTCCCGATTCCGGAAGCGGCCCCGGTTACGCACGCAATTTCGCCTGTGAAGACCGCCGGCTTTCCTGCACGGCGCAACTTCGCCTGTTCCAAATCCCAATATTCGAACTCAAACAGCTCTTCTTCGGAGAGAACGCGATAACCGCCCAGCACTTCCGCTCTGGTGATCACATCAATGGTGTGCGCATAAAGGTCCCGGGCGATGCCGGCCTCCTTCGCGGACCGTCCGACGGTGCAGAGCCCGAGTTCGCTATCCAGGATGACCCGCGGCGCGGGGTCGAGCATCGTTTTGGACTCCTTCGCTCGAGGGGCGTGCCGGGCAAAATATTCGCGATACGCTTCGGCATACGCGTCCACATCCCGCCCGAGCTGGGGCAGCCGCTTGGTGCGTAGAATGTGATCGGGCGTCGCAGGTCCTCGCTGCGAAATTTCCCGGAGATTGTTCGCCCGGGCAAAGGCGAGCGATCGGGGATCGGAGGAGCTGGAGATGATCACCGGGAAGCCGGCAGCGTGGGCGAGATCTTTGCGCAGCGCGGCCAGAATAGGACCTAAACGACCCATGTGACCAATGGGTGCGGCCTCGCCCAATTCCCAAGCGCCGCGCTTCTTCAAGTAATCCTCGGCCCGCTCCACCAGGGAAATCATCCGCCCGTACGACTCCTCGGCGGTAGCTCCGAAGGAAAAGATCCCGTGCTTCAGCAAAACCATCCCCATTGTCGATGGCGTCAATTCGGCTTCGATTTTCGCCGCACAAACCCGGGCCAATTCGAAACCCGGCATGACGTAAGGCACGATGATGACGTCACCGCCGTAGATTTCGCGGACGCGGGCCTCGCCGTCATCCGTATTCGTCACCGCGAGCACTGCATCCGCGTGGGTGTGATCGACAAACTTGTGCGGGATCGCCGCGTGCAAAATCGTTTCGACCGAAGGAGCGGGGGCGTTCGCCCGGGTGACATTCGTAGCGAGCTCATTCACCATCTGCGGATCGGAAAGCGATTTGAGGCGCGCAAGTTTTAGCAACGGAGCCATCCGCACCGGCGCAAATCCAGCCGCCTCGATCGTTTCCAGGTCCCAGCCGCTGCCTTTGACGTAAAGGATTTCCTCTTCGTCGCCATTGGCGTTCCGCTCCTTCACCTTCACGGAGGTGTTGCCGCCGCCGTGGAGCACAAGGGTATTGTCGCGACCCAGTAACCGGGAGCTGTAAACGCGCAGCTCCAGATCGGATTTGCATTTTCCAGCCTCGGCGGTGTCCCAAAGATTCTTCATCCTGCTCGGTGCATCATCAATGGTAGGGCGAGACTCTGTCGAGCCGAACATCGTTAGTCCGGGCGGCTCGACAGCGTCTCGACCTACCTATCGCTGTTTCGCCGATTGCGCATTGACACTGTGCCGTCAGCCGCCGGATACATCCCAGCATGAGCGCGCACAGCCCATGATTCTTCAGAATGATTTTAAGCGACAATGGAAGTTCGTGGAAGCGCCGGCTCTCGAGGCCATCCGCAGAGTAGGGGAGAGCGGCTGGTATATTCTCGGCCGGGAAGTTGAAGCCTTTGAGACGGCGCTCGCTGATTTTTGGGGAATGTCTTATGCCGTTGGAACGGGCAACGGCCTCGACGCCCTTGAGATCGGGCTGCGTTGCCTCGATCTCCAGCCGGGCGAGAAGGTTTTAACGACGCCGCTCTCGGCCTTCGCGACGACGCTCGCAATTGTCCGGGCGGGAGGTGTTCCCCTTTTTGTCGATGTCGATGACTGCGGCTGCATCGATCTGGGACAGTGCCGGGAAGTACTGGCCCAGGACCGGTCGATCCGCTTTTTGGTGCCGGTTCATCTTTACGGACTCACCTTGTCCATGCCGGAGCTCGCGCGGTTGAAGACAGACTTTGAACTGCAAATCGTGGAGGATTGCGCGCAATGCATCGGCGCTTCTTTTGGGAAAACAGCCGCGGGAACTGTCGGCCAGATGGCGGCGACGAGTTTTTATCCAACAAAGAATCTTGGAGCAATGGGCGACGCGGGCGCGCTCTTAACGAACGACGCCGCCCTGGCCGAGAAAGCAAACAGCCTTAGAAATTACGGCCAAACGGCCCACTACGAACATTCCACGCTCGGACTGAACAGCCGGCTCGATGAGCTGCATGCGGCTGTGCTCCGGGAAGCGCTTCTGCCGAATCTGGAGCGATGGACAAGGATGCGCCGGCGGACTGCCCAAAAATATTTGAAGCACATCAGGCATCCCTCCATTCAGGTGCTGTCCGCCGATCCGGCGATGGAACCGGTCTGGCACCTGTTTCCAATCCTCGCGGCCGAAGATTCGCGCGACCAGCTCCGCAGCTATCTTGATTCTTGCGGGATTACGACCGGCGTCCATTATCCTCGCCTTATCTGTGAGCAACCGGCGTTACCAGGTGGCTCATGGCAGCAGTTGGTGGAACCGGTCAAGGCGCGCCGCTTCGCCCAATGCGAACTCTCCCTGCCAATTCATCCTTTTTTGACCGAACCGGAAGTTGATGCCGTGATCGCCGCCTGCAACGATTGGAAGATTTAACAGCCATGAAAAGCGAGTTTGAAGGAGCGCGCGTTCTAATTACCGGGGGTCTCGGCTTTATCGGTTCGAATCTTGCCCGGCGTCTCGACAGCTTTGGCGCCGTCATCACAATCGTGGACAGCCTGATCCCGGATTACGGCGGGAATCTTCACAACATTGAAGGCCTCCAGGATCGGCTTCAGGTCAATGTCTCGGACGTGCGCGACACCCACAGTTTGCGCTACCTGGTCCAGGGCAAGGACTACCTCTTTAATCTCGCCGGGCAAACAAGCCATCTCGATTCGATGCACAATCCGATGCCGGATTTGGAGATCAATTGCCAGGCGCAGCTTTCGATCCTCGAAACCTGCCGCGCCTACAACCCCAAGATCAAAATCGTCTTTGCCAGCACGCGCCAGATTTACGGACGGCCCAATCATCTTCCGGTCACCGAAGCCCACCCGATCAATCCGGTGGACGTCAACGGGATCAACAAGATGGCGGGGGAAAAGTATCACCTTCTCTACAGCGACCTCTACGGGATTCCGGCGACTGCGCTGCGCTTGACCAACACGATCGGACCGAGGATGCGGATCAAGGACGCCCGGCAGACCTTTGTCGGTCTCTGGGTCCGGCAGCTGATCGAAGGCAAGCCGATCGAGGTTTGGGGCGGCAAGCAACTCCGCGACTTTACCGACGTAGAGGATGCCGTTGACGCTTTTCTGCTCGCCGCCGCGAGCCCTTCCACAAACGGCCAGGTCTATAACCTGGGCGGCTCTGAGGTTCTTGATCTCGAGAACCTGGCGAAAATGATGGTGGAAATTAACGGTTCCGGCGAATACGCGATCCGCGAATTCCCGGCCGATCGGCGCGCAATCGATATCGGCGATTACTACGGCGATTTCTCGAAAATCCGGACCGAACTAGGCTGGACTCCGCAGCGAACCCTGCGCGACACGCTCCAGTCCACCCTGGTCTACTTCCGGGACTCGATGCCGCACTATCTTTAGAGACGTAATTCGAGAAGCGTCAGACGGTTGCATTCCGCAACACTGCCTGAACAGCTTGCTCAAAAGTCGAAACCGTAAACTCAGGCTTCTCCCGAAGGGCTTCGCGATAACCGTGATCAATGAAGATCGCGCGGCAGCCGGCAGCGTGGGCGCAGTCGACGTCGCGCCAGCGATCCCCGATGAGGAAGCTTTCGGCGAGATCGATTCCGTGCGCCGCGGCCGCACGCTGCAACATGCCGGGCGCAGGTTTTCGGCAATCGCACGGATCGCCATGAGTTGCGCCGCCGTGAAAACAAACTTCAATCCCATCGAGCGTGGGAAGGAGGGTCCGGAGATTCTCGTGCATGGCTTCAACGATCTCCCGGGTTTGAGTGCCGCGGCCCACATCGGGCTGGTTGGTCACCACGATGAGGAGGAAACCGGCTTCCTTCAGTTTTTCGCAACCCTCAACGACGCCGGGATAGAGCTCGAAATCCTCAACCCGAGCCGGCGGATAAGAAAGTCGGTCGCGGACCACAGGCCGGTTGAGCACTCCGTCCCGATCCAGAAAGACCGCGCGCTTTGTTATTTCGTGCTCTCCCATTTCGTCTGCGCCGCTTTGAGCGCGGGATGGGAGACGAAGAGATGCCAGACGACCGCTTGAAACGCCTCGCCGTGAGGAGTCGTATTCGTCGGATTGACGGTCGGAATGATGACGCAGACATCGGCAACTTTCGCGGTGTAACCGCCATCACGGCCCACGATCCCGAGAATGGCGCTCTGCCGTTCTTTCGCCAATTGCAGAGCCGCGACCAGATTCGGGCTGACATTTCGTTCGACATCCCCGCCGCCGACCGAGAAAACGAGGAGCGCGTCTTTTTCGTTCAGCCGGCTGCCTTTCAGCCATTCGACGAAAACGGTGCTCCAGCCTTCGTCGTTCGTTCGCGCGGTCAACTCGGAAACATTATCGGTCGGGGCATAACATTCCATGCCGGCGATTTTGCGAAAATCGTTCACGGCGTGCGAGGCATTGGCGGCGCTGCCACCGACGCCCAAAATAAAGAGCCGGCCGCCGCGCGATCGGACGCTGGCCAGAAGCTCGACGGCCTTTTCACAAAGAGCAGGATCAAGCTTGGAGACGACTTCGGCGGTCTCGCGAAGATGTTGTTCGGAGTAGTTCATGACGTGACGGAGAGTTCCTGGCGGCGAAGCATTTCGTCAAGCTCGGCGAGCCCCTCCGGGGAACCGGCCTCATAAAAACGTTCGCTGACCTCGTAGCCGGCGAGCTCTCTCCGGCCGATCAAATCCTGGTAGACCTCCACCAGGTCAAAAGACCGATCGTCAGGCCACGCCGCCAGGGCCCCGGCTCTCAGGATCCCAAGTCCGTAATCGATATGTTTCATTTCGAGCGTGCGATTCTCCTTATCGTAACTCTTAATTTCCCCGTCCTCGAACCGAACGTTGCTCCTGTCCCAGCGGTCGCCATTTTTGAAGACCGTCATCAAACCCAGTTTTCCACTGGCGGCAAACGTCCGGACCGGCGCCACATAATCGATCGGCAGGTACGAGTCGCCATATAAAACCAGAAATTTTTCGCCGGTGAGCGGAAGCGCCGCTTTCAGGGCTCCCCCGGTCCCTAGCAAAGTGGGCCCATCAAACGAGTACGACAGTTCCACTCCAAAGCTGCTTCCGTCGCCAAATTCGGCCTCGATCATCTCTCCCAGGAAACCGACACAGAGAATGGCCTTGCGGATGCCGGCGTTCCTCAAGAGCCGCAATTGGTGCGCCAGAAACGGCTGGCCGGCCACGGAGACGAGAGCTTTCGGGATTTTCTCCGTTACCGGCCTCAGTCGGGTGGCCATCCCGCCGGCCAGGATGGCGACAGGCCAATCCGCCAGATTCACACTGTCCGGCGCGCTCATTGATTCAGGATCCGGGTGCCTTCGAAATCGAAACGAAAGCGGACTTCGGCAAGACCTTTGTCCCGCATCGCATGACGAAGCCTGACTTTGTCGCCGGCGTAAAACATCAGGAAACCACCGCCACCGGCGCCGATGATTTTTCCGCCCAGGGCGCCGTTTGCCATGGCACAATCGTACCAGGAATTGATGTCATCGTTGCTCATCCCTTTGAAACGTTCCTTTTTTCGCTGCCAGTGAACATCCATGAGCCGCGCGAATTCCTCCAGGTCGCCTGCTTCCAAGGCTGTCTGACTTTGCTGTCCGAGTTCCTTCACGAAATGAAGGTTCTCGGTCATCGCGGGGTCGGCCCGCTTGCTCCTGGAATCCTGGTCCTGGAGAATGGCGGAGGCCACTCGCGAGTATCCGGTAAAGAAGAGGAGGAGATTATCCTCGAGGTTATAGAGCGTTTCCTCGGAGATCTTTAGAGGCGCGGCCTCTACCCGGCCGTCCGCCAGGAAACGAAAGCAGGTAATGCCGCCGTAAGCGGAAATGTATTGGTCCTGTTTTCCAATCGGCTCGCCCAGTTTCTCCAGCTCGATGCAACAAGCCTGTTCGGCCAATTCAGCCGGATGGACCAGGTTCTTCTTCAAGGCATGGAGGGCCTTGAGCAGGGCCGTCGTAAAACTTCCGGACGATCCGAGACCCGCGCCGGCGGGAATATCGGCCATGCTCGTGATTTCGAGGTTCAGCTCCTGGATGTCCACGAGCTTCAACGCCTCACGAATAATCGGATGCTTGATCTCCTCGATGGTGGAGGCCTCTTCGAGGCTCGAGTACTTCAGGAGAAACCCGTTAACGAACCGGCGATGAACATTGATATAGACGTACTTGTCGATCGCCGCGGCAATCAGAAACCCGGAGTGCTCCCGAAAGTAGGACGGTAAATCGGTCCCTCCGCCCCCGAGTGAAATCCGCAATGGCGATCGGGTGATAATCATGGCGTCGTTTTGCGGGCCACCGCCACAACCTGCCAGCCAAAGGGTGAGTCGCTCAGGTTGCCATGAAAGAGCAGGCGAAAGAACTTCATCATGAAGCTGGCCAGGCTGGCCGAAATGCCCCTGGATTGCATCTCAATATCTCGTGCCAGGACTGCGCCCCGCGCAATTACCAGCAACCGGAAAAGGTTAAAAAAAGGGAACCCGGCCAGGTAAACCCGGTCTACCGCATACTCCGCCTGTTCCAGGATCGTTCGGATTTTTCGGCGATCGAAATGCTGACGGTGCCCAATATGACGGTCGAAAGCCGACATCGGTCCGCCCGGCACAGTGACGATGAGCCTGGCTTCGGAGGCCAGATAATTTCGAGCCTGCTTTAGAAATGAAACCGGATCGTCGACGTGCTCCAGCACTTCGGAGCATACCGCATGTGTGGCCCAGCCAACAAAATCATTTAACCCGGCCGGGGGTTGAAAAATATTGGCCACGAAAAACGTCGCCTTCGGGACTTTGCGCCGGGAAATAGAGACGCCGCTTTCGCTGAGCTCGGCTCCGAGAAGGGTCGCGTTTGGAAATAGCGACGCCAACTTTTGCAGAAGATCGCCCTGGCCGCTCCCGAGATCGAAAATCCGGGCGTCGCGATTAGCCCCGGCGTCACCCAGCAACCGCGCCACGATGTCGTGCCGCATGCCTTGGGCGGGGTTCTCGCCGGCCGACTCGGCATAAAGGTCCCAGTGCGCTTCCCAGTCATCCTGCGCGGGACGCGGGGAGTCAGACATTTTCGTGACGAGCTACGGCAAAAAGATTGAGGTGAAACTTATGGTAACGGAGACGGATCAGGCTTGGCTTGAAACCGGCCCGCACCAGGAGAGGCCAGAGGTCCCGTTTGTCGTAATACATTTTGTGATCGTCCATCTCCACCTTTGGACTAAGGCCAAGGCGAAAGGCGGAGAATTCCAGGAAACTCTTCCCCAGCCAGGTCGGAACGTTGATGAGGAGAACGCCCGATGGCTTGAGGAGTCCACGGGCGGATTCGATGACGGAGAGCGGATCACGCAAATGTTCGAGAACTGAAATAAGAAGGATCGCGTCGAAGATCTCCGGCTCCAGCTTTGGCAACGTCTCCTCGATTGTCCCTTCGTGGAAAGTGAACTTCGACAGCGCCCTCAGTGCTGGCGAAATCTGGAAGTCGACGCCCACCCCGTGTTTCAAACGCGGCGCCAGGGCGACGAGCTGCGAGGCATGAAATCCGCAACCCAGTTCCAAAACTGTCAGATCTGGGCGGTCCGGAAGGTGTCGGGCAATGGCGCGTTGCGAGCCCCAGACTCCTGCCCGGTCCACTAACGTCAGCCGTTGCTGACCATAAGCCTGGTGTGCTCGCGTATTCACACTTCGCGCCCTGGCGCGACCCGTTGCGCCATCTCCAATAGGAGAGTGAAACAAAACGTCTGGAATCCGACAATGATCAGCAGCAATCCAAAAATAGCCGGATGCGAAATCTCCAGCAGCCGGAAGTTGGCAGTAAGGTAGTGATAAACCAGGATGCCAAGAAGAACAGCGCCGGCTAGGACGCACCCGCCGGCCAGGAACATGCCGCGGTCATACGTCAGGACTTGCCGGAGGCGGGTGAGCGATCGCGGCCGTAGCCCATGCATCACGCGCGCCAGCACTCCGATCTGGATTGAGCTATAACCCAGGGTTACGCAAGTTACTCCCAGGAGCATCCAGTAGAGACTAAATCCGACGCCCCCAACCGTCACAGGTCCTTGCGACAAAGCGATGGCGATAAAGGCTCCAAACAGGGTAAGAACAACTCCTGGCTTGAGCAAAAAGGAATCCGGCGTGTAAACCAGCATGACCTTGAGATTCAGCCAGCCCGCCAGCCAGGGCGATAACCACCCCATCCGCCGATGATGACTAAACCTCCCTTCTCTGTCCTTGTAGAATCTTACCGGCACCTCAGCGATCTTCAGATGAAGACGGGCCGCCTTGAGGACCATCTCACTGGCGTACTCCCACGATTGCGATTTCAGGTCTATTCGTTCCAGGGCCGATCGCGTCAGCCCACGCATCCCGCAATGAATGTCTGAGTAACGGCTCCCATAGATCCTGTTCAAAATCCAGGTCGTGAACGGCGTGCCAAAATAGCGATGCAATCCCGGCATCGCTCCCTTCTCAATCCTGCCGCGAAACCGGCTGCCCATGACAAACTCAGCGCCCTTCCGGAAAGCTTCGACGAAAGGAGCAAGCTCCCGGAAATCATAGGTGAGGTCTGCGTCGCCCATGATGATCCACTTTCCGCGAATATGACTGGTCGCGTCGATGTAAGCGCGGCCCAGGCCTCGCTTGGGAGTGCGCAAGACTTCGCCCCCGTGCGCAAGAACAATCTCGGGAGTCTTATCAGTCGAGCTGTCGACGATTAAAATCTGGCCCTTCACTCCCGCCCGTTCGAGGCCCTCCTTACACCAGTCCACAAATTCGCCCACGGTAATCTCTTCGTTCAAGGCTGGGACGACAATGCTGACCTCCACCGGGCCTGGCTCTGAGTTGGCCGGGAGGCGATGTTCAATGCCGGGGATCGCTTCACCCACGGCGCAATTCCTCGAGCATGGCTTTCATCGCCGCCCTCACTGCTTCAGTCGACGTCCGATGGGCCTGCCAGCCAAGGCCCTTGATTTTTGAGCAATCGAAGCGAACCACAGGAACATCGCCCTTCCACCCGCGATCGCCTCCCGTGAATTCGTAACGCGCCGTTCCCGGAGGGATAGCGCTGACTTCGACGGCCAGATCGGCGATCTGGCGGACCGTAATGTAGTCGTCGGTAGCTACATTGAACACATCGTAGGACTTGGTTGTGCGCGCATCGGCGAGTCGAATAGCGGCGAGGACGTCATCCACATGGATATAGCTTTTTCGTTGGGTGCCGTCCCCCAGGATGCGTAACCGCCCCGGATCGGCCTGTAACCGGCGAATGAAGTCGTAACCAACGCCGTGGGTCTGCCTTCCGCCTACTACGTTTGCGAAACGGAAGGCCCGCCCCTGCAGCTCAAACATATGGCAATAGGCTGCGATCAGCCCTTCACAGGCAAGTTTACTCGCGCCATAGGTCGAAATCGGAATGCAAGGTCCATAATCTTCCCCGAAAGCAACGCTCGGATTTTCCCCATACACGCCGCTGCCCGACGTGTACAGGATCTTGCGGACATGGTTTGTTCGCATCGCTTCGAGGAGATGTTGAGTAAGGTAGGTTCCCTCCCAAAAATCGATGTCCGGCTGAGTGACTGCTTTCGCAATATCGGGATTCGCGGCCAAATGGAACACGGTATCGCAGCCCTCCATCGCGGAGGTAACCGCGGGGAGATCCTTCAGGTCCGCTTCCGTTATCTTTACCCGCGAATCGTTCCTGGCCTCGGCCAGATACGACGCCTTCCCGGAACTGAAGTTGTCGAAAATGACAATCCGTTCGACTCCCGGCAGACCGAGGAGGCTGCGCACGAGGTGACTTCCGATGAAACCTGCGCCCCCGGATATGAAAACATTCCTCCATGCCGGAGAAGAATCTTCGCCAATGGAACGTTCGCTCCCAGAAACTCCGGCGTCTACCATGGCGACACGCGGGAACGCAAAAATTTGAAGCGCACCACCGAGTATCTTCCGCCGCAGCCGCGAGTGTCAACCTTCGGCAGCCCATCGTTGCGGGCGAAAACAGCGTCCTCTCTTCGAGGGATGCGTTTGCAAAAAAATGGAAACGCTTTGACCCGTTTCGCACGGAAGATTCGCCCCAGATTATCCTTGATTCTTTTCTGCCGCCTTCATACCCTCGGGGCTCAACGTCAGTTTCAAAAACCTCAATAGAAAAAACTCCTATGAACATCATCTCCAGAATACTTCGCTTCGCTTTCGGCCTCGCGCTGGTGGCGGGCTTCTCAACGGGGGCATTTGCCCAGGCAACTCGAACGTGGGTCTCCGGCGTCGGCGATGACGTCAACCCATGCAGCCGCACCGCTCCCTGCAAAACCTGGGCCGGCGCTATCTCGAAAACCGCGGAAGGCGGCGAGATCGATCCGCTTGATCCAGCGGGATATGGCACTCTTACCATTACCAAGGCCATCGTTATCGACGGCGGGACTGGGTCGGGATGGGGACACACCCTCTCTGCCGGCGTTCCGAGCGGATTCATCGTCAATGTGACTGGCGGCACGCACGTCAGTGACGCCGTGGTGATCCTGCGCAATCTCACCATCAACGGCGCGATTCAGAGTCCGACCGTGGGGGCTACCCAGGCGGTCAATTATATCAAAGCCGCGCAATTGATCATCGAGCGTTGCGTTTTTGAGAACGTCTCCACGACCGGAATCACCCAGGGCTCCGCGGCGACTTCAACCAGCCTGAGAGTACAGGATTCCTTTTTCGATAACGTAGGCACCGGCATTCTGGTGACCACGAGCTCCGGTTTTGCCACGGCCCAGATCGACAATTGCCGCTTCAATACGCTGACGGGCGGGGTAAATACCACTTCCAACGCCTTCGTCACGGTTAGCAATTCCCAGTTTAACGGTATAACGGGAGCCAATGGCGGCGTTCGTGCCAACACCGGCTGCCAGGTTAACGTCTCGAACAGCATGTTCGCCAATTGCGGCACCGGCGCGCTTATTGCCGGCGGCACAATACGCGTATCAAACAACGACTTCTTCAACAACACTACCGGCATCGGCGGTGGCACGGCGGAATCTGCCAATAATAACCGGTTCCGTGGGAACGGGACTGACGGAACCGTCAGCAACGTCATCGTCGTCAAATAGTTCGGGTTAATTTGGGCGCGTAGCCTCCGGTTGGGAGGAACTCGCTGGTCTCAGCGATACGGCCTGGGCGTTCCAACGCCCAGGCCGTATTTGCTTTTGGAACCCTGCCCCCGGAAGACTTAGCCCATTATCAGTAGTCTTGACTAATTCGGACCACCGTTTATCCAACCGAATGACCAATCGGGTCCGCTTTTCCACCTAAACACCAGCATGGATCGACGAACGCGACGATGAAGGTGGTTATCTTGTGCGGCGGCAAGGGAACGCGTCTGCAGAACGAGACTGAATTTCGCCCGAAACCGATGTTGCCGATCGGCGATCGCCCGATTCTCTGGCACATCATGAAGACCTACTCGCATTACGGCTTCAATGAGTTTGTTCTTTGCCTGGGTTACAAGGGAGAGATGATCAAGGAGTATTTCCGGAATTATCTCTGGAACACTTGCGACGCGACCCTTTCACTCGGCCACCGTCCGGAAACAAAATTCCATACCGGACATGCCGAGGAAGATTGGGAAGTTACGCTGGCGGACACAGGCGAGGAGTCGCCGACAGGCGATCGCGTGAACCAAATCCGGAAATACGTGGAGCCTGACGACACTTTCCTCCTGACCTACGGAGACGGTGTGGGCAACATCGATATTCCGGCATCGATCAGGTTGCATCGGGAGAAGGGAAAGATTTGTACCGTCACAGCCGTGCATCCCCCCGGCAGGTTTGGCGAACTAAGCTTGAACAAAGACTCCGACGTTTGCGGCTTCAACGAAAAGCCCCAGACGGAGAGCGGATATATCAACGGCGGCTATATGGTCTGTAGCAAATCGCTCTTTCGATACCTGGAAGGTCCGTCGGTCATCCTCGAAGAAGAACCGCTCCAGAAGCTTGCGGCGGAAGGTCAAATGACCGCTTACAAACACGAGGCCTTCTGGCAACCAATGGACACCTACCGCGAATTTGTTTTGCTGAACAATCTTTGGCGGAGCGACAACGCTCCGTGGAAGATTTGGTAGGAGACTACCGCGCTGGTCTCGGTTGGCGGCTTATCAAGGCTGGTTGATTGGAACTGAAAGCAATGAAGACGCTGGCCTTGTTCACACCGTACGAGCTTATTGCCGGCGGCGGGACCAGGTATATTCTCGGCATAGCCGAAACCTTTCGGGACGTCCATCAGGTCTATCTGGTGACGCCCTCCGCAATGCCGGTATCCGCAATTGTCGAGGTAGCCCGGAACCTTGGAGTGCAGGCCGACCATATCATTCCCATATCCTGGGAAGATGCTCACACCCGCGCTCAAGGCAGGCCCTTTAACTATGCCATCGCGCTCGGCAATGAACCATTGCCCCAGGTGCCCGGGATTGCGGATCGAAATTTCTTTGTTTGCCAGTTCCCGTTTCCGATGCAGCCCGACGACCTCGCGATCAGACGCATCTACCTGTCGCACTGCGAGAGCACTATCGTTTATTCGGAATACGCGAAACATCATCTGAGCGCCCGCCTCGCTGAACTTTCGACTCCCGAAAAGCCAATCCGGATAATCCATCCGGCCGCGGACCCCATCTTGCCGGAACGAAAGGGCCAACGAGAGCAAAGGTCTATTCTCTCGGTGGGACGCTTCTTCGACGTAGGCGGCAAATGCCAGGACAAATTGATCGAAGCTTTTCGGGAGTTAGACGGCACTGGTTGGACGCTCCATTTGGCCGGCGCGGTCTATGAAGGCTCAACACGTTACGCCATGTATGACAAATGCGTCCGCCTTGCGGAGGGACTATCCGTGAAGTTCTATCCGAACGCATCCCGGGCAGAGATCGGGCGGCTTTATGCCCAGTCTGCCTGCTACTGGCACGGGGCCGGCCTCGGTGCCGACCCGGCGACAGAACCGGAGAAATTTGAGCATTTTGGAATTACTGTCGTCGAGGCCATGGCGGCAGGCTGCCTTCCCCTGGTTCTCGACTGCGGGGGGCCGGCCGAGATTGTCACCTCGGGAGAAAACGGCTGGACGTTTAGGACGCCGGGTGAATTGGTTGAGCTTACTTCGCGCTTGCTCACCTTACCTGGCCTGCAGTTGGAGGAGATGCGTGTTCGAAGCCGCGAGCGCGCAAAGGCATTCACGACCGAAGTTTTCCAGGAGAGGTGGCGAAGCTTGCTGGCTGATTGATCAATCCCTTGCCCGGCGATTGCCTCGGGCTCCGGGTTGACACGCCGCTTGCACTCGACCTATGCATAGGTCGATGCCGCTGTTTTCAGTCGTTATTCCTACCCGGGCACGCCCCGACACTCTGCGGCATGCCTTGCGGACGGTGATCGCTCAATCGGAGCAGGATCTGGAAATCATTGTCCATGAAAGCGGCGATGATCCGGCTACTGCTGCGGTTCTAGCCGAATTTGACGATCATCGGCTCCGCTCGTTTAAGACAGTCGAGCCCGTCCGGATGACGGAAAACTGGGAACGCGCCCTTCAGCAGGCGAAGGGCGACTACCTGTTCTTCCTGGGCGATGATGACGGTTTGCTTCCCAGGGCCTGCACAATTGCTCGGCACATCCTGGAAAAGCAACGCGCCGAAATCCTTTCCTGGCGTCCCGCTCAATATTTTTGGCCTGATTTTTTTGAGAGCGACGCCCGGGATAAGATCATTGCCGTCTACGGCACAGAGCTGGAGTGCACTTTGAAGAGCTCCCGGGCAACTCTTTACCCTACTTACCACTTCCGGCAATACTACATTGAGTTGCCTATGATCTATAACTCCTTTGTTTCCCGGAGATTGATCGAAGGGGTTTATCAATCACACAAACGATATTTCATAGGGTCGATGCCTGACGTAGTCTCGGGTGTAATCAATCTCTGCTTTTCCAGCCACTTTCTCAGGTGTAACCGGCCGCTTTCCATTAGTGGAGTTTCCCGGCATAGCACCGGTCATAACTTTGGGAGCGGGAAGCCGGAGTTACAGTCCAAGGTGAAGAGCAGCGCCTTTGGCAGTATTCCAGTCCACCCTACAATGGTTCACAGTCATAGTTTTCCGCTCGCGGTGGGAAACGAGTTCTTGATTGTGAAAGAGGAATTTTTTCCGGACGGAGACCCTGAGCTTGATTACGCGGCCATGCTGCAGGCGGCTCTTCAGTCTCTCAACGACATTCCCGAAGAATACGACCTGGTGCTGGAACATTGCCGCTCGATTGCGGAGAAAAACAACCTGACAATTCAAGAGCAGGATATAATCGGGCCGGGACCCCCACCAAGGCGCCCCCGTCCCGGTCGCTATGAAACAGGCCCCGGCACCATCCTCGAAACCGTGGATGGAAGGTCTGCTGCCGTTGTGAACGTTTACGACGCAGCCCAGCTGCTGGACCGCTTATTGCCGGAGCCCGCAATCGAGTCTCCGAGATTCCTGGAAGAGCCAGGACAGGCCGAAGTCATCGCTCTCGCTACCTCCGGCCCAACTACCCTGGATTTTTCTCTGTCGGGAAATGGAGCCCTTCTGCTCGGCCTGGGCTGGAGCCACCTCGAGAGCTGGGGCGTCTGGTCGGTTGGTCCGCGCTCTGAGCTGCTCCTTCCCTTGACGGGACACCTTTCCGGGGCCCTGCGGATCTCAGTTCACGGGCAACTGTTCCGTCCTCCGCGGAGTTTGCGGATCCGGATCGAGCACGATTCGGCGGTGCTGTTCGAACAGGAGGCTAGCATTACAACTGAAACGGTGGCACTCGATCTTGGTCCGATCACGCTTCCGCCCACGATCTCCCCGTTAAAACTGCGCTTTTTTCTCGCCATCGATAATGTTGCCAGCCCGGCTGAGCTTGGCCTCAATGATGATATCCGGAGACTGGGGCTGGGCTTGTATCGCGTCGACATTTTCCCTGCGGCGTCCTGAACGGATCGAAGCCAATGCGGGTCGCCTCTTTCATCGGCGACGCTACTTCACCTTGCGAGCGATGATGGTAGGCCGAGTCACCTCTACTGGCGTGCTCTGGTCGTTAAAACGGTGGGGATTCGAAAGTGCGGTGCACGTAACAATCTCGACCTCGAAGCCGAGATTGTTGAATACGCGATGGTAAAGACCGCGCGAAAGAGTCCACCATTCGTAGTCCCACGCGGGATTCGTCCAGTCGCCATTAGCGTGCATGAGCAATTCCTCTGAATCCCAGACGTCGGTAAACGCAATGATCACGGCGTCATTCGCCACTCGAGCCATGTTTCCGATGGCCGAAACCGGATCAGCGAGATGTTCGAGGATTGCTCCGGCCAGGACGACATCAAACCGGCGGTCCCAGGAGTGAAGCTTGTCGGCCGACGCGTAAACGACTTCTACCTGGCTCTGGAGCTTGTGCCAGGCGTACCAGAATCCGTTCCTCAGCCGACCATGGCTGGTGGCGTTGAACTCCCTGACCCAGGCTGACCGGTCCTTGTGGTAAAGAGAATCGCGAAATGGGACGCGCTGAAATTCATCCGCTCCTCGGGCATCCAGGGCGGTAACGCGAGCGCCGGCGGCCTCGGCCGAAAAGGCGAGAAATCCGGTGGCGGTACCTACATCGAGGACCGTCTTTCCCCCGAGAGGGTATCGGCCGACATACTCTTCGAAGCGACCTCGAATGTCCCAATAACCTTGAATCGCGGTGCCATCCGGCAAATCGAGGCTGTGGTAAAAATCGCAGGCGGCGCGCTCTGGACAGGGCCAGGGCGCTTCCGGCGCAAGGGGCTCATTTTTTTCTTCTGGCTTTTCCGCAACCATCGACGGTGCTCGACAAATCCGATAAACTGTGGCTCAGGCAACACATGGCAGGCGTCACCAATTATGCAAATCCACTCGGACCCAAAGGAGTTTTTGCCAGGGCTTAGCGCAACCGATTCTCCCGGCGAAAAACACCCGCCTCGGAAGATATGGTGAATCCTACTCCGTCGTTCTGGAATCGGCGCCGCGTCCTTGTGACGGGGCACACCGGTTTCAAAGGAGCCTGGCTCTGGCAGCTCCTGCAGGCGCTGGGCGCGGAGCCGATCGGAATAGGTTTGCCGCCGGATACGGATCCGAGTTTATCCGCCTTGATAGGTTTGCCGAACGATCCGCGATCTCATTTTCTCGATATCAGAAAGCACGACCTGCTCGCGCGCACCGTGCAGGAGGCCGAGCCCGAGATTGTGTTTCACCTTGCAGCTGAATCGCTCGTCCGGCGCTCCTACCAGCAACCGTTGGACACTTATTCTACCAATGTAATGGGGACAACCAACCTGCTCGAGGCACTCCGCTCCACGCCGTCAGTCCGCTGCCTGGTGGTTGTAACCAGCGACAAAGTCTATCGGAACCAGGATCAGCTTCGGGCTTATCGTGAAACCGATGCGCTCGGCGGTCACGATCCGTATAGTAGCAGCAAGGCGTGTATCGAATTGGCCGTCGATAGTTGGCGTCTCTCATTCTTCGCGAACCAGGCTCCGCCGGTCGGCGTTGCCACCGCGCGCGCGGGCAACGTTGTCGGCGGTGGCGATTGGGCCCCCGATCGACTCGTTCCCGATCTGGTCCGCGCCTTCGCGAGCGGCCGCCCGGCGCAAATCCGGCATCCCCACGCGGTGCGGGCGTGGATCCATGTTCTCGAGTCCTTGGCCGGATATCTTGCTCTGGCTGAACGGCTCTGGAACGAGCCGGATCGGTTCTCCGAGCCGTGGAACTTCGGACCCGACGATAGCCAGGCAAGATCAGTGGAAGACGTCGTTCGCCTGGCGACGGAGGTATGGAAGGAAAGCGCCGGCTGGCGTCCTGCCGAAACTTCAAGTCCTCATGAGACAACGGTTTTACGCCTTAATGCCGCCAAGGCGCGAGACCGTTTGGATTGGCGGGCGCGCCTCGATTTCGACCAGACCCTTGGTTGGGCCCTGGACTGGTATCAGCAGTGGCAGACCGGTGCCGACCCTTCCGGGTTGTGTCGCGACCAAATCCAACGTTACCTGGCTACCGGAAGTTAAGCATGGCACCGCGCCCCTGCCGCTCTTGCGGAGTCGCCCTGACCACGACGTTCCTCGATCTTGGCGAATCCCCCTTGGCGAACAATTTGATCCGATCCGAGCAGGTTGCCACGGAGCCTCGATATCCGTTGCACGCGTACGTCTGCGGCCATTGTTTTCTTGTCCAACTTGGCGAGTTCGCTTCCCCCGAAAAGCTATTCTCCCATTACCCGTACTTCTCTTCGTTTTCCGATACCTGGTTGGAACATTGCGAACGCTATGTTCGGACCATCGTTCCCCTTCTCGGCCTTGGACCCGGATCACGGATCGTGGAGATCGCGAGCAACGACGGCGCCCTGCTCGAATTCTTTCGGAAACAAGGACTGGATGTTCTGGGTATCGAGCCGGCGGCCAACGTTGCGGAGACGGCTATCGAAAAAGGCGTTCCAACCGAGATCGCGTTCTTCGGTCGCGACACGGCGCGACGCATTCGCAATGATTTTGCCGCTGACCTCATTGTGGCGAACAACGTTCTGGCCCACGTCCCGGACCTGAACGATTTTATCGCCGGCCTTAAGCTTCTCCTCGCGCCGTCCGGCACGATTACTCTCGAATTTCCGCATCTCGCCCGGCTGATCGGCGAGCGCCAGTTCGACACCATTTATCACGAGCATTTCTCCTACTTCTCGTTGCTCGCGGCTGAAGCGGCGCTTTTGCGGCACGATCTCGCGATTTATGACGTGGAAACGCTCTCCACTCATGGTGGATCGTTGAGGCTTTTTGTATCGCATGCCGAACCGGGCCGGCCAATCGGAAATGGATATACCTCGGTGGAAGCAGGCGAGCGCGGAGCCGGTCTCGACCGAATTGAGACCTATTCCACCTTCGCGCCAGCCGTGGCCGCAGCCAGGCAGGAGATCCTCGATTTCTTCGCCGAAACCCGGCGCGCCGGAAAGCGGGTCGTGGGATACGGCGCCGCCGCGAAGGCGAGCACGCTCCTGAACTATTGCGGCATCGGCCGCGAATTCATGGAATGCGTCGTCGATCGCAGTCCCTATAAACAGGGATTGCTATTGCCAGGAGTGCACCTCCCCATTTTTGCCCCGACCCACGCCGTCGAAACGAAGCCCGACTATCTTTTCGTTCTCGCCTGGAACCTGAAGGAGGAAATCCTCCGAACGATGGGAGGAATCAAACAATGGGGCGGCCGCTTCGTGCTTCCCATTCCGCGGCTTGAAATCATTTGAGGCTGGGGCCGGCTTGCCTGGATCTCTTTAACCGGGCCAGCCAGAGATAGAACTTCGCCCGGACTCTCATCAAACCTGAAAGCGCGTCGCGGTGGGCGAGCAACAGGTTGGGCACTGTCTGTCCCACGATTTCGTATTGCTCCTGAACGGTCGGCAACAGCTCCAGCTCCGCGAGCGACTTGGTTCGGAAATCGTAGGAAGCCTCCAGAAACACCCAGCGCGGCCGGTAGTCGGTATTTGCAATCAAATCGTTCAATACCCGCATATCCATGCCTTCGATATCGAGACTGAGCAGATCAAAATTCTGTGGTACCTGCTGCTCGTCCAAAATGGCCCCGAGCCTGCGCGCTTGCACTTTGACCTTCCCTCTTGATGGGCCCCAAGCCTCGGCCGTCTCGCGCATGAGCGACGACACCCCGTCCACCACTCCCAGGTGCAATTCGACCGTGCCTTCGATGTCCGACACCGCGCATCGCACCAGGTGCGAATTCAGGCCCGCAAACTCGTGCTCGATCTTTTCCCACAAATCCGGATTGGCTTCGACCAGCACGCCGCGCCATTCAAGCTGCGACAAAAGATCGTACGAATTTGATCCGTCTTTCCCCAGCGCTCCTGCGTCGACAATCACGCCACCGTGTTTGGGTCGCGCCACTTTCAGAAAAAGCGGGAACTCGTCGAACTGCGAGTGATCGACAACCCTGTCGCGAGATAGGTCAAACATCTCTTCGAATCTCCGCCGAGTTCAGGCTATGGCATTGGGCGCCTTCACCGGATGCGCCGCAAGTATGCGCCGGGCCAGTAAGTCACGCGGGTAGAAATTGTCCCCTCGTTAAATGGCCAGGCCGGCTCCGACATTTCGAAATCCGGATTCTCTTCCAGAAATTCCGCGATCGCGCTTTGCGGATTATTCCAGGTCCAGTCGGGATCCGTGCGGGGCGCACCCGCAACCGCTTCCATGATGCCGTCCGTCGCTACGATGTAAGAGCCGACCGTCACAAAGCGAGAGTAGAGTCTTAGCTCAGACAGGACGTGATCCTTCGTGTGCTTGCTGTCGAGGATGACCAGCACCGCCCCGGGCCGGACGATCTCCGTTGCGACGCGATCGACCGTTTCGGGCCGGATCGAGTCGGCTTCGATCAGCGTGATGCGAGGACTCAAGGGATGGGCTTCGATGGCGGCGCGGTTGTGCGGACGGATTTCGATATCGACGCCGATGACGCGTCCGCGACCCATCACAGCCAGGAGGGACGCGTAAAAGACAAGCGATCCACCGTGGGCCACCCCCGTTTCGATGATGACATCGGGCTTAACGCGGTAAATGACCTCCTGGATACGAATCAAATCTTCCGGCAACTGGATGACCGGACGGCCAAGCCAGGTAAAGCCATAGACGTATTTGGTATCCCAACCGGACCTTAACCAGGCCCGCGAAATTGCGGCGAATGCTTCCGGCGTTCCGATCCCATATACCGTCTCACCCTTGGTGTCCTCGACTCGGACCTCGCCGCTTCCCGTGTCGATGGTAATTTTCTCACCTGACGATCTGGTCATGCCGGGTCTCTCTTTGTCTCCTTAACGAGCAGGTAGTCGCCGATCAGCAACGCGTCAATGCCAGTGCCGAGAAAGCACCGGATCGCATCTTCAGGCGTTTCCACGATGGGTTCGTTCGCAACGTTGAAGGAAGTGTTCAGAAGCACGGGCACGCCTGTCTTTTGCTGGAACTTCTCGATCAAAGAATAGAAATGCGGATTCGACATTCTGGCGACGGTCTGGAGACGGCCCGTCCCATCAACGTGCGTCACGGCCGGAATGCGATTCCGTTTCTCTTCCCGGACTGGAGGGACAAGCAGCATGTAAGGACTCGGCCGGTCGATCTCGAAGTACTCTTGCGTGCGCTCTTCCAGAACCGCGGGCGCGAACGGGCGGAATGCCTCCCGATGTTTCACGTCACGGTTAAGGATGTCCTTGTTCTCCGCGAGCAGCGGACTCATGAGAATGCTGCGATTCCCCAGTGCTCTCGGCCCCATCTCGGACCGGCCATGAAAACAGCCGACGATTTTGTTTTGCACCAGCATCTCTACCGCCAATTCCAGCGCGTCATGGTTTACGACGGAAAATCCTGCTGACGCCTCCTGATTGAAAGTGCTTTGACGAAAGGCGTCGATCGCTCGGGTAATCCGCTCTCCGCTGTACGATGGGCCCAAATAGGTGGAGATCCTATCGTAGGACCTGGGTCTCTGCAGAATGGCGTGATAACCGTATAAGGCCGCGCCAAGAGGAATTCCCGTATCGGAAGCCGCGGGATTGATGAAAATATCCTTAAAGATTCCCGCTCGAAGCACTTCGTAGTTCGCCACGGAATTCAGGGCCACACCTCCCGAGATGCAGAGGCGCTCTGCGCTGGTGCGCTCGAAGGCATGCCTGGCGAGATGGAGAAGAGCTGCCTCCGCTTCAGCCTGGACTTCAAAAGCCGCCCGAGCCTTGTCTTCGAAAGTAATAATCGGCGCATGCCTGACTCCCATTTCGTAGCTGTCCTCCAGGCAGACTGAACTGTAGTCGGTTGTCACTCCCGAAAAACGCCGCGGAAAGTGGAAGATTTGCTTCTTAACCTCCGCCCCGTAAGGCGCGAGGCCCATTGTCTTTCCCTCCTGGAGCAAGCCAAAGCCGATCGCCTGGGTCACGGCAGCATAGAGAAGGCCGATCCCGATCACCGTCGTCGATTCAATAACCTCAATCCTGCCCTCCTTCGCCACAAAGAGGCTTTGTGTCTCTTTCTCGGAGCCCCGGCCGTCGACAATCAGAATGGCGGCGGCTTCGAAACCCGATGAATAGAATACGTTGCAGGCATGGGCGAGATGGTGATTGATGATCCGGATTTTCTTTGGATCAATCCCGGACAAAAAATGGCGGGTCTCGCACGGACGGCGATACCAATCGTCTCTCCAGCTGGGTCTGACGATGTAGTCCAGCACGACCAGGTCGATCTCCTCCGTCGAAGACACTCCGAGTTCGTCCATGCATGCCTTGAGGGAAAGATGCGGAAACCTCCGGGAGTCTTTTTCGCGGTTGGCGCGCTCTTCACTCAGACTTGCGATGCGAATGCCGTCGGCATCCTCTCTGATCATCGCCGCACCCGAATCGTGCCAGGGATCTTTATGTAGCCCCAATATGATCATTCGCGTCCGGCGAAACCACTAGGCGCGGCGTTGCTTCTCGAAGTGCGCTTTGTAGAACCCAATAACTGTTTCCAGGTCCTTGAGAACAGAAGATGGTTGAAATCCAAACTCCGATCGCATTCGGTCAATGCTGATCGTGGGAAAGCTTTGCCTGGCGGATGAGGGATCGAACGTTATCCGGCAGCCTGTGACGTCAGTGATTTTCTGGGTCAGCTGGCGGTTCGACACATTCACTCCACTGGCCAGGTTATAGATGTCGTGCTTTCCCTCTCGAGCGATTTTGATGAGGCTGCCGACTACGTCGTTAACGCTGATATAATCTTTTTCGGAATCAGGTGAGGTTCGAACGGTAATTTGTTTGTTGGACACCGCGTCTCTAATCATCGCGGAGAGAAAATTCTCCGACGCGAAATCCGACCCGTAGACATTGGAGAGGCGAGCGACCCTGACTTTCCTGCCGCTAGCCAGCGCGACGGATTCGCCCATGAGTTTCGAGATGCTATAGAGGTCGTCCTGGTTGGAAGAATCAACCGATATCGAATCCGCTTCGCTCGCGACGCCCGTCTGGTTCCGATACACTCGAGTCGACGACAGATAAACCAGCGATTGGAAGTCGCAGTCCCGCAGGACGTGGAGGAGATGACAAACGTGGGCCTCCACCGTCTCGAGAGGCCGGGAGCGGAAATCGGCCGTGAGCCCCACGCAATAGATGATGTCGCCGAGATTCGTCCCGGCGAGTTTCTGGTTCCTGTCCGGTGTCTGACAAGGAACCCCCATTTCAGTCAGTCGGTGGACAAGAGCGGAGCCAATAAATCCGGAGGCACCAAGGACTGTGATTAGACTCATGGCTCGTTGATCTCAGCTTTCATGCGCCGCTCATTTCCACGCGTGCACAACCGAGCGGTAGCGGGTTACGGGCGTCCGATCCGTCTCCGCAACAAGCGGTGGTCCAACTACGGATTCTACGCGACTAAACCCAGCCGCGCGGCACAGTCCTGCCAGCGCTTTTTCGTTCGGGGCCCACCAATTGGAGACGTCGCCATTCAATTCGTTGGACGGAAAGAATTCACACAGGGCTTGTTGGTCGAGCCCGCGGAACAAGGCCGCTTCCGTCTCGATGATGGCCAGCTCTTTCGTCACGCCTGCCACTCGTTTCATCGCCGCCAGCGGATTCTCCATGTGATAGAGAGAGCCAAAGTAAAAAACGACGTCGAACTTCCCCAGCCTTGCCACATCCATTTCCATGAGATCCGCGACGACCACTTCGACCTTGCTTCCAAGGGCGCGATGCGCGGTGTCAAAGCCGGCCTTACCGGGCAACTCGTCCGGCTTGAAGTAGGGCATGGTATGGTAAGCCGCCGGCACGACGCCGCGCTCCATGCATTCCTTCCAGTAGCTATGGTGCGGAAGTGGATCCATCGCCCACATGTACTGATCGAGAGCGACCACCCGCGACGCGCCTCTTCGCTCGGCTTCAAAAGCAAAGAATCCATCCCAGGTGTTGATGTCGAGCACGGTTTTGCCGCGCAGCCCGGGAATTCGAAAAATGCTGAGCTCGTGTTCCAGGTGGGCGCCGGATTTCCAGCCGTTGGTCACGACGCCTTCCCCAAGGTCGATGGAATGAAACCAGAAAGGCACGCTTTGCGCCATCGCTTCGAGTTCGGCTTTGCTAAATCTCATCAAGCCAGGAAGTCGGGATAAGTATTGTCTCTCTCGGCGATTATGCTTACCGGGAGGGGCCAGGAGATGTTGAAGGCAGGATCGTTCCAACGGACACCCCCGGCACTTTGCGGAGCATAAACATGAGACATGTGATAACAGAGCTCTGTTTCATCCTCCAGGACCTGGAAGCCGTGAGCGAAATCTTTCGGAACGTAGAGCATGAGCCGATTCGTTTCGGTTAGTTCCACCCCGAACCATTGCTTGAACGTCGGCGAGTTCCTCCTGAGATCTACAATGACATCATAGATGGCACCCATGGTGCAGCGCACAATCTTGATCTGGCCATGCGGCGCCGCCTGGAAGTGCATCCCCCTCAGCGCGCCCTTCTTCTTGTTGAAGGAAATGGCGCTCTCGGCCAGGGGAGCTTCCAGGCCGTGCTTGCCTAGCTCCGCCGGGGACCAGCCGTGCGCGAAGAATCCGCGCTCATCCTCGAATCTCTCGGGCTCGAGAACGAACGCCCCCCGGAGCTTTGTTTCCCTGAAAATCATATCGTAGTCGCCTCCGCCAGAATGTCGGCCTCCGGCGTGATCGAAAGCCTGTGGAGCAGGATTCCGAGCATTCGGATATCACCTGAAAGGCCAAGTCTGCTCGGCGAGGCGGGGTGGTCGATCCTGAATTTAATCGAGAATGCTCCGTTGCCTGTCGCGCCCGCGGGAATCGTCGCCTCTTGCCAGGAACCATGGATCAGGTCGGGTTGGGCGACGCCGAATTTCCATTGCGCGATATCGAAAGTTTCGGCGCTCACGTGAACCGTTATGTCCGGATGCTCCGGCACGACGAACGCGGTCAGATTAATCCTGAGGCGAAGCGGCCCGGCTGGACGTTGCTCGAGCCGAAAAACCAATTCGGCAAGCGGCTCCTCGGACCAAACCCCCAAACCGAGTTCGGTGTAAGCCCATCCCGGACCGAGGTAGCCCCGCGCTTCAAACTCCGACGCAAAATCAACGATGTCGCCGAGCGCATACAAATTGTGAGCGGGCCCGAGTTTGCCGTACTCTTCGCGGGCGGTTGCCGGACGCGGCGTCATCGCAAGAAATGCGCGCATTCTTTCCAGGGTCACATCATTAGAGCTGCCCTGTTGCAGAGTTTTTTTGGCGTCTTCTGCCATCGCCCGGTATCGCTGCGGCTGTTCGGTCGCGACGCGATAACTCTCTGTAAACGCGTTCAGCAGCGATTCGAAATCGAGGCGATGACTGAGAGTCCGGTAGGCTCCGCGGGGATCCTGCGGCCAGGTCGCCGGTTCGAGGGTCGAAGCGACCAGGAAAGCGTTCGCGTTTGAAAGATAATCGATCATGGCGGTATGACGTGGTGCCACCGCCGGCTTACTGAGAGACATTGCCTCCATGAGCGGAATGCATTGGCCTTCACCCTGCGAAGTGTTGACCCCATATGTCGTCGCCAAAAGAAGATTTCCATAATCTTCGTCGGTCAAATATCCGTCGATCAGAACCACCCGGCACTTAAACGGGCGAAGCCGGGCAAGGTATTCCATCATCTGGGTCATGGGAACCTCGGCATCGTGGTGGCTTAGCTTGAGAATAAGGGTGGCGTCTTCCGCTTCGCGCAAAGCCCAGCAAAAGCCGCCGAGCAGATCGAAGTAATTCTTTCGGAAATCGTGGGGATTAAGGACGGCGGCATAGATCACACCGTCGAGATGAAGCGAAACCGGAGCGGTGGAAGCTCGCTCTTTTGTGGAAGTCGCCGCGGCGGCCCGTGTGTCCATGACTCGCCCGCGAATGGTCAGGTTGCGCCAGACGTCGGGATGCTTCTCCGATTTTTCGCGGAGAGGACTCAGCCGATCGAAAACGGGAGCCGGAATGGCTGCGACCGGGAAATCCGGGCCCATCGCTGCCCTAACCGCGTTGGCGCTGAAAGTCGAAAGCGTAATCGCGCGACCAAACTTGTTGAGCGCGAACCGCCAGTCCTGGTGGCTTTCGCCGGACCAGGTTTCGATAGGAATCGTATCGTACTCCCAGGCGATGACCGGAACGGTCGGACAAACTAATCCAAGCGCAGTTCGGTGCGGCGGCGAGAAGGAGAAAAATATGCAGTCTTCACCTTCCTGGATCGCGCGGCGATGGATCGCATCGACTTCGCTCGCCGGTTCCGTCACGGTAATGACACGGCCCAGCTGCTGAAGGACTGGGAGGAACGCCGTCAGAACAAAATAATAGCTGTACTCCGACTTGCCCAGATTACGCTCGATGAGCGCGGTATTCGTCTCGGAATAGACGAGGATGACCATAAGTTATCGCCGGGCGGCGAGATCGTCGGCCGCGGAAACTTCACCCGGAAAAAAGAAATTGCGGAGCTGGTCCGTGACGACTTCCAGCGAAGCGTAACGCTGCAATTTCTCTCGGGCTCGATTCGACATCTCCCGATAGCCGTCGGGTTTGATTTTGGCCAGACGATAGCTGTCTCGATACGCGTCCCGAAGCGATTGCCAGTCGAGCCGGAAAGACATTGTCCGGAGCATTCCATACCGATCGTTCGGCCAGCTCGCCAGCTGACCGCTCGTGCGGAGGACGAAGGCAACCTCCTCTTCGATAAAGTCTGACATCGCAGAGTGGGCCGGCGCGATCGCCGGCTTCCCATGAGACATAAACTCCATCAAGGGCAGACACACCCTCTCGGAAGTCGACGAGTTGACGTAGTAGGTGGTGGCCCGAACCAGCTTCTCGTATTCGGAATTCGAGAGATAATCGGGAATGACGACGACGCGGCATTTGAACGGTGACAACTGATAAAGGATCGGCATGAGCCGGGTATAAAAGGCCTGTAAGCCATGCTTGCAGACCTTGAGCAACAGGGTGGCGTCCGCGATTTCTCGAAATGCGCAGCAAAAGGCCGTTACCAGGTCGGGAAAATTTTTGCTCCCATCGTTTGGATTGAACACCGCCGTGTAAACCACCTCACCCGGGTTGATCTGCGTCCGCGAACCCGGCCGTGCCTTCAACGCGCGCCTCTGCTTGCCAGGCGTATCGCTGGATTGCTCCGACGCCTCGTTGCTTCCTCGGGTCCCCGGCCGGGCCGCCGGAGCCAGCAGGTCGACGTGCAAATCCATCGCCGCAGTGTCGAGAACCGTTTCCCCGGTTTCAATGTCCAAGCCGCCACTGGTCGACCCGATCGACGAGCCTTCGTCGCTTCGAGCGGGAACGGGCGGCGGGACGGCGCCGATCCGGAAGTCGCGACCCATCGCTTCCGCCACAACCCGCGCCGAATACCGCGATAGCGCCACGGCGCAGCCAAGCTTCTCCAGCACAACTCGCCAAACGTTCGGCGTTTCCCCATCGGAGGGAGCGCCGGGGAAATTGCTGCATTCCCAGGCGATGATCGGCACTGTCGGGCACTTGAGATTGAGGGGGATCTTGTCGGCCGGCGCAAATGGCAGAAACACACACGCTTCACTCCGTGTCCGGCACTCCTCAAAAAGAGGGTCGACCTCCATTTCCGGCTGCCGCACGGTTTCGACCGACCCCAGGGCGGCCAGCACCGGCCGAAACGCCCGAAGGATGGAGAGGTAGTCCGATTCCGGCTCGCCGAGATGGTCGTGAATAATCTCTTCCGTGAACTGGGAGTACAAAATGAATTTCACGCTCTTTACGATCTAAGAATGCACTCTGGCCGGGGAACCCGCATTGCCGTCGTCCTACGTCGCCCGGCCACGAAGCGGGAGTCGGCCAAGAGTAGCCCCAGCCCAAAACTGGTCAACCGAGAAGGCACGGCTGATTAGCGGCGACGCCAACGTTACATTCAACGTTGCCTTATAGCGACAAATAGCTATAAACGGCGATATGTGGAAGCCGCCGTTCCGCGTCAAGCCCTACGCCAACGCCAAATATAAGTTCCTCGTCCGAGGAAAAGTCGATGGAAAATGGAAGCGTAGCTATTTTGCCACCGAAGCTGAAGCTATCGCTTTCGCGGAGCAGCAAAACGCAGCGGCCGAGAAGCAAGGCGCCCCTGATTTGCAAAAAAACGGCGCCCCGTCCCCAGCCGTTCCCCTAGTTTCCCCAGAGCACCCACCCAGAGTCCAATCCCTCCGAATCCTGGATTTCTCGGAGTTGGTTACGCCAGTTTATCTCGGACCGCGGATAGAGCGCTATCTGGGAGACGCCTGGTGCATGCATCTTCCTTTTGCTTACGATTTGATGCGCGAGCTAGCGCCGAAAGTATTCGTCGAGCTCGGCGTCAAGCAGGGCGAATCCTATTTTGCCTTTTGCCAATCCGCTGCCGAGAACAAGATAAACGTTTGCTGTTATGGGATCGACTCGTGGCGGGGAGATGTCCAGACCGGGAACCTCGACCCCCAAATTGAGCACGAGGTGGCCGATTACAACTGGCGCTACTCCAGCTTTTCTCAGCTGAAAGTAATGCTTTTTGCCGACGCGGTCGGGGATTTCGCCGATGGCAGCATCGATCTTCTCCATATCGACGGCACCCATACCCACGACGAGGTCAAGAATGACTTCGAAACCTGGCTGCCAAAATTATCGCCCAACGGGGTCATTCTCTTTCATGACGTCGTCGTTCGGGACGGCGGCTTCGGGGTCTGGAAGGTGTGGGAAGAGATCATCGGCGAGCGCAATTCTTTCCTGTTTGAGTTCGGCCACGGGCTCGGGGTCTGGAAAAGGGAGCCTGTGACAGAGAGCGATCCGGCGTTTCTCCGCCGGCTTATGAATGCCGGAGACGCTGAACGGCGGGAGATCAATCAGTTTTACGCCAACGCCGCGGCCGCCCTCGCGCTTTGGCGCGATTCGCAAGGCCGGCCGGCCACCGGGGCCGAAGTGTCGCGCCTTCGTCAGGAAAGCGACGAGAAAGAAAACAAACTCGCGGACTTACAACGCGACGTCCAAACCAAGACCGACCGGATTGCCCAGCTCCAAAGCGAGATTGAAAAGCAGTCGACGGAGATGGCCGAGCTTCGTGACCAAATCGAGAAGGGGATCCGGGAAGCCGCTCGGCTCAATCAGGAATTTACCGCCCGGAGATCCGAGTTACAGCGCGAGAACGACAAACAATTGCAATTGATAGAAAACCTGAAGGGCCAGATCGAGCAGAAGGACGATCGGCTGGCTCGAGCGTCCAGGGAGTTGTTGGATGCGCGCTGGGAGACTTTGACCTTGCGCGGAACCGCTTTGCGCAGGGCCGAATCTGTCGATCCCGCTCTTTCCAACGCCATGGAATTGCAGAACCGCGCCGAATTAGCAGAGAGCGACCGGGATCATCTGCGCGAAATGGTGATTGGTCTCCAGAGAGATCTCGAACGGGCCGAACGTTCGCAGCACTCCAGCGTGGAAGAAGTAAAATCCGTTCAGGGCCAACTCCAGGAGGCGCAGGCGCAGCTGGAGAGATCGGTCAAAGAAAGGCGGCTCTTTCAGAAGCAAATGGACCGCGTCCGGCAGAGTATCTCCGGGAAACTCATTCTCCCCTTTGGGCAGTCCCAACGTAAACTTCAGGAATTAACGGCTATCCCCCGCGCCGATGATTGATCCAGCAACATGCCGGGTCTGCATAGATCAGCCGCATCCATTGTTTGCCACCCATGGCGGCATTCATCTTTCCGGCTGGTGCTTTGCGGAAGACATAACGGTCCCGCCGCTGGTCCGGCTAACCGTTAACGAACGCTCCTATCTTTGCAGCTCCAGGCTTCCCCGGCCCGATGTGGGCGCCTTGTTTCCCGATTATCCCCAGGCTGCGGATTGCGGATTCGCGCTCAAAAGCTGGATGCCGCCAGGCTATCAGAAGGCGCACCTGGAAATCAGCCCGGATGGATCGGAATGGTCCCGGATAACAAGCCTGCCGCTCTGTGCTGAAATTGCCCCCCTGATCGCTCGCCTCGATTTCCCCGTAAGCGACACCGTCGATGCAAACCCCGTAACCGTTTCCGGGTGGGCCCTTCATCCCCAGGAGCCGATCGAGCAACTCTCGATTCAGGTAGGAGGCTCTTCCTTCGCCTGCTATTACGGTAAGCCGCGCCTGGACGTTGCGTCCATTTTCCCCGAGCTGCCCAACAGCAAGCACTCGGGGTTTCATTGTCAGCTCCGGATCCCTTCGGATAACGCCGCTCTCAAAGTAAAGGCCCGGTTGAAATCGGGACGCATCGTCATTCACACACTCGACAAACTCATCACGGTCCGAAACCGGCCTGCCACCGCATTCCTTCAGACCCTGGATGAACGCCGGGCCTCGCTTTTGGCGTTCCCCGCCTGTGATAAGCCGAAGGTCTCCATCTTGATCCCCGTCTACAACCAGATCGAAGTGACTCTGGCCTGCCTCAAGTCCATCTCCAGTCACACCGCGGAATCCAGCTACGAGATCATCATCGTGGACGATAACTCCTCGGAGTCGACTGCCCGTTGTCTCGAGGCCATCAAGGGCGTGCAGGTGATCCGGCACGATTCGAATCGAGGATTCTTATACAACTGCAACGAAGCTGCCGCGGCCGCGCGCGGAGAATATCTCCTTTTCCTGAACAACGACACCGAAGTCACGCCAGACTGGTTGCCGGCCATGCTAAGAGTGTTCGAGCGCCGCGCGGACGCCGGGATGGTCGGGGCCAAGCTGGTTTACCCCGACGGCCGTCTCCAGGAAGCTGGCGGAATTATTTGGCGCGATGCTTCCGGGATGAACTTCGGAAAGGGCGATCACGCTGATAAACCGGAATACAATTATTTGCGCGAAGTCGATTATTGTTCCGGCGCCTGCATCGTGATTCCAAAGGCTCTTTTCCATAAGCTGGGAGACTTCGATCCGATCTATGCGCCGGCCTACTACGAAGACACCGACCTGGCGTTCAAGGTCCGCGCCGCTGGTCGCAAAGTATATTACCAGCCTCTTGCGAAAATCATCCATCATGAAGGCCAGACCAGCGGCACAAGTACGGAGAGTGGAGTAAAGAGCTATCAGCCGGTCAACCAGACAAAGTTTCGGAAGAAATGGGCTTCAGCTCTGTCGCAACAATTCGAAGGGCACGCGGAGGACCTTGCCGAAGCGAAACAGCGCGGGGTAACCAAACGCGCCTTTGTCGTGGACGCTCGCGTTCTCTGCCCGGACCAGGACTCCGGCTCGGTCCGAATGCTCAAGCTCTTGACCATCCTGCAGGACCTTGATTTCCACGTCACCTTCGCCCCTTACAACGCGCAGTACCTTCCACCCTACACGGAGCGGATGCAGGAGTTGGGTATCGAGTGTCTCTACGACCCGTTCTTTGTGAATTTCGAGTCGTTCTTCACCCAGCGAAAACAGACTTTTGACGTCATTATTTTGTCGCGCGCCGAAACGGCCGCGAAAGTCCTGCCGATTTGTCGAACCTACGCTCCCTCCACCCCGATAGTCTTCGACACCGTAGATCTGCATTTCGTCCGCCGGCAGCGCGAAGCCCTGCTCACCGGGGACAAAGCTGTCCAGGAAGTCGCCGGCGAGACGCAGTTGATGGAACTAAAGCTCGCCGCGGAATGCGACGCCGTCCTGGTCGTGAGCCCGGACGAAAAGGAAATCCTGGCGGAAAGGCTGCCGCGGCAACGGATCGAAATCGTTTCGAACATCCATGAGACCCGGGCGATCATACCGCCGTTCCAGGATCGCCGGGATTTCCTCTTCATCGGCGGCTTCGAACACACCCCGAACGTGGATGCCATGCTTTGGTTCGTCGGCAAAATCATGCCGCTGATCCGCCAGCAGCTGCCGGGAACGAAGTTTCACATTATCGGTAGCAAAATGCCCGAGGCGGTCCGCACCCTGGCGGGCGACGACGTTCTTACCCACGGCTACGTCGAGAACGTCGATTCGTTTTTCGAGTCCTGTCTTCTTTCGGTGGCTCCGTTGCGCTGGGGCGCCGGCGTCAAAGGCAAGATCAATCAAAGCATGAGCTTCGGCGTGCCGGTCGTTTCGACGACCATCGGGGTGGAAGGAATGCATCTGACCCACGGCGAGAATGTCCTGGTAGCCGACACCGCCGAAGATTTTGCCCACGAGGTTGTCCGCCTTCATCGCGACGTCCAGCTTTGGGAGCGGCTTTCAAGGAATGGAATAGAAAACGTCGAAACTTATTTCTCGCTTGACGCTGCAAAAGACACACTCAGTCACTTGCTCTCGCAGTTGAGCGTTCTCTAAAGCGAAGGGACATAGGGGGTTGCACAATCGGCGATCGCACCCGATTGCGGTCACCGCAATTTGCTGGCGTCTCCGACCCCAACAATGATGTAATAGGCACTTTCGTGCTTCTTAACTCCCCAGAGTTTCCAGTCGCGTTTCTGCCGGCGTTCCTCCTTTTGTATTTCGCCGTACGAGGGCGCACTAAGAATGGCGCGCTTTTCCTGGCAAGCCTCGCCTTTTATTTTACAACCTCGGGCGGACTTACGGTCATCCTCATTCTTTGGGTTTTATCCAACTTTTACCGCCCCCTATTTCTCGAGAGGACAGCCGGGCCGCGAAAGCGATTGTATTTTTCCAAGGGGGTGCTGGTCGCCAAACTTCCCTATTAGCTCAGATCAGTGTTTCCCGTAACCCCCCTAATCGAACTTGCAATTTTTCGGTATGGAGCCGTGCTGTTGCTCTGCGGGGCAGCGTACCCCATCGGAAGGGCCATACTCCGCAGTTTAACATTTGGTAATATTGCTGAGAAGTTCGCGGTTTGCATAACACTGGGCCTAGGCGTCCTCTCGCATCTGATCCTGCTGATCGGTATGGCGGGATGGTTAAACGCTGTCGCGATACCTTTCGCTATCGCGGTAACAGGTGCAGCCAGCTTGTTCTTTCTTCCGAGGAACGATTTTCGAGCAGCCGCGGCGCCGAGCAAGACTCGGTGGTCGCTTCTCACTAGAATCGTCGTGACGCTCTCCTGCGTGGTAGCGGCCGGTCTTCTTGCCCCGGCATTGGTGCTTCCTCTTTACCCACCTACGTACTTCGACGTGACCTCGTATCATTTGGCCGCGCCGAAGATGTGGCTGCAGGCGCATACCATAATTTCCACGCCGTTCCTCCGTAATCAGCTCGGTCCAAATTCGGCCCACACTTTATTTGCCGCTTTGATGCTGGCACATGACGATTTGGCTCCGCAGATTCTCTCGTTTGCGGCGATTGGTTTGGTCGGAGCAATTCTTTATTCGTGGGGGACACGCGCTCGAACAAAAACCGCCGGGTTATTGGCGGCAGCATTGTGGATTGGGAGCCCCGCTGCACTCGATTCCGGCCCGGTCGCCAGCTATCATGCCCTCGCAGCCTTGTTCGGGACGGCCTCCATCTATGCCCTCGCGGTCTACGCCAAAACTCGCCAATTCGCTTGGATTTTTGTTGCGGCCGCCTTCATGGGATTCGCCCAGAGCACCTGGACCGGCACCTTTTACTTTGTCCCGGTCTTTCTTCTGGCGGCATGCTACTTCCTTGTTAACGAGAGGCGCTTTGCGCCGTTGTTGGCGATGGCCGCCGGGATTGCTCTTGGCTGGGGGCCGACTTTGCTTCGCTCGGTTTGGTACACCGGCAATCCAACTTATCCACTTTTTCCTGAGCTTTTTGGTCCAGGTCCCTGGTGGAGCACCGTCGAGTTTGCGGGGGTTACGCACGACATCCAGAGTTTTGGCGTCGAACGAACTCTAAAGGAATTCCTCGGTCTTCCGTATACCTTGGTCACGGAGCCCGGAAAATTCCAGTCGGAGCATGGCTACTCGCTTGCTCTATCTGCACTGCTTCCGTTCGTCGTCTTACGAGCGGCTTTTGACAAATTGACGCGATGGTTAATCGCCCTTGTTCTCTTTTATGTAGCGTGCTGGTTCCTGGTTGGACAGATCATGCGATATCTGCTGCCGATCGTTCCTGTCCTTTGCCTGGCGACAGCCCTTACGATCGGCTGGCTTTTCGATTGGCTTTGGGCTCGAAAGGGCGCCTATCTTCGGCGCAATGTCGCCTGTATAGCCGCCGTCCTGATCCTTGTGCCGAGTGCTCGAGTCCTGTGGCAGGTGATGTTCCAGCGGGGGCCAGTGCCACAAACGATCGAGCAACGAGCGAATTACATAGGGGCACAAATCCCGCAATACTGGGCGGTCGCCGCCGCGAATGCTGTTCCTGGTCCGCTCTATTCATTTGCTTCGATTAATTGCGCCTATTTCGCAGACGGCCCCTTCATGGGGGATTGGTGGGGTCCTGGCCATTACAGCCTGGTCAGGGATAATCTCGGCGACGCGAACGCGCTCTACGGCGCATTGCACCGCCTTGGGGCCGTTTACTTCATGGCAGACCAGCCGCAGCCGTATGTGCCGTACTTACCTTATGGAGAGGAATTCGATGCTCATTTTGAGCTCATTTACGCCAATTTTGCGACTGAACTTTATCGTCTCCATGAAAACCGCGTAAAACCTCGTACTGAGCCGCGAAATCTCTTGGAAAATGGCGGGTTCGATCAGCTGGACGGTAATTTTCCCGTAGCCTGGACCAGGCGCGGAACTCCAACTATAAAAACACCTCCCGGGGGAGCGATGTCAGGCGAAGTGGCAGTGCAGGCGAGCGAAACCGATGGCTTCCAGCAGATAGTTAATGTATTACCGCGCGAGATTTACGAACTGGAGGTGCAAGCGAGGGCCGAGGTCCCGGACAGACCCTTTCGCCTACGTGTTCACTGGCTTAACGGGGACGGGAATGTCTGCGATGGGTTCCTTCGTATTGTCGCCGCTACAACTTCGTGGCGCCGTTATACCGCCCGGCTAACTGCGCCGGACTGCGCCATCTACGCCGAGATTTTCGTAAATGGCCAGGGGGCGGATTGGGTTTGGTTGGACAATTTTGCCTTCATCGACACCGACTCCCGAAGTCCCGCCCCAAAATATTAGCTTCGCCCCCAAATTTCTCAGGGCCCGTCTGCGCTGGGCCGGTCCTGCCCTCAAAAGAACAATCTTGCACCGCAACAACGCACATCCTTTAATGCAGCCATGCCTATAGAACGACCTCAGCCATTCGCCCCCCGAATCTCATTGGGGGTTGCCATTTGCCTGACGATCGCCGGCCTTTTTTGCGCGGGGTGTGAACGCCCTGCCACCGACACGAGCAACGCCACGTCCCCGACCGGAGTGCCGGACATGGCCGCGGCCGGAGTGGTGTTTTCGGCCGACCCCAACCCGGTTCCCCCGGGCAATCCAAAAGGCCGGACGACCATTACCTGGGATACCGGGAGTGATGCCATAGGAGAAGTTTACGTCGTGGGAGCAGGCACCGAGAAGCTGTTCGCGAGCGGCCGCACTGGCTCGCAGGAAGCTCCGTGGATTCAACCGGGACCTAACGAATTCCGGCTCTATGATCAAAACGATCATAAACTGATCGGCCGGCTAACCGTGACCATGATCGGGCCTGACTCTAGCGGCAATAAACCCTCGGCGACCAAAAGTCCCTAGGGCCCTCGATTAAGAACTCCGGTAAGAACGGTGCCACTCCTGGTAATCGGCGCCGAAAGGGAGTTTATCCAACAATGGTCTTTCGCGGCCTAAACGATTTCTCTTAGCCATTGTCCATGTCATACGAAGCGAAAGTGGAGCAGGAGATCCGGAACTACCGGGACGTGGCAAACGTTCACGAACTGCCCGATATCTTTCACTATTGGTCCAACAAGTACCTGCGGCCGAAGCTGGAGTCCCTCGGCTTCACCGGGCCGGATGATTTCTTCATCCGATACATAACCAAGATTGCACGGCCGATCTCGCCATCGATCTGCAACATTCTCAGCCTTGGCGCCGGTAATTGTGACACCGAAGTGCGTCTTGCCGAATTGCTGCGTGATGCCGGTTTAAGCAATTTTGTTTTTGAGTGCCTGGACATCAATCCCCAGATGCTGGCGCGAGGCGAACAGCTGGCCGAAGAACGAAATCTGTCGTCGAATTTCCATTTTACCGAAACCGACGTCAACCGGTGGGAAGCCCGGACCTCCTACGACATTATTATAGCCAACCAAAGTCTCCACCACGTGATGGAGCTGGAGGAATTATTCGAGAAAATCCACCGCTGTCTCCAGGAAAGCGGATTCTTCGTCACGAACGACATGATCGGGCGCAATGGTCATATGAGATGGCCCGAAGCCCTCGAGCTGGTCCAGGCTTGCTGGACCCTCCTGGACGACAGGCATAAATGGAATCACGAACTGAAGCGCCATGAGGCCCAGTATGAGAACTGGGATTGTTCGCTGGAAGGCTTCGAAGGAATCCGGTCGCAGGACATTCTTCCGCTCTTAACCAAGCGGTTTCAGTTCGATTGCTTCCTTGGTTTTTCGAATGCGATCAACGTATTTGTCGATCGCGCATTCGGTCATAACTTCGACGTCGCCGACCCGCGGGACTGTTACTTCATCGACTTCGTCAGTGGCCTTGACGATTACTTCATCGAGTCCGGAAAACTCAAGCCAACCCAAATGATCGCCGCGATGAGAAAGGCGGGCAGGTCAGCCGCCAAAGTCTACAAACACCTGACTCCGGCCTTTTGCATTCGAGACCCAAACGTTTAGGAGGCGCCTCCAAAGCGTCTATTCTGCGCCGGGGCTAACGCCGGACGCCATTCGGGTTGTCGTTCCCCCGAAATACATTTAACCGGTCCCTCTTTAGCCGCGCGATTACTTTGCGGGCCCCCTTGGTATTTTCCCGCCAGCGTAAGGCGGTCCTCAGCTGCTCATCTGACATTGGATCGGGACTTTTGATGGCCGCTTCCATCGCGCGGTAGAGCTGGGGGCGATAGAAGCCGACCTGCTCTTCCCTGATTGCCCCAAGCACGTAGGCGACTGCCACGAAACACCACGTGTTTGTCAGCAAAAAGAGTCGCGAACCAGCGAAGTAAAGCAGGGCCCCAAGGAGAAAGAGGGAAGGATAAAGGGTGTAGCGCGAATTAAGAAACTCGCTGGTCGGCAGGTAGGCGCGGCCGACGGCGACCGCCACACAGCCGAACAACCCGAACAAAACAAGAGCCAGGGAAAACACGGGCAACAACCGGCTCCCGGCAGTCTGCCTTTGCAGGAAGTGAAAGCCGATCCAAAACGACGTTATCAGCAGCACCGCGCCGCAAGCAAAGGCAACATTCTGCGCGAGGACGGTGTTCCTATCAAAGGACGAGGAGCCGACGGATCCCATAACCAAAGCCGCATGGAAAAAGGCTTTGATTATCTTCCCCCTCAATTGAAAAAAGGGATGCGAAACAAAAACTAGCAATCCGAGGATCCAGGCCACGTAAGAAACAGCTCTCTTATACTGCGGCATCGGCCGCGCCTGCATTAGCCGTTTCAAACCTGCGATCGCAAACAGAGCCACGGCCGCAACCACGGCCCCGTAACCGGCTCCCAGCGACAGCACTGAAGCCAGAAGAAAAAGAAGACCCGCTAACAGATTGATTTTCCAGCGCGGCGATTGTTGCGTGACTTTCGCGAGGCAATAGAGACTGATACCTCCGAAAAGAACGGACAGAATAGCAGCAAACCCGCTGGCCAGGGCGAAATGCTCCCAAAAGCAAAGGCTGAAGATGATGAAACCTGCGCCGAGATAAAGATAGAACCGAAGGAAACGCGACCTTACTTCGGCATTAATGACATGCGCAGTCAGGAAGAACGTCAGCAGGCAAATAGGAAAATTTAAGAGCTTAAGGGGCGTCAAATCCAACGCCAGGTAACGCCAGGAAAACAGATAACCGAGAGCCGCTGGAACTTCGAAGTGACCGTTAGTGGGATCGAAAACAAAGGCCGGTACCTTGTGGATATCCAGGGAACGAAACATCTTCTCCAGGGAGTTCCAGTCATCCAGGTGAGGCAGCGTGGCCGTGACAAAGAGGAGATACTGGACCTGCACCGAAATCACCAAAACCAGCAGGGCCAGGAAACAAATTTCAACCACGCTGCGAGGAATTAGCCGGGCCCAATAGGATTCGCTGGCGCGACTCTTCACGCCGAGGGACGGGGATGGAGAAGGTTCGGCTTGAGCGGCGACTTCTCTTTGGTCTGTAGCGGTGATCTCCATGAGACGCTTTGTTCGTGGGATCGAGAAGCCGGGGACGCTATCAAATGGCCCCCGCCATGTCGAACTCTTTCGTCTCGCGGGCTTGAGCCGAAGCGATGCGATGACTCCCGGCTCGGGCTTTTACCGGCCGGAATCGATGTAAACCCCTGGCTGGCAGGGATCAGAGCTTGAAGCCCGCTGCTTCCGCGTCGGCGTAAAACATACGAACCGTGTCCAAGGAGAGCTCGCCGAGGTCCATTCCCCCGAGCTTTGCCGCCTTGGCCAGGATATCGTGGGGAACGGTCACGATATGACAACCGCAATCAGCCGCCTGGAAAATATTCAGGACTTCGCGCACGCTCGCCCAAAGAAGCTCGGCCTGGGGAAGGTCCTTGAGCAATTCGCGGGATTTCTTCATGGCCGGAATCGGATCAACCCCCGTATCGGCGATGCGTCCGGCAAAAACCGAGACAACCGCGGGAAGATCCTTCCGCAAAGCTGCCGCAACCCCTCTTACCTGCTCCTCCGTCAAAATCGCCGTGATGTTGAGCTTAACGTTCTCCTTCGCCAGGTCGCCTATGAGAGGAAGGGCCGATTCGCCCTTCGTGTTCGTGATCGGAATTTTGACGTAAACATTGTCCTGCCAGTCCCTTATTTTGAGAGCCTGGCGCCGCATTTCGGGAAATTCATCCGAGAACACCTCGAACGAAATCGGCTTGTCAGTGACGCTTTCCAGAACAGAACGCGCAAAAGCTTCGTAATCCGCGACGCCCACCTTTCGCATCAGGGTCGGGTTAGTGGTCACTCCCTGGATGAACGGTTTACGACAAAGATCGATGATCCCCTGACGGTCGGCCCCGTCCGCGAAAATCTTGATCGGCAACTGTTCGAGAAGGGTCGTACTCATGGAACACATTAAGATGCGACGGCCCCGTGAAGCAAGCGCCTCTTCCCGCGTCGGCCCGTCCCCTCTGCGAGTCAGACCGTGGCGGTTTCCTGGTTACGCTTTGCGGCGAAGGGCAAATGGCTCACCCAAAGCGCGATGGCCAGAAGGGTCATGAACGAAACCGGCTGGAGAAAACGAATGCTTAGCTCGCCGAAAATCATCGCGATCGTGAGCATGAGAGATGAATGAACAAAGAGGACGAGGGCGTATTCGCGGCCCCGGCGGAAAATAATCAGGACGCCGCAGATGAGAGGGGCCAGGAGGACTACGAAGTAGTAGGGCCAAATCCGGACGTAATATCGCTGGAGAGAGCTTTTCAGCTGTGAGTTTCTGTCGTGCGCCAGATGAAAACGGGCCGCCAGGAGGGAGACCAGGTCTTCACTGGGAGGGTTATAAAAACTAAAGTCCGCCACGGCCGACATCTTTAGCACCTCGACGCTCCAGTAGTCGGCGTAGGTCTCCCAGGCGAGGCGCGCAATGGCCAGGGGATTCCGCCACAGGGCATGGAAGGCTGTTTGCCTGGCCAGCTGATCTGCCTTCGCCCGGTCCGGCTCAAGGTTGTAGACCCGGTCAATCAGGTGGTCGGGACTGAACAGCTGAACGTTCCTGGCATGACGGTCCTTCAGGGCCAGCTCGTCTCCGTTTCGGATCAACTCGGCGAGCCGCGGATCGGGAGAATCTTCCGGCTCGAGAGCGGGCGACCAGAAGGCAAGAATAGTAACTCCCGTAGTGTAAACGTAAGCGGGTTCCCGATGAGCCAGGTGGCCATTCAACTGTTTATAACCCGTGTGCAGCCCGAACATCAGGATCACGCTCGCTAACAAATGACCGCCACAGGCACGAAATGCTGACCAGCGCGAAGCTCCTTCCTTGTCAGGGTGATGCCGTAAGCCGCGCCAAATTTCTCCGGAGAACGCAATCAGGGGCAGGGCAATCGTGTTGATCTCTACCAGCGGGAGATAACTCATCCTGAAGCTGATGAGTAACAGCGACACCACCTGCACCAGGACAAGATCGAAAAGGCGGCGCTTCTTCAGGTAAGAGAAGGCCCGGTAGAGCACGATCGCATAGCAGAAGAGGCTTATGGCTTCCGTCATGATGTATCGCTCATAGAGCAGCTGCAAAGGATCGAGCGCGCACAAAAATCCGAGCAGATAGGACCACCGCGCCGGCACCTCGAAAATGAAACGGCAGATCGAGGCAAACAGAATACTAACAATGCCGCTAAGAAAGAGCTGAAGCAGGAGCAACGGGGTCAGGCTTTGAGCCTTGACTGAAGCCCAACCAACAACATAACCGTAAACAAAGGAACGATCTTCCGGAATCCCCCCGGTTAGGGCTGTCCAAATGTAAGTGCCCGAATCGCCCATGATGAACTTGGGGAGCGGATCGAGCGCGAAGAGAAGAACCTTCAGCAGGAACACAAAGAGACAAAACAGCGTCCAGTTCTGGAACTGGCGAGATCGGCCGAGCCCTTGAACCATTGCGACCGGGTTCTTCATGGAGCGAGCTCTCTTCCATGGCCCATCTCTTTCCGCATCGGGACGAATCTTGCCTGAACACCGTGGGCCAACAAGGCGATTACCAGGAGCGTTCCGAACGAAACCGGGTGAAAGAAACGAAGGCTATGCCCGCCGAACGTGACCGAGAGGAGGACCAGGGCTGACAGGTGAATGAAGAGAATGACGGCAAACTTTCGCGTCGCTGGGAAGATGAGGGCCAGGGCGGCGAGGAATGGAGCCAGAAGGAGAACAAAATAGTATCCCCACGCCATTACATAATACCTTTGCAACGGGCTTTTGACCGGGACCTCTTTCTGGAGCGCGAGATGGAATCGATCGGCCAGGAGGACGAGGAAATCGCCCTTCGGTTGATTGTCGAAACAAAAGTCCGCCTCGGCAGAGCCCTTCATGGCCTCCTTGCTCCAGTATTCGCTGTAAATTTGCCAGGCAATCGCGGCTAGCCCGAGCGGGTTTCGCAGCAACGCATGCATGGCCGCTTCTTTGGCGAGCGCTTCTGCTCCCGAACGTTCCGGGTGAAGCCTCGAGAACCTGTCGATCAGGTAACCGGGAACGAAACGCTGGTTATCGCGAAAGTGCACGTCCTTCAAACGCAGCTCGTCCCCATGCCGGATCAAATTGGCGAGTTCGGGGTCGGACGTGTCCTGCGGCTCAAGGAGAGGCGACAGAAAGGCGAGCAGGGTGACTCCGGAAGCATGCAGGTAAGCCGGAGGCCGTTGCGAAATCCATCCGTTCGCGTGCTTGTAGCCGGTATGGAGCATAAACATGAGAAGCACGCTAATTAGCAGATGAGCGCCAAAAAGCCGGGGAATCCGCCAGAGCGAACCGGTCTGTTCCGTCCGGCGCCAGGCGAGGCGCCAAAGCTCCCCGGAGAATGCCAGGAGCGGCAGAAGGAAGGTGCTGATCTGAACAAGGGGAAGATAACTCATCCGGAACCCGATGAGGAGGACGGAGATCACCTGGAGCAAAACAAGATCCCGGAAGCGACGGTCCCGGACGTAAAGGAAAGAGCGATGAATCACGACCGCGTAGAGGAAGAGACTTATGGCCTCCGTCATGACGTACCTCTCGTAAAGCAGCTGGAGGGGATCGACGGCGCAGAGAACGCCGAATAGAAAGGACCAGCGCAATCTCAACTGGAAAATCTCGTGGCAGATCGTCGCCACGAGAATGCTGACGGCGGCACTAAAGAGGAGCTGGAGAATCAGGAGCGAGCTGAGGCTCTGGGTCCCGACCGAAGAAAAGCGAATGAAGTAGCCGTAGAAATAGGAACGCGCTTCCGGGATCCAGCCGGTCAAGGCCGTTTGGATGTAGGCGCCGGAATCTCCCATGACGAACTTGGGCAGGGGATCGATCGCAAAGAAGAGCGACTTCAGCAGCAGCACTCCGAGGCAAAACCAGGCCCAGGTTTTCAGGTGCCGCACCCAACCGGGAATTGCGTTCATTGGCCGGGGTAGGTTCATGGAAGGAGCCCGCCTCTGGCGCAGCTTCCTCCGAAATCGCGAAGAATTCTTCGAAACCGCCGGCTGAAATCGAGCTCTTCCCGCACTTCCCATATCCCTGTCATTTCCGCCAGCACATTCCGCAAGAAATGACTGGATAGAAATCAACTTGATGATTCATTCCCCACTCTATGAAAACTGTCCTGGTCACCGGGGGCGCTGGCTACAAGGGTTGCGTCCTCGTTCCGAAACTGCTGGAAGCCGGATATGCCGTCGTCGTTTACGACCTGATGCTTTTCGGCTCCGCCGGGCTGCCTTCCAACCCCAACCTGAAGGTCATTAAGGGCGATATTCGCGACACCGACAAATTCGCCGAGGCGGTCAAAGGCTGTGATTACGTCATTCACATGGCCTGCATCTCGAACGATCCAAGTTTCGACCTCGATCCATCCCTGAGCCGGACGATCAATTACGAATGTTTCGAGCCACTGGTCCTGGCGTGTAAAGCCGCGGGGGTGAAGCGCTTCGTTTACGTCTCCAGCAGCTCGGTCTATGGGGTGAGCGATTCGCCAGAAGTCACCGAGGAACATCCTCTGGTACCGCTGACCGACTACAACAAGTACAAAGGGCTGTGCGAGCCGATCCTCTTCCGCCACCAGGCCCCCGGATTTACCTGCGTCACCATCCGGCCGGCCACGGTCTGTGGTTATTCACCGCGGATGCGGTTCGACCTGACGGTGAACATTCTGACCAACCATGCCTACCACAAGGGCGTCATCACCGTCTTCGGGGGTGATCAACAGCGCCCGAACATTCACATCGACGACGTTTGCGAGCTTTACGTCGCGCTCCTCTCCATGCCGGAGGAAAAGATCGCAGGCGAGATCTTCAACGCCGGTTACCAGAACCAGACCGTGTGCGAACTGGCTGAGATCGCGAAACAGATCGTGGAAGAGGAATTTCCAGAAAAGAAGCCGATCCGGATCGAGCGCACGACCAGTGACGATCTGCGTTCCTACCGGATTACGTCGCGAAAGATCGCGGAGAGACTTGGCTGGGAGCCGAAGCGCAATATTGAGGACGCGGTCCGCGATCTTTGCCGCGCGTTCAAGGCCGGCAAATTCCCCGGGGACACGATGAAGGACGAATCGTTCGTCAACGTGAAGACCGTCAAAGCCCTCAGCCTGAAGTAGGACCCGCCCGGATGAGTGCAAGCAGGATTGCGGTGGTGACCGGCGGGGCCGGGTTCATCGGCAGCCACATGGTCGATCTGCTTCTCAACGAAGGCTTTCGCGTTCATGTAATCGATAACCTGATCGGGGGCCGTCTCGAGAACCTCGCCCATCGGAAGGGCGATCCGAATCTCGTGGTGGAAACGCGCGACATTCGGGATCTTGCCGCGGACGACAAGCTTTTCGCCGGCGCCGAGTACGTTTTCCACTTCGCCGGGATCGGCGACATCGTCCCTTCAATCGATAAACCGGTGGATTACCTGTCCACCAACGTCATGGGCACAGTCAAAGTGCTCGAATGCGCCCGCCATGCCAGGACTCGCAAGCTCGTCTATGCGGCTTCCTCTTCCTGCTACGGCCTCGCCGGCGTTCCCACCCGCGAGGACGCCCCGATCCAACCCGAGTATCCCTACGCGCTCAGCAAATACATGGGAGAAGAGGCGGTCCTGCACTGGGGCCGGGTTTATCGGTTGCCGGTCAATTCGATCCGAATCTTCAATGCCTACGGGACCCGCTCGAAAACCTCCGGCGCCTATGGCGCGGTTTTCGGCGTCTTCCTCGCGCAAAAAATTGCCGGCAAACCGTTCACCCTGGTCGGCGACGGCACGCAACGGCGCGATTTTCTCTTCGTGACCGACGTAGCCCGCGCCTTTTACCTGGCCGCGACCAAAGGCCGCGACAACGAAATTTTCAATCTAGGCGCGGGCAATCCGCAAACCGTGAATTACCTCATCGAATTGCTCGGCGGCGGCGAAATAATTCGCCTGCCGAAACGACCCGGGGAACCGGATTGCACCTGGGCGGACATCACGAAAATCCAGCGCGACCTCGGCTGGGAACAACTCGTCTCCTTTGAAGAAGGAGTCGCTGAGATGCTGAAGAATATCGATTATTGGCGACAGGCGCCGGTCTGGGACCCGGTCTCGATTGCGGGAGCAACCAAGAACTGGTTTGCCTTCCTCGAAGGAAAGACGGCATGAACACATCGCAGCAGGATAGTTTTCGCCGCAAGATCAAGACCCGCGAGCAACTACGGGAAGCGATCGGGCCGCGTCCTCGCGAGAAGACGGTCATCATGTGCCATGGGACCTTCGATCTGGTCCATCCGGGCCACATTCGCCACCTGATGTATGCGGCAGAGCATGCCGACCTCCTCATCGCGAGCCTGACGTCCGACGCGCACATCAACAAAGCCAATTTCCGCCCGTTCGTTCCGCAGGATCTGCGAGCGATGAATCTCGCCGCGCTCGAGTGCGTCGATTACGTCATCATCGACGAAAACGCGACTCCGATTGAGAATCTGAAGTTCATTCAGCCCGATTTTTTCGCCAAAGGCTACGAATATTCCTCGGAAGGAATTCCTCCGAAGACGCGGGAGGAGATGGAAACGATCGAGGCCTACGGAGGCGAGATCCTGTTCACACCCGGCGACCTGGTGTTGTCGTCGTCGGCCATTATCGAGACGACACCGCCCAATCTGGCGATGGAAAAGCTCCTCGCTCTGCTCGATTCCGAAGGGCTCCAATTTGACGATCTCAAGACCGCGCTGACCAAACTCAAAGGCGTGAGGGTCCACGTAATCGGCGACACGATCGTGGATTCCTACACCTACTGCTCGCTTATTGGCGGGACTGCCAAGACGCCGACCTTCAGCGTGAAATTCGAAAGGGAAGTCGATTTCCCCGGCGGCGCTGCGGTCGTCGCGAAGCATCTGCGGCAGGCCGGCGCGGAGGTCGTCTTCTCAACGGTCCTCGGCGACGATGCGCTAAAGGATTTTGTGATCAAGGATTTGGAAGCAGCCGGGATCGATTGCCACCCCGTGATCGATTCCACCCGGCCCACCACCCAGAAAAACGCCTTCATCACCAACGGCTATCGGATGCTCAAGGTGGACAAGCTCGATAACCGGCCGATCTCCGAGCACACGGTCGAGACCTTGAAAGATCAACTCTCGAGTCATCCCGTCGACGTCGTGGTGTTCAGCGATTTCCGGCACGGCATTTTCAACAAGGTCACCATCCCGCAATTGGCCGAGGCCGTTCCGCCTGACGCCATGCGAGTCGCGGACAGCCAGGTCGCAAATCGCTGGGGCAACATCCTCGAATTTCAGGATTTTGATTTGATCACGCCAAACGAGCGCGAAGCGCGTTTCGCCCTGGGCGATCAGGATTCCACGATTCGCCCCCTGGCCCTGGATCTTTACAAAAAGGCAGGATGCAAATTGTTGATCCTGAAATTAGGCGAGCGCGGCATGATTACTTACCGCGCGCCGAGTCCGGAGGTCCGATCGTTTTTCACCGTGGACAGCTTTGTGGACAACGTGGTCGATGCGGTCGGCGCCGGCGATGCGCTTCTTTCCTACGCCACGCTTTCGATGGTCGCGACAAAATCGAACGTCATCGGCTCGATCCTGGGTGCGCTGGCCGCGGCGGTCGCTTGCGAAAACGACGGCAACAATCCCGTGGCCCCCGAAGATGTTCTGAAGAAGCTGAACGCCCTGCAAAAGCGGTCGCGCTTTGAATGAGAATCGCGGTTGTCGGGCTGGGCGTGCAAGGCCGCAAGCGCCGGGCGATCGCGGGTGACGCGGTTGTCGCGGTAGTCGATCCGGTCGCACCGGGCGCCGATTTCAAAACGATCGAAGAAGTAGCGCTCGATTCCTACGACGCGGCCTGCGTTTGTGTTCCGGACGAAGCGAAGCTGCCGATCCTGCGCCATCTTCTTGGGCATGGGAAACACGCCCTGGTGGAAAAGCCGCTGCTCGGAAGCAGCGCCGAGATCCGAGAGTTGATCGAACTCTCGCGAGCCAATGCCGCAACTTGCTACACCGCCTACAATCACCGCTTCGAGCCGCACATCGCGACGTTAAAGGGAATTCTGGACAGCGGGCGCCTGGGCCAAATCTACCTCGCGCGATTTTTCTATGGCAACGGCACCGCGCGCGATGTTCGCAATTCTCCGTGGCGCGACAAAGGGCTCGGAGTTTTCTCCGACCTCGGATCGCACATGCTCGACATGGCGCATTTTCTTTTCGGGCCCCACTCAGAGCCAGGGGAATTGTGGAGCGCCGATCGCTTTGAGAACAAGGCGCCCGATCATGTTCTCTTCGGCTATCGCGGCCGGCGAGTGCTCGAAATGGAAGCGACCCTTCTCTCGTGGCGAAACACGTTCGGGCTCGATCTCTTCGGCGAGCTGGGGAGCGCGCATATCAATTGCCTCTGTAAATGGGGGCCGAGCATATTGACGGTCCGCACCCGGGTCCTGCCAAGTGGACGGCCCGCCGAAACAGTCGAAGTATTGGAGCAGCCGGACCCGACCTGGCAGCTCGAATACGACTACTTTCTCGAGCTTTGCCGCAGCGGCGGCAGCAATCTTGAGAATGATATTTGGATTTATGAAAAAATCCGGGAACTCGGCGGCCTGATCGAGCAGAATCAATCGTGATTGAGAATTCTTATCCGTTACCGCAGAAGCCTGCGCGCGTCGTCGTGCTCGGGGCCGGTGGTTTTATTGGAGGCGCAGTAACCCGGCGTCTCCGCTCCGAAGGAGTAGAAGTCGCGCCCCTGGGCCGGCCTGCGCACGATTTGCTGGACCCCGAGGTGGCGCCCCGGCTGGCGGTAGAGCTGCGGTCTGACGACGTTCTTGTTTTCGTTTCCGCCCGCGCTCCGGTCAAAAACGTCCCGATGCTTATGGAAAACATGCGGATGGGCGAAGCCGTCTGTGCCGCTTTGGCGAGTAGGCCGGTGGCGCACGTCATCTACATCAGCTCGGATGCGGTTTACAAAGACTCTGCCGAACCACTTTCCGAATCTTCCTGCGCGGAGCCCGGTAGTCTCCACGGCGTCATGCACCTGGCGCGCGAAGTGATGTTGCGAAATGAATTTCCCGGGCCGCTTGCTCTCGTTCGGCCGACCCTGGTTTACGGAATCGCGGATCCCCATAACGGTTATGGCCCGAATCGCTTTCGGCGTCTGGCCGCGGAAGGCAAGGAGCTCGTTCTGTTCGGCGAAGGCGAAGAACGGCGGGACCACGTCGCGGTCGACGACATCGCGGAGCTCGTTCTCCGTGTCGTCCTCCATCGAAGTACGGGCATCGTCAATGCGGTCTCCGGCGAGGTTGCTTCCTTCAGAGACTTGGCGGAATTCATCGCCGGTCAATTTGGTTCGTCCGTCGCCATCAAAGGATCGCCACGCGTCGGCCCCATGCCACATAATGGCTTTCGGCCTTTCGCACCCAGCGCGGCCATCGCGGCGTTTCCCGGATTCAAATTCACCCCGTGGCAGGAGGGGATCGCCCGGATGTGCGGCGAAACAGCCAACGCAAAATGATTGGTTTCATTGGCCTGTCGCATCTGGGCCTGAACTACAGCCTGGCCACGGCGGCCAAAGGCTTCGACGTGATCGGCTTCGATCCCGATTCCGCTCTCACCAAACGATGCGGCGAGGGGAATTTCCCAATTGAAGAGCCGGGATTCATGGAGCTTTTCAACGCGCATCGGACCCGGCTTTGTTTTTCGTCCGACATCACCGCGCTGGCGAAGTGCGACGTGATTTTTTATTCGCTCGACGTTCCGACAGACTCTTACAATCGCAGCAATCTCGAGCCGCTAAGAAAATTGATCGATCTCACCCGGCCGCATCTTGGCCCGAAGGCAGTGGCCGTGATTCTCTGCCAGGTTCCTCCCGGTTTCACGCGGCGGCTGGCGCAGGAGAATTCAGGTCTCGGCGCCGCACTTTTTTACCAGGTAGAGACTCTGATCTTCGGCAACGCCGTGGAGCGTGCCATGAAGCCGGAGCGCTACATGGTTGGCTGCGCCGACCCCGAAGCCGCGTTGCCCGCGTCCTACCAGGACTGGCTCGACACTTTCGGTTGTCCCGTCTTGCGAATGCGCTACGAAAGCGCGGAACTCGCGAAGATCGCGATCAATTTCTTTTTGGTTTCGTCCGTTACGACCACGAACACATTGGCGGAAGTGTGCGAGAAAGTGGGTGCAAATTGGGCTGAGATCGCGCCAGCGTTGCGGCTCGACAAACGGATCGGTCCGCACGCCTATCTCAGCCCCGGCCTCGGCATCGCCGGCGGCAACCTTGAGCGCGACCTGGTCACAATCCAGACGCTTGCGGCCGAGCATGGCACCGAGGCAGGCATTGTGAGCGCCTGGATGCTGAACAGCCGTTACCGCCGTGATTGGGTGCTGCGCCAGGTCCAAAAATTTGTCCTGGCTGTAAACGCAAAGCCGCGCCTCGCATTCTGGGGCCTGGCTTACAAGCAAGACACTCACTCGATTAAGAATTCGCCTTCCCTGGCGTTGGCGCGCTCGCTCGAGCCGATCGAGAAAATTGCTTACGATCCCCAGGTAAAATCGCTTGCGGAGCCGATTGGTAATCTCGCCATGGCCGCATCGGCCCTGGGGGCCTGCCGAGGTTCGGACGCTTTGATTATCATGACGCCCTGGCGCGAATTCTCCACGATTGACCCCGCCGTGATCCGCCGGGAAATGAGGGGAAATATCTTAATCGACCCTTTTGGCGTTCTCAAAGAGGCGCCGTGTCGTGAGGCCGGCTTTTCTTATTACAAGCTCGGTTCCTGATCATGCTCACCCATCATCAGATTAGTCCCGCCAAGCGGTCCCGGGTCGTGATTCTCGGCTCCTCCGGGTTCGTCGCCCGGGATCTCGTTCGTCACCTGGCCACCGAACAGATCGAACACCGCGCGATTGGCTCGAATGAAATCGATCTTCTGCAACCGCAGAGCGTCGGCCGGCTTCAGGCCGAGATCCGCAAGGAAGACGCGCTCGTCATCACCTCCGGCCTGACGCCCGAGAAGGGGAAGGATGTCTCGACCCTGATGAAGAACCTGACGATGGGCCAGCATCTGGCCGCGGCGCTGGAGAGCTCTCCCTGCGCCCAGGTGATCTATATCAGCTCGGACGGAGTTTATGATTGGCGGGACACTCTGATTCGCGAATCCTCGGTGCGCCAGCCCACCGATCTCTACAGCCTCATGCACATCGCCCGGGAGCAGATGCTGGCGTTCGCCACCGCGAAAACCAAGACCCCGCTCTGCCTCTTCTGTCCGTGCGCGATCTACGGGGCCGGAGATACCCATAACAGCTACGGGCCCAACCGCTTCCTTCGGAGCGCGCTCAAGGAACGAAGCATCCGTCTCTTCGGTCACGGCGAGGAAACTCGCGACCACGTTTATATCGGCGACATCAGCCGCCTGATCATTTCCTGCCTGCTCCGTCGGAGCAGTGGGATCATTAATGCGGTGAGCGGCGATGCCGTCACCTTCGATGCCGTCGCCACAGCCGTCGCGGCGCTCGCCGGGCCCGACGTGAAAATCGAATACCTGCCGCGCGGCGGCGCGATAACCCACCGGCACTTCGACGTGACGGAACGGATTCGAGCGTTCCCGGAGTTCAAACCAACGCCGCTGGCGGAGGGACTGGCCGAATGCTTTCGGCAATTGACAGGGGGACGGGAGGATTGAAAGCTTCCGCTCCCTTGTGCTCGACACGTCAAAAAGCCATCTAGAACAGGTCGTCGGAGTCGTGCTGTTTCGCGGCGACGGCGCGGCGCTCATGCAGCATCGCGACAATCTTTCGACCATTTCCGATCCCGGCCTGTGGGTATTTCCCGGCGGCCACCTCGATCCTGACGAAACACCGCTCGAGGGCGCGATCCGCGAATTCGAGGAGGAAACCTCGTACCGCTGCGGGGAATTGGAAGAATTCACCCGAATTCGGCAGGGGAACGTTGAGCTTGTATTTTTCTGGGGAAATTACGACGAGCGCCAAAATGTCGCCTGCAACGAGGGCCAGGCTCTCGCATTCGTCAGTCGCGCCGGGGTAGAGTCGCTGCCAAAACCGGCATACTTGACCGGTTTATTCGATCTGGCGCTCGCCAAGCGTGACTTTTCCTCCGCTCCTTGTATTAAGTAGGACCCAATTTTTCCAAAAAGATGAGCACCACGGCAACTTTCGATCCCGCAGCGGCACGAGCGCGCTGTCGCCAACACCGCCGCCGGATCCTCGATATCTCGCAGACCGTCAGTGCTCTGCACATCGCGCCGGCGTTTTCCTGTCTCGAGGTCGTAGACACAATTTACTACGGCCTGATGCGCCGAGGACTGGGCGACGACAAGGACGACACTTTCATTATCTCGAAGGGTCACGGTTCCCTTGCCCAATACGCGGTCCTGGAATCATTGGGCGTCATCTCGAAAGCTGAGCTCGATCTTTACGGAAAACCGGGGGGCAAATATGCGACCCACCCTGATTACGGATTGCCAGGAATCGAGGCCTCGACCGGCTCGCTCGGTCACGGGTTGAGCCTGGCGGTTGGCATGGCTGCCGCCGACAAGGTGCGCAAAGCCGATCGCACCATCTTCGTCGTGATGAGCGACGGGGAATTCCAGGAAGGATCCTGTTGGGAAGCGATGATGCTCGCGCCGACCCTCGGCATCACCCGGATCGTCGGGGTGCTGGACCTGAACGACTTTCAATCCCTCGGGCAGACGAGCAAGGTGCACCCGAATTTCTATCCCGTGCTCGACAAGGTGGCCGCTTTCGGCTGGGAAACGGTCCAGGTGGACGGTCACGATCCCGCCGCCATCCACGCCGCCATCTCCAAGCGGGAAGGCAAGAAACCGTTCATGCTGATTGCCCGGACGACCAAGGGCAAAGGGATTAGCTACATGGAGAATGTCCCGATCTGGCACTACCGTTCGCCGAGCGCGGAGGAATATCAGGCGGCAATTAAGGAACTGGAGACCGCCAAATGAGAAATACCTTCGCCAACACCTTCTACGAAATCGCGAAGGAAGACCCGCGGCTCTTTCTCGTCGTCGCCGACATTTCGCCAGTGGCCAGTGCGGCCGCGTTTCAAACTGAGTATCCGGAACGATTCATCAATGTCGGCGTCGCCGAACAGGTGATGATCGGCGTCGCGGCCGGCCTGGCCTTGCGGGGCTGCATTCCTTTCGCCTACACGATCGCGACCTTCACCATCTATCGGCCTTTTGAAATGGTCCGAGTCGATTGCTGTTACCAGAACCTCCCGGTCAAGATTGTCGGGATCGGCGGCGGCGTTACCTATTCTACGCTCGGCGGCACTCACCATACCCAGGAAGACATTGCGGTGATGAGCGCCATTCCGAACATGAGCATTATCGCTCCCTGCGATCCGGCTGAGACAACCGCGGCGACCCGCGCCTGTATCGAAGTGCCGGGACCGGTTTATCTTCGCCTCGGTAAGGCGGGCGAACCCGATCTGACGTCGCAGGCTCCCGATCCCTTCACCTTTGGAAAAGTGCGCCGCCTGAAAGACGGCAAGGACCTTTGCCTCCTCTCCTACGGTCCGATCACCAAGATGGCGTTGGACATCGCGAATAAGCTGGAGAAGGAAAGGGGCATGAGCGTGGCGGTCGTGGCGGTCCATACGCTCAAGCCGCTCGACCGTGACGGCCTCGCTAAAATTCTTGGCAGCTTCGCTTCCGTCGCCGTGATCGAGGAACACTCTTGCATTGGAGGATTGGGACCGCAGCTCAAGCAGCTGGCCTGGGATGTCCGCGCGGAGTGCACGATCAAGACCTTCTCGCTGAAGGACGAGTTCATTCATTTTTACGGCAGCCAGCGGGAGCTGTGGACGGCGCACGGGTTGGACGAATCGATCATCTACCGGGAACTGGCCGGTTCTTAGCAGCGCAGGAGGCGGGATAGGACCTCTATGGCCTACATTGATTTCATCCTTCAGGTTCACAATGCCGCCAAGCGCAACTACGTGGGGCGCGTCACGGAAGCGGATAAGGCGGAATGCGCCATCATCTCGAAGCAGTTCGGCTTCGATTACTTTGATGGTGATCGCAAGTATGGCTACGGCGGATTTCGCTACGATGGCCGCTGGCTGAAAGTCGCCGAGGCGATGGCGAAACATTACGACCTGCCGCAGGATGCCCGCATTCTCGACGTGGGCTGTGCCAAGGGCTTTCTCGTCCACGATTTCATGAAAGTGCTGCCGGGCGCAGACGCCGTTGGCCTGGACATTTCCGAGTACGCCATCACCAACGCGATGCCGGAGGTCAAGGACCACCTCCAGGTCGGCAATGCTATTTCGCTTCCTTACCCCGACAAGAGTTTCGACCTGGTTGTCTCCATCAATACTCTCCACAACTTCCGGGCTTACGATCTGGAAAAGGCCTTGCGAGAAATCGAGCGCGTCGGCAAACGGCACAAATACATCGTTATGGATTCGTACCGGGACGAAAACGAAAAGGTGAATCTCTTGTACTGGCAGCTGACCTGTGAATGCTTCTTCACGCCTCAGGAATGGGAATGGGTTTTCAGCAAGTGCGGTTACACAGGCGACTATGGCTGCATCTTCTTCGAATAAGAAGCGCAAGAGCGTGAAAGGCGCGGGCGCGCAGACGCGCGAGCCTCAATATCAGCGCACGCTCGAATTGCAGAAGAGCGGCCTGGGAACGCTCGGCTTGATGACTAATCAAGCCTGGCAGGATGATCCCAAGCATCTGCTCTTCACCCTGTCGCGCTACAAATTTGTCGCCAAAATGCTCAGCGGCGCAAGGCGAGTTCTTGAGGTTGGCTGCGCCGATGCCTTCGGAACGCGAATTGTGGTCCAGGAAGTGGCGAAGCTGACGGCCGTCGATTTCGACCCGGTGTTTGTAAAGGACGTTAACGAGCGCATGTCGGACCGCTGGCAGTTCGCCTGCATGACCCACGACATGCTGGCCGGCCCCTTAAAGGAAAAATTCGATGCCGCTTACGCTTTGGATGTTATCGAGCACATTCGCTCCGAAGACGAAAAGCAGTTCGTCGGCAATATCGTTCAATCCCTGGGAGATCATGGCGTCCTGATTATCGGCACGCCTTCACTCCAATCACAGGCGTATGCTTCGCCCCCGAGCAAAGCTGGTCACATCAACTGCAAAGACGCTCCGGCTTTGAAGAAACTCCTGGGTCATTTCTTTCATAACGTCTTCGTCTTTTCGATGAACGACGAGGTCGTCCATACCGGCTACTACCCAATGGCGCATTATCTGTTTGGTTTAGCCTGCTCCAAGCGCGCGTAGTCCGGCATGGCAGAAGAAAAGCAATCCCCCGAGAGTGTCAGTCGCGTCGACCTGACTGTCCTGGTCCCATGCCGCAATGAAGAGAAGCGGGTTGGGCCCACCCTCAAGACAATCGAAGCCGCCATGGCGGAAGTCGGTTGCTCGTATGAAGTTATTGTGGTCGATGATGGCTCCACGGATTCCACCGCGGCGGTGGTGGAACGCTTTATCGAGGAGCATCCCCACATGACGGTGATTCTCCACCGCAATCCGCGTAACCTCGGATTGGCCCGCACCTTTGTCGACACAGCCTTTCGCGGCTGCGGTGAATATTACCGGCTCGTCTGCGGCGATGACGTCGAACCGAAGGAAACGATCAGCCAGATTTGCCGGGAAATGGGCAAGGCCGATATCATCGTCCCTTATCACCCGGTGTTACCGGGGAAAAGCAAAACCCGGCGGCTGATTTCGAAAACGTATACGGTCCTGGTGAATACGATCAGCGGTTATTCCATGGCCTACTACAATGGATGCGCTCTCTATCGCCGTTTCCATGTCATGCGCTGGGCGCCTTACACCTATGGTTTTGGCTTTCAGGCTGATCTTATTACCAGGTTATTGGATGAAGGAGCTTCGTTCCTGGAAGTGGCGGTAAATGTTTCTCACCTTACCAGGGAAGAGGGAGGCTCTCCGTTAAACCTTCGGAATTTCATTTCAACCGGGCACACGCTTTTTGAAATTCTTCTCCGCCGGATCCGCCGCGCGATTTATGGGCGCCAAGCTCCTCTCCCGGAAAAGCGGGGAACAAATGGCTAACGAAAACAACCTGCTGCGTTGCCATCTCTGCGGCGAGGACGCCCTGGCCGTAGATCCCTTGTTTGCAAAATTCAAGCGGGTCACATCTGACTGCAAGCAATGGCCCGCGGGCGGTGATCTCGGGACCTGCCATCGCTGCGGGACCGTGCAGGCGTTTGTTAACGACGAATGGCGCAAAGAAATCGCCGCGATCTACCAGAGCTACACGATTTACTACCAGGGGGCCGGAGCGGAGCAGAATGTTTTCGAGCTTAACTCCGGCCAGTCCTCGGCGCGTTCCGACCGGCTTTTGGATCGGGTTGGGAAGCTGCCCGGTTTTCCCAGCACCGGACGGCTTCTTGATATCGGATGTGGCAATGGCGGGTTCCTCCGGAGCTTCAGCCGCTTCTTTCCGGGCTGGAAGCTGGCCGGTTCGGAGTGGGACGACAAATATCGGAGTCAGGTCGAAGCGATCCCGCGGGTCGAACGGTTATACAGCGGTCCGCTCCAGGATGTGCCCGGAACGTTTGACGCGATTTCACTGGTGCACGTTCTCGAACATATCGAAGCCCCCCGGCAGTTTCTGGATCAGGTTAAACAGAAGTTAGCGCCTGACGGGTTGCTCATTATTCAATTGCCTTACTACGTTGAGAACCCGTTTGAGTTGTTCGTCGCCGACCATGCCACGCATTTTGATCGCAACACGATTGCGACGCTGCTCGATGCCGCGGGGTTTCGGATCGAACAGGTCGAGACAGAATGGATTCCGAAAGAGCTTTCGGTGATCGCGCGGAATTCCGGCTCGACCGGCAAACAGCCGCCAATCCCAGTGATATCGCTTTCGGCTTCGTTGCAATGGCTGGACGCCGTCGTTTCCGAGGCGCAATCGATCGCGAAGAACTCGCCCCGATTCGGAATCTTCGGAACCTCCATTGCCGGCGCCTGGGCCTTTGGCGCCGTGGAGAAATGGGTCTCCTTTTTCGTTGATGAAGATGCGAACCGGATCGGTGGCAGCTATTTCGACCGGCCAATCCATGGTCCTTCAACCGTCCCGGGTGACAGCGACGTTTATGTTCCACTGGCCCCGAAACTTTCGCGCCTGGTCTGTAACCGTTTGCGCTCGTCGAATGTTCGCTACCACGAAGTGCCCGAGGCGCCCCGGGCTGGCGATTCCATATGAGCGATAATTCCGGACCGCGCGGCACCGAGATCGCGCATCTCGTCCAACAGTATCTGGTTTGTCCGGAAACTCACGACCGCCTTGTCGTCCAAGGTACGACGATCACCTGTCCGAAGTGCAGCTTCAAAGGCACGCTCCTCGATAACGTGGCCGTCATGATGGAAGGAGACCGCACCTCTTTCTTCGACGACAAATTCGAGCTCATGCATCATGCCATTGTCGAGAAAGGAGCGGATTGGCGCATGGCCGTGGAACGGCAGGTGGCCCTCTTGGAGAGCCAGTTCGCTCCGGGCCAGGTTATCCTGGACGTGGGGTGCGGGCCTCATTTGCCTTACCAGCCTCCCAAAGACGCGTTTCTGATCGGACTGGAGCCATCACTCCCGTCCATTCGCGCAAATCATCAAGTCAATCTCGGCGTGTGCGGGACCGCGACCAATATTCCGTTGCCTGACCGTTCGGTCGATCTCGCGATCGCCTTCTATTCGATCCACCACATGGTCGGGACCAGGGTCGGCGAAAACGACCAGATCGTTGAAAAAGCATTCCTGGAATTCTCCAGGGTCATCAAGCCGGGCGGGCGTCTTTTTGTTTTCGAAATGACCCCGTGGAGACTGTTTGCGGCCATGCAACGGCTTCTTTGGAATCCAGGAAAGCGTGTCCTTGGCGGGAAACTGGACATGTACTTCCGTTCGGCTCCGTCAATGTCCGCGTTCGGCCGTCTCGCGTTTCCCAACGCAACGCTGGAGGCAATCGATTTCAAATGTTCGCCGCTCGAGACGTTTCCTCCAATTTTTAGCCTTCCCTGGCTGCGTCTGCCAAAGCTGCTCTATCCTTTGGAAGCACGGGGCTACAAATGGCAACTGCCTAATGACTAAGAAGCAGGCCATTTTTCCCATTGCCAAGGTCCTCTTCGCTCTCGCTGTCGTCGCCTGGCTCGTCCACAAGATCGATCTGGCGCGCGTCTGGAGCAATGTCCGGGACGCCCACCCTCTTCCTTTTGTTCTCGGAATAACTTTGTCCCTGTCGACCGTCGTCATTGCCGGCTGGCGGTGGAAACGTCTGCTCGAGATCTTTGCGATTAACATTCCGTTGAAATCATTGGTCTGCGTCGTGCCGATCGGAGCCTTCTTTGCCATATTCCTTCCCGGTTCGACGGGTGACGACCTGACGCGCATGCTCTACATCTCTCGGCTTGCGCCGGGCCGAGTAGGAGAAGCTTGCACGAGTGTCATCATGGACCGCTGTATCGGCCTAACCGCCATTCTTCTGCTCGGCCTCGTCTGCGTGCCCTGGCAATGGTCGGTCTTGTCGACCTCGAGTCAGACCCGTTGGATCGCTCTAATCATCCTTTCCGTGGGTGCCTGCGTCTGCCTCGGCTGGGCGGTATTTTTTGTCGCCGGCCATGCGACCCACCGATGGTATGCCAAACGTCTCAAGGCCCGCCCCGCGCACACCCTCCGGGACGAAGCCGCCCGGATTTGGGGCCTGTTGTGCGATAACAAGATCGTGGTCGCCAAGCTTCTCGGCGCCGCTTTGATCGCGCAGCTCATTCAGTCCGTCAGCTTTTACCTCGCGGGGGTCGCGGTCGGTATCCATGAATCTCTTGCGGTCTGGCTGACTTTCCTGCCGATCGTGCTCGCGGCTAATGCTCTCCCGATTACCATCGCCGGTCTCGGGGTCCGCGAATACCTTCTCATCCTGTTCCTGGGAGTGATCGCCGGGGTTGAGAGCGAACAGGCTTTCGCTGCCTCTTTTGTCATGTTTTCGATGATCCTGACGATCTCCCTGCTGGGAGGGTTGCTCTACATTTTTTACAGGCCAAAGAGCGCGCCTGGCAGTCCGGATACGGTCGCCGCCACCTGAACATCACCGTTATCGAGCATTGGCCGGCGCGACTGAAAAGCAGCTTGCCTTACCGTGACGGCCTATTATCAATTGCCTCCTGATCCATGAAAATGTGGCCGACTCCAGATAACAAGCTGTCATGGTCGAGAGTTCTGTGGGGCATCGCTTTGCTGGGTTACGTGGTCCTGTCAGCCCTCGGTGCTCTTCGCGGCGGATATGTCGGCCCTGATTACTGGACGCACATCGCCCGGATACTCGACCACACCAGATTTTTTGATTACGCGATGGCGGACCCGCCTATTTATGTCCTCCTGGGCAATGGGCTTTTCCAGCTCATTGGAAAGAAGGTCGCGCTCCCCATCACATATTCGATCCTCCAGGCGGTTATTAACGCCATCGCGCTGTGGTGGTTCTTTCTCTTCACGGAGCGCCGCTTCAAATCGCCTCTTCTTCACTTGGCTCTCGTGTTTTTCCTGACGTTTCTGCCGTGCCGAATCCTCCATTGCGCGGTCCTCGGAACCGATTGGGTGACTATTCCGATATTTGTGCTCCTGCTTTTCGCTTTCGACAAATTTCTGTCGGACGAAACTTCCACCGCGAAAAACGCGGCATACCTCGGGCTGGCCCTGGCTCTCGGAGTTTGGAGTAAGTACAGTTTCATGGCCCTGCTTCCGGCGATCTTTGCGATCTTCATCTTTCTCTGGTGGCGAAGGCCGTGGACCTGGAAGAAGTTTGTCGTGATTTGTTCGCTGAGCCTGGTTCTTCCCACCGCCCTGGTCCTCCATAGTTATTGGGCGCAAAGCCGGCTTAAGGAAACGGCGGCCCGGACGATGTGGGTCCCGAAGGGGGGGGTCCCCGGCCACCCGGAGATGACCTGGAAAGACCTCCTTACCTTGAAGGTCCGTGACGTGGAGCTCTTCCGGGCACCCGAATACTTCAAATATGGGCAGTACAACACTGCCGATTACAACAACTACAACATTCGCTTCGCTCACAAACACAGCTATCTGGGGAAGTACCACATGGCCACTTTCACAGATACGATGAACCTGTTTCAGGACTTGCCGGGTCCGCAGAGCATGGACCGTATTCTTATTCCCGATTTCAAGACGCGCCGGCCGTGGAAGACTCCGGTCATGCAGGCTTCCATGTCGTTGGGAGTTATCTGGACCCTTTCGGCCTTGATTGGAACCGCCTGGATTTCCACCGGAGCGATCCGGCACCTTTGGAAGGACAAACTGGAGCGCGAAGACGGTGCGGCGTTCCTGGCTATCGCTTATTTCCTCCTGATGTTCCTGCCGATCCCGTACCTGATGTTTAGTGACCAAACCGGCGCGTTCCTGCCCCGCCTGACCATCGCGCCACAGATCTTCTTTTTCTGGGCAGGATTCTTGTTACTCGATCGGACGATCGTCGCGAAATGGTCCAGGAGCGTGTTTGTTATCCTGGCTCTCGTCATCATCCAGTGCGGTATCGAGATAGTGATGCTGTCGTAACCGATCTATCGCGCAGAGACCGTTTGGGCCGGAGTGTGCGCGCCCGTGTCGCTGAACTCGAAGGTATCGAGCCAGATCCAGTCAGGACCGTGAGCGCTGGCGTAAACTTCCGCGCTGGTAGCACACGATGGCGCGGTAAACCGGGCCACGTATCTTTTCCAATCGGGCGCAGCCTCGAAAAGCCGGATGTATACGTCGCAGGTCTGTCCTTTCTCATCGTGCCAATTAACCTGGATCCGAAATACCTTCCCCCGCGGGCTCGCTTTAGCGCGAAGCGCCACTTCATAGGTTTCACCTGGGGCGACTCCGACTGATTGCTGAAAGCCATCCGCCTCGCTCACTTCCACGGCGACCGTTTCCGAGAATGCTCCTTCGTCCGGTTCCTCAACAATGGGCGTGCCGCGACGATTCCACGAAGCGGGCATGCAGTCTCTCAATTCATCGAAGCCGGCATTCGCCAATCTGTTTTTCCGGTCCGTCGAGACAGCCCGAGGTGATTCTGGAATTCCATACAGCTCGGTTAATGAATCTCCGTAGATCGGCTCAAAATGGCGGTCGAAAGCGGGGCCGCTCGGGAACTGCTGCAACCCTTCCCGCACGCTGATCAGCAGATATTTCGCGTCCAGCCGCCGAAAAGTCGCGAGCAAAGCCTCTGCGTCTCCCAAATCGTCCAACACCTGGGAGTACCGCCCGGGGCCAAGCGAGTCTCCCATGAAATCGCCGGCGGCGTAGTAAGCGCAGTTGGTCACACCCATGCCGTAGATCGAGCCGGGATTCGCATTCGCAATTCTGACGGCCTTGTATTCCGGGATTCGTGCTGCGACGTAATTCGATCTTTCGTTCTCCGTCAGCGGCACCGGTCCGCGACTGCGCACTTCCTTCCACACCAGCATCGCGCTCGGGATGAGAAGAGAGATAGCGATGGCCGCTGCGATCACCCTGCTAACCGTAGGCTTCTGCAGGCGCCAAACGTACTCTCCGAACCAGCACAGCGTTAAGGCCGCGGCCAGGGAAAGCAGCGGGACAATCGGCAGCAGGTAACGCATGATCTGGCCAAAGAAGAACCAGCAGACGAGATAGAAGAGCACGAGAGCAGTCAGCCAGCGCACCAACTTGTCGAAGGCGGCCCGGACCATAACGAATGGAACAACCAGGCTTAACGCCATGGAATATCCATGCCCCTGTTGGAAGAGCCCGGGGGAAGCAACGAGGGAGTACGGAAGGCGAATAAATTCGACGAATGTTCGAGGGACTCCGAACAAACGGACATAGTTCTCGATTCTGCCGAACTCTTCCGCGGTCCACCATGGCCCCGTCCCGAAGATCTCAGTGAACAGGGGATAAGTCGGGTTTCCCGTGTACCAGGTCGAACGCAATAGGGTAGGTCCCCAGCCAAGAAGGGTTCCGCCAGCCACGGCGAGCAATGGGGCAAATCGCCGTTCTTTTCTCGAGAGATACAACGCCACGGCGATGAACGCCGGCACCAGGGAAAACACTCCCAGCCAGGTGCTTTGCGCGAATCCCAGAAGCGTCCCTGCCACCAGCAGGACTGCAAGCTGGCGATTCTGCCCGTAGATCGACAGCGCGTAAACCGCCGCGAATGCGAATAACGCGGCGAGCGCGTGATAGCTGGCGACAGGAGAAAGCTCTTGCGTGGCTGGGCTGCCCAGCCAGAGCGCGGCCGCGAGCATGCCGGCGCCGGGTTTTCCCAGCCGTTTTCCCCACCCGCACAAACCAGCCGCGATCAAGAGCACAGCGCCCAGCGATAGAATCTGCGGGGGCACGTCGCCCATTAACCCCATTAGCGAAGCAAAGAGAGTGTGGGCGAGATTCGGGCCAACCTGATACCGCAGAAACGGAGTTGCGTCGACCGTGTGGATGCGCAGCCAGTGCTTCGGCGCGGCAAGGTGGTACGCGGTAATGTCGTATTCCGTGGGAGGGTAAAGAGGTAAGACGAATAACGGCAGGAGTGCGAGCCCAGCTCCGATAAAGAATAGCAACAGCGTTCCTCCCCAGGAGGACCGCGACTTGAGATCGATCTTCTCCAGACTCACGTCCCGCTTCGATGCCACATAAATAAACAAGAGCGCAATCGCCGTAGCTGCCGCGATCGTTGTGACCACCACCGGCTCGAATAACCAACCCAAGAGCCCCAGGAACAGCACCAGATGCGCGATCACGCCCAAGCCCAGGGCGGTGCAAAGGAGCAATCTCTCTAGCCATCCATCGAACCGGATACTTCGGAGAACCGCCCGGCCGATGGCATAGGCTGCCGCGCAGAGAAGGACTACCGCCAGATAGCGTGGAAGGGCGAACAGTGCCGCATTCATCCAGGGTCTCTGGCCTTTGCTCTAGCTCTACGTGGTGACCTTCACGATCCGATCGACGACATAACGCGCGAAGGGAATCGAACAGGTCCATCCGGGCGACACCGCATTAAGGAGATGAGTCGAGCGTTCGTCCCCTTCGATCACGAAATCCATTTCCAGTTTGCGCGCCTTGATGTCGAGCAACTGGGCGCGGATCCCCGGCTCGCCCCAGCGAGTGTAGTGCTCGTGGCGGACCCCATGCGCCAGCCGGGAAGCGAGGGAAACGAGACGCGGGCGGGAATACTTTTGGATTTCTTCAACCGCGAGCTTCTTGAAATCGAACGTCGACGAAAACATCAGCCCCGCCTCGCGGAACAATACCTCCACAAATTCGCCGAACTTGAAGTTATCGAAGCGTCGATACTGTTCCCGCCAGAAAGCCGGAATCGCCGTCGGACCGATCTTGATCTTCCCATCGTCCCTGACCGTGAAATGGACGCCGAGGAATGGGTTTCGCAGGTCCGGCACCGGATAAATGTTGGTCCGAAGGGAACCTGGAGCTTCGTCCGAATACAAATACAAACCCTTGAACGGAAGGATGCGGTATTTTTCCGAAAACCCGAAATCGAGGGCGACTTTGTCAGCGTAAAGACCGGCGGCGTTGACGATGTGGCCTGCGGTCATTTTGCCTCGAGCGGTTTCGACAGAGTCGTTCTTTCCGCGCAGATAACCCGCGCCGGTGAGGATTTGAATAGCCTCGGCGATCGCATCCTTCTGCATCGCCTCGATGACTCGCCGCGGATCAGCGGACGCCGTGGTGGGCGAGAAGATCGCGCGCTGGAGAGTTTTCGCGCGAGGCTCAATCTCGCGAGCTTCGTCCTCGGTTACGCTTTGGAGCGGAACCTGGTTTGCTTCGCCTCGGCGGAGCAACTCATCGAGCTGGGCGAGATCGCTCTCCTGCGTCGCGACCACGAGTTTGCCGCAGCGATTGATCGGAATCGCTTTCGATTCGCAGTAGGCGATCATGGCTTGATTCCCCGCCCGCGTCAGCTTCGCCTTCAGGCTATCGGCGGAATAATAGAAGCCGGCATGAATTACCCCGCTGTTGCGGCCACTGGCGTGCAACCCGACAGCCGCCTCCTTTTCCAACACCGTGACCGTCGCATCGGAAAACCGGCTCTTGAGTTCGCGCGCGACGCTCAAACCAATGATGCCGCCGCCGATGACGAGGAAATCCGAGGTGAGATTAGAGCCTGGCATAATTACTTCAGGCGCAGTCGGGGAAGGAGCTCGGCGAGAATCTGGTCCACAGATTCTTCGGCACTTTGCTCATGGGTCCGGACCACGATCTCCGGATCATCCGGAGCTTCATAAGGCGCGTCGATTCCAGTAAACCCCTTGAGTTGCCCGGCGCGCGCCTTTTGATAGAGGCCTTTCGGATCGCGCTCTTCGCAAACCGCCAAGGGCGCATCGACAAAAATCTCGACGAACTCGGCCCCGGCTTGCAGGGCAATCGCCCGCGCCCGGGCCCGATCGTTCCGGTAGGGCGAGATGAATGAAGTAATCACAACGGTGCCCGCATCGGCCATGAGCTTGGCGACTTCGCTGACACGCCGGATGTTCTCGGCGCGGTCTTCCGGCGCGAACCCCAGGTTTGCGTTCAACCCGTGCCGCAGGTTGTCCCCATCAAGCACATAGGTATTCATCGACAACTGGAAGAGTTCCGTTTCCAGAGCCCGCGCGATTGTCGATTTCCCGGCGCCGGAAAGTCCGGTGAGCCAGACAACCGCTCCACGATGCCGATTCCGCTGTGCGCGCCGTTCCGCCGTGACTTCGCTTTCGCTCCAAAAAATGTTGTCGCTTTTGACGGTGCTCGATCCGGGATAGTGCGCGCCGGAGATGATCCCGCCGCCCACGAGATGGTCCGCGTCGGCAAGAATGAAACGGCCCAGGCTCGGCACGCGATCGTGATTGTCGAACACCAGCGGGGCACGCGTTTGCAGGGTGACCTGGCCCACCTCGTTGATTCGGACCTCCGATTGCTGGGAATCGGCCGAATCGAGCGTCGCCGCATCCATCACGTTCGCAATGGCGACCACCTCGCAGTCGACACCCTGGGTCACGAGCTTCAGCCTGTAGCGGCGCCCGACCCGGAGCGGTTCCGGGCCGATCCAGAAAATTTTCGCGTAGATCCGGTTGGATTCGATCGGCGGATCGACCTGGTGCGATCCGATGTGGCCGCGTTCGATGAAAATGTGGTCGCGCAATGTGATCCCGATCGATTCTCCGGCGGCAGCGGCGTCGCCTCCTGAACCCGGCCAACGCTCGATCGTCTCGACCCGGGCGGTTTTGTGTCGCGGAGAGAAGAGCAATTGGTCGCCGACTCGCAGGGTTCCCGATTCGATCCGCCCAGCCACGATTCGCTGGTTTCCCATCCGGTAAACGTCCTGCACCGGGAACCGCAGCGGTTGCTCCGCCTCGGACGAAGCTTCGTCAAAATCTTCAATCGCTTCGAGCAAGGTGGGGCCGTCAAACCACGCGAGATTGTTACTCTTTTGAGCGATGTTCGCGCCCGCTCTCGCCGAAATGGGAATAAACAGGCGAGCCTTCAGTCCAAGGCTGTCGAGGAACTCGCTAAACTCCCGCTCGATCTGCCGGAACCGCGTTTCCGCGTAGTTCACCAGGTCCATTTTGTTGACCGCGACGATGACCTGCCGAATCCCCAGCATCCCGAGCAACTGGCCATGCCGGCGGCTTTGCTCTCGCGCGCCCTCGTCCGCTGCGACCACCATCACCGCCGCGTCGGCGCTCGCCGCGCCCGTGATCATGTTCTTCAGGAATTCTTCGTGCCCCGGCGCGTCGATGATGACGTAGCTGCGCTTCGGCGTGCGGAAGTGGATCTGGGTCGTATCGATCGTGACGTTCTGCTGCTGCTCTTCCGCGAGGGCATCCAAAACGAAAGCGTATTCGAAAGGCCGCCCCTCCGCCGCACAGCTCGCCCGGAGCGCGTCCAGTTTCCCCTCTGGCAACGAACCCGTCTCTTCCAGGATTCGTCCGATCAAAGTCGATTTGCCGTGATCCACGTGACCAACGAAGACAATTTTCATCACATGAATCCACGCGCCCGCAGTTTTTGCATCGCATGCGGCTCGTAATGGTCCTGGGCGCGTCCGGCGCGCTCGCTGGTCCGGGTGGCTTCCAGCTCCGCGATGATCTCGTCAATCGTGCCGGCGTCGCTTTCGATCGGGTGCGTGATCGGGGTGCAGCCTAACGAGCGGTAGCGCCTGCCATTCCTCGAAAAATAGAGGGGTGGAATCGAGATTTGCTCGCGCTGGATGTAGCGCCAGATATCGACCTCGGTCCAATCGAGCAGCGGCTGAACCCGAACATGTTCCCCGGGCGCATTCTTGATCGCGAATTGTCCCCAGAACTGGGGCGGCTGATGCTTGTAATGCCATTCCGAATCGGCATCGCGCGGGGAGAAATAACGCTCCTTGGCCCGGGTCGGATCTTCGTCGCGGCGGATCCCGGTAATGAGCGCGTCCCATTTGTGCTCGGCCAGGGCCTGTTTCAACGCGACCGTCTTCAGCTCGTGCGTCACCGTCACAGGATCATGTGTCTCGTACCCAACCCCGCGCTCTCGCGCCTCCGTGTTCACCTTTACGATCACGTGGATCCCGTAATGTTTGATCGCCCACTCGCGGAATTCGAGCATCTCGGGAAACTCGTAGGTCGTGTCGATATGGAGAAGCGGATACGGCACCCTGCCAAAGAACGCCTTGAGCGAGAGCCAGAGAAGGACGTTCGAATCTTTCCCCATAGACCACGGCATCGCCAGGTTGCGGAAGGCGTGGTGCGCTTCCCGCAAAATGAAGATGCTGTGGTTCTCCAGTGCATCGAGATGCCGATGTGCGCCCTTCATGTGCTTGTTAAACCGACGCCACGAAAACGGAACTCACAGTTGATTCACCTTAGTGGCAGGCCGCCCGCGCGGATTTGATTGGACCTGCTGATCACAGAATCTCCTTTCCGCTTTTCGCCGAAAACGGCCTCCCCGGGAGAAAACGACGAAAGCCGGCTAAGAACAAGCCAAATCGACGAATTAATTCCCCTAAATCTCTGCGTTCCCTCGATTGATCGCATACCCCTCAACTCTATCGATTGATAGGGCTTGAAATCCACGGTGGGCGAACCCATTTTCGAGGCCTGCCCTGATGAAAATCCAATCCCGACACTAGCGGGCCCGGGGGCGACAAAATTCTGGCCAACCAGCTTCATGAACAATCATGCTTCGCGGCCTCTTTGGCTACGCCGGTTGCCGACGGTGCTTTTGTTCATCGCGCTGTTGCTCACGCTCCTTCCCTCTTTGGACCTGGGCTTCGTTTCGGATGATTACGGCCATCTCGTGGAAGCAGCCCGGCTCCCAATTACCTCCTCAACCGACGGCCTGCATCGGCCGTTAAGGAATATCTTGTTCAGGCTTGCCTATGCCGCCTTTGGCTTGAATCCAGCCCCCTATCATCTTGCGATGATAGTTCTGCATCTCGCGTTATCAGCCCTTCTTTACCGTTTTGTTCTTCTTCTTAACCGCGGACATAACGCCGCCCTTGTAACCGTAGCGCTCTTTGGGTTCTTCCCGCGCAGCCATCAGAGCCTTTTCTGGCTCGCCGCCGCCCAGGATACGGTTGTCGCCATCTGCGCGATTGTCGCCTGTTCCTCTCTTTTGTGCTTCAGGAGGCAGGGCGGTCCCGGAAACTACCTCTTGGCGCTTGTCTCCTTTGCGGTCGCTCTGGGTTTCAAAGAGACGGCGATCGCCATATTTCCGTTGCTCGTCTTACTCGAATTAACCGTTAACGAGGGAACGGCAACGTCGCTTCTCAGGGATGGCTGGAAAATTTATCTGCCTTTCATGATCGTAGCTCTGCTCTTCTTGCTCTGGGTCTTTAGCGAGAAGTTGTTCGGTTGGACAGGGCAAGCTCAAAGTTATTATGCTTTTCAGAGCTGGTCTCAATCCCTGAAGCTTGCCGCCAAGTTTGTTCTTAATATGCTGCTGCCATTTTCCGGTCCAGCGGAGGTGAGGGAAACCTTTCGCAATTCTTTTCTGGCCACGGTCGTCTCGCTGGTATCGCTGGCCATTGCCGCGGCAACTCTAGCCCTGGTCGAGATCAGGCGATCCTTGTTTGCTGTTGGCTGGATCCTAATCGCGATGGCACCAACGGCTGCTTTCGGACTTTATACGGATCGCTACCTTCTCCTCCCGTTCGTCGGGCTGGCGCTGCTCCTGGGTTTCATCGCTGAGGCAGCCATCGCCCGGTTTGAAACAAGGAAGTTTATCGCCGCGGGACTTGTGTATGGTCTCGTCTGCTTTTACCTGGTGGCTGCGGTGCCCTCTCTCTTACGCTACCACAGAAGCTGGAGAGAAGCCGGGAGCGAGGTTCGAGCGACCATCGACGAGGTGCGAAGGCTCTATCCAAACGTCCCTAAGGGAAGCGCGTTATACTTCGTCAATCTCACCCATAGCCGGGACAACGGGCAGGTTTATGTTTTTAACACCAGCTTAAAGGGAGCCTTGTCGGCAGGAGGGTACGACAGTTCGATTGTCGCAGAGCGTACCTTCAATTCCGGCAATCCGGACGAGCAACAACTGGCCGGGCAGCTCCAAACCTGTTCGTCCGCGAATTCCAACGGAACCCCTGGGACCTATGTCTTTCTATTTGAGAAGGGCGTTATCGATGTCACCGGTGATTGCGGCCGGGAGCTCGTTCAGGCCAGCCGAACCAAACATCCGGAATTATGGCGGTAGACTGGGAGAGGGGCGAGTCCCGCGTCGGTCCGAGGCGGGCCGTGGTCGCACGTTTGCTGAATGGGCGACAACAGTTAGTCAAAAAAGAGAGCTTGCAGGCATGCGCTCTGATCCGCGCTAAGATTCTCTATCGTCAGCTTGACATTGCCCACGAACGAAAATTGAAAGGTGTGATTATTGGCGAAGTTTTGCGCCTCATCGATTGTATACGAAGGGGGGAATGGCGGACTCCCACTCGCCGGAGTTATTTTGATTGTGAAATTACGGGGACCCCCGCCAGCCAACGGGCAAAAGGCCGTCACATAGTGCGTAGCCCCGTCCGAAACAGAGATATCGATCGAGCCCGTGGTGTTAGTGTGCAGGTCAAGAGCAGTGTCGCGTCCCAGAGCTCCATCGATTGCGAACTGATTCAAGACGTGGTCCCTGGCGTTGATCCAAGCGGATCCCTGCGCAATGTTGACGCTCACTGGCCCCGGCAAATTTGAAACCGTCGTATAAGGCACGGGCGTTTGAGAGTTAATTGTGCCGCCGTCCGTCCAATTGTAGATTACATAGCCGAGGTGACCGATGTCAGTTCGAGTCAGGTCGCCCAAAAGAGCCGGTAAACCGGTGAGCGAATTTCTCCCGGCTGCGGGCGCACCTGACGATACCTGCAACGGATAAGGATAGCCACCGATCATATGCCCAGCTTTTCCGATCGTCCCAGAAAAGGGGAAGGCAGCGACTTGCTTCGAATTCACCGGGCTGTTCCCAGCGGAAACGACAAAATAATACTGCGTCCCATTGGGCCTGGAAACCGTAAAAGTAGTGCCCGAGGTGGAGCCTGCCTCCGTATAGGGGCCTCCACTGAAAGCAGAGTATTTAACGTGATAGGTGTAATTGAGCTGCAGAGGAGGAAGCTCGCTCCAGTCCCTGATAGGCAACCAGGTGAGCGTAACCTGACCGTCTCCGGGAGTAGCCACCAGGCCGAGCGGGGCTTCGGGAGTGGGTATGGTAAGTGTGGTCGATCCACCTAATGCAACCGAGCCATAAAACTCTCGGACGGAATTCGCCCCAAGAATATGCCACCGAGCCACCCCGGAGTGCAACGATTTGTCGTCGGTCCAAAGATAAGTCTCTCCGTTCACTGCGGCCTGGTTGTTGCCATCAACGTTAACCATGGATGGGAAAAGGCTGTTTCCGGTAAAACCCGGTATGGCCTCGGCCCAGCGGTTGCGGACTTCGCCCGAAGTGCCGAATTGCCCGATGAAAAGACCGTTATCATAGAAATGCATCCATTGGCTAGCCTCGGAAGTATTCCAATTCTCTCCATGAAAGCTGTAGATAACATTTCGCCCCTGCACCATCGCGAGAGAGGCCGCGTAATTGATATGATCCCCGACGTCAAATGACCCCAGACCGTCAAACGGGACGTCTGTGAGGACGGTGGGACTGCTTTTCCATGACCAATCCGACCTGCCAAGGCCGACCCCTCCGAGATGTTTCCATTTGCTTGGACAGATCCAGTGCTGACTTGGGTCTGGGAAGTTAGTCTTTGTGTTATCGCCGGTGTACATGAACGTGTCATCAAACGTAACGATAACGCCTGATAAGGTGATAGGATTACGGTTTTGCCTAAAGCCTTTCTCGTTAAAGACGACAGGATCCTCGTTTCTGTAAGGCGCCGACGCTAATTCCCTTTCCGCGCCCCACTGAGGATTATTATTGGCAAATCCAATCAAATCCTTTTGATACCAAGTGACAACGGGGGATGTTCCGCCAGGAGCAATTTTGACATAACGGAGGGAACCGTCTCGCTCAAAGGTGGGTGGCTGGCTTAAGTCCAACCCATACGCCGAGGCAGTGAACAGGTTGGGTAGAACACCGCAGATGCGAAGATTGCCAACGGGAGGATTCTCGGCAGCGGTGAGGGGAAGCTGGACAAGCGTCTTCACTTTAGAACCCCCCGGGGCGGGATATGCGGTGATGGTTCCGTAAACCCGGCCATCGAGCGTGGTGATCTCACGGATTCCTTCGTCGTTCCCGCCGAACTCGGCAAAATAGTTCTGCGGAAGGCCGGCTGCCCAGTTCTTCTTCAATGTCCAAGCTCCGCTCTCTTGCAGGCGTTTCGTATAGTCGACTTCGAACTCGAGCCAGCCGTCCCCGATGACCCGCGTGGGATGATTCGGATCCGCGTCGCCGTTCTCGTTGTAAACCAGGAACATGATTTGATCGAGGAACGACATGTGGCCTTGGTCGTCGGTGACGTTAAGGCGCAAAAGCCGGCTCGTAGCACCCTCGCCCACCCAAATGGTGCCATCCTCGGCCGAAATAGCGGCTCGGATAACAGGATTGGGCAACCGTCGCGCGCCAACTTGGAAGAGAAATTTGTCGTAAGTCACGTCGGGCCCGCGCGTCGCATAACCGCCGGCCACAGTGGGAAAGAGCCAACGAGGGCTGCCATCCATGTTAAAACTCTTGAGAACCTGGGCGGCGCCACCATCCGCAATGATGATCTCGACTTGCTCCTCGCCTCCCTCTACATCAATGTCGCCATTTCCAACACCGATGCTGGGAATCTGACGCACTGTGATGCCGGCCGGAGCGGTCAAGCCGGAGATTGTCGTGACCAATTTCGGAGAGTCGTTCAAATTACTGTAGCGCTGGGCGGTTGTTCCCGACAAAACCCAAAGGTCGCCCCCCGGCGTCATCGCTAGCTCTCCCGGATTATTGATCGCGATTACTCCCATTGGGCCCCCCACTGTTGGCTCCTCGCCATATGTCTTGTCATAGAGCCGGATCTCATTGAGCGTTCCGTGGCTCACCGCGAGAATATTGCCGTTCTTTTGAACCGCCAGACCGGTTGCACCATGAGTAAAGGGGGTGCCACCAGGCGCGGGAGTTGGGAGCGGAATTACGTCAATGCAACCCGGATAATAAGGTTGTCCATTTCCACCGGGAGGGCAGACGCCCAGACAGGTCCCATTCGAGAAAGGCGCCGGAGTGGGGGTCGTCGAGACAGTGCTGGCCGCCACAAAGGATGGGTGAGCACCAGGTACAAGAGGAGCACCCTTGTTCGCATAGTAGACTAGAACTCCGTCCGTCGCTACATGATCGACTCCAATTTTTGTATCGGGCTCGCGCACGTTTATTGCCGTCTGGGGCGAGGTTGTATCAAAGCGACGGACCGGTGCGAATCCCTCGGCTTCGCCAAGGGCGTAAAAAGCCGCATGGTGATCGGCGTCAACGGCCAGGCTGTGAATGAAAGTTTGACCAGCGTGATGGGATGGACCGACGATCGAAGTGGACGTATTCCCAATAACCCCGTCCCAAACATACTGCACGTCATGCGAAATAAGCTTAATCTGGTAGGTGCCGGGCGGGGCGGACTCGATGCCGCCGTCCAACTTGCCGTCCCAGGTGCGAGTGATCATCCCAGGTCCCAGGGTCTCCTTGCGCCAAAGCGTTCGGATAAGTTTGTCGTCCGATGTGTATACGCCGGCGCTGGTAGTGGTTGACGCTTCGAGATAGAATTGAAACTTCGTTCCATGAAGGGAGTAAGTTTCCGCCAGATAGTCTTGAACAGACTTCTGGTCGTCTTCTGATAGAGCGCGATTGTATATGATGATGGCGGAAACTTCGCCGGCAAACCGCGCCGCCGGATCAAGGGTGCTCCCGCCTATTCCCAGAGGGTTCGTGGCCGACAACATGTGCTCGGGAAGTTTACTCACCGACGCCGTCAGGGGCTCGGGCCCGCTGTTGACCGAAACCACCTGGTCAGTGCCTGACTTGACCGCGGTGAAGATGTGCATTTCGTCGGTCGCCACGGTGACCTTTGCGCCAGCGGCAGGTTGCCCGCCACTGGAATCAAGCCAGTTCAAACAGAACCTATTCCCGACGACCGAATCTTGTTCGATGGCGAACCCATGGTTGGGATTTCTCTCCGGGTTAAGTTGGTGATCGACGATGCATGCATAGGCGGGTTGTGAAGTTGTCGGGTGAGCAACGACGAAGACCGACAAATCGTCTGAGTCGCCGAGTAAATCCATGGGGGATGTTTGGAGGATGTCATCCGTGCCATCAAAACGAATCGTCGAACCACCCCTTCCGTCATCGACAAGCGCAGGACACTCGTTAGCACTCTCCTGGATGGCTTTGAAGCCGCTGATGTAATCAGACCACGTATTCACTCCAGAGGTTGAATTCGTGACTCCAATGTCCGCCCTGAACCAAGCTCGAAGACCTTTTTTTGGAATCGGGAGGTTCGGAATGATTCCATACTTGGTGTCCAGGTAGGCGGTCACCTGCTGAGTTTCCGCGTCGGTCAACGTGCGATTGTAAATGATAACTTCAGCGAGATCACCCTTCCATCGATTAACGCCGGTTCCCACCGGACCGCCTATGGCAAGGAGACTGTTCGAATCGCTCATCATCGTCGATGAGACGCCCAACCGCGCAGCTTGGGCGTAGTTCTGGAAGAGCGTCAAAACCTTGCTCTCCTTTATGGCCGATAGGATCTGCACATGATCCTCCCGCGCCTGCATTCGGGCCCCATCCCCATCCCACCCCGACTCCCCGAGGAACGAAAAGCGATATGTGTTCGACATATCTTCATATTGGCCAAACTGCCATCCACCATTGCAATTGCTGCAGCCAAAGTCGACGAGCTGCGCGCTGTCCACCTGGGTTGTGGCCGGCTTTGCGACGACAATTATCGTTACGTCCTCGGAGGACTCCTGGAGATCATATGCAACGCTCGTCTGCAGAATGTCATTGCCATCGAAACGCAGCGCGGGACGATTGTTGATGGCGGTGGGCACATAAAAGGGTTGCAGTTCCGTCGTCCCTGTCTGTCGTAAGGTCGCCTGGGGGTTACCGGACTCGTCGCGCCATTGTTTAACAGTTAGACTTCCTTCCAGATCAAGGTCCGGGATGATCGCATCCGCTTTGTACCAAGCTCGCAGGCCGCTCATCGGTATCGGCGATGGGTTTTGGGCGAGAGAGGAAGCCGTTCCTATTCCGATGGCGACGACCGAACACGCAATAACCCTCCAGGAATGGCCGCGCGAAGATCGATTGCGTTGCCATTTCTTCCGGGCCGACGACCTTACTTTCTCAATCTTGGGGATGTTCGATAACTGCTGCGCGGGAGGTGTCGGAAAGGTTTTCATGGGCCGATGAGGGTTTACCGCAGAAGAGGGTGAAGGAGCAGGGCCGAGTGTGCTTTGGGGGACGGGCATTGGTTGGGGTTGTCAAACTGCGCTCCAATAAGTCTTCTAAAAGCTCAATCCGGTTGCGGCTAGACAAACAGTTTGCGAACAGATAGAAAACACTTTCCGAACAGATTCCCCTTCGTAAATCAAAGCGAAATGAGTCTCCCGAGGACAGATGTCTCGTAAGAAAGTTCGCCGAAAACTGCGGACCTTGCCGAGCCTGTCCAAGATCGCTCGGGCAGATCACAAGTCCGAACGGCTGCTCGAGATCATGCGCGGCGTGGCGATCAAGAATCGAACCGAGGAGGCGCAGTCATTCTACTCCGTCCGGGATGTCGCCGCCCGGTTTGAAGTGGCGATTTCGACGGTGTCGGATGTATATCGGCACTTGGAGAGGGAAGGCCTTTTAACCAGCGTCCGAGGCTCGAAAACGATCCTGCAAGGCCTGCGGTTCGATCGCCATCTGAGCGTAAGAGGAGTTGTTGGCTTACCGGCATTTCTTACCGCCTTCCTGACCTGTCAGGATTACCGGATGTTTTTTATCCGGATTCGGAGAGAACTTCGTCTCCAGGGGTTCGCGACCGCAATGATCTTCTTCGAGCGGGAGGAAGAGTTACAGACCGCGGACTTTGGGGATCGACTCATGAATTACGATCTGGATACCTTGATCTGGTTTCGTCCCCCGCCTTCTGCCAAGGAGACTGTCTTGCGATTGTCAGACATCGGAATTCGGGTTGTTTCCATTTCCGCCGAGGACCGGCCAGCAATAGCCGCGCGTTACCGGGTGCAGTCTGACAACGCAGCTAATGAGCTGCTCTGTCGCTGGCAATCGGATTACGGTCTCGATAAGGTAACCCTGATCCGTTCGGCGGATAAGGACTCGTTATCGATAACGGGGTCGGTGGAGGTTTCCCTTCGACGATTACGAATCGACTTTGACGAGATCAAATCCACTGGAACTCGGCCGGACGCTTTCCTGCGTAAGTTGAACGGAGCCAAGGGCATTGTCTTTGCCGATGCGCGGCTGCCGTCGATGCTCTGTTGTCGCGCTCCAGAGGCGATGACCCGGCTCTTGCAGTCGCATTATGTCGCTTTGACGAGCGGGCCGGTAAACATGCCTTTCGCCAAGCTTCCCGATGTTCCCGTCGATGTTGTGATTGTGGATTGGGGACTCGTGGCCGAGACGATTGTGGCCGATCTCGTTGCCCAGGATGCATTTCGACAAACGAAACAGACTGTCTTCGAGGCCGAGTGTCGGATGCGCGTCCTCTTAAGCGAGATTGCGCAAGAAGTTTACTAAGGCGCTGGCTTGCCAATTTCATGCCCCGCTAAATCCGAGTGCCTAATGCTCGCAGGATTCACAAAGATTCCGATACTGCCTCGTAGCAGCCGTCGTCGGGAGCCGGCAATCGGGCTCGAACCGATGACCTGCTGATTACAAATCAGCTGCTCTACCAACTGAGCTATGCCGGCAGCAATGCCGCGCAGTGTAATGCACGCCCGCACCCCCGACAAGTGGGCCGCGCCGGCTTCGCTACATCCGCGAGCGGACGTCGACCGAGAGTGGCTCGGCGGTCTCGAGCGTCTTGATGACCGTGCTGAGGTAAACCGATTCCGGGTAATACGCCTTGTATTTCGTGATCTCGGCCCGGTTGAGCACCTTGAACCCGTAGCGCTCGAACATCTTTTCCCCCCTCCGGTCCTGGAAGGTGGCGATCTGCCCGTAGACGTGTTTTTCTCCGCTGCGATACAGGTAGCTCAAATACGCACTCATCAACGCGCGGGTGGTCGACATTTTGCGGGCGTCCGGCAACAGATTGATGTGGAAATGCGGGGTGCGCCGAGGCGCCGCCGGCACTTCCCGCCAGCCATGGCTGATCATCCAGCGAATGAATCGGCGGGAGCGTTCGTCGTAACGGGGATAACGCCAAAGCGCGCGGAAAAACAGCCGCACATTCTGGCGGAACGAGTAGAACTGGTTCCAGAGCGGCTTGCGCGAACCGAGCAGATAGCCGCGGATTTCGCCGTTGATCTCGAGAACAAACGACGACTCGGGTTCCTTGTCCGTGTAATAGGTCGTCAGGAAATCGGCGAAGAGCTCGTGATCCTGGTAGACCGGATCGATCGGCTCGCCCAGGAAGCCGGTCTGGCAGCACAAACGCCGCACCGCCCCGCGGTCGGACGCCCGGTAGCTACGAATGGTGAATTCTCTCTCTTCCTTCATCGGCTCAATGCCTTGTAGTTAGAGCAGACCTCGCGGTAAATGCAAAGCAGACTCTCGAAAACTCGTGGCCACGCGTATTGCCCGGCTGCTCTCTCCGCGGCCGTTTGCCCGAGGGTTTCCAAATCGCGATGGCTGAATTGTTCGATCGCCTCGGCCAGCGACTCCGCGGCGTTCCGGTCCGCCCATGATTCCTGGTCGTGCAAAATGATCCCATCGAGCCGGGAGCCGCGGATACCGACCACCGGAGTTCCGCAAGCCTGGCTCTCCAGCGCCACCAAGCCAAACGTCTCCTGCGTTCCCGGATGAACGAAAAGATCGGCGGCGCGATAATACCGGGCCAGCTCAAGGGGGTCCGTGCAGTACTGAATCCATTTCACGCTCCCCGTTGCCGCTTCGAGCTGCTGCAACTTCTGCCTTTCGGGGCCGTCACCAATAACGAGTAATTGGAACTCACCCGGACACCGGTGCGCGAGGATTTGGAACGCCTCGAAAAGCACGGTGGTGTTTTTTTCCGGCGCCAGACGGCCGACATAGAGAAGGAGTTTTCGCCCGGCGTCGATTGGGAGTCCCTGCCGGGTTGCGGCAGCATCATCAGGGTTCGGCTGAAAGTTGTCCGTGTTCACGCCGAGCGGGACGAGCCGGGTGTTGCGAACCCCCCACCCTTCAAGAATCTCCGCCAGCGGCTGGGAAGGGACCAGCGTGGCCTCAAAGCGGTTGTACATTTTGCGCACGTAACGTTGCGCCGCCGACATCAGCGACCTCCCGGCGCGATGCCCAAGCAGCTTCGAAGCGCCCCGTAAATACGCCTCCGGAAAATGGGAATGATAGAAGGCAACGATTGGCACCCGGGCGGATTTACCGAACGAGATCGCTTTCCATCCGACCTGGTATGGATCGCTCGACTCGACGATGTCCGGCTTCTCGCGTTCCAGGATCTCGCCGACCGAGCGCAGATCGAGGAGCGCACGATAGCGAGCTGTCTTGGAAATTACCGGCGATCGAATCGAATAAATGCAGGTTCGTTCGTCCCCCGTCCTCTCGGTCCTTTCGCCGGGCACAATCAGGACGTGTTCGTCGCTCGTCTTTCCAGCACAGTGGGATCCGAAGCTTGGAATTCACGTGACTTGAAGTCGCGGCCGCACTGACCCTATAGTGAGTCGTATTAATTTAAATCATACCAACATGGTCAAATAAAACGAAAGGCTCAGTCGAAAGACTGGGCCTTTCGTTTTAATCTGATCGGCACGTAAGAGGTTCCAACTTTCACCATAATGAAA
>JADMIO011482760.1_pt1 | contig 88349 bp, 74 predicted proteins | sample 8958161 | NCBI WGS metagenome assembly JADMIO01 (sample SAMN16585339, study PRJNA669376) | soil metagenome | isolation source: Crop rotation soil | place: USA: Cullars Rotation, Alabama | collected 2011 | reverse complement strand
CGCGACTTCAAGTCACGTGAATTCCAAGCTTCGGATCCCACTGTGCTGGAAAGGTCCGTAGATCAAATCCAGGCCGCGAAACCACGGATCGGCGAATAGCGCAAGATCCTTCCCGTGCTTGCCGACGTACCCGGAACCTTCGCGCACGAGCGTGTCGCTGTTAATGCGGTGACCGTGATAATTTACCGTAAACAATTTCCCGCGATATTCCTCCGGCCAATTATCGCCACCGTAAATCATCAGGCCCGTGTGCGCGTGTCCACCCCCGGCTTGTGACGACGCCTCCGTGACACCCAGCTTGCGCACGTCACTCCACGTCTCACGCGTGTCCCAATGCACATGATCCGCCGTCTGTTCGATGAGGTGGTAGATATGCGGATTGCGATCCTCGCCGTACATCCGACGCACGTGCACGCCGGGAATGGCGTGCCACAAGTGCCCGATCACCGTGTTGATGTGAAACGCCTCGCCCACCTCATTCCAATCCATGCCCCACGGATTCGTCGTGCCTTGCGTGACCACTTCGACGACATGCCGCGTAGGATGGTAGCGCCACACGCCCACGTTCATCGCCACGCGCTCGGAATTCGCCGCGCCGGGACGGCCAATCATCGAAGTGCCCTGGATGCCGTGCATCCCGTAGAGCCAGCCGTCCGGTCCCCATTTCAAGCCATTCGGGACCGTATGCCCGTTGATCTTGTATTCGAAGCCATCGAGCAGAACTTCTGGCGGACCGTCCGGGATGCCATCCCCGTTGCGATCGGGAATGAAGAGCAATTGCGGCAAGGCCAGCACATAGACGCCGCCGAACCCCGGGACGACGCTCGTCAATTGCTGCAAGTTATCGTAGAAGACCGTGCGCTTGTCAAAATGCCCATCGTTATCCGTGTCCTCGAACATCAGGATGCGATCGCGCAATGACGCCTCCCAACGCTGCGGACGTTCGGCATACGTGTAATTCTCCGCGACCCACAAGCGCCCGCGCGAATCGAGCGAGATGCTGATTGGCTGTTGAACATCGGGCTCGCCCGCGAACAGCGTGATCTTGAAACCGGGCGGCAGCTTCGTCTGCGCGACCGATTCGATCGGCGACAAGCGAGCGTTCGTGGACTTCTCGGTGTCGAACGGAGTGGGAAAATCAGATGCCAGCGCCGTGGAAGCGGTGAGCAGGCAAAGTAAAAGTGCAGGCTTCATTGAAAGGAGATTAAAAAGGAAAAGCTCAAAGCTCAAATCTTAAGTCCATGAACATCCCGGCGAGGGAACACCCATCCGCATAACACTAGCCGGAGGGGACCCATAGGGGTTTTAACCCGTGACATCGTGACAACCCAATATTGACGCGGGTTTTATGAATTCCGACCCGTGACATGTCACGTGACAACCCGTGACAAAACGTTCGGGCGCGCCATACGACCGCCGTCTCTCGGCACATTTTCCGCAACAACCGATAACACTTTGCGGAAAATCAGCCGCTTGGAAGGTGGGAACCTTGGCTGCAAGGGCCACGGCTCGCGCTTCCGCCTTCTGCGAGCGGCCCCTCTTTCTCGATATCCGGTGCGCCAGCCTTGTTCCATGCACCATGCCTCTTTGCCAGTCGGTTTAACCCCATCACTCCCCGCACCGATCCATGAAACGAAGTTCAGGATCGTTCCCCGGCGCTCTTTTGTGACTTCGCCGTCATTAATTGACGGCAATTGCTCTTGATCAAGGGCTTTTTCAAGAATACGTTCAAACTCAATGAAAGGAAATAGACCGCACTCCTTCAGTTGAATTCATGTTAGGCCGTTATGAATAGCATTCCCATCTGGCTTGCCGTTGCTGGCCTCGGATTTCTGATTGCTGAGATTTGGGCCTTCACGTTCGTTCGACGCGCATTGAAGTCAGGGTGCCTATCACAGTATTGGCGGCGTTGGAGGCTGATCACTTTCGCAATAGGCGGATTACTGATGCTGCTGATACCGTTTCAGGAGTATCCTCTTGGCAGCGGAAGCGCCAAAGGCATACCTTTCTTTGCAGCTTGGTTTGACGCCCAGGGGCGTGATTATGTCGGCGTCATTACATTACCCGCCGTAATTGCAAACATGGTAGTTTCGTTTCTAGCGCCGCAGCTAGGGCTGGCGTTCGCTGCACGCCGATATTTGGTATCAAAATAATCAGAGATCATGGATGAGCTGCCTAATGCGCTGGAGCCGGCGTCAACGGTCTGGTTTCAGGATTGACCTTTTTGGTCGCCGGTGGCTCAGCTCGTTAGGCGTTTATGAGCCACCCACAATCTCAGCCCTCTCGCGGTGGTGGTCCTCCGAGACCTCCGAAGAAGACTGCTAAAGGCGAGGACGATGAATCTCCTGAATATGCACGACGACTTGCATCGGCTCAGCGTATACTCCGCCATTATGACGAGAATATTCGCGGCCCGAAACTGAGTGATGCACAGCGTAAGAAGTTCATTTGGATAATGACGCACCCTGGAGAACCCTACGATGAGAACGCCTAACGAAACAACGATAGCATTGTCCGGAGCACGCGCCAGTGTGCGCAGCGTCAATGCTATCGGGGGTGTGAACGAGCCCACATTGTACGTCATGTCCCAAAGCCGGCATTTACCGATGTGGTCGCAACGGATCTTCAATGGAATGTTTTCGGCAGTGATGCAAGCTACCTTGGGCCTTTACTGGTTTACTGAGCCAGCAGGTTCTTGGCGACACACTGTTTCTTTGTGCGTGATTTGGGATCATCCCTCCAGCGGCCTTTTGTTATCACCCTTCGCCGGCTTTAATTGACGGCAATTGCCCTTGATCAATGGCTTTTTCAAGAATACGTTCAAACTCAATGAAAGGAAATAGACCGCAATCCTTCAGTTGAATTCATGTTGAACTGAGCCGCTGAGGCGGCGTGCTGGCGCGGGTGCATGGGGCCTTGAGTAAATTGGGCGGGAAGTTGTTCTCACACGAGAGCAGCCTTCCCGTCCTATGCTTAATACCTATGCTTCTATCCAACAGTTCCGTGAGTTTGTCGAACTTAAAGATTATCGGCCCAAAACCAAGGGGGAGTATGTCCGCTACTTGTGCCGGTTGAGCGATCATTTCTCGGCGGATCCCGCCACGCTCTGCGAAGAGCAGGTGCGCCGTTATTTCCTGTATCTGCGCCAGGAACGCCAGCTGGGCTCCAGCGCCCTGATCATCGCCAAGGCCAGTTTGGAATGTTTCTTTGTCGAGTTGCAGCGCAAGAGCGACTGGCGTGTCTTTGCTGACCTGGTGATTCGGCGCAAGGAGAGTTTGCCCATTGTGCTCAGCCGGGAGGAGGTCAGCCGGGTGCTGGGGGTGGTGCGCGAGGAACGTTTCCGGATTTGTCTGCGTTTGATTTATCAAACGGGTTTGCGGGTGAGCGAGGCGGTGGCGCTGCGCCTGGAGGATATTCAGGGCAAGGCGGGACGGCTGCACATTCGGGATGCCAAGGGTGGCAAGGATCGCTACGCGCCTTTGAGCCAGCCCATGTATCTGGAACTGCGGCAGTGGTGGAAGAGCCATCGCCACCCGGTGTGGCTCTTTCCCTCGGTGGGGCTGGGATGGAATGAGCGCATCAGGCCCCGCAGTGAAGCGCTTAAAAGGGCCACCAAGCCCATGAGTGTCTCGGCGGTGCAGCGGGCCTTTCAACTGGCGCGCGTGGAGAGCGGGGTGCATCCCGAAGCGGTGGTGCACACGCTGCGGCACAGTTATGCCACGCATCTGCTGGAGGAGGGCGTGAGCTTGCGGTTGATCAGCCAGTATCTGGGCCATCAGTCGCTGGACACAACGGCCATTTACACGCACCTGACGGCGGTCAGTGAAGAAAAGGCCCAGCAGGCGCTAGAGAAACTTCACCAGGGCTTGCCGCGTTAAGAGCGGTGCCCCTGGAACTGGCTGAGGTGCTGCGACGCCACTTCCCGGCGTACGCGCAGCGTTTTGGCGCGTCGCTACTGCCCTCGCAGCGGCAGGCGGTGCGAGCGATCCTGCGTTGCCGCACGCCCGCGCTGGGTGGGCAGTGTTACCGGTGCGGCCAATGCGGGCGCGAACATTTTGCGTGGCATTCGTGTAATCATCGGGCCTGTCCCAAGTGTGGCCACGGCCAGGCCGAGCATTGGATTGAGCAACAAAAGCAGCGTTTGTTGCCGGTGCCTTATTTTCTGGTGACCTTCACGGTGCCGCAGGAATTGCGCGCGCTGATCCGCTCCCATCAAAAGCAATTCTATGAGCTGCTTTTTTCGCAGAGCGCGGCCACGTTGCAGGAAATTGCGGCTAATCGCAAACACCTGGGGGCGCAGTTGGGCCTTACGGGCATACTCCATACGTGGTCGCGCCAACTGGTGTTTCATCCGCACGTGCATTACGTGGTGCCCGGCGGGGGCTTGAGCGCCGATCAACTGCAGTGGAAGCGGGTGCGGAGCGCGGAGTTTTTCCTGCCGGAAAAAGTGCTGGCCCGGCGCTTTCGCAACCGGCTGCGCCAGGCGCTGAGGGACACGCCACATTGGGCGGGGATCCCGGCCAGCGTTTGGCGCAAGGAATGGGTGGTGGATTGTTTGCCGGTGGGCTCGGGCGAACCGGTGCTGCGTTATCTGGCTAATTATGTGTATCGCACGGCGCTGGGTTCGCAACGGATCATCAGCGATGACGCGCGGGGCATCACGTTTCGTTTTCGGCGCAGCGATAATGGCGCGCAGGAAACGCTCACCCTGGCGCCGGAGGAATTCATTCGCCGTTTCCTGCAGCATGTGCTGCCCCGGGGCTTTCAACGCGTGCGCCATTTTGGCTGGCTGGCCCCGGCGGCCAAAAAGCGGCGGGAGCGCATCGTGGCTTTGTTGGACTGGAAAGTGCCGCCGCTGCCGGTCAAAGCGGCCGCCGCGCTGCCTGAATGTCCCACGTGCCAGCAGCCGATGGTATGGACCGGCACCATTGAGAGGGCGCCGCCATGAGCGTAGCGGTTGAGAGATTATGCTCCAGGGGTCAGAGCGCGCGAAAAGAAAAACTTAGCGCCTCCAGGCGGAGCTTTGTTTTACCGAGGCGCCGGCAGAGAAATTCCCGCCAAGGCAAAGAGCCATTCCAACCGATTGGCCCCAGGCTGGGACAAAAACCTCAGCACCGACGAAGCCAAGAAATATTTCGCGCGATCGCAAACCTGACGCTGCTTTAACAAACCACGATAGAGGCAGCGGCGAAGTCAAAAGCTTTCCGCAATTCCACGGGCTCGTTCAACCCCCAATAGCATTGAGGCTCGCAGACTCGCTCAATGCTATCGTTGTTCCGTTAGGCGGCATCGCACTTTATGAAGCCATCACTGGATGACACAGTTCCTCTTCGGACAGCGTTTGTTATCATGCAGCGCTACTTGGAGTTTTACTGGCAGCGCACTGGTCCAGACACTGAGGTTGGCGCATTGCTCAGCGATATTCAGATGCTTCAGGACGGTGGGACAGCAGACCCCGCAGCACTTGGGGATTGGTTGACTGTTGCTGAGACGGTGATGCGCGGGGGACAAGGCCCACTTTACATGCAGTTGACGCCAAACCCATGACCTCATTGCCGCCTAATGCGCTGCAGCGCCTAACCCGGCCATCGCGTCGCGGTTGCAACCGAAGCGTCTCGTGGGCCGGGTCGCTATATTGGGTCGTTAGACCACTTCGCGAGTCATGCAAAAATACAAAGTCATGATTCATGGCCAGAACTTGCTGACGGAGGCTGACGGCGTTCGCCAGCGCTTTGGTTTTTATACCACCATTTTCGTCGAAGCATTCACGCCGTCAGACGCTGAGTCGCGAGCCATTGACGTTATCCGAGAGGATGCTCATTTGCGCGACGTTGCGCTCAATGCCAAGGACGACCCGTTGAGATTTATCGCCGATGAGGTTCACGAGATTGAGTCATTCGACGGTGTTCGACTGCCGAGGCAGGGTCTGTCATTGTATGAGGAGAAGTCAGGTGAAACATGAAAACGTGGTCTAAATCGCTGCAGGCAACGCGGGATGGCGCTCTCAGTTCCGCTTCGCGGTTCACGGGTTTTGGTTCCGCGGGGCTGGACGTTAGGCCACATCACCCGCATGGCAACCAATAGCACCATCACGACGGTCAGAGGTAGGGCCTACAGGATTGCTCTGATCGCGATGTGGGCGATGTTCGCCAGCATTCCGATTCATTATGTTTTTCATCGTTGGGAGATGAGCAATGCAATTCTGGGTTTTGTCTTTATTCTGTTGTTGGTCATCTTGGTCTCGAGCGTTATTGCACGCAGATTCGGCCCATTGGCAGGGGCCTTGTTGGCCATCTTGCTGCATTCGCTCAGCGCGTTTGCCTAAATTTGATATGACAGTCTTGTGGCCTAACGAAACGACGATAGCATTGACGCTGCGCACGCTCACGCGTGCTCCGGTCAATGCTATCGTTGTTTCGTTAGATCGCTCGACCACGCCATGAGCCCATTCAATACATCGCTGATGATTGCAGTTCTTGCAGTGCTGATTTCCTTGCCCGCATGGATTGGTCGTCGCCGCGCGCTCCGGCAGTACTGGGACAGAGCTTGCATGGGCATTCGTTGGCGTCGCCGATTCCCGGATGCCCCCACGCCAGAGCTTCGAGAGTTCCTCACCATCTTCGTGGACGCATTTTGCTACGACCACAAGCGGCGCACTTGTTTTTCCCCCGATGACCGCGTCATGGATGTTTATCGAGCCGACTATCCGCCTGGGAGCTTGGCCGACGACATGGAGTTGGAGAGGCTTGGCTTGAGTTTGGAGGAGCGATACGGCATTGATTTTACAGCGGTTTGGCGAGAGGACATCACACTCGGAGAGTTGTATGAGCACACCAAGAGACACGCGGCCTAACCGCGCAGTGGCCAACCGGCGTCAACGGTCTGATTTCAGTATTGACCTTTTCGGTCGCCAGTGGCTCAGCTCGTTAGGCGTTTATGAGTCGCCCACAATCTCAGCCCTCTCGCGGTGGTGGTCCTCCGAGACCTCCGAAGAAGACTGCTAAAGGCGAGGACGATGAATCTCCTGAATATGCACGACGACTTGCATCGGCTCAGCGTATACTCCGCCATTATGACGAGAATATTCGCGGCCCGAAACTGAGTGATGCACAGCGTAAGAAGTTCATTTGGATAATGACGCACCCTGGAGAACCCTACGATGAGAACGCCTAACGAAACAACGATAGCATTGTCCGGAGCACGCGCCAGTGTGCGCAGCGTCAATGCTATCGGGGGTGTGAACGAGCCCACATTGTACGTCATGTCCCAAAGCCGGCATTTACCGATGTGGTCGCAACGGATCTTCAATGGAATGTTTTCGGCAGTGATGCAAGCTACCTTGGGCCTTTACTGGTTTACTGAGCCAGCAGGTTCTTGGCGACACACTGTTTCTTTGTGCGTGATTTGGGATCATCCCTCCAGCGGCCTTTTGTTATCACCCTTCGCCGGCTTTAATTGACGGCAATTGCCCTTGATCAATGGCTTTTTCAAGAATACGTTCAAACTCAATGAAAGGAAATAGACCGCAATTCTTCAGTTGAATTCATGTTAGGCGGCATGAACGCACTCGTCACCACTATGATTCAAATCCGAAAGTGCATGGCGGAGGACTTTGATGGTGTCGTAGCACTCTTGCGCCAGCTCTGGCCGGGTAAGCCACTTGATTTGGTTTCGCTTCGGAGCACGTATGACCGCTCGCTCGCTTCGGAGCGGCAGGTGTACCTTTGCGCTGTGTGTGACAAGCAAGTCGTTGGCTTCGGTTCATTGACCATTAAGAGCAATCTGTGGAGCGAAGCTTTTGTCGGCTACGTTGATGAGATGGTCACAGATGGCGCGCACCAAGGCCGAGGGATTGGCACACAGATTCTCGACCGCCTCATTTCATGGGCTCGCGAGCAAGGATGCAATCGCATTGAATTGGATTCAGCTTTTCACCGGAAGGACGCGCACGCATTTTACGAGCGACGCGGCTTCCAGAGTCGTGCTTACCTTTACTCGAAGTTACTGTGACGAAGATGCCGCCTAACGGAAGTCTCATGAGTAATCCATTTTCCGAACTAAAAGAGCTCGAGATCGAAATCTTATCGAAGCGTCATGTAAACAAAGCAAGAATTGAACGGCTTCGCACATTGGCGAAGAAGTGTCGGCGGGGCAATCCAGCCGCGGAAGAGTCCATTTGTTACCACGGTGCGTTGGCCCTAATCCATGAAGCTGATGGATCTGTTACAAAGGCGATTCGGCATCGAGAGGAAGAGATCGCCAAAATCTGCCGACTCCACGAGTTGGAGCTTGAAAAACCGACTGGAGGTGACGCCCTTCAGAATTACAGAAGGAAGGATTTAAAAGACCGCGAACGACGACTCAAAGCCTTGTATGCGCGTAAGACCTAACGAAACAACGATAGCATTAACGCTGCGCACGCTGACGCTTGCTCCGGTCAATAGTATCGTTGTTTCGTTAGACGTATCTCGAACCCGTGTACCCGACGGCTCATGGTTGCGAGCGAGCCCGCTTTTCGTGTTCTTTGTTTTCTGCAAGGCGTCGCTGGCCTGGAGCGCCGAAGCGCCTGTGATCGAACCGGACAAGACTTCTCAAATGCCCCGTTTTCTTCAGGAAGCCCGTGAAATGATTGATCATAAAAAGCCCGGAGACGGGATTCAGAAATGTGACCAGGTGATCAGGGCATTTGAGACGTACTATAGTAATAAGACGTGCAAAATTTATTGCACACGCACGAAGGAGGAGGAACTGCTCTACTTGTTAACCGCGGCTGCGGACAAAACGAACGCGATCGCATTGTCGTCCACCTGGGCGGATGCCTATTTCATGAAAGGATACGCGCAGCTTGAGCTGGGTAGGATTTCCGAGGCGAAATCCAGTCTTCAATCCGCCTTGCTGCTGTCGCCACAGAATTCTCAATACCTTTCTGAAATGGGACACGTTCACCAATTGGAGAAAGATTGGACGAAAGCCAAAGAGCTTTTTATTGCCGCTGAAGAGAACATCAAGCTTGGTCCTGACAAGTTTCAGTCTCAGGAATTGGGCCGCGCCCGTCGTGGACTTGGCTATGTCATGGTAGAGCAAGGAAAATTGGACGAGGCTGAGAAAAAGTACCTTGAATGTCTGAAATCCGATCCACAAGACACAGTAGCGAAACGCGAATTGGAATATGTGAGATCGCTCAAAGCAAAGAAGAAGAAATGATCTTCGGGAAATTACGGGGAGGGGTTTCAACCGTGGTGCACGATGCATTCAGCCAATGATATTTATCGTCCAACTTGCGATCTCTGAGCACTGGTTGCTGTTAGTTCTGAGTTTGTTTGGAGGTATGGCTGCCAGCAGGCTCAATCGACGGTCGAATTCAAACGGTGCGAAAATCCAGAGCGTATTGAAATATTTGGTGAGATTTGGAGGCGTTTTGGTGTTTTACGCTGCGTGGAATTTGCTAGGCGCATTCGCACAGGATGAAATTAACCCCATGCATATTGGCCCGATTCCGGCGGTAATTGCCGGGCTAGCTTGGTGTTTTGGAACCGCAATCGTAAACATAATGGAACGTCGCGGCATGGCTGGTGAACGTCTATGAAACGATGGCCCTAGTCGGGGGACTCATTATTAATGATGGTAAAACCAATCTGATTTGAAATGGCCAGGATTCCAATCTACCAATTCGACAAGAACCGAATGCCGGAGCTGATCGTGGCCTTGGAAATTCATTCGATTCAGTTGAAGCCGATGGGGCTCGTGAAGGATCTGGGGAGCGAAGGAAGCGAGCAAAGTTGGAGCTGTTCAGACATAAATGGAGGACTGTTTACGTTTTGTGCCGCAGAGCCTACAGAGGCAAGTGGATTGCGAACATTTGGTCCATTCCTGCTAATATTGGGACCGTCTGACCGGAAACGAACGAATGTGGATGTGAAATGCGCTTTCGAAAGGTTTGAAGCAGCGGTTCGTTCGGTGGGGGGAATGCGTTGTTTGTACTGAGGCCTTAATGGCTTTGCGTGTTCCATTCGTCCTGACCCTTTCAAACAATCTCTCGGCCCTGGTAATACAGCTTGCCCAAATTCTCACGGGTGAATTCAGGCTTTGATGTTACCCGAGCCCACAACGCGCGAACACGGTCATCAGAAAATGCTTTGTGAAATCGAATTTCCACGTGATCCGCGGAAACGATTCCAGCAAGTGCATTTCCTTTGTAATCATCCTCGTAACTCATTCCTTGCATCTTGAAATCGCGATGCTGTTGCGCGGCTGGGAAAAACAGGATTCCGGTATCGTTGAGAATGAATTTCAAAGTACCGCGCCGATTCTTGAGCAATTCTAAATTGCCGATGAGCATTCAACCTCCTCGTGCTTCAGGGACTCAAGAATGGTTTTTCACTCACAAGCTTGCCTGCAGATTGCTTTGCCAAACGACGCTTCTTCTTTCGCCACACACCTCGAAAGGATTTGTTGCCAGCGAGTGTGTAGACGCGATGATCGCGTTTCAACGAGGCGTCCTTCTTTGCGCGTGGATGGCGTATTGAACTCATGGATGACCAGCCCTATCACTTGGATATCGCACGTTGCCGATTTTTGAGCAATTCGAAATTGCCAATGGACATCCGGTTTAACCCCATATTCCTCATAAGCGAAAGGAACTTTCTCTTCGAGATTGGTAAAATCAAGTGAGGTGAGCTTGATTTTCGAGACAAAAAGAATATTGTACGGGTGGAAAGGAGAGGGGAGTGACCACGGCCCAATATTCGGAAAATATTATGATCCAGAAAATGGTGGTGGTTTGTGCAAATGGCTTCAATTGAGCGCGTTGCAATCAATTATTTCATGATGAGACGATTTTGAGACGAGTTGGAGCAAAAGCTATGGAGATGCCGAGATTAATCTCGTGGATGAGGCTGTGGGGGAATCGCTGTTCGCGCCTGAGGGAGGGTTCAGGAATTCTCAGGCAGGGAGCGAAGGGAAAACTCGGAAAGAAACGGTTTGTAAGTTGTTGATTCTTTGAGAACCCGCATCAAAACGCGGATACATTGACGGGATCAAGGTGATGGAATTTCTCTGAAGGATCGAGGTTACCAGAACGTCCAAATCCCAATGCGAAAATTTTGTCCAAACCGTTGCAAAATGGACTTTATACGTTGAAGCCAATGCATTATTGTCGGACCAACATGATCTCCCGTTTTGCCGCGCGGTTGCTGGCAGCGTTTGTCGCTGTCACCGGCGTGGTTTTTTGGGGATCGTCATTCGTGGCGTCGGCGGCAGAGGTGGGACCGACTGCGGCGCCCGATGGCGCGGGATTGGACTTTTTTGAGAGGAAGATTCGGCCGTTGTTTGCGGAGAAATGTTACGAATGCCATAGCCAGGGCAAAAAGACCAAGGGCGGGTTGAGCCTTGATTCGAAGGAAGGCTGGAGCAAGGGTGGCGATAACGGCGCGGCGATCGTCCCCGGGCAACCCGAGAAGAGCCTCATGATCAAGGCCGTGAGTTACACGGATGTGGACCTCAAGATGCCACCCAAGAAAAAGCTTTCGCCCGAGCAGGTGGCGGATTTGACGGAGTGGATCAAGATGGGCGCGCCTGACCCGCGCACCGAAGTGGTAGCGGCTGAGCCGAAGAAGAGCGGGATCAATATCGAGGAAGGCCGCAAGTTCTGGGCGTTTCAGCCGCCCAAAAAGCGCACGCCGCCCGAAACCAAAGATAAATCGTGGGGCCATTGCCCGATCGATCAATTTATCCTTTCGCGCATTGAGGAAAAAGGGCTCAAGCCGTCGCGCGACGCAGATCGCACGACCCTTGTTCGACGCGTCTATTTCGACCTGGTCGGCCTGCCACCGACACCCGCACAAGTTGAGGCATTCGTGAAGGATACGCGTCCCGATGCGTACGAACGCTTGATCGACGGGTTGATGACGTCGCCGCATTTTGGTGAGCGGTGGGGGCGGCATTGGCTGGACGTGGCGCGCTTTGCGGAATCGAGTGGCGGCGGGCGGACACTGATGTTCAAGGATGCGTGGCGGTATCGCGATTATGTGATCGACGCGTTCAACGGGGATATGCCGTTTGATCAATTCATTCGCGAACAAATCTCCGGGGACCTGCTGCCCTATGCGTCGCCCGAGGAACATCGCCGGCAGATTGTGGCGACCGCGTTTCTCATTCTCGGGCCGATCAATTACGAATCGCAGGATAAGGACATTTTGCGAATGGACGTGGTGGATGAACAGATCGACGTCATGGGAAAAGGGTTTCTGGGGATGACCATCGGCTGCGCACGGTGCCACGATCATAAGTTTGATCCCATTCCGACAAAAGATTATTACGCGCTGGCCGGCATCCTGCGCAGCACGAAGTCGATGATCCACGAAAATGTGTCCAAGTGGATCGAAACACCGTTACCGGTCGATGCGGCTCAAGAAGCAGTGTTCAAAGTGAACGAAGAAAAACTCACGGCCTTGGAAGCGCAGATCAAGAAGGCGAAGGCGCAAGTGGCGAAAGCCGGTGGCAAAGCGGCCGCTTCGGGCAAGCCCAGCCCCGTGGATGTGGCGAGCCTGCCGGGCATCGTGGTGGACGACACGAAGGCCAAGCGTGTGGGCGATTGGACGACTTCGGTGTTCTCCCACAATTACGTGGGCGAAGGGTATCTGCACGATGCGAATTCCAACAAAGGCGAGAAGACCTTGACCTTCGTGCCGGATTTTCCGAAGCCCGGCAAATACGAAGTGCGCCTGGCGTACGTGCCTTCGAGCAACCGCGCGCGTAACGTCCCCGTGACGATCCTCCACGCGGACGGCGAGAGCACGGTGAAGGTGGACCAGAAGGAAATACCGCCGATTGATGGGCGGTTCATTTCGCTGGGGACTTATCGATTCGAGCAGAGCGGCCAGAATTTTGTGCTCGTTTCCAACCAGGACACGGATGGCGTAGTCGTAGCCGACGCCGTGCAATTCCTGCCCACCGAAGGAACCGAAGTGGTCAAGAGCGCATCGCCCGAGAAGGCGAAAACTTCCGAGAAACAAACCAAGTTGGAAGTGGATTTGAAGAAAATGGAAGCGGATCTTAAAAAATTGACCGAGACCAATCCGAAGCGCCCTGTGGCAATGTCGGTGGTGGAGGAAGACAAGATCGAAGATACGTTCGTGTGCATTCGCGGGAATATCAGTAACCACGGCGAGTTGGCGCCGCGCGGGTTTCTCCAGGTGGCGAGTCTCGGCCCGGTGCCGGCGATTCCCGAAAAGCATAGCGGCCGCGTCGAGTTGGGACAATGGATCGCCAGCGCCAACAATCCCCTGACACCGCGCGTGATCTGCAATCGTATTTGGTCGTGGTTGACGGGCGTGGGGTTGGTCCGCACGACGGATAATTTTGGCAACACCGGTGAACTGCCGTCGCACCCGGAATTGCTGGATTATTTGGCGCTGCGTTTCGTGGATGACGGCTGGTCGGCGAAAAAGTTGATCAAAGAGATCATGATGTCGCACACGTACCAGATGAGCAGCGAACCGCAGGCCGACGCGGTAGCAGCTGATCCTGATAATCGACTGTTTTGGCGGATGAACCGGCGTCGCATGGAGGCTGAGGCGATCCGTGACACTATCCTGACCGTGAGCGGTCAGATCGATTTGAAGATCGGCGGAGCGAACATCAAGCCCGGCACGAGCATCGAGTACGGGTACAAATTTGATGACACGCGTCGCACGATTTATGAGCCGGTGTTCCGCAACACGCTGCTGGAAGTGCTCGAAGCGTTTGATTTCGCCGATCCCAATCAAGTGTACGGGCGACGCAACAACAGCACGATCCCGACCCAGGCGTTGTACATGATGAACCACCCGTTTGTAATGGAGCAGGCGCGTGAGGCGGCGAAGAAGGCGCTGGCAGAAAATATGGATGATGCCGCGCGCGTCGAAAAGGCGTATCGCATGACACTGGGGCGCGGGCCGACAGACGGGGAACGGAAGCTGGCGATGAGTTATTTGTCGATGCCGGCAGGTGATGGGGCCGTGGAGAACAAGCGCGTGGATACGTGGGCGCAGTTTTACCAGGCGCTATTTTCGTGTTTGGATTTCAGGTATTTGAAGTAGCGTGTCGTGTGGGTAGGCGACGTTTACGCTTACCCTCACCCCGTCCCTCTCCCCCGGGGAGAGGGAGAAGTTAACGCCGCGATGGGCGCGGCCCTGGATGCGGGCTCGCGAAGCGCAAGGGCAGAGCGGACAAAGCCGGGAATGGACAGTGGGCTTGGGACGGGCTATAGATTGTTGAAGCCGTTGAAGAAATAATCGTCTAATTGGTTATGTTCAAATCACCGTACATGAATCGCCGCGAGGCGTTGAGAAGAGCGGCTTGTGGCTTTGGCTACCTGGCGCTCGCCGGCCTGGCAGGTCAGCAGGCGCGGGCCACGGCGGTCGACCCGCTGGCGCCCAGGCAGCCGCATTTCCCCGCGCGCGCCAAACGTGTGATCTTCATTTTCATGCAGGGCGGTCCGAGCCATGTCGATAGTTTTGACTACAAGCCACAGTTGGAAATCGACGATGGCAAGATGCTCCCATTCGACGATTCGCGCACGCTCGCCAAGACGCGTCAGGTGATCTCGCATCGCGTGATGAAGTCGCCTTGGAAATTCAAGCAGTACGGCCAATCCGGGCAGCACGTTTCCGAGCTGTTCCCGTACATCGCGCAGCACGTGGACGACATCTGCCTGCTCAAAGGCATGCACACCGAAGGCATTGCGCACGGTCCCGCGACGCTCTTCATGCACACGGGCGCAATGAACCTCGTACGGCCCTCGATGGGCGCGTGGGTCACGTACGGTCTGGGGACAGAAAACGAAAATCTTCCTGGCTTCGTGACGGTGAGCCCGTCGATGGGCAATGGTGGTCCGCGCAATTACAGCAACGCGTTTTTGCCGACCGTGTACCAGGGCACGGCGATTGGGCGGGCAGGAATTCCCGCGGCGGAGTCGTCGATTCGCAATTTGACCAACGGCATCTTGACGCCGAACGACCAGCGGCATGAGTTCGACTTGTTGCGGGCGATGAACGCCGAGCAATTGCAGCAAACACCCGGCGACGCTGAATTGGAAGCCGTGGTGAGTTCGTATGAACTGGCGTATCGCATGCAAAACAACGCGCCGCACGTGCTCGATTTTTCCACCGAAGCCAAAAGCACGCTGGCGATGTACGGCATCGGCGAAAAAGCGACCGATAATTTCGGCCGGCAATGTCTTATGGCGCGACGACTGTGCGAATCGGGCGTGCGCTACGTTCAGATCAATTACGGCGATAACACGAACAATCCTGCCTGGGATCAGCATTCAAACTTGCCCAAGCACGCCGAGCACGCTCTGGCGAGCGACAAGCCGGTGGCGGCACTCCTCACGGACCTGAAGCAGCGCGGCTTGCTCGACGATACGCTGGTGTGGTGGGGCGGTGAATTTGGCCGAACGCCGTTTGCGGAAAAGAACGGCACGGGCCGCGACCATAATATCAATGGGTTCACCGTGTTCCTCGCCGGTGGCGGCACGAAAGCCGGTTTCTCCTACGGCCAGACGGATGAATTCGGCCATCACGCGGTCGATGGCAAGATTCACATGCACGATTTGCACGCGACGATTTTGCACCTGCTGGGAATGGACCACGAGAAGCTGACGTTCCGGCATGATGGGCGGAACTTCCGGTTGACGGACGTCAAGGGGACGGTGGTGAAGGATATTATTGCGTGATTAAGGAGAAATTAAGTCAATTGGTGGATAATAAATCTTTCTCCCTCACCCCGGCCCTCTCCGCGAACCACAGGGAAAATGGCTGTGACGTGCCGAAGGTGTTGGCCTCCTCTCTCCTTCTCTCTCCTCCCAGGGAGGAGAGAGCGATCAGCGTTGGCGCGGTCAACGCTGAAACCACTGCCCAATTTTTTCAACTCGCTGGATCAATCGCTCCCTCTCCCCAAGGGAGAGGGCCGGGGTGAGGGGAAAAGACGCGTAATATTTTCAGCAAACTTATTTTAAAAACCCGCCCGAATCATTTCCAATGCTAATGAAAAATAAAATTTCACTGATGCTCTGCGCAACACTCCTCGCTTCACCATTCCTCACCCGAGCGGCGGAGATCAATCCCTACGATCAATCAGGCGTTCCGCTGGAAGTGGATTCGACGGATCCGAGCAAGGCGAAGGTCGTCCTGCTCGCGGGCAGTGTGAGCAGCAAGACGGGGGCGCATGAATACTTCGCGGGCTGCGCGATGTTGATGAAGTGGCTGAAGGAAAATCCCGGAGTCGCCCCCGTGATGGCGCGCGAAGGCTGGCCGAAGAATGAAAAGATTTTTGAAGGCGCCAAGGCCGTCGTGGTGTACATGGATGGCGGCGGCAAGCAACCCTTCCTCGAACCGGCAAAGCTCGTGGTGTTTCAAAAGCTGATGGACTCAGGCGCGGGGCTGGTCATGCTGCACCAAGTGGTCGATTTTCCGAAGGCGCAGGAACAACGCATCATTGATTGGGCCGGCGGCGTGTTTGTATCAGACATCGGTTGTCGCGGGCATTGGGACATGGATTTCAAGACGATCCCGAATCATCCGATCATGCGCGGCGTGAAGCCATTTGCCGCGCCGGGCGATGGCTGGCTGTACAATCTTCATTTCGCGCCGGACATGAAAGGCGTGACGCCGTTGCTCGTGGGCGCAGTGCCTGACAAATCCCGCACCAGTGCTGACGCGAAGAAGTACAACGGCCGCGACGAAATCATCGCTTGGGCTTACGAACGACCCAACGGCGGACGCGGATTTGGTTACACGGGCGCGGATTTGCACCGGAATTGGGACATCGAATCGAACCGCCGGTTCGTGGTGAACGGCATTCTCTGGGCTGCGAAGGTCAACGTACCCGAAGCCGGGGCGAAGGTCGATTTTGAACCCTCAGATTTGCAACGCAACCTCGATGACAAACGCGCCGCAGCCGGTGCCGGCGAAGCGAAAGAAAAGAAGGCCAAGCCAGCGAAAAAGAAGGCCAACGATAAGTAAGCGCCGGCAACGTTACTTTTCCAATTCGCTTGGAATTATCGGTTTGCCTTCCCACATCCAAACCCCGTTTTCCTTTACGAGCAGGCGCGCGGCGCTCTTGGGCACGGGCGGCTTGTCCAGTCTTGGAATCCATTTGCTGAGTTCTTTGATTACACCCGCTTGTTTTGGATCGTGGGCAAGGTTGGTCCATTCGTTCGGGTCCTTGCGGCGGTCGTACAGTTCTTCAGAACCATCGGCATAGCGAATGTAGCGCCAGTCTTCCGTCCGGACGGTGTGGTTGCCCTGGTTATGAGTCGTGATGGCGGGCCAGGGACGCGGAGCATTGGCGTCTTTCAGTTGCGGCACCAAACTGTGGCCTTCGAGTCCCTCGCGTGCCGGCAGGCCACAGAGTTCGACGAGGGTGGGGTACATATCGAGCAACTCGACGGGACGGCCGCATGTCGCGCCTTTGGTGACGCCTGGGCCAGCGAAGATTAACGGCACGTGCGTGGAGCGTTCCCACAAAGTATTTTTTCCGGTGATGCCTTTTTCACCGAGATGCCAGCCGTGATCCGACCACATCACCACAATGGTGTTGTCCGCTTGACCGGTGGCTTCCAGGGCATCGAGCACGCGTCCAATCTGGCTGTCCATGAACGTGGTGCTCGCAAGATAGGCGCGCACTAGGCTGCGCCATTCGTTGGCTTTCCGGAGCCATGACAGGCGCGGTTCGGGGAGCTTCCAGTGCAGATACCAGGCAAAATCGGGGACATCATTACGATCGTCCTCCTTCACGGGTGGCATGATCAGGGTATCTTCAGGATACATATCGAACCATTTTTTACTGGCGAAGCAGGGTACGTGCGGCAGACGAAATCCCAGCGAAACGAAGAATGGCTTGCCCGGCGGCAGGGTTTTCAACTGCTCGATGGCGGCACTGGCAATTTTCCAATCGGGTGTATCCTCGTCTTTCTCAGGAAAGATGCCCCAGTCCATGGCCTTAATCGGATCTGGAGTTTCAACGATTTTCTTCGCCGGAAATGTGCCTGCGCCCGCCTGGTTCCAGACATTGAATTCAAATGGGCGATCTTTCGGCGGTATGGCCCCGTCGTGGAACACCTTGCCGGTGCAGAAGGTAAAATAGCCGTGCTTGGCCAGGTACTGCGGCAGCGTGACCCATTCCTTCAACTCAGGTACCGTGCGAAACCCCGGCATCAAAGTATAGATACCGGTGGAACTGGGCCGAAGTCCCGTAAGGATGCTGGTGCGCGAAGGATTGCAAAGCGGCGCCTGGCAATGGGCGTTGGTAAAGAGCGTGCCGCGCTTGGCAAGTCGATCCATGTTCGGCGTCTTGGCCTGAGGATGGCCGCCCAAAGGGCTAACCCAATCGTTCAAATCGTCAATGGCAATGAAGAGAATGTTCGGGGTCTTGGCAGCAGGAGCGGCTTTGGCGATCGTCACCAGCGCGACAAGTGCAAAAGCGCTAATCAACGCGCGAACCAGATTACGAATTTTCATGTTATCAGAATCAGTTTTCGAAGCTGGCTTTGCCTTTGGTTTTCTTTTTGCCCGTGAGCGGCTTCTGGGCGGCCAGCCCGGCCTTCCAGATATCCACTTCGCTGGTGTTCATTTGCTTTGGACCCGGCGTGCTGCGGCCCTCTGCCACATATTTTTCGAGGAGTTTTGTCAGGCGAGAAACAATTTCCGGATGTTTGTCCTGGAGATTGGCCTTTTCGCCAATGTCGCTTTCGAGATCGTACAACTGAACTGTGGGAAGTTTGCTGGCATCATCGATATTTGGGCGTGGCGCGCTCCAGCCGCCGGAGCCAGGGCAAAGCTCAAGCTTCCAATTCCCTTGCCGGATGGCGAACGATCCGTTGATAGAGTGGTGCACAATGGCTTCGCGCAACGGAGCGGTATCCTTGCCGAGCAAAGCCGGAAGGATGCTTACGCTGTCTTCCGCCGCGTTTGCGGGCAGTTTCACACCGAGGATGTCCGCGCAGGTCGCCATAAAATCATTCAGGCAAATAATCTGTTTGCTAGCAGTCCCCGGTTGAATCTTACCCGGCCAGCGCGCGATGAATGGAATGTGGTGACCGCCATCAAAGATGTCCGCCTTGGTACCACGGAAGACGTAGCTGGGATTGTGCCCTTTGGCCGCGAGTTCATCAAATTTGGCGGAGGGAGAGCATCCGTTATCGCTGGTTTGTATCACCAGTGTATTATTTGCCAGGCCTTGTTTCTCGAGTTCATCGAGGACCTTGCCGATTGCCCAATCAGTCTCCATCACGAAATCGGCATACGGATTCATACCGCTCTTGCCGAGCCATTCCTTGGTAGGGAGGATCGGTGTGTGCGGTGACGCGAGCGGCAAATAGAGGAAGAATGGCTTGCCCGCTTTGGCGTCAGCCGCCCGTTCCTTGATGAAGGCGATGGCTTTCTCGGTCAACGTTGGAAGCACTTCAAAACCGGTAAAGCCGGGCGCCGCGGGACCTTCGCGCGTGTACCAATTAGTCCGTCCGACCATCATGTCGATCTTGCGATCTTCAGTAGGCTGCACCGTTACATGATCGTTTTCGATGAACGTATAAGGCACCATGTCGAGCGAGGCGCTGATGCCAAAATAGTAATCGAAGCCCACGGCGTTGGGGCCGTTTTTGATTGGTTTGGTGAAATCGACATTGAAGGCCTGGGCGCGGGTTTCGATATTGAGATCGGCGACTTCGCCTTTTTTCACCCAATCCATTCCGAGATGCCATTTGCCAATAGCCCCTGTGTGGTAGCCGTTTTCCTTAAGCATCGAGGCGACCGTCATCCGGCCCTCTTCAATCAGGCGGGGACTCAGTCCGCCGAGGACGCCGCTTTTGAGACGTGAACGCCAGTTGTAGCGGCCAGTCATGATGCCGTAGCGGGTCGGCGAGCAGACGGCAGAACTGGAATGCGCGTCGGTAAACATCATGCCGCCAGCGGCGAGCTTATCGATATTCGGAGTGGGAATTTTTCCGTTTACATTAAGGCATTTGACATCCCCGTATCCGAGATCATCGCAAAGGATATAGAGAAAGTTGGGGCGGCCAAAGGCGCTGGCGGTCCAGCCAGTGAGACTGAAACCAACCACGATCGACATCGCAATGGAAATGGAGAGAGTCCGGTTGAATAATCCCCAAGTGAGCAATTTTCTTGATGAGTTGTGAGGCAGGAAAGGCGACATAGCATTTAATCAACGGTTTTCTTTTTGGCGTTCTTTTTACCCTTCGCATTGGCAGGGTTGACTTCTTCCCAGGGCCGTGTGCCAACACGTTTGGACCATTCGTCCCACTGCGCCGACATTTGCTTGACGCGCTCCGGCTGTTGCCCGGCGAGGTCATGCAGTTCCGTGCGGTCGGCTTCCATATCGTACAATTCCCAACCCCCGGGAAATTTGGAAACCAATTTCCACTTGCCGTCGCGCAAGGCCCGATTGCCCTCATGCTCCCAGAAAAGCGGCTTGGGCCGATTGAGTGAATCGCCGAAAAACCCGGGGCGCAGGCTGACGCCCTCCATCGGTTGAATCTTATTTCCCTTAAACTCCGTCGGATATTTTGCACCCGAAAGATCAACGCATGTAGCCATCAAATCAATCAGGTGCCCGGGTTGGCGTTCGAACTGATTGTTCCTCGCCACCGGAATACCCTGGGGCCAATGCGCGATAAGCGGCGTCGAGATCCCGCCTTCGTGTTCCCAATGCTTGTACTCGCGAAAGGGCGTGTTGGAAACGTTCGCCCAACTTTGGCCGTACGAGATGTACGTGTCTTCCGGACCAGGCATAATATTGGGACCTTGCAGCGTCGGAATCCCGGCGCGATTTTGTTTGGGAATCACATCCTGGCGCAAGGCGTCGAACGCGATGGGTGGTAGGGACGGTTTTTCAGGCCGCGTCATATTACCCGTGCGACCGATCGCTTCGGCGCAACCGCCATTATCCTGGAGGAAGAAAATCAACGTGTTATCGAGCTGGCCGTTCTTCTCCAGGGTCGCGACGAGCTTGCCAATATTTTGGTCCATGCAATCGATCATCGCCGCATAAACCTCCATGCAACGCGATTCCCAGGCCTTGTTTGCAACTTTGCTCCAATCGCCCGCCATGGGTGACAATTCCCATTTGGGATTAATCAACCCGAGTTGCTTTGCCTTTTCGAATCGCGCCTTTCGGATTGGTTCATAGCCAGCATCGTATTTGCCTTTGTATTTCGCGATGTCCTCGGGTTTGGCGTGCATGGGCCAATGCGCCGCGGTAAACGCGACGTACATAAAAAACGGCTCTGCCGAGTGATCGCGCTTATGTTCGGTCACGAAGCGCTGCGCGTGTTCGCCAATGGCGTCGGTATAATAATAAAAGGCAGGTTTATACTCCGCATCGGCGAAAGGCGAGATCGCGGTGTTGTCCCGAGTTAAGGTTCCCGGATCGTAAAAACTTCCGGCGCCCGTGATCGTGCCGTAATAGCGATCGAACCCGCGTTGCAGGGGCCAATTGTGGTTAGGGCCATCGGGTTGAATGCTCTTGGTGACATGCCATTTTCCAACGGCGTAATTACGGTACCCAGCCGGCTTGAGCGCTTCGGCGATGGTCACGCAGCGATTATTCAAATCTCCGCGATAGGCTTCCGTACCGCGATCTTCCATCATGTGGCCCACACTCGCCTGGTGAGAATAGAGACCGGTTAATAATGCCGCGCGTGTGGGACAACAACGGGCCGTGTTGTAGAATTGAGTAAACCGCACTCCAGTAAGGGCAAGCTTATCCAGATTTGGTGTGTGAATTTCACCCCCGTAACAGCCAAGGTCGCTGTAACCCATGTCGTCGGACAAGATGATGATAATGTTAGGGCGCGCCTTTTCGGACACTCCGGCACCCTGGGAAAAGGGGGCAATCAGCGCAATCATTAGACCGAAAAAGCGCGAGAAACGACGGAACGGAAAATAGTTCATGGCAAAACAAGGACTTTTGATTTCGAAAGAATACGGAGTGAATTTGGGTTTGTCAGCTTTTAAGAGTGCGTTTCACGGAAGCTGCTAGCTTCTGCTTTAAAGCCTTCAAAAAGTTCTAAAGTATCTCTGGGACCCCGCCGATAATGCACGGTGCATTATCGCTTTCCAACCCACCCAATGCCGATGGAGGATCAGTTGAACAGCCGGGTAATGGCTATTGGGGTGGGGAGAATTTGTTTTGCACGGGACTAGTGTTGGCTCGGGGAGAAATATTACGACCGGAATTATATCAGCGAATTCGCGAAATGACATTTGACTTTGGCGATATTTTTGGTATCAAGGTCCGATCATTTGACGGCAGCAATGGCGTCAAAGGAGTTTTGTATCGGTTCCGAGTCAGGGCCACGAAGTGGCGTCTGGCATCGGGATTGGCGCAAACGGTTGGGAGCCGATCTTAAGTAGTAACAATCATTCCAAACCATTCATCATGTTTACCATTAAACCTTCCTCATTTGTGCGGCTCGCGTGCGGGCTTTTGCTTATTGCCACGCTCGCGGAACGACCGGTATTGGCGGCACCTCCGGTTAATCAGCCTCCCACGTTTACGTCCATACTCGATAATCCAACGGACCAAAATACGATCACCGTGGTTGAAGACTCCGGCTTGCGGGTGATACCACATTTTTTGACGGCGATTACTCCGGTTGAAGCAGGGCAGGGAATATCCGTCATTACCACGACGAACAACAATAATGCCCTTTTTGCGACTCAGCCTATAATAGTACGCCCGGCAACGGAGTTGAGCACCGCCACGCTCTATTTCCGGCCAGGGGCTAATGCTTTCGGGACAGCGATTGTTACGATCGCCATTACGGACAACGGCGGCACCGCCAACGGCGGCCAAAACCGCACAACGTACAGCTTCACCATCAATGTAACACCCATAAACGATGCTCCCACGCTCAATGCCATTGCCAATATTACGACTACGGAGGGCTCGGGCTTGCACACGGTAACGCTCATGGGGATATCTCCTGGCCCCACAAACGAGTTTCAGGGATTGGGCGATGTAGAAGATGGTCCCCATATTTACGACCAGCGGGTTACTTCCATTGTAGCGACATCGAGCAACCCGGATTTGGTCAGGTGTGTTCCCGTCCATTACGAAGGCGGCAGCACGGCGGACCTCAGCTTCACTCCCACCACTGACGGCTTCGGCACGGCCACAATTACAGTGACCTTGACCGATAACGGTGGCACGGAAAACGGCGGCCACGACACGTTCACGCGCGCTTTCAAGGTTACCGTTAATCCGATCAATGACGCCCCGCGCTTTAAATTTGGTCCCCGCCCCCCGACACTGATGTATTCGACACGCCAGGCCCAAAATGGAATCGTCGATCTCGCTACCGGAAAGTTCTCAGTATTTGGTGATCTGACTTGGTCAACGGTTTCCTTCCAATCAGCGCAAACGTCTGACGGTAAAATCTGGCAGCTTGGTCTATATAACCCTCCTCCCGGAGGCGGACACGAACCAGTAGATGGATCGCCATTCCACCTCGCCAACCTGGACCCGGTTACGGGTGTGGTTACACCGGTGGGCGACAGCGTCGAAATTCCGTTCGCCGCTCTCGCTTCAGATCCGAATGGTAATCTTTTTGCAGTGGGTTTTGACGACAATCTCTACAGTATTGACAAGACGACAGCAGCTGAAACCCTCATCGGAGCGACCGAGCTATCAGGAGTGGTCTTTGGGTTGACGTTTGACGGAGCAATTCTCCGATACGTCGATAGCAATAATTCAATCGGGACCATTGACACCTCCACTGGGTTGGCGACTCCCACTGGCGAATTGCACGTCGGTGAAGATTCCTTTCCCAACAACGTCCTCGGACTTACCGTGGACGCCGGGACACATTATACCGTCAGTCCGTTTGACCGTGAAATGCTGACGGTCACTCCGGCTGGGGAATTAGGCGAATTTCTCGCTTTGGATTCGTTCCCGATCTCCGCTGGACCGATTGTTCATACCACTCAGGTCCTGGTCTCTGTACCCGAGGATTCGGGGCCATACACTGCACCGGGATTTACAGTCTGCACACTCGCCGGCCCGGCCAATGAAAGCAGTCAAAGGTTGGGCTTTACGGTTACGACAGACAATGACGCGCTATTTTTAGTTAAACCCAAGTTAACGCGCTCAACCACCGATCCAACCCTGGCCACACTCACCTTTACGCCCGCTAAAGACGCTTTTGGACAGGCCCTGGTGACTGTGATCTTGAAGGACAATGGACCGACGGGAAATGGAAATGTGAACCAATCCGATCCCAAGACCTTTCTGCTGCGTGTCTCTCCTGTGAATGACGCCCCGGTGATGAATAGGCCGGCGAACGTCACCGTTTTTGAAACTCCGAGTCGCCCGGAAAGCGTCCCAAACGAACTTCCGTCGCATGGAGCGCATAGCGTCGTATTGACGGGCATCAAGCCCGGGCCAGCCAATGAGAGTTTTCAGACGGTGGTCGAAATTGATGCCTTTGCGGGCCTCGCTCAACATCCTGACTCGATTCTGGAAAATATCTCTGTGGACTACGAGCCAGGCGCGACTACGGCCACGCTGTATTTCGATACAAGAACGGATGCCAACGGCACCGATACCATCAACATCGAACTTTTCGACGATGGCAGCGGAGTGGGTGTCGCAACTGCAAATTTTCTGCCAAACGAGGATTCAGTTGGGCATTACTCATTTCAAGTAACGGTAAGACCCGTGAACAGTCCGCCGACCTCTGACCCGCTGGATCGCACGTGTATCATTGTTGCCGAAGATGAGCCTCTTCAGGTGTTCAGCCAATTCGTCACCGGGGTCTTTGCCGGTCCCAGGGATGAGGCAGGCCAAGCAATAGGATTCCTGGTCAGCAACGACAATCCGACGTTGTTTGCCAATCAACCCGTGATCACTCTTGATCCAATTCCTGTCATAACCGGAGCGGACAGCTCATTGATCACTGGCCCGCGAACCGGAACTTTGAAATTCAAATCCGCTCCCGCCGCGTTTGGAACCGCCACGGTTACGGTGCGCGTCCACGATAATGGTGGAGTGCAGAATGGCGGCTTCGACACTGGTGCGCCAATGACATTTACGATCAAAGTAACGCCGGTCAATGATCCACCGACCTTGAATGCCATCGCCAATGTGACGATTGCCGAAGATACGACTAAGAGAATCGCGCTCATTGGGATTTCCCCGGGGCCCGCCAATGAGAGCGATCAGACTCTTTGTTTTCGAATTAGTTCTGACAATACAGACGTATTGCCCGATCCAAGCCTCGAATATACGAACGGTAACCAAACAGCAATTCTAAACCTTGTTCCTGTGGCTAACGCCCACGGCATCGCGCACGTAACGGTTACGATTACCGACAATGGACGCTCGGGCTTATGGAATCATCACGATTTTCAAAGCGTAACGCGCATGTTCACTGTAACGGTCGCCGCGGTGAATGATCCACCCACGTTTGCCAAAGGCCCCGACCTGATCGTGGATCAGAACAACGACGTGGTGACGATACCGCATTGGGCTACTGATATTAGCCCCGGACCTCAGGACGAAGTGGACGCCGGGCAGACGGTGGCTTTTCTGGCCAGCCGCTCTTCGATGTTCATTGTTCAACCAACGGTTAATGCAGCGGGAGATTTAACCTTCAAACCTGCGGCAAACGCCACAGGCGTCGCGACTGTCTCAGTGCAGCCCAAAGATTCAGCTGGCGCGTATGGCACTCCCCAGACATTCACGATCACGGTTCTTGCCGACATCATCGTGGCGGATCGTGGTGCGCTTGATTCTGGTGCCGGTAAGATCCTGCGCATACGGGCGGTCAGCGGGACCCAGTCAATCGCCAAGAGCGGTCTGTTGAATCCCTACGGCCTGAACCTGGCGGCCAATCGCGATGTGTTCATCACTCGCTTTGGCGACGGTTCCCACGGTGCCGCGGTGCTCCGGCATCATGTGAATACCGTGAGCGTCCTTGCGACCAATGGCTTCCTGGTTTCCCCAGTGGATGTAGTGGTCGAACAGAATAGCGCGCTTGTAGTTGCCGACGCTGAAACGCCGCTGCCCGAGATTTCGTGCTCGTGCGATCTTCCTCCGGCACTAATGGGCGCGTTGATCCGGATTAATTCCACCAACGGAGTCCAATCCAGATTGGCGTCCGGCTTTGTCAATCTGGCTGGGGTTGCCATTACTTCGCATGGAGCTCTCTATGTTACCGATGGGGGCGACGGCCTAAGTGTCCAGCCGTCGATCATTCAAGTTTCGCCGGTGGATGGTTCTCGCAATCCCATTTCCACAGGTGGATCATTGGTATCGCCGGTAGGAATCGTGGAAGATCCTAACACGGGCGATTTGATCGTCGCTGACCCGGCTGCCAAGGCGTTGATCCGCGTCAACCTGTCGGGTGAGCAATCAATCATTGTCCAAAACGGACTTTTCCAGCACCCGAATCACGTTACTGTGGATGCCACCGGTGATTTCATCGTCACCGATGACGGCGCGGGCGAATTCCCCACGCCCCAGGTGCTGCGGGTAAAAGCTGACGGCACTCAGTCCGTGATTTCAACTGGCGGCTCACTGGTGAGCCCGCAAGGGGTAACAATTAATCCGAAAGTGGTGACGATTCCCGAGACCTAACCGAGGTTTGGTAATCGTTTAGGATTCAGAGAGGCGCTGTTCGCAGCGCCTCTTTTTTTTGAGTCTTAATGCCGGTTTAAGAAGCTACGATTCAAGGGAATCATCTACCCGCTGGAAATTCGGAGTAAGGAACACGCGGATATCGCCTTCTTTGGTACCAGGCCAATGCAAAAAGGTCGAAGATGCCGCGGCCAAGACGATTCCAGACGCCGTATTTGGAAACGCCGGCCACGCGCGGGCGGTGATTGACCGGGAGTTCTTTCGTCGAGGCGCCTCCGCCGTGAACGAGCACAGGCAGGAAGCGATGCAGTCCGTTAAAAGGAAAAACGCCTTCGAGCGCAGTTCGCTTGAAGACTCGCAGCGCGCAGCCAGTGTCGCGAAAATCTACGCCCAGCGCTGACTTGCGGGCCCAGCGCGCTACTCGTGACGACGCGCGGCGTATGAAATTATCCTGACGAGCGACCCGCACGCCGCAGGCAAAATCGCAATCCTTCAGTTCGTTGAGCAAAGTCGGCAAATCGGCAGGATCGTTTTGCAGGTCGGCGTCCAGCGTGGCAATGATAGGGCTGGTGGTCGCCTGGATGCCGGTCCAAAGCGCCGCGCTTTGCCCACAATTTCGCGAGTGCAACAACCCTCTTACTCGCCCGTCAAGCTGGTGCGCTTCCTGAATTTTCTTCCAAGTGCCATCTTTGCTGGCATCATCGACAAACACCAGTTCGTAGCTTAGCGGCACCTTCGCGAACGCGAGGGCGACTTCGCGCACCATAGGCAGGATATTGTCCGCTTCATCGTACGCGGGAACGATGATGGAAATATCAGCAGACATCCGATGTGGAAATGATTTTATAAAACATTCGAATGCCGGAGTGAACCATTGAGCCGTGAAAGTTACAAACCGAATTTGCGTCCGAAGACTCAGTGAAGTAGTTTGAGGCGAGCGAGTTCAGGTTTTTCGGGGAAGTTTCAATCACTCTGGCTTGACACGCTGGGCAAACCCCGAAGTATGACTGCGTCCGCATGCGTTATCTGCAAACCATTTTTCGATTTGGCTGGCCCTATCTGCGCCGCTATTGGCAACGCCTGGCGCTCGGGGTGCTGCTCGGTGTTATCTTCGGGATTTCAAACACTCTGATTCTCGGCGGCGCCAGCACAATCTTTACCCGGCTTGATCCTTCGAAAGTGGGCAAGCCGGAGGTAACGACCAAGACCCAGCCGTCGTCAAGTTTGAAGATCTTCGATCAGTTCAAGGAGCGCACGGATGCTTGGAAGGCGCGAATCAATGAAGGTCTTGATCCCTGGCTGCCTCGCGCGGACCGGCCCATGGATGGACGCCAAAGGGCTGGCATTCTGCTTCTCATTCCACTGTTGATCGCCTTTCGCGGCTTTGTGGGCTATTTCAGCAGCTATTGCCTCGGGTGGGTCAGCGAGCGCGTCATCAATGATCTGAGGCTCGATGTGTTGATCAAACTGAACAGTCTCTCGCTGGATTTCTTCAATCGCTCGACGATGGGAGATTTGTTGACGCGCGTGAACTCCGACACAGCCCAGTTGCTGCGCACGCTCAATTTGGGGTTCTCGGACCTCATTAAGGAACCGATTACCGTCGTGTGCATGCTCGGAGCGCTATTTTACTTGGACTGGCAGATGACTCTGTTCGTACTCGTCTTTTTTCCGGTTTGCCTCATTCCTGTAATTATTCTCGGACGCAAAGTGCGCCGCGCAAGCCTCGGCGGGGTCAAAGCAAATATTTCGCAGGCCAGCTTGCTCGTTGAATTGATTAACAGCATTCGCGTGGTAAAGGCCTTCAATCTCGAAGACCAGCAGACGAACCGTTACCGGACGTTCTCGCGGGACTTGATTCATCACGGGATGAAGGGGATTCAGGCGCGGGAATTGGTGAACCCGGTCATTGAGACGATCGCCGCGGCAGGGTTGGGGATTTTGATGATTTGGATTGTTTCCCATGGCCGCAGCATGGGGGATATGTTCGTTTTTCTCGTCGCGGTTGGCGCCATTTACACTCCAGTAAAGAAATTGGCCGCCCTCCATGTCCTGTTCGAGCAGGCGAGCGTGGGAGTTACTCGACTGCAGCACATTCTCAATGAACAGCCGAGCGTTAAGGAGAGTCCTCAACCTAGAGCGATCGCTGATTTTCAATCCGCCATTGTATTCGAGAATATCACTTTTTCTTACGGGGATCGAAAACCGGTGTTGACGAACCTGAATCTGACCGTGCCTCGCGGAATGAAGCTTGGCATTGCGGGCGGGACTGGCTCGGGCAAGAGCACGTTGATCAATTTGATTTTCCGCTTCTACGACCCGACTAGTGGAAGAGTCGTGATTGACGGCGTTGATTTGCGGGATTTGTCCATTCGCGATTTGCGCCAAGTCATGGCCCTGGTCAGTCAGGATGTCGTCGTGTTTGACCAGACTGCCGCGGAAAATATAGCCTGCGGCCGCCCGGGAGCGACGCGAGCCGAAGTGGAAGCCGCGGCCCGAGCGGCCTTCGCGCACGATTTTATCCGAAAATTACCGCAGGGTTACGACACTCGATTGGGCGAACGGGGTGTGACACTTTCCGGCGGCCAACGTCAGCGCCTCACGATTGCCCGCGCTTTCATTCGCAATGCCCCAATCCTCGTATTGGACGAAGCGACGGGTTCCCTCGATTCGGAAACCGAGGCTGAAGTTCAGGCGGCTATCGATCGACTGGCTGAAAATCGCACCGTCATTAGCGTGGCGCATCGGCTGTCAACCCTGGTCACGTGCGACCGGATCATCGTGCTCACCGAGGAAGGCGTCGTGGAGTCTGGGACCTTTAAGGAGCTGCTCAAGAAGAACGGAACCTTCGCTGAAATGGCAAGGAAACAGGGTATTCTATTGGCCAGTACGGCCCTTTGAGGAGCTCGGCGGCACACCTGTCTTGACACAGCCGACATCGTCGCGGAGCCTTCTCCGTCGTGGCAAAAAACCCGGACAACCTATTTAAGCACTTGGCGATCGTGTTCGTCATCGCGTTGATTTTTTACATAGGATCCTACTCATGGGATCGGAATATGCGTTTGAAGAACGGACCCTGGGAAGTCACGTATATTTCCGACGGCAAGGCCCCGCCTGCGATAGTCGTCAACGAGCCCAGGTTGCAAATCGCCAATGTCAAAATTGAATTTCCGGGAGAGCGCGTCGATGCCACCAATGCCACCGTCGTATTTGATCTGCCAGCGAAGACTGTACCTTTCGGCAAATTGCTATTTGACGATTTGATGTACCAACCCGGCACGGTCACATTGGACGTGTTTGGCCATGAGGTAGAATTGATTCCGCGCACGTTGACCGTCAATAAAAGGGGAATTCCATGGAAATCGGGGATGGTGATTTCGATGAAGCCAGAGGAGAAATTGCCACCCAAGCCCGCGGGGAAAAAGTAGCCTCAGCCTGGGCCAAAGGTTCAGACTTTGCTCAGACGGCCCGCGGAACATGTTTACTTATACATCAGAAATGCTTCGCGGCGTTTTTTGAAAGCGTCTAACTCAGGGGTCCAGCTTTGTTTAATTTCCGCAAGGGTCTTCCCCATTCTGATCGCATCCACAGTGGAAGGATGCAGCAGTAGCGTGTTTAATTTATCCATCGCAAATTCTTTCGGATAAAGGCGATAAAGGGTTTGGGCCAGCACGATGCCGATATCGACCACCGGACATCGGTCGCGATCTGTCAATACGATGTAAACGCCGCCGCAATCTTTGTCTTTGAAAATGCTCGCATTTGGCTTGAAGCGGATTGGGACGAACCGCACTCCAGGTATCCCGGCCTTGTTCATTTCGGACGCGAATTTACGGTCGTCCACGTAGGGAGCGCCCACGACTTCAAAGGGCGTATCGGTGCCACGCCCGACGGAAACGGCGACCTCCAGAATTCCGACTCCGGGGTAAAGAATCGCCTCGGTCAAGTTGCGCATGTTGGGTGAAGGGCTCGTCCAAGGCAGGCTGGTTTGATCGTACCAGTAATCACGCCACCAGCCCTCCACGGGAATCACTGTGAGTTTGGCGTTCAGCTTTTTCTCCGCATTAAACATTTTTGCCAATTCCCCCATTGTCATCCCAAATCGCAGCGGGACGTTATGATAAGCGACAAAGCTCGATTTGCCATTGTAAATCGGCCCTTCGATTGCCGTGCCGTTGATGGGACCCACGCGGTCGAGGACGAAATATTTCAAATTCGCCTTGCTCGCCGCTTCCATGCAGTTGCCCATGGTCGCGACATAAGTGTAAAAACGACATCCAATTTCCTGGATATCGAAGACGAGCGCATCAAGATTCTTTAGTTGCTCGGGAGTGGGGATTCGTCGTTCGCCGTAAAGGCTATAAACCGGCAGGCCTGTTTTTTCATCGACGCTGTCGGAAACTTTTTCATCAAGCGCGCCGCGAATCCCATGCTCCGGACTGAACAATGCCTTGAGTTGAACGCCTGACGCTTTGTGCAGGAGGTCAATGGTTTGATTACGGTCACGATCGGTGCCGGTGTGGTTAGTGATCAGTCCAATTCTTAACCCCTTCAACGGCGCGAAATTCTGGCGCTTAAGCACATCGATGCCATTGAGCACTTCGGCCTGGGGAAGTCTTTCGCTAACGGTCGCAGCACGCGGCGGCAGTGCGCCCGGGACGTGGCCAAAATTAAATTCCACCACGGCCTGACCAACGAGATTGCCGATTTTGTTCCGCAGAGCCGTCACGTTTCCCGCTTCAGTGGGATGATTGCGATTGGAATCGAAGATCCAAAAGGTGCGGGAAAACGGATCAATCCAAAGGCAGGTACCGGTCCATCCGGTGTGGCCAAATGAACCCAATGGCAGTATGTCGCCGCGCAGACGGCTGAAACTCGAATCGATGTCCCAGCCGAGGCCGCGCCGCGAAGGAACGTTCGGTGGCGATTGTACACTGGTCATGAGGCGAACGGTTTCGGGTTTGAGAATGCGGACCCCGTCAAGTGTCCCTTCGTTTAAAATCATCCGCGCGTAGCGCGCCATATCCGCCGCGGTCGTGAACAGCCCCGCGTGTCCCGCGACACCTCCCATGCAGCGTGCCGTGGGATCATGCACCACGCCGCGAAAAAGCCCTTCTTCCTTGTCTTGTTCCGTGGGCGCAATTCTTGGGAGCTTTGATTTTGGCGGAAGGAAACCGGAGTCCACCATCTTCAGTGGCTGAAAAATTTCGCGGGCGGCAAATTCATTCAACATCCGGCCGCTGACGCGATGGACGATTTCGCCGAGTGTGATGTAATTGATATCGCTGTAAACAAACGCGGTGCCCGGGGTGGAACGCAGCTTCTCCTGGCAAATTAATTGGATCCCTTTTTCATAGCCGCTCCAGCGCGGTCGCAACGTCAAGTCAGGACGCAACCCGGAAGTGTGGGTCATTAATTGCCGGACGGTGATGGCATCCTTGCCATCGCCAGTGAATTCTGGAAGGTACGTTTGAACTGTGGCATCGAGTTTCACCTTGCCGCGTTCGATGAGGATCATCATTGAGGTCGCGGTCGCAATCACCTTCGTGACCGAGGCGGCATCAAAGATTGTGTCCTCGGTCATGTTCTCTTCCCTGGGAACGAGCGCGCGATGTCCGTACGCCTTGTGATAAACGACGCCATTGCGTTCCAGCCACAGGACTCCTCCCGGCAGGCGTCTATCGGCGATGGCCTGATTGATCGCAGAATCGATCTCGGCCAATTTGTCCGCATGAAAGACCGGACGTGGGGAAGCGTTTGCTCCACTTGCGCGAGCTATCGGCGGAGTAGGGGATTGGCACGCAGCCAAAAAGAGAGAAAGAACGAAAGGAGTCAACCTGGCGAATTGGCGCGTAGTCATTGCAGTGATAAAGAACCCGCTTGGGAACGACGGGGCAAGGCTGAAATTCTGAAAACGAAGAACTGCGCGTGATTTGACTTTGTATTCTTCGATCAAGGCGGGCTCTCTGAATTTGAATGATGTCCCAAAACCAAATCAGAGGCCGGAGGATTCTCGCTTGCTGAAATCAATAAAATGTGTCTCTATTCCTGCTTGGAATGTTCCCTGACGCGTGACTTCCTTTAAGTATGAAACTTCGACTTCTGCTCTTTTCTTTGCTGAGTTTTCTCCCATGCTCAGTCCAGGCTCAAGGCATTGTTTTTTATCCCGTGTCTGATGGTTCCGTTGTCGGACTGGATGTGGGCGCGGGCGCTTCAGCGATCAGTCTAGGTTCCGGGAATTTCAACGGCGCCGTAGTGGGCAGCGCGCGGATTCTCGCTTACGATCCGGTCACGCGCCTCATGTGGTATTCGTCCACGGATGGCCAGATTTATTCCTTCAACATCGACACCCTGGCGACTGGCCCTGGCATCAGTGGGATCGCGGGTGCTAATCCCGGCGCCGAACGGCACATGTTTATCGATTACCTGCGGAGAAATCTGTGGGTTTCAATTACCGATGGTTCGATTGCCATTTACAGCCTGAGCAACCAACAGTCAGTCGGCACCATTCCGTCTAATTTTTTCACTGATGGCAATGTGGGCGGCCTGCGCCATTTTGCGTCCGATCAACGCACTGGCGTGATGTGGTATGCCGCTACGGATGGGACATTTGTCGAAATGAATCCGGATACTGTGACGCGTACGGGTCGCACGATTTCATTTGGCCAGCAAACGGGCTCAAATCCCGGAGCTTATCGTCACTTTGTCGTCGATCCGCTGCGGAATTTGCTGCTGTATGTGGTTACCGATGGGAGCATGGCCTCTATCAATCTCACCACGCTGACGGCGTCGTCATTTACGGTATCTTCAGGCGCCTTCGTGGGAGCCGATCCGGGAGCAGGCCGCACCGTGACCTATGATTTGCAGCCGATCAAAGTGACCCCTACTCTCAACTCGAGCTCTGGCACACTCTCCTTTGCATGGGAGAGCCTTGGCTCCAATTACCAATATACTCTGGTAACTCGCCCTAGTCTTTCGACGGGGGGTTGGGCACCCGTCCAGCCAGCCAATCAATGGCCAACCACCGGGACTTCGCTCCAAGGGTTGACGCCCGGCGCGGCAACGGCGTTTTACAGCATCCAGGCTTCGTTGCGGCCTCGCTGATAAGGTTTAGTCCGGCGACGTGGGGCGTCCGATCTCTCCGTTCGGCTGCGCTTTCAATCAGCCAGCGCACATACATTAAAAGGGAGTCTTTGAAATTTTTGTTGCATTTAAATACTACCGTGGTAGTATTTAAACAATCAATTGGAAGGAGGGAACCGTGGAAACTAAATTTAGATTGCTGAAAAGAGGTTGCGATCGCTCCAAAAGTAATTCTGCTTCGTCCCCATTTAAGCAGGGCACGGGAGCCTTCACGCTAGTCGAACTGCTCACCGTGATCGGGATTATGGGTGTCCTGATTTCCATTCTTGTGCCGGTCTTGCGCGCGAGCAACCGCAAGGCGCAAATCATGACGGCGCGCAATCAAATCAGTGAAATTGTTGAAGCCGTGAAAACCTACCAGGCGACTTATTACGGCCGATATCCGGTTTCAGAGGCTGCCATTTATTCAAAAATCGACGGCCAGGATATCGGAGTCCACGATTACACTTTTGGGACCATCGATGGGTCCGGACGCACGTCTTTGCTCGATCGTTTGGGAAATCCGCTGACACTGGTGACAAATACCATCGAGGCTCCAGGTCGCGGGCTGGCGCCCTTTGATTATCAGGTCAATAATTCGGAAATCATGTCGGTGTTGTTGGATGAAACGAGTTTTCACACCCCGGGTGGAAATCCCACGGTTAACGCCAGGCACCAGCTAAACCCGAAGATGCAGGCTTTCAGCCGAGCACCTCGGACAGTCTCGAATAATTCTGCGCCACCCGGCGTGGGAAAGGATTTGGTGTACCGAGATCCGTGGGGAAATCCCTACATCATCACGCTCGATTTGGACAACAACGGTGTTTGTACGGATGCGATGTATCGGATGGCGCACGTTACCGAACAGTTTGCCCCCGCAAACAACTCCGCTGAAGGACGCGACGATTTACTGCGCGTGATACCTCCTCCTCCCAAAACTTTCCAGGTTCCTCCGACGATTCACCCCGGGGATCGTCACGGCTTTTATATCAACGGACCCGTCGCAGTCTGGTCGTTCGGCCCGGATGGCCGGGCAAACTACAATTGGGACAATGCTCCCACGCACAAAGCAGAGAAAGGAGACAATGAAGACAACATTCTCAGTTGGCGCCTGCACGCGAGCACTAAATAGTTTAAATCGCGTAACTCTCTGGGGAAGTAGAGTCGGCGGTCTTTTTGACGTCCACTTCGATCGGTTGGATGTGCGTTATCATGTAAGTGCCGCGGTGAGCATCCCGTTGCAACGGCTGAGTGCGGCCCCGTTGGTCGGTGGCCCGTGCCATGATCAAATGGCGGCCCGGGCGGGCAGGGGTGCGCCAGTGAAATTCCCACAACCGCCAGGCGTAACGGACGGTTTTTCCCAACAGTTGGGCGGCTTCCCAGGTCTTGCCACCATCCGTGCTGACTTCGACTTTGCTTATTTCCGATTCGCCCGTCCACGCCGCACCGTGTACGCGGTAAACGGAATCGGCTGGCAGGACTTCGTGGAGGATGGGACGCGCAATCTCCGCTTTCACTTCTACTTCCCCAACCGGCAGCATCTGTATCGGCAAGCCGTCGCGCTTTTCCCAAAACGTGTAGTCCGAAGTCTGAAAATATCCGCGAAAACCGCGGTCAGTCACCACCAGCCGAGTCAGCCATTTGACGGAGGCCATTCCGTACCAGCCGGGAACAATCGCCCGCAAGGGAAAGCCGTGCGACGTGGAAAGCGGCTCCCCGTTCATTTCGTACGCGAGAATCACTTCGTCCTGGCAGGCCTTGTCGAGCGGCAGGCTGCGCGCGTATTGAATTTTCCCCGGTGACACGGGTTCCTTTTTTATTTCACCACTGTCCGCGCCTTCGAGGATGACTTCCAGGGCGCCTTGCTGAAGGCCCGCGCGCTTCAGCACCGCTGAGAGCGGCACGCCAGTCCATTCAGCGTTACCCACTGCGCCTAGCTCCCATTGCAGCCCGCCCACTTTAGGCGAAAGAAAAATGCGGCTGTTGCCCGCGCACTCAAGGGTCATGGTCACACTGCGCGCGGGCATCCGCCGCAGTTCCGCGAGCCGCAGTTCACACGGATGATCCACGAGCCCATCAATCTTGAGACGCCAATTTTCGACTTCAATTTCCGGCACTGGAAAATGGCTGCGGACAAAAAACTGTTCGTTGGGAATGATAGCGCTATTCAAAGTCGAAAAGGGAAACTCGAGATTCTCAGGTTCCTTTTCGCGAATGACGAGACCAGGAAAGGGTTGCGCGCTTCGTTGGGGAGACAGCGTCGAATTGATTTTCTTTTTCATGGGACGAAACAAAAATCCGCTTTGCGTCACCAATAGGGCATTGATGGAGAATCCGGTCAAGCCGAACCCGACGCCCTTGGCGATAAAAAGCATCGTGCGTGACTTGCTAAGGAATCAGACGGCGTCGATCAACTTTCATTTGCGTTTTAGGGACGAGCGCGGAATGTTCTCCTCGCTCGCGAAAACGTTAAACGCATGCCCAGCCAAAGCCCAACTTCGATCGCGCGTGGCGCCACCATCAATCCCGCCAATCGGTTCGAAGCGATTACGTTGGAACGTGACCTCGATTGGAACCCGGAGGAAGACCCCGATCCGCGGACGCAGTTTTACCAGGATCATTCGCGAAGCATCATTAATTATAACGAGAGTCCAGACATTGGTTTTAATGCGAGCCTCAATGTGTATCGCGGTTGCGAACATGGTTGCATCTATTGCTACGCCCGGCCCAACCATGAGTACCTCGGGTTTTCCGCAGGGCTCGATTTTGAAACCAAAATTATGGTCAAGCTCAACGCGCCAGAGCTGCTGCGGCGCGAGTTGTCCGCCCCGCGCTGGAAACCGCAGGTGATTGCCATGAGTGGGGTGACCGATCCGTTTCAACCGGCTGAGCGACGTTTCAAACTGACGCGGCGTTGTCTCGAAGTGCTGGCGGAATTTCGTAATCCCGTGGGCATCGTCACTAAGAATCATCTGGTGACGCGCGACATCGATTTTCTTGGCGAGTTGGCGCGGCACAACGCGGCGGTTGTGTTTGTATCCCTGACCACGCTTGATACCGAGCTGCGCAAGGTGATGGAGCCGCGCACCTCGCCGCCTGCGAGCCGGCTCTCCGCGATTACGGCGTTGCGTGACGCTGGAATTCCAGTGGGTGTCATGCTGGCGCCGATTATTCCAGGGCTTACTGACCACGAAATTCCGAAATTGGTGGAGGCCGCTGTCGACGCCGGGGCTCAATATGCCGGAAAGGTCACCGTGCGGCTGCCTTACGGGGTTGCGAGCCTTTTTGAGCAGTGGTTGACGGACCATTTTCCGGACCGAAAAGAAAAAGTCTTGAGCCGCATTCGTGCGTTGCGGGGCGGTCAATTGAACGATCCACGATTCGGCTCACGGATGCGGGGCGAGGGAATTTTTGCTGAACAAATCGAGAAAATGTTTGAGGTGGCCTGCCGTAAAGCTGGCATCGCCAACAACCGGATTGAGCTCTCAACCGCTGCCTTCCGGCGCTGCGAGGAGAATCAATTGTCTCTGCTTTAATCCGCCCAGCGGAGGACCATTGTCTTATTCCGCGGCGAAGGCGTACCAACGGCTTGACGAAAACCTTCGGTCCGCCGGTCCGTCGAGCGCGCCGAATCGAGATTGTCATAACCCAAAAAATGGGGCACATTGCCGCAACGGAAGACGATGGCGGACGAACGAACATTTCTCAAAGGCCAGTTGCTGCTGGACGGCGGCAAGTTGCGAGGCTCTTTTTTTAATCGCACCGTTTTATTGATCTGCCAGCACGATGCGGATGGCGCGTTTGGCTTGGTGCTGAATCGTTCCAGCGGCAAATGTGTCGGCGATATGGTGGTTGCCGACCTTCCCGATAAACTCAAAGAAGAAGTCCTTTTCCTGGGCGGGCCGGTGCAGCCTTCCGCGCTTAGCTTCCTTCATACCGACACGTTTGTACCGCACGCCAATGTGATGCCCAATCTGAATTTGGGGCATTCGCTCGATACGCTGATGGAGTTGGGTGAATCGTACTCCTCGACTCAGAAGGTGCGCCTCTTTGCCGGTTATGCGGGGTGGAGCCCCGGCCAACTTGACGACGAAATGAAACGGGAAGCGTGGATCGTGCATCCCGCGTCGCTTGATCTGGTGTTCGAGGCGGACCCGATAAATCTGTGGAAAGCGATTATCAGCAAGAAGGGGTGGAAATACCGGCTGATGTCCGAGGGGCCGGAAGATTTGTCTTGGAATTGAGGATGGTACAGCCCCTGGCTTGCGAAGCAAACGTTCGCATTAGCGGCCCAGTTTTGCTTGAACCGCTCTACTTGCGCTCGAAAACCAATTTGCCGTCAAGATAAGTTTGCAGCGCTTGCGTGTCCTTTATTTTGTCCGCCGGACACGTGAGGATGTCGGTGTCAAGGACCACCAGATCGGCGCGTTTTCCAGGCTCCAACGTTCCGACTTGATCCTCCAGGGATAGTAGATACGCATTGTTCCTGGTGTAAAAACGGAGCGCTTGTTCGCGTGTGAGGGCTTCTTCGGAGTGTAACGTTCCATCGTACCAGCGGGCTTGCCTCGTGACCGTGATCCACATCCCAAGAAAGGGATTGTACGGATTGATAGAGCGCAAAGAGCCAATTTTTTGCATGTGATCTGATCCTCCACCCGCGATTGCGCCGGCATCGAAAATGGATTTCAGCGGTTGGAAATACCGCAGCCGGTCGTAGCCGAATTGGTTCACGAGCGTGCGGGTGTCCAGGTATAGCCAGGCGGGTTGAATGTCCAATACAACGCCCAGACGCGCCGCTTGCTCGACTGCTTCTCGGCTCATGAAGTTCGAGTGCGTAATGCAGCCGCGCGTTTTGCGCACCGAAACCGACTTGTTGACTTCTTCATAAACGTCCAGCAACAGATGCACTGCGCCGTCGCCAACTGAATGAGCGGTGAATTGCAGTCCTGACTCAGTCGCGGCGCGAACCATCGGCAGCAGGCGCTCGCGCGGGACATTCAGGACACCACGATAGGTGGGGTCGGTGATGCCGTAGATTTCACTATCACCCCACGGCTGGCGCATATAAGCGCTACCCGTCAACATGCCGCCATCAAGAAAAATCTTGATGCCGATAATGCGCAACCGCGGACCGCCTTTGAACAAGGGATGCTCCGCGACTCTGCGAATGCTCGATTCGATTTTCTCAATCGGTCCAAGGGTCGCGATGTTATACGAGATCGCCATGCGAATCGGTAATTCGTTTGCCGCGAGCATTTTTTCGTAGCGCTCGATGTAGTCTGGAGTTGCACTGCGGTCGCAAACCATCGTTAGGCCCACCGAATTGTAATCCTTGAACAATTCGAGCAGACGATCGTGATAATCTTTTTCCGTCGGCTTGCGGCTTGGGTCTTTTGATTTGACGAAACGTGCCAGCCCGCGCAACAGGCCATTGGCTTCGCCGGTCTTGGGATCGATTTCGACGTGGCCCGGACCGCCGTCAGTGACCTTGAAATTCTTATCGATGCCGGAGAGCTTCATCGCCAGCGAGTTCAACATATTGTCAGGGCCGGTGGAAAAATTCACGGGATGACGGGGTGCGGCCTGGTCCAGCTCGGCGCGAGTAGGGTAGCGCTGCTCGCGCAGGCGGGTGATGAAAACCTGGCGGAGATTAATCCACTCGCCGTCCTTTAGCTCTTTGGCGCGAGACCTCACGTAGTCCAACACTTGTTGAATCGTTTCCATCTGGGGCAGGGGATGGTCGAACTCAGTCATCGCGGCGGCTGGATGAACGTGGGAATCGATCAAGCCGGGAATTACAGTCTTGCCCCTAAGGTCGATGAGTTTGGTAGACGCGGTTTTTCGCGCGAGGATTGTAGCGTCATCACCGAGCGCAAGGATTTTTTCGCCTTTGATCGCGATCGCTTGATAAATTGAAGAGTTATTATCGACACTGACGATCTTTCCGTGATGAAGGATGAGGTCAGGTTCGGTAGTGCTAACGAGGCCGGCGGCTGAGGCCAAATAATTCTTCAATCCCGGCAAATCGTCCACGTTAATGATGTCCACCTTCGCGGCGATGAGTTCCTGCCAGAATGCGGGTTTGTCGGCGGTTGACCAAAAGCGGACGCGCCGCCCTTGCGCATGCGATTGGTCGACGATTTGTTTCAGCTTCTTGCGTTCGTCGTCAGGCATGCTACCGATACCGCGCCACTTGAAAACCTTGGTCCAATTATCGCTCATCCACGGAATCAACGAGGCCGGATCGTTCCCTTTCAAATCGTCTAACCGGCCATCCATCCCTGCGTAACGCACCGCCTCGGCAGCCATGGTTTGTTTGGGGCGAAATCCGGAAATAATGACAGTGATCGCGTTGGTAACGACTTTTCCGTGATCGAACCGGGTGAGGATGTCGGTGTAATTTTTGAGGGCTTCACTGATGGCGGCGTAGGTTGATTCAGGTTCTGATTTTACATCGATCAATAGACTGGCGGGTGGTCCGCCTTTGAATAAGCGTCCGCCGTTTTTCTTTACCAGCGCTCGCAACGGATCGAGATACAAGATTTCAAGCGTGCGTTCCGGGCTGACCTTGTCGGCGTCGTGCGCGACCAACAACTTGCCTCCTACGAGATAGACATCCGCTTCGACACTGCAAAAGCCATTATCGAGTGCGTCCAACAAGGGATGCTTGTGCTCGTAATCATTGTGGGCATGGGCGTTGATCAAGGGCGTCGCCTGAGCCTGTGCGACTTGGCCGGAAAGAAGCCAGAGGGCGACAACCCAACCAGTGAAAGTGAAGCCATTTCGTGCAAGGGTCTTCATTCGCCGCATTCTCTGGGATTGCGTTTAGGGAAACCAGCAGTAATTTGTGCGCCCTCACTACTGTAGGTAGTAATAATTCATAACACTTCGGGGATAATCAACCACTTACGTCGACAGCCACTCCACCTGGCGCGGGACAATATTTTTCACGCGACCACAGCGTCGCTCGCCACAAGCTGCGGAGCAGCGATAGCAAGTAGCCCACAGCGACCAGCTGTGGGTGAATATGGGGTAATGAAATAAGCTCCGGAGGAGCGACACAAACCTCGATGCCTGGACTCAGTTTATTGTAATGGCGGTCGATGACCGCCGCGTAATGCCCAATAATTCCTCTGTCCGAATTGACCCGCTTTTCCAGTAAATCAACCACTTACGAAAACTCATCATCAGGAAATACACGTTCCGCGTTTGCTCTGCCCCATAGCCTCGTCCATTACTCCACCCACTCCATACCCCCTCTTCCCCTCTTTTTACCCGTTACACCGTTACACCGCAATAAAATCAAGGGTTTCATCAACTGGCACCCGTTTACACGACCCGTAACAACCCGGAACACCCGTTACACCTAACCGTTGCCGGCAAGGCGGATGGCGCTCTCAGTTCCGCTTTGCGGTCCATGGCCCTTGGCCCCGCGTGGCTATTGTGGGTCGTTAGCTGCCACCTCACGAGCGTAGCGAGTCAATGTGGAGTCCTGTAAGGACGGCCATATTTCAGCCCAGGTCGCAGCGAGTCCGCGAGCGGAGGCCTGGGTACACGTCCCCAAAATATCTCCTCCTTTTCTCCGCCCGCCGCGGGAGGCGGGCGGAGAAAAGGAGACCGATCCGATCTCGACAACCAATCCACACCACGATATTTTACTCCCATGAAGGTTGGCCTCAATCGCGGCATCCAATCAAAACGGTTGCCGGAATCCTCCGGGCGGACGCATTCCTGGAAAGGCTCAAGCCGTGTAAATGGAAACTTTCACGCACGGTTCTTAGGGGTGTGGGCAGGTTAACCGCCCGCGCCTACCCGGTTGCCTTTATGGAGCTTCACATAGACATCCGCCTTTCCGGTGTCGGATTCGCCACGGAACCAGAACGGGAGCAAATCGAGAAGTTGATAACTGATTTGCAAGCTCGCGGTATTGGGCAGCTTGTTGATACTGGCACTGGACGAGGACACGCGGATGTGTATTTGCGAATCAATTCGTCCGCGCAGAAGCAAGCGGTGACTGCGGTTCGCGAGATTCTCGATGGCAACGCATTTGCGGGGCGTTCTGTCATTCGGATCTTGCCCAAGAGACAACAGGCAGAGACCGTGCGATTACCTGAGCAGGGCGCTGCATTTGTATTTCCAGTTCTTGGGACAAAGTATGGATGCTGTCGTGTGATACGTACGCCAACCAAGCAGGAGGAGATTTTCTTTGGTGAGACGAAGATTTTGGTAGCTACATCGTCTTGGATTGGAGACAGAGTTCCTCTTCCTAGCTTGGTAGCACTACGTGATGTTTTAGTTCTTACACACCATTTTCACAAAGGCCAGAGAGACATTTTTTGGACTGGCGACCCGCAGCCAGCGGGGTACGTTCACATCGGACAAATTGAGCCATCAACCGAAGATATTGCGGCTGTGAGCCAGTATCACGGGGGATGGTCGAGCCCCGTACAACTCGAAGCACAGTATGATTGGGATAGACAAGAAAAGGCCTAATGCGCTGAAAACATGAACACGGCTATTGATCGCTTCGCGAAGGCGCCAGCGCGGGGCATCGCATTTAATTCCGCTGCGCGGTCTACGGTTCTTGACTACGCGTGGCTGAGCTCGTTAGGCCGCATTGCACGCCGTGCGCACTTTCATCTACATACTGCTCGTGCTTCCGCTGCTATCTTTTTGCGGTTGCCAGCCCACCATCAAGAAGGAGGACAGAGTGCGTCAGAAGATTGTTTACCTCAAGAAAGCCAATGACGATTTGGTTTCGTTTTGCAAGTGCGGCGATGGTCACATCACTTATCCTCCGCAGATTGGTTGCCCGTGGTGTGGTTGCGGCTGGCTGTTCACCTGCATCGAGTGCCGCAAGGCGTTCACCTTCGCTCAGGGAATCGAGATTGAGAGTAGTTGGGAGGAGTTGGCACGTCGAGACATCACCAACCGGAATTACAAGCCCCTCACCAATGCGGAGGTTGCGCACTGGATTGACACTATGAAGCGCCTCTTGGTTGATGTACGGCCTGGCAAGCTCTACGTCTGCATTGACGGCAAAGTGTTCGAGCGGGAAGCTCGCAACATCGAGTTTGAGGGCTGGTATGCACGCCATCGCTTCGAGCAGATGCCCCATGTCATAGCATTGAGTGACGCGACGGTGAAGACCAATCTTTTGCGGAGCGAGGCTTACTGGAAGAATCATGCACTCAAGAAGCTCTAGCATGATGCAGCTTAACGAAACAACGATAGCATTGACTGGAGCACGCGTGAGCGTGCGCAGCGTCAATGCTATCGTTGTTTCGTTAGTTGCCACATGAGCACGCCACCTCCAAATTCATAGGTATGAGGCTCACGCCTTACTCAGCCTGCGCGTGGCTATGCAGCATTTCCCCTTTGCTAGTTTGCATCACAATTTTAGCGCTTACCTCGGTGTTCAGCATGCGCATGGATGGTGTGCTGCCTCATTTGTTAGAGGCGATGGTGATGCTCACCTCTGTGATTGCGATGTTCTTGGCTCCGCTGGCTTGGATCGTGTTTATTCTGATTCGCGATTTTCGTTTGCCGCCCAAGACGCATCTGCTTCAGATTGGCATTTTTGTCGTTGGTTGGATACTGACTGTTCCGCTGTTGGCACTTATGGAGAGCCAGCATTTACCGGGTTGGTGTTTAGATTGATACGACCACTTTGCGCGCGTCATACAAATGTGGTCAGTTGCGGTGTCTATTGAATGGCGAAACACGCCACGAAACATAAAGGCACATTATGACAGATGATGAACTGATTACGATCGCTCGAACACACACTATGGACTTCCCCGAGCTCTCTGGAGAGCCGTGGGCCAATCAGGAGACTTTAAACAAGGTCACAGTATTGGACACGGCGGTTGTTTCGTTCCACAGCGATCAGCACCCAAAGAAGATCATGATTTTGTTGGAGAGAAAGTCTGGAAAGTTCATCTCCTCCTGGCTGATGCCTAAAAATCCCAAGTGACACACGAGATTGATTTTGGGAGACGTGGCCTAACCAGCTCCGGAAAACGGAACAACATACGGGATCTTGCGCGCTGCACAGCGGCCAACCGGCGTCACCGGTCTGGTTTCAGCATTGACCTTTTCAGTCGCCAGTCGCTCAGTTTTTGTCCGTTAGATCAGACGGTGTTCGCATGTCATTCCGTTATGGGCAATCAGAACAGGAAGGCTACGATACAAGAAATTGCGCACGCTGGCGAGTTATCCGAGTGGCGTCCCCGGAGTTCGTGCCGATGTTCGGAGCGCACGGCGATTACGGCGGCCATCGTGCGCCACGCGACCACACCATCGCGTTTCGCTTGCAAGACGGGCACGGGAAGTTTTCGCTCAAACGTCATCTGGGTTATGCCAAACTGGCTGGGCGCGTTGACCGTCGCAGATGTGCAGGCGATGGTCGCCAGAGCAAACGGAAAACGTAATGAGAGAGCCAAAGCCAGACGCCTAACGAAACAATACCATCAGGGGGTTGAACGAGCCCGTACATTGCAGTTTGCTTTATCTTCCATTCCGCCACCTCACGAGCGTAGCGAGTCAATGTGGAGTCCTGTAAGGACGGCCATATTTCAGCCCAGGGTCAGCGAGCATCGCGAGCGCAGCCCTGGGTACACGTCCCCAAAATAATCTCCTTCCCTTTTGCAGGCCGCCGGCCACTAGGCGGCGGCCGGCAAAAGGGAAGCTCATCCATTCTCGACAACCCATCGACACCACGATATTTTCCCACCATGAAAGGTCGGCCTAAAAAATCGCTCCGGCCAACGCGGGTCATCGCATCTAGTCCCGCCCCCGCGTGGCTGACCTCGTTAGGCCGCTGCACACGCCATGAGTGATTCCGTGCTCCAAAAGTTTTTGGCGGAGATGCCGGATTTGCCGGAGTTCACCGGCATTCCCACGGTTGGTGTCCATACTCGCGGAGGTTGGCAATCCACACCGCTGCACATTGCGGCAGTGCGAGGGGATGTTGCAGCTATCGTCGCGTTGCTCGATGCAGGAGCGGACATCCAGAGCCGAGGTGAGCATGGCTACAGCCCGTTGCACGAGGCTGTCGAGCAGGGGCACATTGAGGCAGTCAGATTTTTGCTTAAGCGTGGCGCATCTGTCACCGCGACTTGTGACGACGGCCACACACCGATACAGTCAGCTCAGATTCTCAAAGAGCATGAGATTGAGAGAGTGTTACAGAACCACGCGGCCTAATGCGCTGCAGCGCCTGAGTGTCGCGGCTGCAATCGTGGCGTCCGTGGGCCGGGTCGCTGAGTCGTTAGTTGCATCGTCGCATGGCTGTACAAATTTGCCCTAAATGTCACGTGAAGGCATTCACTTGGCATATTGACGATGAGGTGTCGCCTTTAACGCAGTGGTGGTGCAGTGATTGCGGTTATGTTGCGGAAGAAGACGAGACTTTTGAGCGAGATTGCTCGCGCTGTGGTGCGACGCGGATGTCAGTGGTTTTACGAGACAGCGACGGACATCACAGGTGGTGTTCGGCTTGTGGGGTTTTTGAGGGCACGACGGAGATTTTTGCGAGATGATAACTCGATGCCTAACGAAACAACGATAGTATTGACCAGAGCACGCGCCAGCGTGTGCAGCGTCAATGCTATCGGGGCTTGAACGAGCCCGTGACATTGCAGTTTGTTTTATCTTCCTTTCCGCCACCTCACGAGCGTAGCGAGTCAATGTGGAGTCCTGTAAGGACGGCCATATTTCAGCCCAGGGTCAGCGAGCATCGCGAGCGCAGCCCTGGGTACACGTCCCCAAAATAATCTCCTTCCCTTTTGCCGGCCGCCGGCCACCAGGCGGCGGCCGGCAAAAGGGAAGCCCATCCATTCTCGACAACCGATCCACGCCGCGATATTCTACCACCATGCTACCCGGTTTGCCCGATCACATATCGTGTCACGAAAAAGAAAATTCTGGATTTTTGGCTCAGTCATCCTGATTGCTTTCATTGGTTTCGAAATGGTTGCACGAATTAGGGGTGAACGAGATTATTCCGCAATAGCGAGTGGACAGTCGCCGGTATTTGCGACAACTCACGATTATCCTGCTGATGGTGGTTCCGTGGTATATTTCGGAGTGGGTTACAATGTCTGGCGCGCCTATAAGAAAACTCCGGGAGTTGGTCCTGGCCGTTGGCACCGCGTTGGTCCACGATTAGAATACTGGATTCCACTCCCTTTCGTAATGGAGAACAAGGATGGGACAGTTATCAAGGATATATGACTTACGGGCCTAACGAAACAACGATAGCATTGACCGGAGCACGCGTCAGTGTGCGCAGCCGCCCGTGGTACCTGCTGCCTTGCCGGGGGAAATGATTCACGATATGACGAAGGGATGAAACCATTCGCTCAGGGCTCACGATTGCTGGTGGTTGCGACGCTACTGTGGATTTGCGGCACTCCGCTTATGCACGGTGCGACACCGCAACTCGATGGCAAGAGCCTGGATGTCATTTGCAGCCCCATGGCGAATCTTGCGCCGACAACGTTGCCCTTGAAATTGGAGCGGGACGCGCATGTGGTATTCATCGGCAATACGTTGTTCGAGCGGATGCAGGCACATGGGTATTTTGAGGCGCTGCTACTCCAGCATTTCTCACAGCAGGATTTGGTGCTGCGTACGCTGGCGTGGCCGGGAGATGAAATCACCATTCAGCCGCGGCCGGAGAATTATGGGGATATTCATAAGCATCTTGCCGATCAAAAGGCCGATGTGATTATTGCCGCCTACGGGTTCAATGAATCGTTCAAGGGTGTGGATGCAATTCCTGACTTTGAACGGAACCTCGCGATGTTTCTCGTGACGCTCAAGGGGCATCGGTATAATGGAAAGTCTGCGCCGCAGATCGTGCTGGTCTCCCCGATTGCCAATGAAGACCTCGGCGCCCCGTTGCCGGATGGCAAGGTAAACAATGAACGAATCAGAGTTTATACGCTGGCGATGGCACGGGTGGCCAAGGCGTGCCGGGTCGCGTTTGTGGACGTGTTTAATCCGATGCTGGCCGCCATGGATAAAGCGGGTAAGCACCCGGCGTTGACCAGCAATGGGATTCATCTCACGGATGTCGGGTATCACGAATTCAGTGAGATTCTTTATCGCGGTATGATGGAGGAATCGCCCCCGCAGTTGTCGGAGGCATTGAAGGGCGCGGTTGAGGAGAAGAATCGGCAGTTTCTGCGACGGTATCGGGCGTTGAATGCGTTCTATATCTATGGCGGCCGGGCCAAGCCTTACGGGGTGGTCAATTTTCCGGGCGAATTGCAGAAGTTTGACGAAATGGTGAATAACCGCGATCGCCGCGCGTGGGATATCGCGCAGGGGAAAACGGTCACCCCCAAAATTGATGATAGCAACACGGTGGAACTGCCAAAGATTACGGGTGATCGGCCAATTAACGAATGGATGACGCCGGCGGATGAATTGAAGGCATTCAATATTGATCCGCGCTTTGACATCAATTGCTTTGTTTCCGAAGCAGATTTTCCTGAATTCTCAAAACCAATCCAAATGCGGTGGGACACACGAGGACGCCTGTGGGTATCGTGTTCGCAGACCTATCCGCAAGTGATGCCCGGGCAGGAACCCAACGATAAAATCCTGATTCTCGAGGATACCGATGGCGACGGCAAGGCGGACAAATGCACGGTGTTCGCGACGGGATTGCACATTCCACTGTCGTTTGAATTTGGCGATGGGGGCCTCTATGTTTCCGAACAGCCCAATTTGACCTTCCTCAAGGATACGGACGGCGACGGCAAAGCTGACGTGCACCGCATTGTCCTGACTGGTTTTGGCACTGAAGATTCGCATCATGCCTTGCATGATTTCACGTGGAGCCCGGATGGTGATTTGATTTTCCGTGAAAGCATTTTCCATCACAGTTCCGTGGAGACTCCTTACGGCCCGGTGCGCGCGCGGGACAGCAGTTTCTATCGCTTTCGCCCGGCGACTCAACGGTTGATCGCGTTTGGCAATTACTACAGCACCAATCCGTGGGGTTTGACGTTCGATGAATGGGGTCAACATCTCGGCAGTCATCCGGTTTTTGCGAGCGCGGTGCATGCCCTGAATGCGCCTTATCCAGATATCCACGTTCCCGCCGGCGATTATTTTCCCGCGTACAGCGGGACGTGCGGACAGGAGTTTGTCTACACCCACACATTTCCTGAAGAGCTCCAAGGCGGATTCATTCGGGTGCGGTACAAACCGGTAAACACAGTGGAGATTCACAAATGGGTGGAGAAGGACAGTCATTACGAGGAAGAAAAAGTCGGGCACATTTTGCAATCGGCGAACCTGTCATTCATCCCGGTAGATGTGCGTTTTGGGCCGCGCGGCGACTTGTACATATGCGATTGGTACAATCCGGTGAAAGGCCACATGCAGTACTCGCTGCGCGATACTCGGCGCGACAAAACGTCCGGCCGCATCTGGCGGGTGACGGCGAAAGGCCATTCGCTCAATACTTCTCCAAAGATTGTTGGCGAAACCATTCCCGCGCTGCTCGATCTGCTGAAGAGCTACGAATATCGCACGCGCTATACGGCGAAGGAGGAATTGCGCGAGCGCGATCCAGCGTCGGTGAAGGTGGCATTGGATAAATGGGTTGCGGGTCTTGATCTGAAGAACCCGCGTTATTTGCATCATCAGGCTGAGGGGCTGTGGATGTATCGGAATGTCCGCGCTGTAAACACGAACCTGTTGCTCACGCTCCTGAAGGCGCCCGATCACCATGCGCGCGCGGCGGCGACGCAGCAGTTGCGCTATTGGCACACAAACCTGCCTAACGCCGTGGCCTTGTTGCGTGAGCGGGCCAACGACACCAATGGCCTTGTGCGCCTGGAAGCGGCGATTGCGGCAAGCTATTATCAATCGCTCGAGGCCGGCACGGCCGCGCTGGATGTGTTGAAGTATCCGATGGACAATTATCTCACGTACGCGCTGCGCACGGCGCTCGATTCGATGAAGCCGCTTTGGGCGAATAACAAGCCGTTTCTTAGCGCGCATCCTGAGTTCACGAAATTCATCGAGAGCAGTGAGCCCAAGTCGAAAAAGGCAAAAAAGGAAGCGCCTGATCCCTTCGATAAGTTGAATCCGCTGGTGGTGAAAGTCAGCACTGTGCCGGAGCGGATGCTATTCACGGTGATGGAATTTAAAGTGAAGGCGGGTGCGCCAGTGAAGTTGACCCTCGAAAATCCGGATGCAACACCGCACAACTTGATGATTTGCCAGCCCGGCTCGGCCGATGAAATCGGCTTTGCCGCCAATGAAATGGCCAAGCTGCCAGACGCCTTCGAGAAAAGCGATTTCATTCCCAAATCCGACAAGATTCTGCACGCGACGAAAATGCTGAGCCAAAATCAAAGCGAGACGTTGCGCTTCCACGCGCCAACGAAGCCCGGGGAATATCCTTACATCTGTTCATTCCCCGGGCATTATTTGGTGATGCGAGGGACGATGATTGTGGAATAACTCGCTGGTTCGATGTTTTCCGGATGTGCAAGGTGTGCGCATATTCAATTAGGAAATGCGCAAGTTTTGCGCATTGATTCGCAAGGGCTACTCTGAAACGGCGCCTTTGGAGCTTGGCACGAACCTTGCAACGTCAATGCCATATCCATTTCAGCATGGAGCCATTATGAAACCTATCGACGTGAGGATTTTTGGAATTATCGAACTTTTACAGATTGCCATTTTTGTGGGGCTGCTCGCCACGATTGCATTGCGGTAAGATTTCCACTTCGCCGATAGCGGATGTAATATTCCTATCGGGGACGAAAGTTTGGAGGCGTCTCAGGGAAATCTCTAAAATCCACTCCGTCTTTTGACTCCTTTTTCTGAGCCCGCTTAAAACGACTGGAGTTCGCGCGCGCCTTACCTTTGTTCGCTGCAATGCGACGTTGAACCTGTGATTTGTAAACGGGCATATTTAGGATTTGGATGCTTACGGCCCCATCAATGATCAAGGTTCTTTTGCCCGCGAAACGTCATCAACTCAACCAACGTTTCGGTGACTTTTGTAACCTTTCCGTGACGGAGTATGGTTGCTTCCCAAGCCGAAATAAATTTCTGTAATAATTCCACTTCCTCGTGCGACTAATACCAGCAAACACTAATCGTCAATTGTATGATTAAAGGAATTGTTATTGCGACGGCCTTGCTGCTGATTTGGGGAGTTGCACGGGCACGTGGCCAGGGGAAAATGCTTTCGGATACTGAGATCAAAGCCTTGCTGATGGAGTGCGTGGACAAGCAGCATCGCGCGCCGGGTATCGTAGTCGGCTTAATCGATGGCGATAACCGCACCGTGATTGCTTACGGGAAGCGAGAGAACGGCAAGGACACGCCGGTGGATCGGGATACGATTTTTGAAATCGGTTCCATCACGAAAGTGTTCACCGCATCGCTGCTTCAGGAAATGGCAGATCGTGGTGAAGTGGCATTGAGCGATCCCATTTCAACCTATCTTCCCAAATCGGTGAAAGCCCCTTCGCGCAACGGTAAGGAAATTACCCTGCTTCACCTGACGACGCAACATTCCGGGCTGCCTCGCTTGCCAGGGAACCTGGAGGTGAAAGACATGTCGAATCCGTATGGCGGCTATACGGTGGAAAAGATGTATCAGTTTCTGTCGAGCTACGAGCTGCCGCGCGACCCAGGCGAAAATTACGAGTACTCCAATCTGGGTGTCGGTTTGCTCGGCCATCTACTCGCGCTCAAGGCGGGCACCAATTACGGGAGCCTGATCGTGAGCCGCATCTGCGCGCCATTGAAGATGAACGATACCTGGGTCACGCTTCCTGCCCAGTTAAAGGATCACCAGGCGAGCGGTCATAGTCCGACGGGCATACCGGTGCGCGGCTGGGATCTTGCAACACTTGGTGCGGCAGGCGCGTTACGATCCAGTGCGAACGACATGCTGAAGTTTCTGGCCGCCAATATGGGCCTCGAACAAACGCCGATATCCAGTTCACTCGAAAAGACACACGTTGCGCGTGAAAGCGCCGGTGGGGCACAGAAGATCGGGATGGGCTGGCATATCGATACTGCCAACGATCTCGTTTGGCACAACGGCGGAACGGGCGGATTCCATTCCTATACGGCGTTCAACAAGGAGAAGCACAAAGGGGTGGTCGTGCTCGCCAACTCGGGGAATGATATCGACGATATCGGCCAGCGCATTCTCGGGGCGCGTGGAGGCCTGTCCACTATCAAGGCTCCCAAACAACGCAAAGTGGCAACGATCGATTTTAATCTATACGACAACTACGTGGGTGAATATCAACTCGGGCCGCGCGCGAAATTTACCATCACGCGCGACGGCAATCGCTTGCTCGTCGCTCTCACTGGCCAGCAAACTTTTGAAGTTTTTCCGGAATCGGAAACAGATTTTTTCTATAGGGGGGTGCCGGCTGAGTTGACGTTTGAAAGAGACGAGCAGGGGAGGGCGAAGGCTGTGGTGCTTCATCAAAACGGACGTGATCAGCGCGCGCCAAAGATCAAATAAAGGTCAAGGCGGTATTACGTACGACGCGCGATAGAAGCGCGTCGGGAAATTGCCGCTTTGAGCATCTACTAGATCCATCGAGCCGCCCGGAATCGAATAGGTCCCCAGCGTCGTCCAATCTTTCAATTTCAGGCTCGTGCACGCTTCAACCTTATAAGTGTCGCCACCGCCGGAAATTCGGAATTGAAATCCGCCGGGTCCGTTGCTTAGAAGCGTCACCCGGCCATTTAAATCCAAGGCGGTAAAAGTGAGCGTTGTCGCCGTATAGCTCGGCACCAAATAAAGTCCTGCGCCAATACTTCGCCCCGTGACCATTGGAAACGTTGTGTTGCCCGAGCCAACGGTCAAAACCTGGAACGCATCATTAACGGCTGGCACAAAGGCATTCAACAACCCAAGATTCAGCGTCCCTCCCAGCGTTGCCTGACCATTCACCACCAGCCGATCGTATTGCGTGCCCGCGGTCAGACCGCCGATTCCGATGCTCAAGCTCCCGGCGCCCGTTTGCACGTAGTTGCCCGTGATCGTCAATATTCCGTCGGGATTCACTTGGCTGGAGTTGGTTAGCGTTCCGCTAAACGTGCCCGTGCCGCGAATAACTCCGTTAGTCAACGTAAACGTCTGACTGAAGCTTAGTGTGCCGCCATTGAGCAGGAAGGTCCCGGTGTGTTCTGGTTTGATGGCGAAATTCAAGGTGCCAGTTTGTATCTCCACCGTGGCGCTATTGGTCATCTGAATGCTCATGGTGGACGTTGAGGTACCGGATGAGCGACGCACTGTGCCCGCGTTACTGAAAAATTCAGGACCGTAAACCCGGCCGATAGTTGAGCTGTTTTTGATATCAAAAAGTCCGCCCAATTGGTTGTAGATGGAGCCAAAATAGCCCGAACCGGACGCATAGTAGACATTTAGCGATCCAGTGCCGGTCCAATTAACCGTACCGGAATTTGTCAACACCCCATACAAACCTTTGGTGGCACTGCCGCTGATATTCAAGGTGCCGCCAATGGCAATCGTTAATCCGCCGCCAATCGCCCCATCGGTCCAGTTCAAGACGCCCGTCACCGTGTTGGTCACTGTCAAATATGAACCAGACACAGTGAGGTTGGTAATGCTGCCGCCTTGAAAACTTCCGGTTACATTGACCGTGCCGCCCGATAAAACGAGACCCACCAATTCTTGTGTGCTGAGCACGAGCGTGCCCCCGTTGAACTGACTGGTGCCCGCCCCGGTAAAGGTGGCGACTCCGTTCTGAGTAAAAGTCCCACTCCCCAGATTCATGATTGCGCCCGCGGACGTTATAAACTGTCCGGCAAGGCTCCCTCCCTGAGTGAAGGAGAGTGTCCCCGTTTGCACGTTGACCGTTCCAGAGTTGTTAAAAGTCGTGCCGATCGTCGTGGTATTGAGGCCGCCCGATTTACGCACCGTGCCCGCATTGTTGAAGTACTCGCCTCCATACTGACGGTTTAAGCCTGCATCGCCCTGGATGTCGAAGAGCCCTGTGCTCTTGTTGGTGATTGACCCGAAATAGCCGCTGCCCGGCAAGTAGTAGATATTGATTACTCCATTATTCTGCCACGTGATCGTGCCCGCGTTCGTTAACGCACCGTAGATTCCTTTGGTTGCCGTGGTAGTAATGTTTAACAGCCCGCCTTGGGCCACAGTCAATCCCCCAATGATTGCGCCATCCGTCCAGTTTAATGTGCCAGTGACAGTGTTTGTAACCGCCAGCGTCGAACCTGCCAAAGTGAGACTGGTAATACTGCCGCCTTGAAAACTTCCCGCGATATTGACCGTCCCACCGGTCAACGCCAGTCCAGGCATTTCCTGAGTGCTAAGGACCAATGTCCCGCCGTTAAAGCGATTGATGCCCGCCCCGGAAAATGTTGCCAAACCGTTTTGGGTGAACGTACCGGCCCCAAGATTCATGATTGCCCCTGCGGAGGCGAGATATTGTCCAAAGAGACTCCCGCCCTGCGTAAAACTGAGCGTGCCGGTTTGCACATTCACAGTTCCCGTGTTGTTAAAAGTAGTGCCAACGCTCGTGGTATTCACGCCACCCGATTTGCGAAACGTGCCGGCGTTATTGATGAACTCGCTGCCGTACTGGCGGTTCATCCCCGCATCACCCTGAATATCGATCAGTCCGGTCGCCTGGTTAATGATTGAGCCAAAATAGCCACTGCCGGGCAAATAGTAGATATTGATCACTCCGTTATTCTGCCAGTTAATCGTTCCCGCATTGGTCAACGCGCCATAAAGTCCCTTGGTGGCGGTGGTGGTGATATTTAAAAATCCTCCCTGGGCCACGGTTAACCCGCCGATGATCGCCCCGTCCGTCCAACTCAATGTACCTGTTACCGTGTTGGTGACAGCCAACGTTGCCCCCGCGATCGTAAGGCTCGTGATGCTGCCGCCTTGAAAACTTCCGGTCACGTTGACCGTACCGCCCGTCAATGCCAGTCCCACCAATTCCTGGGTGCTAAGAACCAGTGTGCCGCCATTAAAACGATTAACGCCGGCGCCAGTAAAGGTTGCCACACCGTTCTGTGTGAAAGTCCCCGCTCCGAGATTCATGATTGCTCCGGCAGACGTCTGATACTGCCCCGCCAGCGAGCCTCCCTGCGTGAAACTCAGAGTCCCGGTTTGCACTGCCACGGTTCCGGTATTGTTGAACGTCGTACCAATCGTCGAAGTGTTTAGCCCGCCGGATTTGCGAAAGGTGCCGGCGTTATTGACGAACTCCCCGCCGTACTGCCGATTCATGCCGGCGTCGCCTTGAATGTCGAAAAGACCCGTAACCTGATTGATAAGCGAACCGAAATAACCACTGCCAGGCAGATAATAGACATTGATCACGCCGTTGTTCTGCCAGGTAATTGTTCCCGCGTTAGTCAATGCCCCGTACAAGGCCTTGGTCGCGGTGGTGGTGATATTTAATGTACCCCCTTGCGCAATGGTGAGGCCTCCGATGATCGCGCCGTCGGTCCAGTTCAACGTACCCGTTACGATGTTAGTCACCGCTAATGTCGATCCAGCTACGGTCAGGCTCGTAATATTGCCACCTTGAAAACTTGGGGCGATCGTTACCGTCCCGCCGAATAACACCAGCCCGGGCATTTCCTGCGTGCTGAGAACCAGCGTGCCCCCGTTAAAGCGGTTGATACCAGCTCCGCTAAACGTTGGCACGCCGTTTTGCGTGAAAGTGCCCCCGCCCAGATTCATGACGGCGCTGGCCGATGCCGAGTACTGCCCACCGAGGCTGCCACCCTGAGTGAAGCTTATGGTCCCGGTCTGCACGTTTACTGTTCCAGTGTTGTTGAACGCGGTGCCAATCGTCGTGGTGTTAAAGCTGTTGGATTTACGTACCGTACCGGCGTTATTGAAGAATTCCCCTCCGTACTGGCGGTTCATGGCCGCGTCACCTTGAATATCGAATAGTCCGGTGGCCTGATTGATGATCGAGCCAAAGTAACCGCTGCCGGGTAAATAATAGACATTGATGGTCGCGTTGTTTTGCCACGTAATTGTCCCTGCATTAGTCAACATGCCGTACAGGGCCTTGGTGGCGGTCGTGGTGAGGTTCAACGCTCCGCCTTGTGCTACGGTCAGTCCACCAATGATCGCCCCGTCCGTCCAACTTAACGTGCCCGTGACCGTGTTGGTAACGGCTAGCGTCGATCCCGCCAAAGTGAGGCTGGTAATCGTACCTCCCTGAAAGGTCGTATCGACATTAACGGTTCCGCCTGTCAACGCTAGCCCGACCAATTCCTGGGTGCTCAGTACCAATGTTCCGCCATTAAATCGGTTGATGCCTGCCCCAGAGAATGTGGCGACGCCGTTCTGCGTGAAAGTGCCACCGCCAAGATTCATGATCGCACTCGCCGAGGCCATGAATTGCCCGCCGAGGCTGCCACCTTGAGTAAAGCTTAAGGTCCCGGTCTGCACGTTTACTGTTCCGGTGTTGTTGAACGCGGTGCCAATCGTCGTGGTGTTAAAGCTGTTGGATTTACGTACCGTACCGGCATTATTGAAAAATTCTCCTCCGTACTGGCGGTTCATGGCCGCATCACCTTGAATATCGAATAGTCCGGTTGCCAGGTTAGTGACGGACCCAAAATAGCCGCTGCCGGGCAGATAATAAACGTTAAGCGTGCTGTTGCCCACCCAGGTTATCGTGCCTGCATTGGTGAGCGCGGCGTAAAGCGCCTTGGTCGCGGTTGTGGTCAGATTCAAGGCCCCTCCCGGCGCAATCGTCAAACCTCCACTGATCGCGCCATCGGTCCAGCTTAACGTGCCGGTGACGGTATTGGTCAACGCTAGATTCGATCCCGCCACGGTCAGACTGGTAATGGTCCCTCCTTGAAAACCGCTGGTGACATTCACCGTGCCGCCTGTGAGCGCCAGACCCACCATCTCCTGCGTGCTGAGGATCAATGTGCCCGCGTTAAATCGGTTAACGCCAGCTCCTGAAAACGTCGCCACACCATTCTGCGTGAATGTGCCTCCCCCCAGGTTCATGACTGCGTTTGCTGAAGCAGTATATTGTCCCCCCAGGCTGCCTCCCTGAGTAAAGCTTACCGTACCCGTTTGAACATCGACTGTGCCGGTGTTGTAAAAAGTTACACCTACGGTGCTGGTGCTATTTCCTGACGCTTTGCGCAGGATGCCTGCGTTTCCAAAAGTCTCTCCGCCGTAAACACGTCCAAGCGGTGCGTCGCTCTGCATGGTGATCACGCCCGACGATTGATTGGTTATGGACCCAAAATAGCTCGAACTCGGCAGATAATACAAATTCATTGTGCCGGTTCCCGCCCAGGATATCGAACCGGCATTGGTCCAGGCTCCAAGAATACTCTTCGTCCCCGTTCCGCTAATATTGACTGAAGAACCCGATTCAACCAAAACGCTCGCGTAGATATCGCCCGCAGTCCAACCCATGGTCTGTGCAGCCGTGAGGTCGATTGTTCCATACACACTGCTGCCGGCTCCGATATTCAGCGCCGCATAAGCCGCTCCCACGGGTATGGTCACCGCGCGATTGGGAATCGTCACAATATCCCCTGCAGTCGGAACCGTTTGTGGGCTCCAACTCGCCGCCACAAACCAATTTGATGAGGCATTTCCGCTCCATGTTATCGTCGCAGCATTGCCGATCTGTGCCGCGGCCAGCGCCAACCCAATCACCAATAGTCGTATGAGCGATTTCATCGTCCGTGAAAGTTAGTCGTTACCTTTGAACCTGGCGCTGTCCCAAGCGCCCGGATTCGCAGTGTTTCAATAAGCAGGCTGGATGCCAGTCCAAAAATGGGACACTGTATGTCGTCGGTCGGCGAATCGTTCTCCGGTCGGGACGAAAACACAACAGAATTCTCGGCGTTTTTCGCAGGGCGACGATTTCTGAAAGGCGATGCTCTTCGCCTGGCGCATCGAACGCCTGCCCGTTCACTCCGAAATCTGCAATTCCTTTACAATCAGTTCGTTGAATCTATTTCGGACATCGTGTCCGAAATTCCCCTTCGGCCGTCGCACACCGCGAGATTCTTCCTCGGCCGCTTTGCCTATTGCCTATCGAGTCCGCGTTTGTTATCCCATCGCCTGATGAGTCGTTTTTGTCACGGCGCAGGCTAAAGTCATGGCTGCACCTATCGCTTCCCAGCCACGCGTGAGCGTGGATGGCAAATTCTTTCGTCTCGGCGTCGAGAAGTTCTACGTCAAAGGCGTAACGTATGGCCCTTTCGAGCCCAACGCCGCCGGCGAACCCTTTGGCTCACGGGAACAAACTGAGCGCGATTTCGCCCAGGCGCGCGATCTGGGAGCAAACGTGCTGCGCATCTATTACGTGCCGCCCCGGTGGTTCCTCGATCTCGCGGCGCAATATGAACTTAAGGTCTTCGTTGATGTCCCGTGGAGCAAGCACCTTTGTTTCCTGGACGAACGCAAGATTCGCGACGAAGCGGTTTCGGCAGTCCGCAATGCAGCCACGGCTTGCGCCGCCCATCCAGCGGTCTTTGCACTAAGTGTCGTCAACGAGATTCCCGCGGACATCGTGCGCTGGAGTGGCGCGGCTGCGGTGGCGGATTTCATCGATGAATTGGTGGATATCGTCAAGACCATTGACCCCGAATGCCTTTGTACCTTCGCCAACTTCCCCCCCACGGAATTCTTGTCGGCTGAGAATGTCGACTTTCTCTGCTTTAACGTCTATCTGCACGCTCAGAAGCCGTTCGAAAATTATCTCTCCCGTTTGCAAATGATGGCGGACACCAAGCCCCTCATCATGGGAGAATTTGGCATCGACTCCTTGCGCGAAGGCGAAGCGCATAAGTGCGAGATTTTACGCTGGCAGATCGAATCGTGTTATCGCGCGGGCCTCGCGGGGGCAGTGGTCTATAGTTTTACGGACGAATGGTTCAAGGACGGGCGCGCGATCACCGATTGGGAATTTGGCATCACAACGCGAAATCGTGTCCCCAAAGATTCGTTTACCGTGGTGCAGGAGCTGTTTCGGATCGCGCCCTACTTTCAGTTGACCCATTACCCAATGGTCTCGGTGGTCGTTGCGAGTTACAACGGCGCGAGTACGCTGAAAGCGTGTCTGGATTCGCTCGAGCGCCTGAATTATCCGAATTACGAGGTAATTTTTGTCGATGATGGCTCTCGCGACAGCAGCCAGCAAATGGTCGTGCAATATAAGAATGTCATCAATATCCGGCACGAAAAGAACCAGGGCTTATCCGTCGCGCGCAACACCGGGATTGCCGCGGCCAAGGGCGAAATTGTAGCGTTCACGGACTCCGATTGCCGGGCTGATGAGGATTGGCTGTATTACATTGTCGCTGACTTGATCAACAGCCGTTTTGCCGGGGTGGGGGGACATAACTTTTTGCCCCCGGAGGATTCGTGGATTGCGGCAGCCGTGATGGCTTCGCCTGGCGGGCCCGCGCATGTGATGTTGACAGATCGCGTTGCCGAACACATTCCGGGTTGCAACATGGCGTTTTATAAATGGGCGTTGAATGAGATCGCTGGGTTTGACCCGGTTTATTGGAAGGCGGGCGATGACGTCGATGTCTGCTGGCGCTTGCAGCAGCGCGGTTACAAGATTGGATTCAGTTCGGCGGGATTCGTTTGGCACTACCGGCGCTCCACGGTTAAAGCCTATCTCAAGCAGCAACGCGGTTATGGCGAAGCCGAGGCGTTGCTGGTGCGCAAGCATCCCGAGTATTTCAATTCGCTGGGGGCTAGCATCTGGCATGGGCGAATTTATACGTCGGCCAAGATTGGCGTCGTGACGCGCAAGCCCATGATCTACCACGGGGTGTTCGGCAGCGGTTTCTTTCAATCGATTTATCGCCAGGAACCGTCGATGGCTCTGATGTTGTTGACGAGCCTTGAGTATCACGTGCTCGTCACGCTGCCGCTGCTGGTACTGAGCGCGGTGTTCCATAGCCTTTTGCCCCTGGGCATTACCAGCATGATTGTCTCCCTGACGCTGTGTGTCGCGGCAGGAATTCAGGCCGAATTGCCCAAGCGAAAAAAACAGTTTTGGTCGCGGCCATTGGTGGCCTTGCTATTTTTTCTGCAACCAATTTTTCGCGGTTGGGCGCGCTACCAGGGGCGGCTGAGCTTGCGGCAGACACCGCTGTCGGCGCACGAAACACTCGACTCGCTCGACGTAAAAAAACAGGGACGTTCGTTTCATGAACTTCTCTATTGGGCGGAGAATTATATCGACCGGCTGGATTTCCTGGGCCGCATCCTGGCGCAGCTTGATCGTGATGGCTGGCCAAACAAGACCGATTCGGGCTGGAGCAATTTCGACGTGGAAATCTTTGGGAGCCGGTGGTGCAGCTTGCAATTGACGACCATTGCGGAATGGCACGGAAGCAACAAGCAATTGTTGCGTTGCCGGCTGGCGACGAACTGGAGCCTGCTGGCGAAGATTGTCTTTTGGTCGGCGCTGGGCTTTGAATTGTTGGTCATTGGCACCTTGCGCAGCCGGGTCCCCTGGCTAAGCTCGCTGTTGCTGACCCTGCCAATCCTGGTTTGGATGCTGCACCAGGAACAACGCCAACTCCAACGCATTGTCGCGGTTTTTCTTGACGACCTCGCCAAACGCGCGGGCTTGTACAAGATCGAAGCCCCGCCGGAAACCGCGCCCCCGCCGGGACAAAAGTAACATCACGCTTGGCGGCGTGGCTTGATCGTTTACACTCACTTGACGCATGATTCAATATCACCAACTTCTGCGACTCGTTTTGGAACAAGGAAAGTTCAAGCCCGATCGTACTGGCACCGGGACATATGCGGTCTTCGGGGCGCAAGCCAGGTTTCCGCTCGCCGGGGGATTTCCGCTGGTAACGACCAAGAAGGTTCATCTCAAGTCGATCATTTACGAACTACTGTGGTTTCTGCGGGGCGACACGAACGTCAAATATCTCAATGAACACGGCGTCAGTATCTGGGATGAATGGGCGGATAAAGAGGGAAATCTTGGCCGAGTCTACGGCGCGCAATGGTGCGACTGGCGTACAGCGGATGGACGCTCGATTAATCAGATTGATCAGGTAATCGCACAGATTCGCGCGAAGCCTGATAGCCGGCGGCACATGGTGAGCGCGTGGAATGTCGGGGAAATCGAGCGCATGGCATTGCCGCCGTGCCACGCGCTGTTTCAATTCTTCGTGCAAGAAGGAGAATTGAGCTGCCAGCTTTACCAACGCAGTGCGGATCTTTTCCTGGGCGTGCCCTTCAACATTGCTTCTTATGCCTTGCTCACGCTCATGGTCGCGCAAGTGACCGGATTGAAACCCGGCACCTTCGTTCACACTTTTGGCGACCTCCATCTCTACAGCAATCATCTCGAACAAGCCAAATTGCAATTGACCCGCGAACCCCGGCCATTACCGCGGATGAAAATCAATCCCAGCGTTAAAAATATTCACGATTTCAAATTCGAGGATTTTGAATTGGCAGGTTACGATCCACACCCTTCGATCAAGGCACCCATCGCAGTTTAAGGTTGATGAAACATTTTCAAGCCATTGCCGCCATGTCGGAAAATCGCGTCATCGGGAATGGCAACCAAATTCCGTGGCACTTGCCTGAGGATTTCAAATGGTTCAGGAAAAAGACCACGGGGAATATCGTCGTGATGGGCAGGAAGACGTTTGAAAGTATCGGCAAGCCGCTGCCCAATCGCAAGACGCTGATCCTTACCCGGCATCCGCGCCGTTTGATCCGCAGTCATCCGGAAGTATTCGGTCTTTACCGGGAATGGCGGGGAGGGCGCCATCTCAAGCGCCCATACCAATTGCATTTCACCCGAATCGATGGCGATAAATCGGCTGATATTTTCCTGTTTAAATCCCTGGACATACTTAACCCAGCGGAATTTCCAAACGAGGTTTTTATCTGCGGCGGTGCGCAGGTGTACGAGCAAGCATTGCTGCTATGCTCGGACCTTTTTCTTACCTGCGTCAAACAGACGGTGGCAGGCGATGCCTTCTTTCCAAAATTCGAAGATCAGTTCTCACAGGCCGCCATTTTGCAGGACTGTGCCGAATTCAGAATCATCCACTACCGGAATGACAAGTTGGCGCAATCACAGCCAGGCTCTAATCAAGCGTAAACCGCTCACTTCAAAATCTCCACCCCGGCTTCCTTCTTAACTTTCTCCGTAAACGCCGGCACTTGCTTGTCTGATTCCTGCTGGATTAGAAACTCCTTGATCTTGTCCTTTACCTTTTCGAACTCGAGTTTTTGGGGCGGAGTCTTTTCGATCATCTTTATAATATGGTAGCCCGACTTGGTGGTCACCACATCGCTGATCTGATTGATTCCCAGCGCGAAAGCCGCTGTCTCAAATTCCACCGCCATTTGGCCGCGGCCGAAGGTATACTCGCCACCGTTTTGCTTCACCGCCGGGTCTTCGGAATTTTCCTTGGCCAGCTTGGTAAAATCCTCGCCATCGCGAGCCCGCTTCAAAACCGCCTCGATTTGCTGGCGTTTGATCTTTTTTTCGTCCTCGGATAAATCAGCCTTGTCGCCAGCGCCAGCGATTTGTTTGAGCTTCGGATCAAACGTTAACTTGAGAATGTGCGCCACGTGCACCAATTCGGGCTGCTTGAATCGATCCGGGTTGTCATCGTAAAATTTCTTAATCTCGGCGTCGGAGACATTAATTTTGGCCTTTACCTCGCGGTTAAAAACTTCCTCAGCCACGGCCCGTTCCATCAGCTTGGTTTCAAAATCCTCTTGCGAATGCCCCCTGGCCTCCACCTGTCTCCGGTATTTTTCTTCGCTGCCCGCCTGTTCCTTGGCTCGCGTCACAAAACGGTCCACCGATTCCTTGGCCTTGGCTTTATCTGCGTCGGTTGCCTGCAGGAGCAGCAGCCGAGTCATCAACAGCCGGTCGATGATTTTCTTCTCGAACTCCGCGCGCCGCGTTTCGGGAACTTCACCGCCGGTGATGGCGATTTCCATTTTATAAGACAAGAACTCTGCCTCGACCTCACTCTGTTTGACTTCCACGCCTTGGCCTCGCGCCACCACCTTGTCCGGAAAAAGGTCATCGGCCTTGGCGGCGGCTTTTGGCGCGTCGGCCGCGCTGACGATACCCATGGCAAGCAGGCCTGCTCCAAGAATTGCCCTCAAATAACTCATCGATTTCATAATTACAAATCTCTCAAAGTTTCACCACTCGCACATTGCTGATGTCAGCATCTTTCGCAATTTCGTCCAAAAGCGCCTGGGGTGGTACGCTGTCCAAATTCAGGATCGTAAACGCCTGTCCGCCCACTTCATCCCGGCTGAGGCTCATGCTGGCGATGTTGACCTGGTGCCGTGCCATGAGCATGCCGATATGCCCGACGATACCTGGCCGATCCTTGTTATTCATCATGAACACCACGCCGCTGGGCACGATCTCCGTAGGCTGGCTGAAGACGCGCACGATGCGTGGATTATTCGGCGAACCAAAAAACGTCCCACCTGCCGACATCTTCTTTCCGCCTGCCGAAATGACCGCGACATGCAACCATTCGTTGAAGGTCACCGGTTCGTCGCTGCGTTTTTCTTCCACCGTAATTCCGTGCGCCGCGGCCGCCGCGCGCACATTGACATTATTGACATCTTTGATGGTGCCGGCTTGCAGCAGTCCCAGCAAAATCGCGCGCGTGATGGGATCGATGTTGGGCAGGCTTTTCGCCGCACCGCCGTAGGTGACGTGGACTCGCTCGATCGGTTGCGCCGCGAGCTGGCTGATCAATTTGCCCAGTTTTTCGCCCAGGTTCAGATACGGCTGCACCTGTTCATAGGTTTTGGCGTCGATGAAGGGCAGGTTGACGGCGTTGCGCACTTCGCCAGTGAGTAAATAAGCCGCGATGATCTCGGCGACTTCGATACCGCATTTCACCTGCGCTTCGTTCGTGCTCGCACCCAAATGCGGCAGCAGTAGAACATTTGGCATTTGCGATAGGACGGCGCTCGCGGGCGGGCTCGCCTGTGCCGCTGCCAATTTGACCAGCGCATGGTCGGCTGGAATCGGCTCCTTGCTAAAGACATCCAGCGCTGCTCCGGCGACTTTCTTCGATTCCAGCGCCGCCACCAAATCCTTCTCCACGATGATTTCACCGCGCGCTGCGTTGATGATCCGCACGCCTGGTTTCATTTTCGCAAACGCATCGGCGTTCAACATTCCGCGCGTTTGGTCAGTCACCAGCATGTGAATGGTAATGAAATCCGCCGCGCGGTACACGGCGTCGACATCGGGCATGAGTTCCACGCCCAGTTGTCCCGCCCGCGCCTCGCTCAGGAAGGGATCGTACGCCACCACACGCATGCCAAAGACCAGGGCGCGCTTGGCGACTTCACTGCCAATGCGGCCCATCCCCAGCACACCGAGGGTTTTGCCGTGGACTTCTGTGCCCGAGAATAATTTTCGCTCCCATTTGCCCAACGTCATTGCCGCATGGGCGGGCGCGATATGGCGCGCCAGGGCGCCCAGCATGAAAAACGTCAGCTCGGCGGTCGTTACCGTATTCCCGCCCGGGGTGTTCATCACCACCACACCGCGTTGAGTAGCGGCCTCCACATCCACATTGTCCACGCCCACCCCGGCTCGTCCCACCACGCGCAGCTTCGGCGCGGCTTCCAGGACTTTACGGCTGATCTTCGTTTCGGAACGCACGACCATCGCCTCGACTTCACCCACGAGCGGAATTAATTCGGCTTCAGAAAGCCGCTTTTCCAGCACCGTCACTTTGAACTCGGGACGCTGTTGAAAAAGGGCAATGCCCTTCGGTGAAATCGGATCACAAATCATTACGTTCATAAAACAAGCGGGAAAATCTAGGACAAGCCCTCTGGCAGGTCAATGCCTCAATCGGCCTGGCGGCTCCTTTGGCTCTTTGAAATCTCAAATGTCCGATTCAGGTTTTGGTTTTGACCACTCCAAAACTCCTCCCTCCGCCCCGGACCAGCCAATCCACTTTTCCCCTTTCTTTGCCTGCGCAGTCTGACATTCTCGCCCGGTGAAAAAAGTCCCTTTGCTGCTGGCCTGCCTGCTCCTCGCGCTCATTTCTGCTGCCCAACCGCTGCTGGCGCAATCGAAGCCCGCCACAAACGACTTTATTGAACTCATTCGGGACGAGGGCCTCAACCACTCCCAGCTAACGAACACTTTAAGTTACTTGACCGATGTCATCGGTCCGCGTCTCACTGGCTCGCCGGCGCTGCGTCGCGCCAATGAATGGACTCGTGACCGTTTCACTTCCTGGGGCCTCGTCAATTCGCACCTTGAATCCTGGGGACCTTTCGGACGCGGCTGGGCGCTGCGCCGGTTTTCAGCCCAGGTCATCGAGCCGCAAACCATTCCCCTGATTGCCTTCCCAAAGGCGTGGTCGCCGAGTCTGGGGGCGGAGCCATTCACGGGGGAGGTGGTGTATGTGGACATCAAGAAGCCGGAGGATTTCGCGCAGTATCGTGGGAAGTTGCGCGGGAAAATTGTCCTGGACGGCCCCGTGCAGGAATTGAAAATCCGCTTCGATTCATTCGCACAGCGGCGAAGTGAGACCAACCTGCTCGCTTTGGCCAATGCCGGGGAGGGCTTCTCGACGCGGGCCGCTAATACCAATCTTTTTTCCACACCTGAACAACGCGCCGCCACTGCGCTTTTGCCGCGCCGCTATCAGTTTTTTGCGGAAGAAGGCGCAGCGGTGTTGTTGCAAGCCAGCCGCACCGGTGACGGTGGCACGCTCTTTACTCAGGGGGCGTCAGTCTATTTTCCTCGGACGAATGCTACTCCAAGCGCGGAAACTCGCCCGGGAGCGACGAATTCGAATCGTATCGCTTATCCATGGCACACTAACTCGCCCGCCATCACGCCGCAGGTAACCGTGGCCGCGGAACATTACAATCGCCTGGTGCGAATGGTGCAGCAAGGCCAGGCGTTGCGGGTGGCGATTGATCTGCAAACGGAGTATTTCGCGGACGATCTCAACGTTGACAATACCCTCGCCGAAATTCCCGGCACGGATCTCGCCGATGAAGTGGTCATGCTCGGCGCTCACCTCGACTCGTGGCACAGCGGAACCGGCGCCACGGATAACGCCGCGGGTTCAGCAGTGGTCATGGAAGCCGTGCGCATCCTGCAAGCGGCGGGCCTCAAACCACGCCGTACGATTCGCGTAGCTTTGTGGACCGGCGAAGAGCAGGGGCTATTCGGTTCAAAGGCGTACGTCTCGAATCATTTCGGATTTGTAATCACCAATCAAACATCTATTGCGGCCGAGGCTTCCAAATCGGCCAACAACACAGCGCGGCCGCTCACGACGATTACCAAAAAGCCCGGGCACGAACGCATCTCGGCCTACTTCAATCTCGACAATGGCGGTGGAAAAATTCGCGGGATTTATTTGCAGGGAAACGAAGCGGCGCGCCCAATTTTTCGCGAATGGCTAAAACCCTTTCAGGATCTAGGGGCGGAAACCATTTCCCTCGCGAATACTGGCGCCACTGATCACGTCTCGTTCGACGCCGTGGGCGTGCCAGGTTTCCAATTCATACAGGACGAAATCGAGTACATGACGCGGACGCACCATTCCAACATGGATTTGTACGACCGTGTCATTCCGGCCGACCTGCAGCAAGCCTCCGTCATTATGGCCGCCTTTGTGTACCAAACCGCTATGCGCGATGAAAAGATCCCGCGCAAACCGCCTGCCACCGGATCCGCCGCAGTCGCCAGCGGCAAGTCCAAAAAGAAATCATCGCGTTAGAAATCCGGGCCACAGCGCTTCCGAGCTGCGGGAGGAAAAGACCTTCAGTCCACCGCGAGCGAAACCGATACATCTCCTCGCAACGCCTTGGAATACGGACAGGTTTGATGCGCTGCCTCCATGATCCGTTTTGCCATATCTCGATCTACGCCTGGCAGCTTGGCCCGCAATTCCACCCCGAGTCGGAATCCGCCTTGATCGTCCTCGATCAAGCTCACCAATGCCCTTACCTGGGAATCCTTGAGCGGAGTGTTTAACTTCTTTGCCGCATTGAGCACCGCGCCGTGATAACACGCCGAGTAGGCCCCGGCGAACAGCATCTCGGGATTGGGCCCGCGATTCTCGATGCCCGGCTCCAGCGGATTTCCCAACGTTGCATTTAGCAGTCCCGCCGGATTCACCACGCTACCGGAACGACCACCCTTTGAAACGACTTCTGATGTAAACAGGGTTTTCATGATCGATACTTATTTTGCAATGTTTCAACCGCCTTTCTTTCAGCGAACCGTTGAAACAGCCAAACAGAATAACGTTTTTGCAACGTTGCGCTTTGGGGTATTACCCTCATAGAGAAGAATGGCGCATGATTAAATATTCATACTGCATAGCCCTTGGAAACGTGGATACATCAGCGCGGACTTGCATTCCGAATCGATTGCGGAAATCTTCGGCGATATGCCACATGATCGCCGTCAATTTATCCAACGTCTTGGCTACGCCGCCGCCGGAGTTGGTTTACTTCCCTTTCTGCCTGGATGCGCCACAAACCACTCGGCGAGTGGCCGGCATTCCCTGCCGCGAAGCTCGCCCGAAGCGCAAGGGGTCTCCTCGGGTAGCATCCTCGATTTTCTCGACGCCGTTAAACAATCCACCCACGAATTGCACAGCCTCATGGTGGTGCGTCACGGGAATGTCGTAGCCGAAGGTTGGTGGAGTCCGTACGGCCCGCAGTACAAGCACTCGATGTATTCCATGAGCAAGAGCTTCACTTCGACCGCCGTCGGCTTCGCGGTAACTGAAGGCAGGCTCAAAGTGTCGGATAAAGTCATTTCATTTTTTCCCAATGACCTGCCAGAAAGTCCGAGTGAGAATTTAAAAAACCTGCGCGTCAAAGACTTGCTCACGATGTCAGTGGGCAGCGCCAAGGACACCACAAGTTCGCTCACCTCCGCAGACAACTGGGTGCGCACGTTCCTGGCGCTGCCTATCGTTAACCCGCCGGGTACAACATTCCTTTATAATAGCGGTGCCACGTATATGCTCTCGGCCATTGTTCAACAGGTCACCGGGCAGCGCGTGATTGACTATCTTCGGCCGCGCTTGTTCGAGCCCCTCGGAGTGGAAGGCATGACGTGGGAGACCTGTCCGCGCGGCATCAATACGGGAGGTTGGGGTCTGAGTATCAAGACCGAAGGTCTCGCTCGATTTGGCCAAACGTATTTGCAAAAGGGGATGTGGCAGGGCCGCGAAGTCATCCCAGCGGCTTGGGTCCAGGAAGCGACGACTTTCAAAATACAACAGCCGTCGCCGGCGAGGCCCCAGCGTCCGAATAACGAAAACGATTGGTTGCAGGGCTATGGTTATCAATTTTGGCGTTGCCGCAATAATGCGTTTAGAGGTGATGGAGCGTTCGGTCAATATACGATCGTGATGCCGGAAAAAGACGCGGTGATCGCCATCACGGGCGAGACCTCGAATATGCAAGGAGAACTTGACCTCGTATGGAAACATTTGCTTCCAGCGATGAAGGATCGCCCTTTGCCCGGCGACTCCGCGCTAAAAACTCAATTACAAACACGACTCGCGGGGCTCACTTTGGCGCCAGCCTCAGGAAACCAAACGGCGAGCAAAGCGGCTGAAATCTCAGGGCGTACCTTTAAACTCGATTCGAACAACCTGGGAATCGATAGCATTTCGTTTCGTTTTGAAAATGGCGGGTGCGCCGTTGACGCGCAATCCACGCAGGGTCGTCATGCGATCGTTTGTGGATCAGGTAAGTGGCAGCGCGCCGAAACGACTTTTCCCGGAACTCCGCCCCGATTGCTCGCCGGCGGCGCTCCACCAAAAGCCACGAAGGTCCGGATCGCTGCCAGCGGCGCCTGGAAGAGCAATGATGCGTACGCGATGCTGTGGCGCTATTATGAAACTCCCCACCACGATGAAGTGTCGTGCACGTTTAGCGGCGACCGCGTAAAAATCGAGTTTTTGAATAGCATCGCCAAGCTGCGTTCAACCAAGGACAGCCGCCCGCCACTGGAAGGAAAGCTTGTGGGATAGGTTGCTGAACGAGTTCAGCCGCCTTTGTATTGAATCGTTAAGGCCAGTACTACACGAATCGGTTTTTGACCTTCGATGGCAAGCGTATCTCGCATGCTATAAAGCCCGCACTTCGCTCCCCGCGAGGCCGATGCGATACTACGCCCATATACGAAAACGGCTTAAGGCCGTTACTTTTTCCCGATGCAATAAAGCTTCTTATTGGTACGCACGTATAATTGGCCTTGGGATACGGGAATCGCGGCTCGCAACATGTCGTCGCCGGGATCACCCATGGCCGCCGTGCTCAGGACTTTGCCCTCTTTGGCATCGGCCACAACGACTTCGCCCGCGAAGTTCATCAGGTAAATCTTCCCATCGGCTCCGGTGGGAGATGATTCATATTTTTTACCGCCGGGCGTGTCCATCGTCCATTTCACTTTGCCGGTTTTGGGTTCGACTCGAGAAAGGCTCTTTTTGACGTCACTGAGGACAAAGAAATCGCCATCATAGAACAACGGGGTTGGTACGTCTGAAGTAATTGGGCTTTGGTTATCGCTCTTCCAGGCAATCGCGGCGTCAGTCAAGGTGCCTTTGCCGCCGGCTTTGATGGCGAAGACCGGTTCTTTTTTAGGCGCGCAAGCGAGGATGATACCGTCTCCCGCAACAGCGGAAGGCACCAAGCGCCAGTGGGTAATACGATTGGGATTCCATGTACCCCAGCGCCAAAGTTCTTTGCCTGTCTCAGGATCATGCCCACTAAGCATGTCTCCGCCTACAATCAAGAGTTCCTTGCGTCCATTGTGTTGATAAGGCATCGGGGTGCTATATGCTTCGCGGGATTCGGCCACCGCGTCGCAGGCGCGCACCTCACGCCAGATATCCGAACCAGTGTCGGGATCCATTGCCAGCAGAAAGGACTCGGCGTTTTCTTTGCCCCGGCCCTGCGCGGGGCCGTTGCGCTGAAGGTCCTGGAAATAGAGTTTGCCGCCGTAAAGCAGTGGGCTCGCGGAAAATGTCCATTGAAAGGCGAATTCGCCAAAATCCTTTTGCATGTTGCGCGCCCAAAGCTTTTTGCCCGTGAAATCAAAGGCCACCAAATCGCCATTGCCGTAGAAGAAGACAACATGCTTGCCATCGGTCACGGGCGAGGGCGATGAGTATGTGCTCTTGTTGTCGCGGTTATAACCCTGGCCGGCTTCCTTTTGCCAAAGCACTTTGCCTGTCTTGCGATCAAGCGCCAGTGCGAGCAACGTCTTGGCCTGTTGATCGGTGCTGGAAACAAAGACGGTATCATTCCAAATCACCGGGGTGGCAGCACTCGGGCCTGGCATGTCCGTGGCCCACGCGATGTTCTCCGTCTTCGAGAATTTGGTGGGCAACCCTTTCTCCCTGGAAGAGCCGTCGAAATTAGGTCCGCGCCATTGCGGCCAATTATCGGCCATGACAGAAGTGGCGAGGCTGAAAACGGTGGCCGATAAAACGGTGAATGTCTTGGCGTGGTTCATGGTCTAAAAAAGGTGAATTGTGCTGGGCGATACATGCCGCTTGAATTACCTTAATTAAACGTGTCCCGAAAGCACAAAAATTCAAAGGCCAATGTTATGAAAGAACCCGGGCTTTCCGCTTATTCCCAGAAGAAAGGTCTTAGCCGCCGCCGGTTGCTCAAAAGCGCCGCCGGTTTGGCGGCGGGCGCGGCAGTTTCGTTGCCCACATTCACCAAAGGCGCCGCCCACGAGGAGTTGTACAAAGCAAAGAACAAGCGGATCAATCAATCCGTAGTGGCGTGGTGCTTCAAGCCGATGCCTATCGAGGAACTCGCGATGAACGCGGCGCGCATGGGCATGAAATCAGTCGAGTTGGTGGCGCCGGAGAATTGGAATGTCCTGAAAAAGCATGGGTTGATCTGCGCCATTTCCAGCAGCCATGGCTTTGCCAAGGGCTTTGCGCACCCGGAAGAGCACGAGGAATGCCTCGAAAAGTTGCGGGCGAGTATCGATGCCACTTCAGCGGCGGGCTTTCCCAGCGTGATCACATTTTCCGGAATGCGACGCGGCCTTCCCGAAGACGTTGGCTTGGAACACATGGTAAAGGGAATGCGCAAGATCATCGGCTACGCCGAGAAGAAAAAAGTCACGCTCTGTCTCGAGATGCTGAATTCGAGGGTCAATATGGAAATGCGCGGGCATCCCGATTACATGTGCGATAAGCTCGAATGGGCAGTCCAAGTGTGCAAGTTGATCGGCTCGGAACGAATGAAGATTCTTTTTGATATCTACCACGTGCAAATCATGGAAGGGGACATCATCCGGCGGATCAAGGAGTATTACCCATACATCGGTCATTATCACACGGCGGGAAATCCCGGTCGCAACGAAATCGACGATACGCAGGAAATCAATTATGCACCTATTATGAATGCGATTATCCAAACTGGCTACAAGGGCTACGTCGGCCAGGAATTTGTGCCGTTGCGAGACAAAGTTGCATCTTTGAATCAGGCGGTGAAGATTTGTGACGTCTGATGTGTTGAAATTCGTCCTCGCGACCGGATGAACTTGCGAATAGATTCAAGCGCCTTTGCGGCCCGCCTCCCCGGAGGGCGATTTGTTTGTTCGCCATTCACGGGAAATTCATTGTGGATGGTGATAGTGATTTGTCTCCTGACGGCTCCGCTTTTGGCCGCCGATAAGAATAATCCGAAGCCCAAAAAGAAACCTACCGCAGCCGAATCCGCCTTGCCGAAGGAGAAATCCGTCGAAGAGATTGCTGAATTTGCCAAGGGCTCGGTCGTTGTTATCTCGCATTTTGGAAGGGATGGCAGCATCGACGGTATTGGTTCCGGATTTGTTGTTTCGTCAAACGGTCTCATTGCCACCAGCCTGCATGTTATCGGAGAAGCGCGTCCCATCAGCGTGCAATTTGCTGACGGACGAAAGTATTCGGCCACGGAAGTGCATGCCTGGGACCGTAAATTGGATCTGGCGATCATCCGAATCGACGCCACGGATTTGAAACCACTGTCGCTGGGCGATTCCGACTCACTCAAGCAGGGGCATCCCATCGTGGCCATGGGAAACCCGCGTGGGCTCGAACATAGCATCGTGCAAGGCGTTGTTTCCGCGCGGCGAGATATCGAGTCTGCGGAGATGATCCAGCTCGCCATCCCCATTGAGCCTGGGAACAGCGGTGGTCCTTTGCTGGACATGCAGGGGCGCGTTCACGGGATTCTCACGTTGAAATCCGCTGTTACGGAGAACCTGGGATTTGCGATGCCGATTAATCTGCTCAAACCTTTGCTCGAAAAGCCCAATCCCGTGCCGATCGATCGCTGGCTGACCATCGGCGCATTAAATAGCCGCGAGTGGACGCCGATGATGGGCGCGCGCTGGAGCCAGAAATCGGGGGCCATACAGGTGGAAGGGCCGGGCACAGGTTTCGGCGGCCGGTCGATCTGCCTTAGTCAGCGCGAAGTTCCGGCGCGTCCGTTTGAATTGGCGGTGACCGTGCGCATGGAAGATGAATCCGGCGCGGCAGGACTGATTTTCGCGTCGGACTCGCGTGACGTGCATTACGGATTTTATCCGACCGGCGGCCAGATGCGGCTCACTCGCTTCGACGGTCCGACGGTGATGTCGTGGCAGATATTGGACCAAAAGCGCTCGCCCGATTATCACCCGGGCGACTGGAATACGCTGAAGGTGCGCCTGGAGGAAGAGCGCCTGTTGTGCTATGTGAACGATCAACTCATCTTCGAATCGAAGGACGCGAAACTGCAGGACGGTAAAGTCGGACTGGCCAAGTTTCGCGACACGAAGGCGATTTTCAAGAATTTCCAAATTGCCAGGACCGTCGTATCACCCGCGGCTTCCCCTGAATTGGTCGAAAGCATTACCAAACAGGTCAAGGATTTGCCTACCTTTGGCGCACCGGACGAAGCCTTGATAAAATCGCTCCAACCGCACGCGCAGGAAAGTCAGGCGGTACTTTTTGATCGCGCTACCAGGCTCGAAGCTGAAGCGAAACAATTGCGGCGGCTCGCTTCGTCCGTGCATCAGAAACAAGTCCAAACCGAAATGGTCAATCTGCTGGCTCAGCCAGAGAGCAAGATCGATCTTTTTTATGCCGCGCTGCTGGTTGCCAAAGTTGACAATCGCGACCTCGATCTCGAGACCTATCGCAGGCAAATTGAGCAGATGGCGCGCGATATTACCAACGCGCTTCCTGCAAAAGCCAGTGCCGAGGCAAAACTCGCCGAATTGAAGCGCTACCTCTTTGCCGAAAACGGTTTCCACGGCAGCCGCAACGATTACTACAATCGCGCAAACAGTTATATCAACGAAGTGATGGACGATCGCGAAGGCTTGCCGATAACCTTGTCGGTGTTGTTCATCGAATTGGCGCGGCGGATTGGACTGGAAAGCGTGGTTGGCTATCCTTTGCCCGGACATTTCGTGGTTCAATATTCGCCTCGCAACGGCGAAGCCCAGGTGCTCGACGTTTTCGACGGCGGGCGGCAAATGACCCAATTGGAAGTGGAGCGAACGTACTTCGAAAGCACCGGGTTGCCCATGCGCGAGCAAGACGTCAAGCCGGCGACCAAAAAGGAAATCATTCTGCGCATGCTGCGCAACCTCGTTGGCTCCGCGTTGCAATCGGACACGCCCACGGCCTCGACGAGTTATTTCGACATGATCATAGCCCTCGCACCCGACGCACCGGCCGAGCATTACAGTCGCGCCATGGTCCGCATGCAGACCGGCGACAACGCCGGTGCGCGACAGGATTTGCTTTGGTTAATGGATCATCAGCCGCCCGGCCTGGACTTGGAGCGCATCGAGCAACTGCTGCGATCGCTTTAAGATCACGCCAAAATATCCGCAATCGGCTGCGCACCCTCCACTCCGCTCAGGCGTGCATCCAGCCCTTGGAATTTATAAGTGAACTTATTGTGATCTACCCCGAGAAGCTGCAACATCGTTGCGTGGAGCGCGTGCACATCGACCTTGTTTTCCACTGCGGCGTAACCCAATTCGTCCGTCGCCCCATAATTGAATCCGCCTTTGATGCCGCCGCCCGCGAGCCAGGTCGTGAAGCCCGCGTTATGATGGTCGCGACCGTTGCCGCCCTGGCTCATCGGCGTGCGGCCAAATTCGCCCGCCCACACAATCAATGTGTCACTCAACATCCCGCGTTGTTTCAAATCGGTGATCAAAGCCATGCACGCGCGATCAATTTCCTCCGCCTTAAACGCGATGCCTTCCTTTACCGCGCCATGATGATCCCAATCCTTGTGGTAAAGCTGGATAAACCGCACGCCACGTTCGGCGAGACGTCGCGCCAGCAGACAATTCGACGCAAACGACCCATCGCCGGGCTTGCAACCGTAAAGCTCCAGCACGCTTGCAGACTCTTTCGCGGTATCCATCAATTCCGGCACGCTCGCCTGCATCTGAAACGCCATTTCGTATTGCGCGATGCGCGCGGAAATCTCAGGGTCATCGACAATGGCATCCTGCTTCGCATTGAGCGAGTTCACGGCTTTCACGACGTCGCCTTGTTGCTCGCGCGTGACCCCCGGCGGGGTCCCCAGGTAAAGCACTGGATCACCTCTGCCGCGCAATTGCACGCCTTGATATTTGCTCGGCAAAAATCCTGCCGACCATTGCCGTCCCGCGATCGGCTGATTTTGCCCACCTTTTCCGAGCGACGTCAGCACCACGAACCCCGGCAAATCTTTCGCCTCGCTCCCCAAGCCATATACCGTCCACGCGCCCATTGATGGCCGCCCGGCAATTTGCGAGCCCGTGTTCATAAACATATGCGCCGGATCATGATTGATCGCCTCGCTCGTCATCGATCGCACCATGCAAATGTCCCCGAGCACCGAGCCGATCTGGGGAAACAGCTCGCAAATCTCAACGTCGCTATTTCCAAATCGCTTGAAGGCGTGCTGTGGCCCAAAACATTTCAGTTCCTTCCCCTGCAATTGCGCGATCTGTTTGCCTTTCGTGAACGATTCCGGCATCGCCTCGCCATGCATGCTCGCGAGTTTCGGTTTATAATCGAACGTCTCGAGATGCGATGGCCCACCCGCCATCGAAAGCCAGATTACGCGTTTTGCCTTGGGGGGATAATGCAGCGGATTGATAACCCCCGTGACGCCGCCCTTGGGTACTGCCGGCTTTTTAGGCGCCGCGTTCAACAGCCCAGGCTGCATCAGTGCCGCCAGCGCGAGCGCCCCGACACCTTGCGAAGCGCGTCCCAGGAACGCACGACGTGTCTGCCGCTGCAACCCGAATTGTCGAAATTCAGATGAATGATTCATGTTAAGTCAAAATCTCCTTCACGACCCGCGCGCCTTCGACGCCGGTAAGTTTCGCATCAAGTCCCTGGAACTTGTGCGTGAAACGCACGTGATCAACCCCCAATTGATGCAGCATCGTCGCATGCAAATCGTGGACTGTTACGACATTGTCCACCGCATTATAACCTAATTCATCGGTGGCACCGTAACTGAAGCCAGGCTTCACGCCGCCGCCGGCGAGCCAAATGCTGAAACCTTTGTTGTGATGATCGCGCCCAGGCGATCCCTTGTTGGATTGCGACATTGGCGTGCGCCCAAATTCACCGGCCCAAACAATGAGCGTTTCATCCAGCATTCCGCGCTGTTTGAGATCGGCGACCAGCGCCCCGCAGGCGCGATCTGTTTCCCGCGCCTTGACCGGTAAATCCTCGCGCAACTGACTGTGATGATCCCAATCGCGATGATAGAGCTGGATGAACCGCACCCCGCGTTCGGCGAGCCGCCGCGCCAGCAGACAATTCGACGCAAACGTTCCATCGCCTGGCGTGCAACCATAAAGCGCGCGAATGTGCTGCGGTTCGCGGCTCGTGTCCATCAACTCCGGAACACTCGCCTGCATTTGAAACGCCATTTCGTATTGCGCGATACGCGCCGCTATTTCCGGATCATCGACAATCGCGTCCTGTTTCGCATTGAGCGCGTTCACGGCATTGACGATATCGCCTTGCTGACCGCGCGAGATGCCCGGCGGGTTTGGCAGGTACAGCACCGGATCACCCTTCCCCCGCAATTGCACTCCTTGAAAGCGGCTTGGCAAAAATCCCGCGGACCATTGCCGCGTCGCGATTGGTTGCGGCGATCGTCCCACGCCTAGCGACACCAGGACAACAAATCCGGGAAGATCAACCGCCTCGCTCCCGAGCCCGTACGTTATCCACGAACCCATCGAAGGTCGCCCCACGATCTGCGACCCCGTGTTCATGAACGTGTGTGCCGGATCATGGTTGATGGCTTCGCTCGTCATCGAGCGCACAATACAAATTTCATCCGCCACAGAGCCCAGGCCAGGGAATAATTCGGTGATTTCCGCGCCGCATTTGCCAAAGCGCTTGAATTTCGTCTGCGGCCCGAAGCACACAAGCTTCAACCCCTGAAGCTGCGCCACCTGTTGTCCGGCCGTCATGCTCTCCGGCATCGGCTGTCCATCCATTTGCGCGAGCTTTGCTTTGTAGTCGAATGTTTCGAGATGCGACGGTCCCCCCGCCATGGTCAGCCAGATCACCCGTTTTATGCGTGGCTTGAGGTGCGGCGGGTTGATAAAGCCAGTCCATTTATCTCCATTCGAAGCCGTCGCAAATAACGATCGCGAGTTCAGCAACGACGCGAGCGCGACCGTGCCCACGCCCTGAGCGGCGCGGCCGAGGAACACTCGGCGCGTTTGGCGCTGTGCGGCGGCCTGGCGGTATTCGTTCATTGCTACTAGTCCATTGCTTATGGGTTTCTCTTACGATCTGGTAATCGTTTCATGGAGGTTGATAATGACCCGTGCCACGCTAGTCCACGCTGCCAACTCTGCTTCGTTCAGTTCCGTCGGGGCCGTTGAGATACCAACCTTAACCAGTTCGGCTGCGGATTTTTCATTCTTTTTGAATTCGGACAGGTGTTTTTCGAGAAGTGCGCGTACGGTATGCAGTTCATCCGCGCGCGGCGAACGAGTGAGTGCTTGTCTCCAGGCCCAAGAAATGCGCGCTTCTGAGTCCTTGCCACCCTCTTTTATAATGCGTGTCGCAAACGCCCTTGCCGCTTCCACATAACTCGGGTCATTGAGCAGAACCAGCGCTTGTTGCGGAATATTGGACCGCGCACGATCCGCTGCACACTCTTCCCGACTTGGCGCATCAAACGCCAGCATGCTCGGGTGTAGAAAACTCCGCTGCCACCACGTATAGAGGCCTCGCCGATATTGATCTTCACCCTTGCTGGCGTCGTAGCTCCGTACCGGGAAGTTAAGATTTTCCCAATAGCCATCGGGCTGGTAGGGCTTCATACTTGGACCGCCAATTTTCGACACCAGCAGACCGGAAATCGCCAGAGCATTGTCGCGCACGAACTCGGCGTCGAGACGCCAGCGACTCTGCCGCGCCAGTTCGCGATTGTAAGGATCACGCGCCGCCTGTTCTTTGGTCGGCGTCGAACTCTGTTTGTACGTGCGGCTATTGACGATCACGCGGACCAGCCGTTTCACATCCCAGCCGCTGTCGCGAAAATCAGCTGCCAGCCAGTCGAGCAACGCAGGATTCACTGGCGGTTCGCCTTGCGTCCCCAAGTCCTCAAGCACTTTGGAAAGACCCGTCCCAAAGAATTGTTTCCACAATCGATTCACGAACACCCGCGCCGTCAGAGGATTCTCTTGCCCCACAATCCAGTTCGCCAAGTCGAGGCGCGTCAGATTGGTCGATCCGATTTCACCCTTTGGCAGATACGACGGAAGCGCTGGTTGCACAATCTCACCGCTCTCATCCATCCAGTTGCCACGCGGCAGCATGCGCACCACGCGCCGTGTCTCGTTTTGCACTGACACCAGGCAATGTGGCGCCGACGTCTCAAAGTCTTTCTTCTCTTTCTCAGCCGTCCCGAGCTCCGCGCGCAAACCAGCCAACTGCGGAGCGATCTGCTTGAATTGCTGCGTAAGTTTCGCCTCCTGCGCCTTCGTTCGCTTAACGGCATCCAATGCCAGGAGTTCGGCGGTTTCCTTTGCCGGCAGCGCGGCGGCCGGTGCGCGCACAGGTTTTACCGCGGTCGTCGCGCTGATGCGCAGATTGCGGATTTCGTGGTTCTCTCCCTTCGCAAATTTCAACACGAACGTGATCGTTTCCTTGGTGTCGGTTTGAAACTCCTCTCCCAATTCAAGGTAAAGCCCTTGGTCTGTACCCGTCGCGCCGAGCACAGCCCAGCCGTTTTCCTTCTGCTCTGTGACACCATCAATCGCCGCTTCGGCCGGAAACCCGGGTTGTTCAAACGTGGCGGTCGCTCTGGCCAATGCGATGGACTTCTTTTCACCTTTTAAGACGCTGATCTCACTCAATACAAAGTTGCCGCTCGTGGCGTATCCGATAGTTGAATCCTTTTCCTTCACGGCCTGGATGCGAAAGCCTGTGACGCCTTTGAGTGCCGCGTTGAAGGCGATATGATATTCATCGGTACCGTCGTTTTGTCCACGTGCATTACGCTTATCATCCAGTTTCGCGACGATGAGCCCGGTTTTGTCAGTGATCGATAGCTTGAGATTGGCCTTCACTGCGGTGGCCTTGACCGCGTGCAGGGTCGTCCATCTACTTTCGCTGATCACCGCCTCAGCCGCCGCCTGTTCCCACGCCCTCTGAGCGTCGACAAGTTCTGGACGCGGTTTATCGAATTCCCTTTGCAGGGAAGCAACTCGCGCCTCAAGTTGCGTTAACCTTCTTTGGTCATCATCTGAAAGCACAATCAAGCCCTCTTCCCGCCGGCCGATGATTCCTTCCTTGATATCCGCGAAGAACGCGCCCATCGAATAAAAATCGCGCGCCTTGATCGGGTCGAACTTGTGATCGTGACATTGGCAGCAACCAAACGTCTGCCCAAGCCACACCGTTCCCACGGCCCGGACGCGGTCGGTCAGCATCCGCGCCTCATAATCCTTGGGCTGGGCGCCGCCTTCCTCGGTCGTCAAGAGCAGGCGATTGAACGCGGAGGCAACTTTCGCTTCCATCGATGCATTGGGCAAAAGGTCACCCGCTAGCTGCTCGCGTGTAAATTGATCGAACGGCTTGTTGTGGTTGAATGCGTTGATCACATAGTCACGATACGGCCAGACGTTCCGCGGGGTGTCGGAATGGTAGCCGATCGTGTCGGCAAAACGCACCACGTCGAGCCATGCCGTTGCCATGCGTTCACCGTAATGCGGTGATGCCAGCAGTCTTTCGACAAATTTCGCGTAGGCATCCGGCGAGGCGTCGTTCACGAAGGCATCTACCTCCTCCGCCTTCGGCGGCAACCCGAGCAAGTCAAAGGAAAGCCGACGCGCCAGTGTGCGTCGATCAGCCTCCGGCGAAGGTTTCAGCTTAATCTCCTGCAAACGTTGTTCGACCAGATAGTCCACGCCGTGCCTGCCGGTCGGAATCATTGGCTTCACTAGCGGTGTGTAAGACCAATGCGCTTCATACTTCGCGCCTTCAGCAATCCATTTGCGAAACGTCTCTTTCTGTTGTTGCGTGAGCGTCTTGTGCGCCTCCGGTGGCGGCATCTGGTCATCCGTATCCTTTGTGAACAATCGCCGGACCACTTCACTTTTTTCTGGCTTGCCAGGAACGATGGCAATCGCGCCCGATTTGGCCGGCTTGAGAGCTTCGTCACGAAGGTCAAAGCGCAGGTTTGCTTTGCGCGCCTTCGCATCCGGTCCGTGGCAGTGGAAGCAAGTGTCCGACATGATCGGCCGAATATCCCGATTGAACTTCACTTCTGCGTTCGCCCTGCCGACCAGAGAGAAACAGAAAGCTGCCGCAATCGGGAACAAAAGCAATTTCCTAACCATGTCCGAGTCTTCAACGCGTGGAGCGTGGCTGTATTTTCGGAAGATCGGTCGCAGCAATCTTACCAGCCCTGATGTTATGGCAAATGGTAGTTCGTTCGGTCCACCTGATGGCAATGCCTTTAGGCTTTGCGCCGAGGATTTGGGAACAGGGTGCATGATGGAGTTATCTGACTACACTTGGACGGCTTGCCAAGATCAATCTTTTAATAATTTCAGAAAGTTTCAATTTTGGGCTTGATCCGGTTTGACCGGTTTGGAGTGGCCAGCGGCTATGGCAAGGCACTAATCGCGGACTTCTAAAAATCAAGGTAGCTACAAAGAACCCAAAATCAACGGCTTACTGCCAAAGGATACTGGGAACCACTCCCTCGATTTTGGGCAGAGAGTCGAAAGGAGTTGCAACGACCACGACACCGCTTTTTCGCCATCGAGTCACAAAATCATCGAGAGGTTCACTCACCATTCCCACCAGCGGTTCGGCTACCTTAACCTGGGTATCACTGATCTCGAGCACGGCTACGTAGTGATCGGTGAAGAGATTGAATTTGACGACGGCGAGTGCGGGAAGTGCCGTGCGCAATTCAGCGATGTCCTTGAATACGCGAAAGTGCGCAGTCACCCCGCGCGCACTGAAATGTTCCTCTAAAGTAGCGGCGAGGATGTCCGGTGGAGTTCCGGTCGTTGAAGTGCTGTGTGCCCAGAGTGCGATTTGGCTCTCTTCGGCGGGAAGACCGAACTTGCGCAGCACCGTTACGGCGGCAGCAGGACCGCAGGTGTAACCTGTGCCTTGCAGACAAACGCCGTCGCCATCGATGTTTGTTCTGAGCGCGGCGAGTTGGCGTTGGTTAAAGGCGGGTGCCAGATAGGGCCAGATGGAGAGCAATGAAACGAACGTTACGATGAGCACTTTCATGGCGCGGCGCTGGCGACGTTGGGGCAGCTTTTGCATCGGCGTCGCCAGCACCAGCGCGGTAACAAAGCCAAACGCCGCGAATTTCTTCTGACCGAGCAAGAGCCATCCAATGGGTTTTACCATAAAGCACGCCGGTGCGCGCAACGAGGTCGCGTATATCATAACCATTGCCATCGCCACCCAATAACCTGCGGACCACCACCTTCCCGGAAGCGCTGCTGAACGCCTCCCAAGTTCAAAGCCGATAATCGCTGTCAACGCGGCCGAACCTGCATTAATGAAATAATCCATAAGCACCTCCATTTGTGTTGGTTATAATCAGTTTGTTGTTATCGAGCTCATCCTTTTTGAAATGAAGTCAGTAACATCGAAAGAAACTTGATAGATACTATATGATAGTAGTTGACAGTTTAAATAGCAAATGCTAATGATGCTTATCGAGATGAAAGTCAAAAAGAAATTCTCTCCCTCTTTAAATTCTCCGATGTATTCCCAATTCTCGCTCACACTCATGGTCAACCACGCCTGCAATTTGCGTTGCACGTACTGCTACACGGGGGCGAAATCCAATCGCCCCATGGCCATGGAGGTGGGCTTCGCCGCCATTGACCGCGCTCTGGCTACCATCCAACCTGAAGGAACACTCGAGCTTGGCTTCTTTGGCGGCGAACCGCTCTTTGAATCAAAACGAATTCACGAATGGATTTCCCATGCGCGCGTGCAAGCTGCGGCGGGCAACCTCCATCTGGTCCTAGGCCTGACCACCAATGGTTCCCAAACGTCTCCTTTGGCCTGGGAGATTATGACGCTTAAGGAAATGGAACTTGCGGTCAGTTGTGATGGCGATCCCAGTACTCACGACCGCCATCGGCCGTTGGTTAATGGCGGCGGCAGTTCGCGGCTAGTGGAGGGAACTCTGCGACGCCTCGTTAGCGAAGGGCGTTCCTTTCGCATGGTCACCGTGGTGCGGCCCGACACGTTGTCCGCGCTTCCTGCGGGTCTATGGTACTTCAAGGACCTTGGCGTTCGCTCGGTCGATTTCTCCCTCGATCTCTGGACACGCTGGACGGTCGACGACGTAGCGCGGCTTGAATCGATCGTCGATGAGTGCGCGTCACTGTGGCAAAACTGGTTGCCGGATTTCGGCATCAATTGGTTCGACGAAAAATTGGCGCGCATGGCGCAAGTACCGCAATTGGGCGCGACGGCCCGTTGTGGCTTTGGGGCAGGGGAGATTGCCGTGGCTCCGTCTGGGAATTTGTATCCGTGCGAGCGCCTAATCGGAGAGGATGCGTCAGAGAATGCAATGCGGCTTCCAGGGCACGCCTTGCGCGGGACCGATTTTTTGCCGCAAACAGTGTATCCGACGCGATCGGCGGCCGCATGTGATGCTTGTCCAATTCAGTCTGTGTGTGGGACTACGTGCCGCTGCAGCAACTACGTTCGCACAGGCAACGTTAGTGCTCCCGACGGTTTGCTCTGTCGTGTGGATAAAGCCTGTTACCGTGCGACGGCCCGTGCCTTGCAGAATTTAGTGCTCGCAAATCAACTCAACGAAAAGATCAACCTATGCAATCCGAATCACTCGACTTCCCCGAGCCGTACAAGGAATCCGGCAGCACCATTGGCTATTGGATGATTTATGTATTGGTGGGTGGCGCGGTTTTCTTTGTCGTGGGAATGCAGCCGACGGCCTGCCGGGGTGCTACTCGCTCCACAAAATTAAAATGGGAAACCCAGCAGGAGGAAATGCGACAAATCATTGAATCCGAAGGGAGAGATCATGAAGCCCGATGAAGTCCCGATGGAGGCCGCCGAAGTGCCTGAAACGAAAAAAAGGAAATGGGGCACTGGGCGCATTCTTTTGTGGGGCTTCGTGGGATTTGTAGGGATTTTTATACTATTACCCACGGTGATTTCGCCTTGCGGGGGCCACGGCGCGACGCACACCAGCGCCTTGGAACGCCGAGACAGGCAGGCCGAGATCGAACACGCAATCCAAACGTCGAATGAAATCTCTCTGGCTTCGGATCAGTAGTACCACGTGGTTGCGTAAATCGTTTCGCGTCGTTGAACGATTGCTGGCTGCCGTCGGACTGGTGTCCATCATTTATCATGTCGGCTTTAGTCTATCGGTGATGGTATCGCCTTCAATGGCGCCGACATTGCAAGGCACGTCCTTTGAAAGTGGTGATTGGGTTTTGACCGAACGCGTCAGCGGCTGGTTTCGCAAACCCAAACGCTGGGAAATCGTAACTTTTCACGATGCAGAAGGAATCCAAATCATGAAGCGCGTGGTGGGTTTGCCGGGCGAATCCATCGCCATCAAGAAATTCCAGGTATCGATCAATGACCAGGAGCTTGCCCACCCGGCATCGCTTGATTTCCTGAAATACTATTCGTACGGGAATGTGAGCAATGGAAAATCCGTTGCGTGCCATGACGGATATTTCGTCTTGGGTGACGATTCCAAGGATTCGCAGGATAGCCGTTACGAAGGCCCCGTGCCACCGCATCGGATTGAAGGCCGCGCGCTATGCATCGTGTGGCCGCTATCGCGAATTCGCTTTATCAATCCGTAGACGGCGGAAAGATTTGTAAGATTTTTTTGGTTCGCTTCAATAAGTTCAATCTCCGCTGCGTCCAACATTTCAACCAGCCGCAGTAACGGTGATGGTGGTAAGAAAGTTTGACGTATGTTCTCTCAGGTTGTAACCGGATCTCGCCCCACGGAAGCACAGAAACGTTGGCTCGCGGGAATCTTCGGCCAGGAAGTTTGGCGCGAACTGTGCGCCAAAACCGAATTCGTCCAGGCTCTCGACACATCGATTGAACTGGCCCGTCGATTAGCTCTAAGGCACCTGGCTGACAAAGAGCTTTATCAACGCAAGTCATGCATTGATTGAGCGAGAAGCCTCTGGCGAACTCGGTTTTTCTCGGGTGAGACCGGTTTAAGTATCTGAATTTAAGATGCTTGTGAGATCTGAACGCGGGAACATTTGTAGGACAAACTCGACTAGGCAAACTGGAAAATTAAGTTACAATGGTGCCTGAATTTAGCCCGTTATTGCGCTGGAATTGGTCGCCAAAATAATTGCTAAGTCCTGTGAATAAAGTTATTCTGGCGAAGTCCAAAATCTAAAGAACAGCACATAGAAGTCATATGAGCAAAATTATCACAAACGGTTGGTGCAATTCGTCCGAACATCGGTTTCGTCCGAGTCGGCGCGAGTTCCTCTATGTTGGACTCCTGGGTGGAATTGGTTTGAGTCTTGGTGACTTGCTTCGGCTCGAAGCCAAGGCAGCGGAAACGGTTCCCGGCAAGGAAGCCGCCGCTAAATCCGTTATCAATATTTATCTGCCTGGCGGCATGTCGCACCAGGAATCGTTCGATCCGAAGATGAACGCGCCGATCGAATATCGCGGCCCCTTGGGTACCGTGAAGACCAAGCTCGATGGCGTCTATTTTTCTGAAAACCTGAAGAAGACCGCGCAAATCGCGGACAAGATCACGGTGGTCCGTTCGATGACTCATGGTGAAGCGGCGCATGAACGCGGCACGCATAACATGTTCACCGGTTATCGTCCAAGTCCGGCCCTCGATTATCCCAGCTTTGGAAGCGTCGTTTCCCACGAATTGGGTTCGCGCAATAATCTTCCCCCTTACGTGGTGATCCCGAATATGACCACCCCTTATGCGGGCACGGGTTATTTAGGTTCTGCGTTCGGTCCGTTCAGTCTTGGTGGCGATCCGGCCAATGCCAATTTCAATGTGCGCGATCTCACGCTGCCCGGCGGCGTGGATGACAAACGTTTCAACCAGCGCCGCGACATGCGCGCGGTGGTGGATGCCCATTTCAGCGCCCTTGAAAAATCGGATGTGCTCGAAGGTATGGATTCATTCTACAAGAGCGCCTACAGCATGGTCAGTTCGGAGAAGGCTCGCGCGGCATTCGACATCAAGGGGGAGAAAGACAAACTGCGCGATGACTATGGTCGCAACGCGGCTGGCCAACGGATGCTGCTCGCGCGGCGGTTGGTCGAGGCTGGTGTCCGTATGGTTTCGCTGACCTACGGCGGCTGGGATCATCACGACAATATTGAACGCGCCAACAACGCAAATATGCCAAGCTTCGATCAGGCTTTTGCGACGTTGATCCGCGATCTCGATGAACGCGGCATGCTCGATTCGACGCTAGTCATGGTGACCACGGAATTTGGCCGTACGCCCAAAATCAACGGCACCGCCGGACGCGATCACTGGCCGAAGGTATTCAGCATCGTGCTCGCCGGCGGCGGCATTAAACGCGGCTATGTGCACGGCTCATCGGACGCCACCGGTGGCGAGCCCGAGAATGACCCGCTCTCCGTCGAGAAGTACGCCGCGACAGTTTACAATCAATTGGGAATTGATTGGAACAAACCGCTGCTCGCCCCGGGTAACCGGCCGGTCCGCATCGTGAAAGATGGCGAAGTCGAAAAGGATTTGCTGGCGTGATTGGCCTCTGCCGGCCCCGAGCTGGCAATTGACTGTGTTCGCACATTTGCCGGGGCTTGTGCTCAACCTGAGGCAAGCCCCGCTTTTTCTATGACAAAAATAATGACGCTTTTGGTTTTGGCTGGCGCGATATCTGTCGCCAGTGCGGTTTCGCCGGTCTTCACCACGGCCACCCCTGCCGGCGCGCAACGCGGTACCGAAATCGACGTCGTGCTGCGTGGCGACCGTTTGTCTGATGCTCAGGAGATCATGTTCTACGGAACCGGGATTGAAGTCATGAAGATCGTGGAAGCTAAAGACAACTCCGTTAAGGCGCGTTTCAAGATCGCCAATGATTGCGCAATCGGGGAGCATCTGTGCCGCATTCGGACCGCTTCGGGAATCTCGGCAATGCGCATTTTCATGGTCGGCACGTTGCCACAAGTGGACGAAGTCGAGCCTACATCCAGTATTACCCAGGCGCAGAAGATCGCGATGGGAACCACGGTGAACGGCACGCTGACCTCCGAGGACGTCGATTATTTTCAAGTCGAAGCCAAGAAAGGACAGCGTCTTTCAGTGGAGGTCGAAGGCGCGCGCCTTGGTCGCACCATGCTTGATCCCTATATCTCGATCATGGATGCCACGGGTAAAAAACTGGCGATCGCTGATGACAACGCGCTGCTCCTGCAGGACGCCTACGCGTCGATCATTGTCCCGGAAGATGGCTCTTATTTCATCGAATTGCGAGACTCGGCCTACGGTGGGAATAATCACACCTACCGGCTCCATGTCGGGTCGTTCGCCCGGCCAGCAGCAGTTTATCCCGCAGGCGGCAAGGTCGGCGAAAAAATCGATGCGACTTTTATTGGCGACCCCAAGGGTGACTTCAAGCAATCCATTAGCCTGCCGCTGCAGGCTGAAAATAAGTTTCCTGTAGTCTCGCAAAAAGAAGGTTTTGCTTCGTCGCCGAATTGGATGCGCGTTTCTCCTTTCCCCAACGTGCTGGAAGTCGAACCCAATCATTCCTTCAGCAACGCTACTCGGACGAAGCTGGAATTGCCGCTCGCATTCAACGGCATTATTTCCAAAGCGGGTGAGGCGGACTATTTCCGATTTGCCGCGAGGAAGGATCAGAGCCTCGAGTTCCAGGTGTATGCGCGTAAACTCGGATCACACCTTGATTCAGTTATTACCGTGTGCGATGCCAACGGCCGGACGATTTCGCAAAATGACGATTCAGGCGGCGCGGATAGTTACCTGAAGCTGAAGATGCCCGCGGACGGGGACTATTTCCTGAAGGTCGCCGATCATTTGAACCGCGGCGGGCCGGCTTATACCTATCGTGTCGAAGTGACGGAACCGCGCGCAGTGGTGACGTTGTCGATTCCCGACCCGGCTCGTTACGACAATGAGACGCGCAAATCCATTGTAGTTCCGCGCGGCAATCGTTTCGCCGTGTTGATGAATCTGAAGCGTGATAATTTCAGCGGCGAGATGAACTTGCAATTCGATGGTCTCCCTAATGGAATCACCCAGGAAAAATTGGGACCCATCACGTCCGCGCAAACTCAGGTGCCGGTGGTTTTCGAAGCCCAGGCAGACGCGCCCATCGCCGGCAAGTATTTGCTGCCGGTGTTAAAACCAGTCGAGGCCGGCAAACAACTGGACACTCTTTACAAACACACTGTCGGCTGGGTGCGGGTGCAGAACGACACCGTTTACGCTGCCAGTGAAGTTAACGAGATCGCTGCAGCAATCACCGAGGAAGTGCCTTTCAAGGTGAGTATCGTAGAACCAAAGGTTCCCATTCCGCAAAGCGGTACGCTCGATCTGCAAATTGTGGCCGAACGCAAGGCGGGTTTCGAAGACCCCATCAATGTGAAGATGTTGTACCTGCCGAACAACCTCGGGGCGCTGCCTGAGATGACCATTGGCAAGGGGACCAATACCGTTTTATATCACGTCAACACGCATTCCTCCTCGGAAGTTCGCAAATGGCCTATCGCGGTCGTGGCTTCGGCAAAAATGAAGGACGGCGGATTGGCTTGGGTGTCGTCGCAATTAGTCACCCTCGAAGTTTCGCCCCGTATGATCTCGGGCAAGATCGACTTGGCATCCGTGGAACGTGGCAAGTCGGTCAAGCTCGTCTGCAAGCTTGAACAACTTGTGCCTTTTGAAGGCAAGGCGACCGTCAGCCTTATTGGCTTGCCCGCCGCCGCCACTGCTGAAGACATTCAAATCACAAAAGACGACAAGGAAGCAGTTTTCAACGTAGTGACCACCGAAAAAACACCGCTGGGTCAGCAGAAGAATGTGTTTTGCACGGCATTGATTAAGCAGAACGGCGAAGTCATTACCCAGACGATCGGTCGCGGCGGTGTCCTGCGGGTCGATGCTCCGAAAATCAAGCTGGCCGATGCAAAAAACGCGGTGATCGCCAGCGAAAAACCTGCCAGGAAGGGCTCCAAGTAAGATTATGGTTAGTTCAGCAAATATTTATCGCATGGTCCGTGCGACCATTGGGTTTTTGGCGTGTGCGGTTTGGCTGACACCCGCACTTTTTGCCAAGACGCCGGAAATGACCGACCTCAAGGTTTATCCTGCCAACGTAAACTTGAAGACTAAGTTTGATCGCCAATCACTGGTGCTTCAGGCTACTTACGAAGACGGCCTCACTCGCGATGTTACCGCGCAGGCGACCTACAGCTTCGGAAATAAATCCCTCGTCCGCTTTACCGATTACGTGGTGTACCCGCAGGCCGATGGAGCGACGGAATTGAAAATTAAATATGGTGGTCGCACGTTGTCGGTCCCGGTGAAAGTGGAAGAGGCGAAAGCCGAACCTCCCGTCAGTTTCACCAAAGACGTTATCCCCGTCTTTACCAAGTCGGGTTGCAACTCCGGTTCATGCCACGGCGCTTCGCGCGGCAAAGATGGATTTCGGCTCTCGCTCTTCGGCTATGATCCTGATGGTGACTATTATCGCTTAACCAAAGAAAGCATTGGCCGGCGCGTCAATCTAGCGCTGCCCGAGGATAGCTTGATCCTCGAAAAGGGCGCCAATCGCGTCCCTCACACCGGCGGCGAGCGATACAAACCCGAGAGCGAGCTCTATCAAACCGTATTACGCTGGCTCAATGAAGGCGGGCAAAAGGATTCCACCAATCTGGCCAAAGTCGTGAACGTCGAAATCCAACCCGCGCAGGCGGTGCTCGATGGGGCAGGGGCCACGCAAAAGCTTAACGTGCGCGCTTATTATTCCGACGGTACGGATCGCGACGTCACTTCGCTGGCGGTTTTCTCGAGCAACAACGACGTATCGGCCAAGGTCACGCCTGAAGGCCTCGTCACGGGCGCCGCGCGCGGTGAAGCCTTCGTCATGGCGCGTTTCGAAACTTTCACCGTGGGCTCGCAATTCCTGGTGGTACCCAAAGGGCTGAAATTCACCTTCCCGCACGTGGAGGAGAACAATTACATCGATACCCTGGTGAACACAAAATTGCGCAAGCTGCGCATTGCTCCGTCCGAGCTTTGCGACGACGCCACGTTTATTCGCCGGGTCTATCTCGACATTGTTGGAATGGAACCGTCCAGTGGCGAAGTCAAAAAATTTGTGGCGGACAACGACTCCACCAAACGGGATCGTCTCGTGGATGCGCTGCTCGACCGCAAGGAATTCGCGCAAATCTGGGTGATGAAATGGGCTGAACTCTTGAAAATCCGCACGGCTGATCAAGTGCTCCAATTCAGTCCGAAGTCCGCCTTGCAATATTTCAACTGGCTGGAAGACCAGATCGCCAGCAATGTGCCCGTGGATAAGATGGTGCAGAGCCTGCTCACGGCTTCGGGCGGCTCATTCGAAAACCCCGCGGCAAATTTCTATAAGGTAGAATCCGACACACTGAAAACGGCGGAAAATGTGGCGCAGGTTTTCATGGGCATGCGCATTCAATGCTCTCAATGCCACAATCACCCTTTTGATCGCTGGACGATGAATGACTACTACAGCTTCGCCGCGTTTTTCTCCCAAATCGGCCGCAAGACCGGTGATGATCCGCGCGAAACAGTGATTTTCAATCGCGCCAATGGCGGTGTGAAACATCCGGTCACTCTTTCCAGCACATTGGGATCCTAAGCTTAGAATTCCACGTGGACAAGTTGTCGCGGCCGCTTCTATAGTGTCACCTAAATACTAGTGACTCCAGCGTAACTGGACTGGCCACAGTTAGGCCGCAAATGTAATCACACTGGCTCACCT
>JADMIO011184585.1_pt1 | contig 88355 bp, 94 predicted proteins | sample 8958161 | NCBI WGS metagenome assembly JADMIO01 (sample SAMN16585339, study PRJNA669376) | soil metagenome | isolation source: Crop rotation soil | place: USA: Cullars Rotation, Alabama | collected 2011 | reverse complement strand
CGCGACAACTTGTCCACGTGGAATTCTAAGCTTAGGATCCCAATGTGCTGGAAAGGTACGTCACGCCCGTGACGAGCACACCCAGCTGGACGTTCGACGTCACACCGGCCAGGTACCCGAGCGTGGTGTAGGCCTCGAGCATCGGGTCCTCGGCCGGGAAGCCGGCGCGGACCATCTGGAAGTAGTGGTCCATGACCGAGACCCAGGCGATCCCCGCCTCGTCGGCGGCCGACGCCGTGTCGGCGAGCTCCTGGCGCAGCGCGGAGGGCTCGACCGAGTCGAATCGCATGAGGTGGACGCCGACGCGCACGGGGACTCCTTCGGGTGGTGGGTGTCCTTGCACCCTGCCCCTTCGAGCGCGCTCGAAGTCAAGCCGTGGCGCGTCAGTGGACCACCCAGTCGGACAGCACCAGCAGGACGACGTCCACCGCGGCGACCGCGATCGCGAACGCGAACGGCAGCCGGTTGCGACCCCCGCCCAGCGCCAGCACCGTGCCGACGATCGTCAGGCCGACCGCGACGACGAGCACGCCCGCCGCGGCGGCGCGCGGCGGACCGGCCGGCGCCAGTACCAGCACGACGGTCGCGGCGACCAGCGAGACGCCCGTCCCGATGCTGGTCGCGACGCCCCCGACCCGGTGCGGCAGCCCGCGGACCCCGGTGGCCCGGTCGTCCTGCAGGTCCGGCACCACGTTGGCGCCGTGGGCGCCGATGCCGAGCAGGGCACCCGCCGTCATGGCCCACCACGCCGCGACGGGCGTCCCGGGCAGGGCGAGCGCGATGGCCAGCGGCAGGAAGCCGAACGAGAACGCGTACGGCGCCCACGACCACACCGTGCTCTTCAGCCGCACGTTGTAGGCCCACGCCGACGCGACGGTGGCCAGGTGCACCAGCCCGGCGCGCCAGCCGAGGGCGAACGACAGGACGACGCAGGCGGCCGCCGCGACCAGGGCCGCGGTGCGCACCGTGGACACCGCCAGCCGACCGGTGCCGACGGGCTTGTCGGTCCGGCCGACCGTCGCGTCCCGACCGGCGTCGATCCAGTCGTTCGACCACCCCACCGAGAGCTGCCCGGCCAGGATCGCGGCGCCGACGAGCACGGTGGTCAGCGCCGGGGCGCCCGCACCGGCGGCCATCGCGACCGCGAACACGGTCACCGCGACGGTCGGGCCGGGGTGGCAGGCGAGGGCCAGGTCGGCGGCACGGGTGCGCCGCGGGTGCTCGGTCAACCGGCCCACCTCCTCGGACGGGTCATCGTCGCAGGTCGGACGAGCGCCGGCAGACACGTCCGAGGGGATGGACCGGTTGCCCCGTCACATGACGGACCGACCGACGCGTGACACCATGCCGGAATGGTGCGCATCGCCTCGATCGCCCCGGTCCTGCCCGCCCACGCGCGCACGCAGGCCGAGATCACCGACGCCATCGCGCCCCTGCTCACCTCCGACCCGCGCCGCCGCCGCACGATCGACCGGATCCACGCCGCGACGGGCATCGAGACGCGCCACCTCGCGCTGCCGCTCGAGGACTACGCCGGCCTCACCACCTTCGCCGCCGCCAACGACGCGTTCGTGCGCGAGGGCACGGCGCTCGCCGCCGAGGCGTGCCGCCGGGCGCTGGCCGCCGCCGGGCTCCGGGCCGCCGACGTCGACTTCCTCCTGTTCACATCGATCACCGGCATCGCGACCCCGTCCATCGACGCGCTGCTGGTCGAGCGCCTCGGCCTGCGGCCCGACGTCAAGCGGCTGCCCGTGTTCGGGCTCGGGTGCGTGGCCGGCGCCGCGGGCATCGCACGCGTGCGGGACTACCTGCAGGGCCACCCGCAGGACGTGGCGCTGCTGGTGTCCGTCGAGCTGTGCTCGCTCACGCTGCAGCACGGCGACGACTCGATGGCCAACGTGGTCTCGAGCGGGCTGTTCGGCGACGGAGCGGCCGCGGCCGTGCTGGTGGGCGCCGACCGGGCCGCTGACGTCCAGGGCGGGGTCGACGTCGTGGCGGCGCGCAGCGCCCTGTACCCCGACACCGCCGGCGCCCTGGGCTGGGACATCGGCGGCAGCGGCTTCCGCATCGTGCTGGCGGCGAGCCTGGCGGACATCGTCGAGCAGCACCTGGGCCAGGGCGTCGTCGACCTGCTCGCGGCGCACGACCTCAAGGTCGCCGACGTCGGCACGTGGGTGGCGCACACCGGCGGCCCGAAGATCCTGCAGGCGGCGGCCCGGGCCCTCGACCTGCCCGACGAGGCGTTCGCGGCCAGCTGGCGGTCGCTGGCCCGCGTGGGCAACCTGAGCTCGTCCGGGGTGCTGCACGTGCTGGCCGACGAGCTCGCGGCGGGCGGTCAGATCCCCGGCTCGCCCGGCGTCCTGTTCGCCATCGGCCCGGGCGTGTGCACCGAGACCGTCCTGCTGCGCTGGCCCGAGGAGCCGTAGGTGATCCCGTACGACTGGCTGATCGTCGTCGTCGCGCTCGAGCGCCTGGCCGAGCTGATCGTGTCGCAGCGGCACGTGACCTGGGCCTTCGCGCACGGCGGTATCGAGACGGGCAAGCGGCACTACCCGCCGATGGTCGCCCTGCACACCGGGCTGCTGGTCGCGTGCGTGGTCGAGGTGCACGTGGCCGACCGGCCGTTCCTGCCCGCGCTGGGGTGGACGGCGCTGGTGCTCGTGGTCGCCGCGAACGCCCTGCGCTGGTGGTGCATCTCGACCCTGGGCAACCAGTGGAGCACCCGCGTGATCGTGGTCCCCGGCGTCGCGCTGGTCCGGCGCGGCCCGTACCGCTGGCTCAGCCACCCCAACTACGTCGCCGTGGCCGTCGAGGGCGCCGCGCTCCCCCTGGTGCACACCGCCTGGGTCACGGCCCTGTCCTTCACGGTGCTCAACGCCGTGCTGCTGCTCGGCTTCCGCATCCCCACGGAGGAGCGCGCGCTGGCCTCGGTCAGCCCGGCCACCCCGGCGACCGCGTGACGCCCGACGCCGACCTGCTGATCATCGGCGGCGGGCCTGTCGGGCTCGCGGCCGCCATCGAGGGGCGCCTCGCGGGTCTGTCGGTCATCGTCGTCGAGCCCCGCGCCACGCCCGTCGACAAGGCCTGCGGGGAGGGCCTGATGCCGGGCGCGGTCGCGGCGCTCACGCGCCTCGGCGTGCACCCGCAGGGACACCGGCTCAGCGGCATCCGCTACCTCCGGGGGCCGCGCGTGGCGGACCACCTCTTCGCGACGACGCCCGGGCTCGGCGTGCGACGCACCGCCCTGCACGCGGCGCTGGCCGAGCGTGCCGCGGAGCTCGGTGCGGTGGTCGTGCCCGGCCGCGGCGGAGCCGTCGAGCAGGACGCCGACGCGGTCTGGTGCGCCGGCATCCGCGGACGGTGGCTGCTCGCGTGCGACGGCCTGCACTCGACCGTCCGCCGGCAGGTGGACCTCGCGGCCGACCGGCGGGGCAGCGGTCGACGCTTCGGCGTCCGGCGGCACTTCCGGGTGGAGCCGTGGACCGACCTGGTCGAGGTGCACTGGGGCCGCTCCGTCGAGGCGTACGTGACGCCGGTGGCCGAGGACGTCGTCGGTGTGGCGCTGCTCGGCCCCGCCCACCACGACTACGAGCGGACCCTCGACACCTTCTCCGCCCTGCGCCGTCACCTGGGCGATGCCGAGACGCTGGGACCTGCCCGCGGCGCCGGCCCGCTGCACCAGCGGACGCGGCGCCGCACCGCCGGGCGCGTCCGCCTTGTCGGCGACGCGTCCGGCTACGTCGACGCGCTGACCGGCGAGGGCGTGCGCGTCGGGCTCGCGCAGGCGCACGCGGCGGTCGCGACCCTGGACGACGACGTCGCCGGCTCCAACGCCGCCTACGAGAAGGCGTGGTCCGCGGCCACGCGCGACTACCGGGTGCTCACCCGCGGCCTGCTCGCGGCGGCGCGCTCCCCCCTGCGCCGGGGCATCGTGCCCCTGGCCGCCGCCGCCCCGGGCCTGTACGGGACGGTCGTCGAGCGGCTCGCGCGCTGACTACCAGGGCACCACGCCCGACCGGTCCGTGAACGTGCCGGTCGGCCCGTCGGGCGGCAGGGTCGCCGCGGCGACCACGGCGTCGGTCCCCTCCTGCACGGTCTGCGTGCCGCGGAAGCCGTTGAGGGCGGTGCCGGTGTAGCCGGGGTCGACGGCGTTGACCTGGTAGCCGGGCAGCGCCTTGGCGTACTGCGACGTGATCATGTTGAGCGCGGTCTTCGACGACGGGTACACCAGGCCATGCAGCGTGGACTCGAGCCGCGCCGGGTCGGTGGTGATGCCGAGCGAGCCCATGCCGCTGGACACCATGACGATCCGCGGCTGCGCGGACCGGTCGAGCAGGGGCAGGAAGGCGTGCGTGGTGCGCACCGGGCCGAGCACGTTGACGCCGTACACGCGCAGGAAGTCGGTGGCCGTGGTGTCCCGCGGCGCGAGCATGCCGCTGGCGACGCCCGCGTTGTTCACGAGCACGTCGAGCCGGCCGCCGTCGTCGTCGATCGTCCGTGCCGCGGCGTCGACCGAGGCGTCGTCCGTGACGTCGAGCTGGACGACGCGGACGTCGCCCTCGATCTCGTCGGCGAGCTCGGTGCCTCGTGCGACGTCCCGGGCGCCGAGCCAGACGGTCCAGCCGAGCGCGGCGAGCCGCCGGACGGTCTGGGCGCCGAGTCCTTGGGTGGCCCCCGTGACGAGGGCGATGGTGGTTGTTGTCATGGGTCCACGGTCGCCCCGGGCGGCGGCGGCATCCAGGACCGGCGGAGCCTAGGAGCGGCGGTACCCCTCTGCGCCCGTCGGCCGCCGCCGCGGTGCGGCATCCTGGAGCGATGGACCGGTCCGAGCTCGCGCAGGTGCTCCGCCGCGCACGCACCGCGCTCGCGCCGCAGGACGTGGGGCTGCCCGCCGGTACCCGCCGCCGCGTCGCCGGGCTGCGCCGCGAGGAGGTGGCCCAGCTGGCCGGCGTCAGCGTCGACTACGTGGTCCGGCTGGAGCAGGGCCGCGGGCCGCACCCGTCGCCGCAGGTGCTCACCGCGCTCGCCCGGGCGCTGCGGATGGACGACGACGCCCGCGCGGAGCTGTTCCACCTGGCCGGCAACGCCCCGCCGATGCCCGGGCGCGTCGACGAGCACGTGCGCCCCAGCGTGCAGCGCCTGCTCGACCGGCTGGACGACCTGCCCACCATGGTGCTGAGCGCGCGCGGCGACATCCTGGCGTGGAACGCGCTCGCCTCCGCGCTGCTCGGCGACTGGTCGCTGGTCCCTCGTCGGCAGCGCAACATCATCTGGCTGCGGTTCCTGGGCGCGCCCGACCCGCGACGCAGCACGGTGGCCATGGGCGACGAGGAGCGCGAGGCGACCGCCGCCCAGTCCGTCGCCACCCTGCGCGCCACGGCCGCCCGCTACCCCGGCGACCCGGCGGTGCGGGAGCTGGTCAGCGAGCTGCGGCGGCGCAGCGACGCGTTCGACCAGCTGTGGCGGGCGGGCGGCTCGTCGACGAGCTGGCCGTTCCACCGCAAGACGATCGACCACCCGAGCCTGGGCCGGATCGTGCTCGACTGCGACTCCCTGCACGTGCCCGACAGCGACCAGACGGTGATCGTCTACTCGGCCGAGCCGGGGACGCCGGACGCCGATGCCCTCGCGCTGCTGCGGGTGCTCGGCACACAGTCGATGACGACCGCCGGCTGACTCAGGACTCGAACGCCGCGGGGCCGTCCGGCGCCATCGCCGCGGCGATGCGTGCGTGCATCTCGTCGGACATCGGCGGGAGCGCGTCGAGGGTGAACCAGCCGGCTTCGGTGTTCTCGCCGTCGGCCGGGAACGGCTCGCCCGAGACGTACCGGAACCGGAACGTGTGGTCGAGGAACTGCGCGCGGTCGCCGTTGTCCCAGACCGTCGGCGGCAGCACGTGCACCCAGGCGAGCCGCTCAGCCACCGCGACGACGGAGGCCTCCTCGAGGACCTCACGGGCGCCCGCGACCGCCGGCTCCTCGCCGGGGTCGACGATGCCCGTGACCGGCGTCCACTCGCCGTTGTCCGCTCGCCGGACCAGGAGGAGCTCGTCGCCGCGCACGACGACGGCGGTCACACCGGGCAGCCACAGCGACTCGTGGCCGACGAACGCACGCAGCGCGAGGACGAACTCCGGGGTGGGCACTCAGGCCTCCGTGTCGTAGACGAACGCGGGGACCGCCGACGCCACGCGGACCAGCCACGCGACCCGCGCGTCGACCTCGGCGGCGTCGATCCGACCCTTGCGGAAGCTGACCAGCTGGTCGCCGACGATCTGCAGCGTCGCATCGGGCGGCCCGTCCTGCAGCGCCGCGACGACCGTCGGCGCCAGCAGGGCGTGCGCGCGGCGGTCGTCTGCGGACACGATGCGTCGATCACGGTTGAGGTCGCCGGACTCGGTGTCGAGGTCGGGCAGGCCCGCGGCGGTCGCGATCCGACCCGCCGCGCTCTCGCTCAGGAGGTTGAACGACGGCAGCGGTCCCGGCAGCCGCAGCGCGCAGAGCGTGTAGCTGGTGCCGCTGATCCGGACCGTGACGTTCGCCTTCCCGCGCTCGTTGGCCCAGCCGCGGCCCGGAGTCACGCCGACGACGATCGGGTAGCCGCCCACCGTGCCGGTCCGCACGTCGGTCGCCGTGACCGGTCCGTCGAACAGCTCCCGCAGCCCCAGCGTGCCGACCACGCCGTCGTCCGTGCCGACGTCGGTCCATCCCTCGGGCACCGGGGCTGTCGGGCGGGCGTCCTCGGCCCGCTGGCGCCGCAGGACGGTCACGACGACCGCGACGACGGCGCCGGCGAGCGCGAGCGCGGCGACGACCGCACCGATCAGGACCACCACCGTGCCGTTCATCGCGCTCCTTCGTCCGGGCGGGTGCGGCGACCGTACCGCGCACGACGGCACCCTCCGGGCAGGAGACAATGGGGCGTCGCCGACCGAGAAGGATCTCTGCCGTGAACCAGCCCCGCATGAACGTCGAGTCGTTCAACCTCGACCACCGGACCGTCGCCGCGCCGTACGTGCGCCTGGCCGACACCAAGCACCTGCCCGCCGGAGACGTGATCCAGAAGTACGACGTCCGCTTCACGCAGCCGAACGTCGCGCACCTCGAGATGCCGACCGTGCACTCCCTCGAGCACCTCTTCGCGGAGCACTCCCGCAACCACTCGGACCGCGTCATCGACTTCTCGCCCATGGGCTGCCAGACCGGGTTCTACCTGATCCTGCAGGGCGAGTGGGACTACGACGACGTCCTCACGCTGGTGCAGGACACCCTGACGGACATCACGACGGCCACCGAGGTGCCCGCGGCGAACGAGGTGCAGTGCGGCTGGGGCGCGAACCACACGCTCGAGGGCGCGCAGGACGCCGCCCGCACGTTCCTCGGCGCGCGCGACGAGTGGGAGCACGTGACCGCATGATCGCCGTCGACGCGGTCCTCGTCACCGCGATGCCCGACGAGTCCGCGGCCTTCCTGAGCCGCGCCGACGTCGTCGGCGACCCGACCGCGATGGGCCACGCCGAGCACCGCCTGCTCACCGTCTGCGGTCGGCAGGTGCTGCTCGTGCAGTGCGGCATCGGCCTGGTGAACTCCGCGACGGCCGCGGCCGTGGCCATCCAGGGCACGCACCCGCGCGCGGTCATCAGCGCCGGCAGCGCGGGCGGTGTGGGCCTGGACGTGCGGGTGGGTGACGTGGTGGTCGGCTCGGAGTACGTGTACTCCGGCGCGGACGCCCGGGCCTTCGGGTACGAGCTGGGCCAGGTGCCGGGCATGCCCGAGGTGTACGAGGCCGAGCAGGTGCTGCACGACGCCGCCGTGACCGCGAGCGTCGACCTGCGCGTCCTGTCCGGCACCGTCCTGTCCGGGGACGCGTTCATCGACTCCAGCCGCATCGACCGGATCCGCGCGTCGTTCCCCTCGGCGCTGGCCACGGACATGGAGTCGGCGGCCCTCGCCCACACCGCGCACCTGTACGGGGTGCCGTTCCTGTCGGTCCGGGGCATCTCCGACCTGTGCGGCCCGGTGGCGGGCTCGGACTTCCTCCTGCACGTGGACGACGCCGCGGACCGTTCGGCCGCCGTCGTCATCGAGGTCCTGCGGCGGCTGGCCGTCGGGGACATGGCCCACGCCCGCTGACCGTCAGCGTCACAGAAAGAGACCCGATGACCCAGAACCACCCCGTCCGCGTGCACCCGAGCGCCGACCGACTGGCGCGTGCCGACCAGCTGGCCTGGGCCATCGCGGAGGTCGCGGCCGACCCCGTCGAGGTGCCGGGCGAGGTGGTCGACATGATCATCAACCGGGTGATCGACAACGCCGCCGTCACGGTCGCCTCGCTCACGCGCACTCCCCCGTCGGCGGCCCGCGCCCAGGCGCTCGCGCACCCGTACGCCGGCGCCAAGCACGGCGCGACGGTGTCCGGCGTCTCCCCGAGCACGCGGGTCAGCCCCGAGTGGGCCGCCTGGGCGAACGGCGTCGCGGTGCGTGAGCTCGACTACCACGACACCTTCCTCGCGGCCGACTACTCCCACCCGGGCGACAACATCCCGCCGATCGTCGCCGTCGCCCAGCACGTGGGCCGCGACGGAGCGGCGCTCGTGCGCGCGATCGCGACGGGGTACGAGATCCAGGTCGACCTGGTCCGCGCGATCAGCCTGCACAAGCACAAGATCGACCACGTCGCCCACCTCGGCCCGTCGGTGGCCGCTGGGCTCGGCACGCTGCTCGACCTGTCGCCCGAGGTGATCTTCCACGCCGTCGGCCAGGCGCTGCACACGACGACGGCCACCCGGCAGTCGCGCAAGGGCGAGATCTCGTCGTGGAAGGCCTACGCGCCGGCGTTCGCCGGCAAGGTCGCCATCGAGGCGGTCGACCGGGCGATGCGCGGCGAGACGTCGCCGACGCCGATCTACGAGGGCGAGGACGGCGTCATCGCGTGGCTGCTGGACGGGCCGGACGCCGCGTACGACGTCCCGCTGCCCGCACCCGGCGAGGCCAAGACGGCGATCCTCGACACGTACACCAAGGAGCACTCCGCGGAGTACCAGTCGCAGGCGCTCATCGACCTGGCCCGGCGCCTGCACGGCGAGCGCCCCGACCTCACCGACCCGGCGAACGTCGAGTCGATCGTCATCCACACCTCGCACCACACGCACTACGTCATCGGCTCGGGCGCGGGCGACCCGCAGAAGTACGACCCGACGGCGTCGCGCGAGACGCTCGACCACTCGATCCCGTACATCTTCACGGTCGCGCTCCAGGACGGCGCCTGGCACCACGTCGACTCGTACGCGCCGTCCCGCGCGGGGCGCGCCGACACGATCGCCCTGTGGCTCAAGGTCACCACCACCGAGGACCCGGAGTGGACCCGTCGGTACCACTCGACCGACCCGGACGAGAAGGCGTTCGGCGGCCGCGTCGTCATCACGACGACGACCGGCGAGGTGGTCGAGGCGGAGATCGCCGTGGCGGACGCCCACCCGCTGGGCGCCCGACCGTTCGCGCGCGAGCAGTACGTGGCGAAGTTCCGCACGCTGGCCGAGGGCGTGCTCGACGCGGCCGAGATCGAGCGCTTCCTCGACGTCGCGCAGCGCCTGCCGTCCCTCACGGCCGACGAGCTGGCCGGCCTCACGGTCGTCGCCCCTGCCGGCCTGCTGGACACCGTGAGCACCCCGGAAGGACTCTTCTGATGCTGTACGCCACGACCACCGCCGCGGACAAGCGCGTCGCGCTCCGCGAGCAGCTGGCCTCCGGCCGGCTCTTGCAGCTGCCCGGCGCGTTCAACCCGCTGTCGGCCCGGCTCATCGAGGCCAAGGGCTTCGACGGCGTGTACATCTCCGGCGCCGTGCTGTCGGCGGACCTCGGGCTGCCGGACATCGGGCTGACCACGGCCACCGAGGTCACGCTGCGCGCGGGCCAGATCGCCCGGATGACGGGGCTGCCGTCGATCGTCGACGCCGACACCGGGTTCGGCGAGCCCATGAACGTCGCGCGGACCGTCCAGGGCCTCGAGGACGCCGGCCTGGCCGGCTGCCACATCGAGGACCAGGTGAACCCGAAGCGCTGCGGCCACCTCGACGGCAAGGCCGTGGTCGACGACGACACGGCGCTGCAGCGCATCCGCGCGGCCGTGGACGGGCGCCGCGACCCGAACTTCCTCGTCATGGCGCGCACCGACATCCGCGCCGTCGACGGCCTGTCGGCGACGATCGACCGGGCTAAGGCGCTGGTCGACGCGGGCGCCGACGCGATCTTCCCCGAGGCGCTGACGGGGGCCGACGAGTTCGCCGCAGTCCGGGCCGCCGTCGACGTGCCGCTGCTGGCCAACATGACCGAGTTCGGCAAGGGCGAGCTGCTCACCACCCAGCAGCTGACGGACCTCGGCATCAACATCGTCATCTACCCGGTCACGCTGCTGCGCCTGGCCATGGGCGCCGCGATGCGCGGCCTCGACCAGATCCGTGCCGAGGGCACCCAGGCCGGGCTGCTGGACCAGATGCAGACGCGCGCCGAGCTCTACGAGCTGCTCGACTACGAGTCGTACGGCCACTTCGACGCGGATGTGTTCAACTTCAAGCTCTGACCATGGCGAACGTCCCGTCAACGACGATGGAGGCAGTGCATGACCGAGTCCGACGTCCAGATCCACAAGGGCCTGGCAGGGGTGGTCGTCGACACCACCGAGATCAGCTCCGTCGACGCCGCCAGCAACTCGCTGCTGTACCGCGGCTACCCGGTGCAGCAGCTGGCTGCCTCGCGCTCGTTCGAGGAGGTCGCGTACCTGCTCTGGCACGGTGAGCTGCCCACGGCGGAGCAGCTCGAGGCGCTGCAGGGCGCCGAGCGCCTGCAGCGCCGGCTCCACGACGCGGTCGTCACCGCGGTCCAGGCGCTCCCGCTCACCTGCCATCCGATGGACGTCGTCCGCACGGCCGTGAGCGTGCTGGGCGCGCACGACCCGAGCGCGGAGGACTCGTCGCGCGAGGCGAACCTGGCCAAGTCCGTGCGCCTGTTCGCGCAGCTGCCGGGGATCGTCGCGCTCGACCAGCGCCGGCGCCGCGGCGAGGAGCCGATCGAGCCCCGCCAGGACCTCGGGTTCGCCGAGAACCTCCTCTGGGTGACGTTCGGCGAGCTGCCCGACCCGGTGGTGGTGCGCGCGTTCGAGGTGTCGATGGTGCTGTACGCCGAGCACTCGTTCAACGCGTCGACGTTCACCGCCCGGGTCATCGCGTCCACGCTCTCCGACCTGCACTCGGCGGTCACGGGCGCGATCGGCGCGCTCAAGGGTCCGCTGCACGGCGGCGCCAACGAGGCCGTGATGGAGACCTTCGCGGAGATCGGCACCGCCGACCGCGCCGCCGCCTGGCTCGACGACGCCCTGGCGAGCAAGCGCAAGATCATGGGCTTCGGCCACCGCGTGTACAAGCACGGCGACTCCCGGGTGCCGACCATGCGCGAGTCGCTGGTGACGCTCGTCGAGCACTACGACCGCCCGGACATGCTCGACCTCTACGACGCCCTCGAGGCGGCGATGACCGAGCGCAAGAACATCCTGCCCAACCTCGACTACCCCACCGGGCCCGCGTACCACCTCATGGGCTTCGACACCCCCACGTTCACGCCGCTGTTCGTCGCGAGCCGGATCACGGGCTGGACCGCGCACGTCATGGAGCAGCTGGGTGCCAACTCGCTGATCCGGCCGCTCAGCCAGTACGTGGGCCCGGAGCGACGGGACGTCCCGACCGACTGACGGCTGGGGCGGGGGCGGCGGCGAACACCACCGTGCGCTGCAGCTGGTAGCCGGCCACGAACAGCGCGACCTCGGTGAGCACCTTGGCGGGCAGCAGCGGGATGCCGACGCCGGTCAGCGCGGTGAGCAGACCGAAGTTGGCGGCGAGCATCGTGGCCGCGAGGACGCCGTACCGCGCCGCGGTCACGCGCAGCGACGTGGCGCGTCCGCCCGCGAACACCAGCCGCCGGTTGGTGGCGAAGTTCACCGACGAGCTGAGCACGCGGGCGATCACCACGGACGGGAGCAGGGCACCCGTCAGGCCCACCAGGACGAGCAGCGCGGAGGTGTCGACGACGAACGCCGCGAACGACGACAGCGAGAAGCGCAGCAGCGGCGCGTAGACGCGCGCGGAGTCGACGACCGGCCGGAAGTGCGACGACGCGTTCGCGTCCAGGTAGACCGTCTCGATCTCGACCTCCTCGACCCGCACGCCCTCCTGCGACGCACGCAGCAGCAGGTCCAGCTCGTACTCGAACCGCTCGCCGGGCACCGACATCGCCCAGTCGAGCAACGAGGCGGGGTAGCCGCGCAGGCCCGTCTGCGCGTCGTGGACCGGCAGCCCCGTGGCGGTCCGCACGAGCACGCCGGTCACGGCGTTGCCCCACCGGCTGCGCGCCGGCACGTGCCCGGTGAACCGTCGCCCGCCGAGCACCATGGCGCCCTCGCCGACCGCGACCCGATCGGCGACCCGGAGGATGTCCGCTACCAGGTGCTGCCCGTCGCAGTCCGCACACACGACGTCGCCGCCCGGGGCGTTCTCCGAGAGCCAGGCGAAGCCGACCTTCAACGTGTGCCCCTTGCCGCGGTTCGTAGGGTGCGCGAGGACCTGCGCGCCCAACGCGCTGACCTGGTCGAACACGTGGCCGAAGGCCGGTCCGCTGCCGTCGTCGACCACGAGGACCGGGACGCCCGCCCGCCGGAGCGAGCCGACGAGCGCGACCAGGCGGGCGTCGGGCTCGTACGCCGGGATGAGCACGTACATGGTCGTCAGCCCGCGATGTACAGGATGTCGGAGGTGCCGCGCTCCTGGCCCTTGCCGAGCGGGTCGTTGACCAGCGCACCGTCGAAGTACATGGTCGACGACCCGCCGCCGTCGATGTTGTAGGCCGTCGTGGCGCCGAGGCCCTGCATGATCTGCGCCAGACCGGTCATCGTGACGCCCGCGCTGTAGCCGGGGCTGCGACCGTCCACGACGACGAACACCAGGTGGTTGTCGTCGATCACGCCGACCGCGGTGCGGGGCTGCTCGCCCTGGATCGAGTGGTTGCCCACGTTGGTGTCGACCTCGACGTCGTCGATCCCGTCGAGCACCTGGCCGTCCTCGAGCAGGGCGGGCCCGAACGACAGCGTGTTCCAGACGCCGGCCGCCACGAGCTCGTCGGCCGTCGTCGCCGTCTCGTCGTAGACCTCGACGTGCCCGTCCGTGTAGAAGGCGAGCCCGGTGCGGGCGCCCTCGTCGCGGTAGACGACGCCGTTGCGGATGACGATCCCGGTGTCGCGGAAGCCGTAGTAGTCGCCGTTGATGGCGAACACCGCGCCGTTGTCCGCGGCGATGTCGGACGTGTCCTCGGTGATGTTCAGCCCGAACTGGTTCTGCGCGAACGCCGAGCGCAGCGCGGTCGCGTCGGTGAGCGTCACGTCCGCGACGTAGTAGGTCACGGTGTCGTCGCCGCTGCCGGTCGTCACCGTCGAGATCGAGATGCCGGCCGACGACGACGCGTAGCTCGTGGCCGTCACGACGGCGTCGTCGTCACCCGCGACGCTCGACGACGCCGCGCCGTGGCTGGCCTCGTAGGCCTGCACGTCGGAGATCTCGACGTGCTCGATCAGGTACCGGTCGACGGCCCAGCCCCCGGCGCCCACCAGGGACAGCGAGAGGGCGAGGGTGCCGACGAGGACGGTCCGGCGGACCGGGGAGCGCTTCTTCATGCCCCCGTGTCTAGGCAGCGGGTCTGTCGGCGCTCCGTGCGGACGCTGTGCGGCGCCTGTGGTCCGTCAGGCCGAAGCGATGGGGCGCCCGACCGTCAGCGCCTCGCGCAGGGGGCCGTCCAGCTCCGCGTACGCCGCGTCCGGCTCCGCGCCGACCGCCTCGAGCACCGAGCTGAAGAAGCACCGCGCCGCCGCGGCGAGCACCACGTCGAGCACCTCGTCGTCGGCCAGCCCGAGCGCCCGCAGCTCGTCGAGGTCCCCGGGTCGGAGGTCGGCGGCGCCGGCGGCAACCTTGTCGGCCAGCCGGGCGATCGCGTGGTCGACCTCGGTCAGCTCCTCGGCGTCGTCCCCGCGCGCGAGAGCCCGCACCGCTCCTGGGCTCATGTGGCCGCGCGCGAGCACGCCGCCGTGCGCGAGCGAGCAGTAGCTGGACCGCAGCCGCAGCGCCGCGGCCGTCGTGGCGACCTCGTAGCGACGGGCGTCCATGCCCTTGATCGCGCCGTTGAGCCCCTGCCACGCGCGCAGCACCGCGGGTCGCTGCGCCAGCACCCTGGTGTAGTTGGCGACGTAGCCCAGCGACGCGCGGTCCCTGTCGAACGCCGCCGCGACCTCGCCCGTCGGGTCGTCGCCCTCGTCCGCCTCGCGGATCCAGCTCATGCGTCCTCCCGGTGGGTCGGGATGATCATGACGCCGGCACGGCGTGCACGTCGAGGACGACGGTGCCGGCAATGACGTCCGCGGCCGTACGTCCGTCGCCCCGTCCCGCCTGCACGGCCAGCCCGATCAGGCAGGCGTAGGACGAGCCGAGCAGGAGGGCGCCGGCGCCGCTCCTTCCGCCGCGGGCGGACCACACACCCTGGTGCGCGAGCTCCCACGGCAGGGCGGTGGTGAGCGCCCGGCGCAGGATGGCGGCCCCGACGGTGAGGTCGCCTCCCCCGACCGGCTCGATCGCCAGACCGAGCGCCCGCATGCCCGGCGTGCCCCCGCGGGCGTCGGCGATCCCCAGGACGAGGGCCGCCGGGATGGTCACCAGGGCCGGGACCAGCAGCCGGGGGCGTCCGGCGAGCGAGATCGGGGGCGAGGTGCCGCGGCGGACCGCGAGCCCGTTGACGGCCGCGACGACCGCCAGAGGGACGGCGACCACTGCCCCGTCGATCATTGCCGCGACCGCGCGGCGTCCCGCGTGCCGAAACCCGGTCATGCCACCTCCGTGCGCCAACCCCCGCGCAGCACCGTAGCGGGCAGAGTGGGTGTCGTGTCAGTGCCTGCGGCCACGGCCGCCGCCGCGAACAACGCCGCCTGGTGCGACCTCGTCGTCCGCGCGGCCGGCCGCCCCACCGTGACCGCACCACGCCTCTGGTCGACGCCGACCCGTTCGCCCGTCGCGTACCCGGACGCCGTGACCCTGCGGCCCGGGGTACCCGTGGCCGAGGTGCTCGCCGCCATCGACGACTCCCCCGGCGCGTCGGTCAAGGACTCGTTCGCCGACCTGGACCTCGCCCCGTACGGCTATGCCGTGCTGTTCGAGGCGCAGTGGCTGACCCGGCCCGCGCGGGCGCCGGAGGAGCCCACGCTGCCGTGGCGGTCGGTCGACGCCGAGAGGCTGCCGCAGTGGCTGGCCGCGCACGGGTCGGCGGCGATCGCGCCCGCGGTGCTCGACGACCCCGGGGTCCGGCTGCTGCTCGCGTCGGACGCCGACGGGCCGATCGCCGTCGCCGCGCTGAACCGCACGGGCGAGACTCCCGTGGTCGGCGTCTCGAACGTGCGCGCGCTGCGGGTCGAGCCGGGCGTGGTGTGGTCGGAGCTGACCCTGCTCGCCCGCCGCGAGCTCGGCCCGTTCCCCCTGGTGGGCTACGAGTCGGGTCCGGACGTGGTCCCGCCGATCACCGTCGGCTTCGAGCCGGTCGGCCCGCTGCGCGTCTGGCTGCGGTGATCCCGCACGGCGCGCTACGGCTCGATCGTGAACCCGGTGAGCCCTTCCGGAGCCTCCGTCATGACGTCGACGCCCGACACCCCCGCCCCACCGGGCCCGCTCCGGCACCATGCCTCGAGGGCGTCGACGGCCTCGTCGGGACCCTCGAGCACCGCCTCCACCGTGCCGTCCGCCCGGTTGCGCACCCAGCCGCTCACGCCGAGCCGACGGGCCTCGCGGGACAACGACCAGCGGTAGCCGACGCCCTGCACCATGCCGTGCACGACGAGCCGGCGGCGCGTCATCGCGTCCCCGCGTTGCTGTGCTCGGCCGGGCCGAAGACGACGAGCACGTGCAGGTCCTCGGTGATGTCGACGAAGCGGTGGGGCTCGAGCGCGGGCACGAACGCCACCGCGCCGGGGGCGACGTCGACCGTGAGGTCCGGGGTCCAGAGCCGCGCCCGGCCGCGCAGGACGACGTAGATCTCGTCCTCCGTGTGCGGCTGCTGGCCGTCGTCGTCGCCGACCGCGAGCACGTAGGTGCCGACGCTCAACGCCGGAACCCGGAGGTGCTCCGTGTACAGGGTCTCGCCGGGCAACCCGGCCTGATCGAGGAGATGCACCCCACCAGTCTGCCGCCGTCTCATCGTCAACTCAGGGTTGACGGCGTTCCAACGTCAACCTACGGTTGACGCATGACGACCCGCCTCCAGAACCCCGTCCGCCTCGACGACCTCATCGAGGCCATCACCACGACCCAGCCGACCGTCCTCGACCAGCTCTCGACCGCCGTGCTCACCGCCCAGGCCCTGGGGGACGTCGCCGACCACCTCATCGGCCACTTCGTCGACCAGGCCCGCCGGTCCGGCGCGTCGTGGACCGAGATCGGCGCCAGCATGGGGGTGACCAAGCAGGCCGCGCAGAAGCGGTTCGTGCCCAAGGACCCCGGTGCACCGTCGGCCGCCGAGGGCTTCGCCCGCTACACCGACGCCGCCCGCAGCGTCGTCGTCGCCGCGCAGAACGAGGCCCACGCCGCGGGCAACGCCGAGATCACCACCGGGCACCTGGCCCTGGGCGTGCTCGGCGCGCCCGAGGACGTCGCCGCGCGAGCCGTCGCCGCACAGGTCACGTCGCTCGACGACGCCCGCGCGACGCTCGCAGCAGCGCTCCCGCCCGCGGTCTCCCCCGTCCCCGCCCTGGTCCCCTTCGACGCCGCCGCGAAGAAGGCGCTCGAGCTGACCTTCCGCGAGGCCGTGCGGCTCGACGACGACCGGGTCGACACGGGCCACGTCCTGCTCGCCCTGCTCGAGGTCGAGGACGGCACGGGTCCGCTCGCCGCGCTCGGCCTCGACAAGTCGGCCGTGGAGGCCTTCGTGCTGGCCGAGCGGCCCGAGGACGCCACCACGGCGTAGCGGTCCCGATACGCGTCCGGCCGCGTCGGCAGGGGAAGATGCTCGGGTGACCTCCCCCAGCGTGACCTCTGCCGACCGCGCCGACGCCGCTCGGCGTTTTCGCACCGCCCTGTTCGTCGACTTCGACAACGTGTACATCGGCCTCCAGCGCCTGGATCCCGTGGCGGCCGAGGCCTTCGCGACGGATCCCGGGCACTGGCTGGGCGAGCTCGAGGCGGGCAGCGACTCCGAGGGCGACTTCACGCGGCGCTTCCTCATCCGCGCCTGCTACCTGAATCCGTCGAGGTTCTCGCAGTTCCGGCCCAACTTCACGCGCGCCGGCTTCCAGGTGGTCGACTGCCCGTCGCTGACCCAGCAGGGCAAGAGCAGCGCCGACATCAACCTCGTGCTCGACGCGGTCGACGCCCTCGCGGCGCCGACGCTGTACGAGGAGTTCGTCATCGTCTCCGCCGACGCCGACTTCACGCCGCTGGCCCTGCGGTGCCGCGCCGCCGACCGCCGCGTGACGATCATGACGGCCAGCCCCGCCGCGAGCGCCTACCGGGCCGTCGCCGACTCGGTCATCACCGCCGACGACCTCGCGGACCTGGTGACGCAGACCGCGTCGACGCTGGCCGTCGAGGACCCGGTCGAGCCGGCGCGCGCTCGCACGGCGACCCAGCCCGACCGGCCCGCGGCGGACGCACCCGCGGCGGTGCCCCCCGCGGCCAAGACGCCGGCGACGGGCGGGGCCTCCGCCGCCGCGCGCAAGGCCGTGCTCCAGCGGGTCCGCACCGCGGACCGTCCCGTGCCCCTCGGCACGATCGTCCAGGTCGCCCAGAAGGCGGACCCGAGCCTGCAGGAGAGCCGGTGGGCCGGGACCGGTGGCGTGCTCCCGTGGCTCGCGCGGGCCGTGCCGGAGGTCGGCGCGTCCTCCCGTCCCCCCGGCTATGTGTGGGACCCGAAGCGGTTCGGCGAGGCCGACCTGCCGGGCGCGGTGACCGACACCGACCCCAGCGCCCTGCAGCGTCAGGTCATCACCGTCACCGACACCCCGGGGCTGAGCGCCGAGAACTACCGGGTGCTGCTCACGGCGCTGGCGGCCGACCTGCACGCGCACCCGTTCAACCGGGCCGAGACGTCCAAGCGCGTGCGCAACGCCTGCCAGAAGGCCGGCGCGCAGGTGGGCCGGTCCACGGTCAACTTCGTCATCGGCGGCATCATCTTCGCCGGCCTCGAGCTCACGCCGACCACCGGCGCCGGTGACCTCGCGCTCGCCTGGACCGAGAACGTCGTCGGCCTGTGCCGCGGTGCCCGGATGCAGCTCAGCCCGGGCGACGTCGCGGCGATCGGCGCGTGGGTCGGCGGCGGCCTGCTGGAGGACTGAGTCCCCGGCTACCGGTCGTAGTCGAACCGCAGCCGCATCCGGTCGCCGCGGAAGACGATCGACGAGTACTCGAACGGCCGGGACAGCGCGTCGAAGATCACGTCCTGCAGCTGCAGGGCCGGCTCGCCGCGTCGCATGCCCAGGTGCTTGGCGTCGGCCGTGCTCACGGCGACGGCTTCGAGGTCCTCGCGCACGTGCTTCATCGGCAGGCCGTAGTGCTGCTCCAGCACGACGCAGAGCTGGTTGGCGACGACGTCGTGCCCGTCGAGCCCGGGCGCGAGGCGGGCCGGCACGTACGAGCGGTGCAGGCTGATCGGCTCGCCCTGCACCGAGCGCACGCGCACGACCACGTAGGTCTCGTCGCCCTCGCCCAGCGCGAGCCGCTCGCGCACGCCCTGCGACGGGGGCTCCAGCGCGAGCGAGACCAGGCGCGTCGACGTCTCGTAGCCGAGCCCCTCGAGCTGCTCGCGGACGCCGCGGTACGCGGGTGACGTCGCGTTGATCTTGGGCGTCGCCACGTAGGTGCCCTTGCCCGGGACGCGGACCAGCAGCCCGTCGCCCACGAGCTTGGTGAGCACGCCGCGCACCGTCATCCGGCTCAGGCCGAACATCCGGTTGAGCTCGTTCTCGGACGGGATCCGCCGCCCGGGCGCCCACTCGCCGCTGGTGATCCGCGCGTGCAGGATCGTCTCGAGCTGCGCGTAGAGCGGCACGGCCGACTCCCGCTCCAGGACCTGGGTCATCTGCTCAGGGTTCCACGGATCTCGCTCCTGTGGTCGTGCATGAGTAGACCTGTCTAGACTGCGGACAGGTCGGGACGATGCGGTCCCGGTCGACCGGTGCGTCTCACGACGCGACGCAGGGCCGCTCCCCGGGAGGGCTGAGCATGATCTCGTCGACGCTGACGATGACGCGGACCGCGCGCGAGCGCGGCTACGCCGTCCCGGCGGTCAACATCCTCGACGACCTCAGCCTGCGCGCCGTGATCGCCGCCGCCGTGGCCGCGAGCGCGCCGATGATCATCCAGATCTCCGTGAAGACCGTCCGGTCGATCGGCACCGACCTGATCACCACCATGTTCCGCTCCGCGGCAGCCGACGTCCCGGTGCCCGTGGCGCTGCACCTGGACCACTGCCCCGACCGGGCCGTCATCTCCGACGTGGTCCGCGCAGGCTGGTCGTCGGTGCTGTTCGACGCCTCCGACCGCGACCTGGCCACCGCCGAGCGGGAGACGGCCGAGGTGGTCGGCGAGGCGCACGGGGCCGGGGTCGACGTGGAGTCGGAGATCGAGAACATCATCGGCGTCGAGGACGGCGTCGGCTCCGACGTCTCGCTGCACTCCTACGACGTGGCGACGCTGGCCGCCGTGGCCGAGCGCACGGGCGCCGACCTGCTCGCGCCCCAGCTGGGCACGGCGCACGGCGAGTACAAGGCCCAGCCGGTGCTGCTGCCGCAGCGCGTGCGCGAGCTCGCCGCGCTCACCGACCGGCCGATCGTGCTGCACGGCGGGACCGGCCTGACCCCGGACGACTTCGCGACGTTCATCGCCGCCGGCGTCTCGAAGATCAACATCTCGACGGGCGTCAAGGTCGCGTACATGCGGTCGGCCGAGAAGCACCTGGCCGAGGCGCGCGCCCGCGACAGGTGGGACCCGCCGTCGATGTTCCGCGACATCTCCGCCGCCGTGCAGGCCGCCATCGCGGTGCACATCGAGGAGTTCGGCGCCGCGGGCCGGGGGACGGCATGAGCCCCACGCTGGTCTTCGACTGCGACGGCGTGCTCGCCGACACCGAGCGCGACGGCCACCTGCCCGCGTTCAACCGGACGTTCGCCGACGCGGGCCTGCCCATCCACTGGAGCGAGGAGGAGTACGGCCAGCTGCTGGCGATCGGCGGGGGCAAGGAGCGGCTCGCGACCGTGTTCACGCCGGTGTTCGTCGACGCCGCGCACCTGCCCACCGACCCCGACGAGCAGCGCGACCTCATCGCCCGCTGGCACAAGGCCAAGACCGCGCACTACACGGCGATGGTGGCCGACGGCGTCCTGCCCGGGAGGCCCGGCGTCGCGCGCCTCGTGGCCGAGGCCTCGGGCGCGGGCTGGCGGCTCGCGGTCGCGTCGACGTCGGCCGAGGCCTCGGTGCGCGCCGTCCTGGAGCACGTCGTCGGCGAGGACCTGGCCGACCGGTTCGCGGTGTTCGCCGGCGACGTGGTGCCCGCCAAGAAGCCGGCGCCCGACATCTACCTGCTCGCGCTGCGCGAGCTCGGGGTCGGGCCGGAGGAGGTCGTCGTCGTCGAGGACAGCGCCAACGGCCTGCGGGCCGCGCTCGGCGCCGGGCTGCGCACGATCGTCACCGTGAGCAGCTACACCGCCGACGAGGACTTCACGGGCGCGTCGCTCGTCGTGAGCTCGCTCGGCGACCTGCCCGACGCGCCCGCCGACGTCCTGGCCAACCCGCACGGCCTGCCCATCGACGGCCAGGTCGAGCTGTCCCACGTCGCGCAGCTGCTGCAGACGCCGTAGTCGCCGACCCCGAAGAGAGAGCGAAACGCCGTGTCCGATGCCCGGGTCGAGTCCGTCGTCCGCACCATCGCCCAGACCTGCATCGAGAACGAGAAGTACTTCGGCGACCTCGACTCCGTCGTCGGCGACGGGGACTTCGGGTTCTCGCTGGCGCGCGGCTTCGAGAACGTGGTGACCCAGTGGGACACGTTCGACCGCACCGACACCGCGACGTTCCTGCAGAAGGTGGCCCTGGTGATGACGGGCCGGATCGGCGGGACCTCGGGACCCATCTGGGGCACGGCGTTCCTGCGCGCCGCCGGCCAGGTGAAGGGCAAGCAGGAGATCACGGGCGACGACGTGGTCGCCATGCTGCGGGCCGCCATCGAGGGCATCAAGGCGCGCGGCGGCGCGGACCTGGGCGAGAAGACCCTGCTCGACGCCCTCGCGCCGATGACGGACACGATCGAGAAGGAGCTCGCGGCCGGCTCGTCGGCACCGGACGTCGCCCGCGCGGCCGCCGCGACGGCGCGCGACGCGGCCGAGGCGACCAAGCCCATGCAGGCTCGGCGCGGCCGCGCCTCCTACACGGGCGAGCGCAGCATCGGGTCGGTCGACCCGGGCGCGGTCGCGGTCGCGGTGCTGGCGGAACGGGTCGCCGACACCTGGTGACGTACGTCCGCGCCTCGGGGGCGACGCGGCGACAGGTCAGAAGAACACGACGATGTGGAGGAACGACCGATGAAGAAGTTCGTCAACGACCCGAAGAACTTCGTCCCCGAGATGCTCAAGGGCATCGCCCTGGCCAACCCCGACACCCTGCGCTACGTGCCCGAGTACAACCTGATCATGCGGGCCGACGCCCCGAACCACGACAAGGTGTCGATCATCCAGGGGTCCGGGTCCGGCCACGAGCCGGCGCACGTGATGGTGGTGGGCAAGGGGATGCTCGACGGGGCGTGTCCCGGCGACGTGTTCGCCGCGCCGCCCATGGAGTACGTGCTGGAGACGGCCAAGCTGCTGGCCTCGGACAAGGGCGTCCTGCTGCTGGTCAACAACTACACGGGCGACAAGATGGCGTTCGAGATGGCGGCGGAGCTGGCGGAGGCCGAGGGCCTCGACGTGCGGACGCTGTTCATCAACGACGACGTCGCCGTGAAGGACTCGACCTGGACCGTCGGTCGGCGCGGCGTGGCGGGGAACTTCTTCGTCATGAAGGCCGTGGGGGCCGCCTCGGAGGCCGGCGCCTCGCTGGAGGAGCTCGTGCGGATCGGCGAGAAGGTCAACTCGGTCACCCGGACCATGGGCATCGCGCTGACCCCGTGCACGCCGCCGGCGAAGGGCTCCCCGCTGTTCGAGCTCGCCGACGACGAGATGGAGGTCGGCGTCGGGATCCACGGCGAGCCCGGTCGCCGCCGCGCCAAGCTGGTGAGCGCCGACGAGATCGTCGACGAGCTGCTGGGCGCGGTCGTCCCCGACCTGCCGTACTCGTCGGGCGACGAGGTCGCGCTGATGATCAACGGCCTGGGCGGCACCCCGATCAGCGAGCTGTACCTGCTGTACGGGCTCGCGCACGAGAAGCTGGCCGCGCAGGGCATCACCGTGGGCCGCAGCTACGTCGGCGAGTACTGCACGTCGCTCGACATGGCCGGCGCCTCGCTCACCCTGGTCAAGCTCGACGACGAGATCAAGGAGCTGCTGCTCGCCCCCGCGGAGATCGCCAACCGCGTGTTCTGACCCGGTCGCCACGCGCGGCGGCGCCTCCGGGGGTCCGCCGCGCGCGACGCGGCCACGCCCCGCACGGGGGATCTTCCTTACCGGTACACCTTTTCCTTACCGGTACACCTTGTGCTCGGCCGTCCGGATTGTCATGCTTCCCGTGACGGCCTCGCGTCGTCGGTTTTCGCGAACGGTCATCCGACAACGACGTAGGAGACTCCGTGTCCAGACCCCTGTCCCGCACTCGCTCGATGCTGCTCGCTGCCGCCAGTGTGGTAGCGCTCTCACTCGCCGTCGCTGCCCCCGCCGCGGCCCACGACGGCCGCGGCCACCACGCGCCGCCGCCGGCCACGCGGCTCTTCACTCCCCCGCCGGACACCGGCGCCGTCCAGCAGATCAAGCAGCTGGTCAAGGCGCACCAGTGGGCCGACGCCGCGGCGCTGACCAAGATGGCCGCCACGCCGCAGGCCGTCTGGTTCACCTCGGGGACGCCCAAGGAGGTCAAGAAGTCCGTCCAGAAGACCATGCTCCAGGCCCGGATCACGCACTCGATCCCCGTGCTGGTCGCGTACAACCTGCCGTTCCGCGACTGCGCCCAGTACTCCGCGGGCGGCGCGGCGGACACCGCGTCCTACCTGGCGTGGATCGACGCGTTCGCCGCCGGCGTCGGCGACGGCCAGGCGATCGTGCTGCTCGAGCCCGACGGCCTCGGGATCATCCCCTGGTACACGTCGAACCAGGGTGCGCAGGAGTGGTGCCAGCCCGCCGAGCTGAACCCCGCGACCGCCGCGAGCGACCGGTTCGCGCAGGTCAACGGCGCCGTCGACCGGCTCACCGCCCTGCCGAACACCTCCGTCTACCTCGACGGCACGCATTCCGGCTGGCTGGGCGTCGGCGACATCTCCGACCGCCTGCACAAGGCCGGCGTCGAGAAGGCCGACGGCTTCTTCCTCAACGTGTCCAACTACGAGACGTCCGAGCGCCAGGTCAAGTTCGCCGCCTGGATCTCGCAGTGCCTCTGGTACGGGACCAACACGGCCGAGGGCGGCTGGCGCGTCGGCCACTTCGACTACTGCGCGTCGCAGTACTACCCGGCCGACCCGGCCGACTTCAGCACCTGGACCAAGACCGACGACTGGTACGCCACGAACGTCACCAGCGCCGCGGGCGCGCCCAGCGGTCCCGACGTCCTGAAGCACGCCGTCATCGACACGAGCCGCAACGGGCAGGGTCCGTGGACCGCACCCGCCGGCAGCCCCGCCGGTGACCCGCAGGTCTGGTGCAACCCGCCCGGTCGCGGTCTCGGCCTCAAGCCGACTCTGACCACCGGCAGCCCGTACGTCGACGCCTACCTGTGGGTGAAGATCCCGGGCGAGTCCGACGGCGAGTGCACCCGGTGGGACCCGGCCGGCGGCATCGACCCGGTGCGCGGGTACGCCGACCCGGCAGCGGGCGCCTGGTTCCCGGAGATGGCCCTGGAGCTCGTGCACAACGCGAACCCGGGTCTCTGACCGGAGCGTCCTGACGGTCGTCGGTGGGCCACGGAGGTGCCCACCGACGGCCGTCGGCGGTCGGCGGCGTCAGCCCCCGGCCCAGGTCATGACGAGGACGCAGACGTCGTCGCGCTCGTCGTCCGCGTGCGCCAGCAGGTCGGTGACCAGCGACGCCACGGATCCGGTCGGCTCCAGCAGGCTCGCGCCCGCGTCGGCGAGGGCGTCCAGGCCCGTCCTGAGCGCGCGGTTGCGACGCTCGATCAGGCCGTCCGTGTAGAGCACGAGCAGGTCGTGCGGGAGCAGGGTCGTCTCGGCCTGGGCCCGGCCCGTGCCGATCCCGAGCGGCGTGGACCGGCCCTCCCAGAGGAACTCGTGCGCGCCGGCGGCCGTGACCCGGAGCGGAGGCAGGTGGCCCGCGCACGCGTACCGGACGCGGCCGGTGCCCAGCTCGATCTCCGCGTAGGCGAGGGTGGCCATGAAGCCCACGGCCGCCTGCTCCACGAACCGGTCGAGCCGGGTGAGCAACGCGGCCGGACTCACCCCCGGCCCGGCGATGGCGCGGACCGCGGAGCGCAGCTGGCCCATCGCGGTGGCGGCGCGCAGCCCGCGACCCACGACGTCACCGACGACGACCGCGAGCCGGTCGTCGTCGACGAGGAAGGCGTCGTACCAGTCACCGCCCACCTCGAGGGCCTGGACACCGGGCCGGTACTCCGTGGCCACGGTGAAGCGGCCGTCGGTGGGCAGGTGGGTGGTGAGCAGCGCGAGCTGCAGCTCGTGCGCGACCGCCGCCTTGTAGGCCGCGTCCGTGTCGGCGGCGGTCCGCGCGGCGAGCAGCTCGCGCTCGTAGCGGGACCGCTCGGCCGCGCGCGACAGCGCGACGTCCACCACGCGCGCACCCTCGTCGGTGTGCCAGGCGCGTGCCGACATCAGGACGGGCAGCCGCCCGTCCGGGGCTCGCAGCTCGACCGCGACCTCGTCGATCCGGCCCTGCATGTGCAGCAGCGGCGACAGGTGCGTCTCCCAGTAGATCCGCCCGCCCACCGAGAGCAGCTCGCTGAGCCGCGTCAGGCCGACGACGTCGCCGGCGTCGCGGCCGACCCACTCCAGGAACATGCGGTTGGCGTCGGCGATCGTGCCGTCCGCGTCCAGCCGCAGCAGCGCGACCGGCGCCGCGTCCCAGGCGTGGCTACGCCCGGACAGGGGCATGGGCCAGGTAGGCGGTGATGGCGTCGACCACCTGGTCGGGTGCGCTCAGGTTCGGGCAGTGCCCGACGGCGTCGAGGAGCACGAGATCGCTGCCGGCCAGGTGCTCCTGCACGTACCGCCCCACCTCCGGCGGCGCGATCACGTCCTCGCGGCACTGCAGCACCAGCGCCGGCGTGGTCACGGCGGCCAGGTCGGCGCGGTTGTCGGACAGGAACGTGGTGCGCGCGAACCGCTTGGCGATCGCCGGGTCGGTCCGGCAGAAGGAGTTGGTCAGCTCGTCGCCGAGCTCCGGCCGGTCGGCGTTGCCCATGATGACCGGCGCGATGAACGCCGACCAGCCGAGGTAGTTGTCGTCCATCGTCTCGAGCAGCTCGTCGATCTCCACGGCGCTGAACCCGCCGCGGTACCCGTCGTCGTCGACGTACCGCGGGCTCGGGCCGACGAGCACCAGTCGGTCGAACAGGTCGGGACGCCGGGTGGACGCCAGGGCGCCGATCATCGCGCTGACCGAGTGCCCGACGAACACCACGGGCCCCAGGTCGAGCTCCTCGAGGAGCTGGACGACGTCGTCCGCGTAGCCGTCGAGCGAGCCGTAGCGCTGCGGGTCGTAGGCGGTGAGGTCGGAGCCGCCCGCACCCACGTGGTCGAACAGGACCACCCGGTGCGTCGCCTCGAAGGCGGGAGCCACGAACCGCCACATGCTCTGGTCGCAGCCGAACCCGTGCGCGAAGACCATCGCCGGCGCGCCGACCACCCCGGTCAGCACGACGTTGTTCTTGGAGCGCACGGTCATGGGTCGAGCCTAGGCGGCTCGGGTGGCCCGCCCGGACGGGGGGCGGCCACCTCGCGGATGCTGTCGACGACGAGCTCGGGCACGGCGTCGTCGTCGTCGCCCACCGATCGCTCCGGAAAGTCGAAGACGGCCAGCATCAGCTGCATCGGGTAGGTGGGCGGGTTCGGGCACGACCGGACCACGACGCCGTCGACCGACAGCTCCACCCGGTCCCGCGACCGGTCGACCGCGTAGGTGTGGAGCTCGGAGACGTCGATGGGGAGCCGTACCGCCGCCCAGTCCTCCGCGACCGCCGGGTCCCGGAAGGGGTGCAGGCCGACGCCGACCTCGGCCGAGCCGGGTCGGACGGCGTCGCCGAAGACCTCCATCACGCAGATCTCTGCAGACCGCGTCGGCCGGTCCTCGAGGCCGACCAGCCAGAACGCCGCCATGGACCGTGGCGTCAGCACGGCCCGAGCCCGCAGCTCGAGGCGTCCGAGCGTCGGCGTCCACCCCCGGAACGGCTCCTGCGCCTCGCGCACCACGAGCCCGTCGCGGTACGGCTGCTGGCCGCGGGTCCCGCCCACAGGCCCCGACCAGTTGCCCGACTGGATCCCCGACACCCGCATCGGCGGGACGTGGTCGTCGGCGCACCACAGCCCCTGCGAAGGAGGTATGCGCAGGTGGAGGCAGGAGTCGCGGAGCTCGTACGACGCCGCGCTGAGCGCCCGCGAGCTCCACGCCGGCAGGTAGTGCGGCAGCCACAGGGCAGGATCGAGACGCGGTCCGTCGAAGTCGTCCTCGACGACGACCCGTCCGTCGGGGTGGTCGGCCACGAACCCAGTCTCCGACAGCCCCGAGCAGAAGGCAGCCCCGCGTCCATGACACCGCCCGTCCCCCGCTGGGCGCTCGCCTCCGCGATCGCCGCCCCCGTCGCCATGATCGGCGGCTGGACGCTCGCCGCCGCGCAGCAGCCGTCGTTCGACGCGGTGGAGGAGACGATCAGCGCGCTCGCGGCGTCGACGGCGACCGACCCCTGGATCATGACGGCCGGCCTGGCGGTCACGGGCGTGGCCCACATGGTCACGTCCGCGGGCCTGCGGCCGGTCCCCCGCTCCGCGCGGGCGCTGCACGCGCTCGGCGGCGCCGCGACGTTGGCCGTCGCGGCGCTGCCGGTCGACAGGTACCCGACCGCGCACGGCGTGGCGGCGGGCATCGGGTTCGGGGCGCTGGCGCTGTGGCCCGCGCTCGCCGGGCGCCGCGGCGCGACCGGCATCCTGCGGCCGGCCGTCGCCGTCGGCGCCTCCGCCGCGCTCGTCGGGCTGCTCGGCGTGTTCGTCGTCGAGCTGCAGGGCGGCGGTGCGGCGACCGGTCTCGCCGAGCGCGCCGTCGCCGGCGCGCAGGCGGTCTGGCCGCTCGTGGTGGTCGTCGCGCTAGGACGCGAGGCGGCCGGACGTCAGCCGAGCCGCTCCGCGAGGACGTCGAACGCGGAGTCCCACCCGTCGTAGACGCTCTCGTCGCCGGGCCGTCCGCCCACGCCGTCGAGGTGGAAGACCATGCGCGTGCGCTCCCCCAGGTCCTCGAGCGTCACCGTGATCACGGGTGCGAGCTCCTCCGGGTCGCCGGGGTCCACCCAGGTGAAGACGAGACGCGACGGCTCGACGACCTCCCGGTAGGTGCCCGCGGTCGGGTACGTGCTGCCGTCGGCCGCGACCATCGTGTAGCGGTACCGGCCGCCCGGGCGCACGTCGAGCTCGACGGAGTCGCGCGGCGTCTCGAGGCCCCGAGGGTGCCACCACGCCGCGGCCTCGTCGGGGTCGGTCCACGCCCGCCAGATCTCGGCACGCGGTGCGTCGAAGATGCGCGTGATGGTGAAGGCCTTCTCCAGGGTCTGCTCTGTCTCGATCATCGGTCTGCCTCTCCTGTGCTCTCGTGGTTCTCTCGGGTGTGTCGCGTCTGGCGCAGCCGCTCGTCCAGCAGGTCGAAGCGCTCCTCCCAGTGCCGACGGTGCCCGTCGACCCAGGTGGCGACCTCGTCCAGCGGCTCGGTGCGCAGGGCGCAGGTGCGCCACTGGGCGGTGACCGTGCGTTCGATCAGCCCTGCCTCCTCGAGCACCCGCAGGTGCTGCGAGACGGCGGACCGGCTCATCGCGAACGGTGCGGCCACCTCGCCGGCGGTCGTCGGACCCTGGGCGAGCTGCGTGAGGATCGCCCGCCGGGTGGGATCGGCGAGCGCCGCGAACACCACGCTCAGGGCGTCCCGTGCCGGCATGTGAGCAACTCCTTAATTAAGCGACGCCTTCAACGTACGCCGGCATGCCGCGACACGCAAGGGGCACCGTGACACGCTGACCCGATGGCACCGACCGACCCCGAGCGCTCCTCGACCGCCCGCACCGTCGGCCGGACCGCGCTCGGCGCGGGCCTGCTGTTCGCGGGCACCAGCCACCTCACGTGGAGCCGCACGGAGTTCCGCGCGCAGGTGCCGCCGTGGATCCCGATGGACCCCGACGCCGTCGTGCTGGCGTCCGGGGTGGTCGAGCTCGCGCTCGGCGGCGCACTCGTCGCACTCCCCCGGCACCGCGTCACCGTGGGGTGGCTCGCCGCGGCGTTCTTCGTCGCGATCTTCCCCGGCAACATCTCGCAGCTGCTCACGCGCACCGACGCGTTCGGCCTCGAGTCCGACCGGGCGCGCGCGATCCGCCTGGTGTTCCAGCCGCTGCTGGTGCTCTGGGCGCTCTGGTCGACCGGCGCCTGGCGGGCCTGGCGGCGTCGCCCGGTCGGCTAGCGGGACACGGCGCGCGCGACGCGCACGGCGTCGATCCGCGCCTCGCGCAGCAGACCGCTGATCGGCTGGTTGTAGCCCACGAAGTACAGGCCCGGCGCGGCAGGCGTCGTCTGCGGGCCGCGGGCGACCGGCATGCCCTGCGCGTCCAGGACGCCGAGGTGGCCGACGAGCTGGTCCAGCCCGCGCCTGTAGCCGGTCGCGGCGATGACGACCTCGGGCTGGATCCGCGAGCCGTCGGCAAGCACGACGTCAGCCCCGTCGAAGGACTCCACCGCCGCGACGGGCTCGACCGTCCGGGCCTGGACCGCCGCGATGAGCCCGACGTCCTGCACCGGCACGGATCCCACCAGCACCCGCGAGTAGAGGCCCGTCGTGGGCCGAGGCAGGCCGAACTGCGACAGGTCGGGCACCTCGAGGCGGGCGACGCCGCGCGCGATCCGGTCGACCACCGGCACCGGAAGGTGCCGCACGAGGATGCCGGTCCCCTGCGCCGGCCAGCCGAAGTTGGACCGTCGGACGATGTGCGGCGGCGTCCGGATCGCCAGCCGCACCCGGGAGGCGCCACCCTCGGTGAGGTCGACCGCGATCTCCGCCCCGGTGTTACCAACCCCGACGACGAGCACGTCCCGCCCCCGGTACGGGCCCGCGTGCCGATAGTCCGAGGCGTGCACGATCTCGCCGGTGAACGTCGCGCGGCCGGGCCAGGCGGGCGGGACGGGCGTGTGGTTGTAGCCGGTCGCCACGACGACGGCTCGCCCGCTCAGCGACTCGCCGGTCCTCGTCTCCACCCGCCACGTGCCGCTGACGTCCCGGTCGATCCGGGCGACCTCGACGCCCGTCCGGACGTCCAGCCGGTGGTGCGCGGTGTAGTCCTCGAGGTAGCGCACGACGTCGGCCCGTGCGACCCAGCGTCCGTAACGCCGCGGGATCACCAGGCCGGGCAGGCTCGACCCGCGGCGCGTGGTGTGCAGGTGCAGCCGCTCGTAGTGCCGCCGCCAGGACGCGCCGACGGCATCAGAGCGCTCCAGCACGAGGGCCGGCACCCCGCGTCGGCCGAGCGAGGCCGCGACGGCGAGGCCGGCGGGGCCGCCGCCGACGACGATGACGGGGAGGCTGCCACTGTGCATGGCACCTTCCTACCTCCTGGACGCATGTCCAACCAAGGGCCGTCCGGGTGGCCTCGTCGAGCGCGCCTGAGCTACGCCTGCTCGAGCAGCGTCAGCACCTCGTAGTGCGTGGTCTGCGGGAACATGTCGAGCACCTGCGCGCGCCGAGGTCGCAGCGACGGCATCGCCGCCAGATCGCGGGCCAGCGAGGCGGCGTTGCAGCTGGAGTAGACGACGTGCCGGACGCCCGACGCCTCCAGCCACCGGCTGAGGTCCTCGCCGATGCCGCGCCGCGGCGGGTTGACGATCACGAGCCCGGGAGCGGCCGCGGCGCCGAGCGCGAACGCGGTGGCGTCACCGGCCGCGAACCGGACGCGCGACAGGCCGGCCTCCCGCGCGCTCAGGGTCGCGCTGGCGATCGCCTCGGTGCTGGTCTCGATGCCAACGACGTCGCGGCCCGCGCCGGCGCAGTGCAGCGCGAAGCCGCCGACGCCGCAGTACAGGTCCCAGACGGACGTCGGCGCGAGCTCGTCGACCCACGCCGTCGCCTGCCGGTACAACGCGGCGGCGATCTCGGTGTTCGTCTGGAAGAAGCTCTGCGGGCGCAGGTGCAGGTCGACGCCGTTGAGCCGCATGCGCAGGGTCTCGTCCGCGGTCAGCAGGATCTCCCGGTCGCCCTCCAGCACCGCCTTGTGGTCCGGCAGCAGGTTGACCGACACCACGCGCAGCGCCGGCAGGACCTCGAGCAGCCAGGGCAGGTGCTTGCGGATCCGCGCGACGGGCTCCTGGGAGCGCAGCACGAGCCGGAGCATGAGCTCGCCGTCGGGTGACTGCGTGACCAGCAGGTTCTTCAGCTCGCCGGCGCGTGCCGGGACGTCGTACGGCGTGAGGTTCGCGCGCGTGACGAAGGCGGCGAGCACGGGGAAGGTCGCGGCCAGGGCGTCGGGGTAGAGGCCGCAGCCCTGCAGGTCGACGCCCCGCCCCTCGGCGTCGAGGATCCCCAGCGTCGGCTCGGCCGCCGTGCCGCCGACCACCATCTTCGCCTTGTTGCGGTACCCGGACTCCCGGCCGCTGACCGGCGGCAGCCACACGAGATCCTCGCGGTCGCCCAGCAGGTCCTGGCAGTGCCGTTCCTTGTCCGCCACCTGCTCGCCGTGCGGGCGCCCCATCCACGTGCACGACCGGCACCGGTGCGCGTCGAAGTAGGGGCACTGCATGGGCGCGACTCTACGTCGCGGTCCCTGGCACCCCGTGCACACGGGCACCTCCTCGTGAAAGGGTTCACCGAGTCGCGACGAAGGGACGGCCGCATGCACGAGACCGAGCAGATCGCGCTCCGCGAGGACTTCGCACCCTGGTCGTTCGCCGAGCTGGCGTCGCCGGCCGCCAAGGCGGACCAGGCCGCGTACCAGGACGAGCTGCGCGCCCGCGGCCACGCCGTCGGCGCGGACTGCGTGGTGTCCCGGCTGGCGGCGGTCCACCCGGACTCGCTCAGGCTCGGCGACCGGTCCACGGTCGCCGCCCACGCCCACCTCACGGGCGACCTGACGATCGGCGCGGACTGCACGGTCAACGTCGGCACGGTGGTGCGCGGGACCGTCACGCTCGGCGACGCCGTCCGCATCGGCAGCCGCACCAGCCTGCTCGGGTTCGACCACGGGACCGCGGACCTGACGGTGCCGATCTTCCGGCAGCCGATGTCGTCGCTCGGCATCACGATCGGCGACGACGTCTGGATCGGGTCGCACGTCGTCGTGCTCGACGGCGTCAGCATCGGCTCGCACGCCGTCGTCGGCGCCGGGTCCGTGGTCACCCGCGACGTGCCCGACTGGGCCGTCGTCGTCGGCAACCCGGCCCGCGTCGTCCGGGACCGCCGGTTCCCTCGCGGAGGCGCCGCCGGGCCGGCCGACGCGCTGCGCCGGTTCGCGGACCAGGCGCGCACCGACGCGGCCGACCTGCTCGCGCGCCACTGGGACGGCGACCACTGGGCCGACCGCCCGGGCGGCGAGCCGACCGTGCGGGCCCACTGCGACGCGGTCGAGATTGCCGACCTGCTGCTCGGAGCCCCGCCCGGACCCCTGTCGCGCGAGGAGCACGTGGCCCGGCTGCGCGGCTGGCAGGCCGACGACGGCCTCGTGCACGAGCTCGGCCGCGCCGCCGGCGGCGTGCCCGACCTGCCGCTGCCCGGGCTCGGCGACGACACGGACGTCTACCACGTGCTCTGCGTCGGCTACGCGCTCGACGTGCTCGGCTCGACCTGGCGCTCCCCGATCGCGCCGCTCGCCGACCTCGAGCCCGCCGCCGTCGTCGCGGCCCTGGACGCCCTGGACTTCCCGCACGACGCGTGGTCCGCGGGCCACCGGGCCGACGCCCTCGGCACGGCGCTGACCTGGGAGCTCCGGGCCGGCCGGCCGGTCCCGGAGGGCGTCGTCGAGGCCCTGCTCGGGTGGCTGCTGACGCACCGCGACCCCGGCACGGGGCTGTGGGGCCGTGCCGGCGTCGACGGCCTGCGGCTCCCCGTCAACGGCTTCTACCGGACGGTGCGCGGCACGTTCGCGCAGCTGGGGGTCGACCTGCCGAGCACCGAGCCGACCATCGACGCGGTCCTGCGGCACGCCGCCGACCCGCTGACGTTCGGGCCGGGACGGGAGACCGCCTGCGACGCGCTCGACGTGCTGCACCCGCTCTGGTGGCTCACGCGGCACGACCGGCGGCACCGGTGGCCGGAGGTCCAGGGCCTCGCGCGGAGCCACGCCGAGCGCATCGTCGAGCGCTGGCAACCGGGCCGGGGCTTCGCGTTCGACACCCGCACCGGCAGCGCCCCGACCTTGCAGGGCACCGAGATGTGGGTGGCGACGCTCTGGTACGCGGCCGACCTGCTCGACGCCTCCGACGCCCTCGGCTACCGCCCGCGCGGCGTTCACCGACCGGAGGCGGCGGTCGCGCTCGGCGGCTGAACGGCTGCCCAAATCCTGAGTAACCTGATCAACATACGAGACGAGGGTGTCCGCGAGCGCCGGCAGCCGTCATCCTCGTCCCTATGCACACCGCCCGCCGCCCCGTCACGACGTGTTGTCCCGTCGTCACGGTCGCCGCGCGCCCCTGCTGTCCGCGGACCGTCTGACCCCAGCTCCGCCCGTGCCCCGGCGAAGCGATCGACGCCCGCCGCCTTCCGACGGCGGCTCGACGCCCCGCCACCCCCGTCCCCCACGGAGGTCACGCCTCATGGCGTCCACCCACGCCTTTGCCCGCGTGTCGCCCGAGCGATGTCGCTGAGCCTCGCCGCTCACCGACCCGCTCGCCCTCGACACCCCAAGGACCTGCCATGACTGCCCGGACCACGCGCCGCGTCGCCCTCGCACTGACCGCCCTGCTCACCGCGTCGCTCGCCGCCTGCTCGTCGGGTGCCGCCGCGGACCCCGACGACGCCGCCACCGACGCCACCACGCCGAGTGCCGACGCCCCCCTGGCGGAGGCCCCCGAGCTGCGGCTCGGCTACTTCGCCAACCTCACGCACGCCAACGCGCTCGTCGGCGTCGACGACGGCACGTATCAGAAGGCGCTCGGCGACACGAAGCTGACCACGCAGATCTTCAACGCCGGCCCCGCGGCCGTCGAGGGCCTGTTCGGCGGCGCGATCGACGCGTCGTTCGTCGGCCCCAACCCCGCCATCAACGCGTACGCGCAGTCCAACGGCGACGCGATCCGCATCGTCAGCGGCGCCACGTCGGGCGGCGCGCAGCTGGTGGTCCGCGACGGCATCGAGAAGCCGGCGGACCTCAAGGGCACGACGCTCGCGACGCCGCAGCTGGGCAACACGCAGGACGTGGCCCTGCGCGCGTGGCTCGACGAGCAGGGTCTCAAGACGTCGCTGACCGGCGGCGAGAGCGACGTGACCATCGCGCCGCAGGAGAACTCGCAGACGCTCGACGCGTTCAAGGCCGGTCAGCTCGACGGCGCCTGGCTGCCGGAGCCGTGGGCGTCGCGCCTGGTGGTCGACGCGGGCGCGCACGTGCTCGTCGACGAGTTGGACCTGTGGCCGGACGGCGACTTCGTCACCACGCACCTCATCGTCTCGACCGACTTCCTCTCGAAGTACCCCGGCACGGTGAAGAAGCTCATCGAGGCCGAGTACGAGACCAACGAGTGGATCGCGGCCAACCCTGAGGAGGCCAAGACCACGGCCAACGCGGCGATCGAGAAGCTCAGCGGCAAGCCGCTGTCGCAGGACGTGCTCGACCGGGCCTGGGGCAACCTGCGCCTCACGCTCGACCCGATCGCGTCGAGCCTGCAGACGTCGGCCGACAACGGGGTCGCCGCCGGCGTCTCCAAGAAGACCGACCTGCACGGCATCTACGACCTGACGCTGCTCAACCAGGTGCTGGCGGCGCACGACGAGGACCCCGCGGACGACGCGGGCCTGGGGGTGTCGAGCAAGTGACGACGACGACCGCGACGGCGACCCCGGTGACCGACTCCGGGGCCGCCGTCGCGGCGCGCCTGACGGACGTCACGCAGCACTTCGGCGAGGCGGCCCGGCCGCCCGTGCTCGAGCACATCGACCTCACCGTCCACCGCGGGGAGTTCGTCAGCCTGCTCGGGGCCTCCGGCTGCGGGAAGTCGACGCTGCTCTCGCTCGTCGCGGGCCTGGACAAGCCCGTGTCGGGCACGGTCGAGGTCACCGGCGGCCGGCCGGCGCTGATGTTCCAGGAGCCGGCCCTCTACCCCTGGCTCACGGCGGGCGCCAACATCGAGCTCGCCCTGCGGCTGCGCGGCATCGGCCGCACCGAGCGCCGCGAGGAGGCCCAGCGGCTGCTCGCGCTGGTCCGGCTCGAGGGCGCCGGGCCCAAGCGCGTGCACGAGCTGTCCGGCGGGATGCGCCAGCGCGTGGCGCTCGCGCGGGCCCTCGCGCAAGAGGGCGACCTGCTGCTCATGGACGAGCCGTTCGCGGCGCTCGACGCGATCACGCGCGACGTCCTGCACGAGGAGCTCATGCGCATCTGGGCCGAGACCGGCCGCGCCGTCATCTTCGTGACCCACAACGTCCGCGAGGCGGTCCGGCTGGGTCAGCGGGTCGTCCTGCTCTCTTCGCGCCCCGGTCGCGTGGTGCGGGAGTGGACCGTGGACCTGCCGCAGCCGCGGCGCATCGAGGACCCGGGGGTGTCGCGCCTGAGCGCCGAGATCACCGAGCACCTGCGTGAGGAGATCGCCCGCCATGGCCACTGAGACCGCCGCACCCGTCCGGCCGAGCGAGCGCGACCTCGCCGCCGGGCTCGACGCGCTCGAGACGCCGATCGCCGCCCCGCGCCGCTCCCCGTGGCAGGAGGCCTGGCGCGCGATCTGGCCCGTGCTCGGCGCCCTCGCGGTGCTCGTCGCCGTCTGGCAGATCGCCTACGTCCTCGAGCTCAAGCCGCCGTACGCGCTGCCGAGCCCGGCCGACACCTGGCAGACCCTGCTGCACTCGATCCAGGACGGCTCCGCGTGGCGCGCGGTGAGCCTGAGCCTGCAGCGGGCCGCGGTCGGCTTCATCCTGTCCGTCGTGGTCGGCGTGGCCATCGGGGTCGTGCTCGCGGCCTCTCCCCTGCTGCGGCGCGCGTTCGGCCCGATCGTCACGGGCCTGCAGTCGCTGCCGTCGGTCGCCTGGGTCCCCGCCGCGATCATCTGGTTCCAGTTCAGCAACGCGACCATGTACGCCGTGATCCTGCTCGGCGCGGTGCCGTCGATCGTCAACGGCCTGCTCGCGGGGACCGACCAGGTGCCGCCGCTGTACCTGCGCGTCGGCCAGGTGCTCGGCGCCCGCGGCTGGACCCGCATCCGGTACGTGCTGCTGCCAGCAGCGCTGCCCGGTTTCCTCGGCGGGCTCAAGCAGGGCTGGGCGTTCGCCTGGCGCTCGCTCATGGCCGCCGAGCTCATCACCTACTCGCCGCAGCTGGGCACCGGGCTCGGTCAGCTGCTCGACATCGGCCGGCAGACCAGCGACATGTCGCTGGTCATCGCGGCGATCAGCCTCATCTTCCTGGTCGGCATCCTCATCGAGCTGCTCGTCTTCGCGCCGCTCGAGCGGCACGTGCTGCACTCCCGAGGGCTCACCGGCGCGGTGTCGTCGAAGGGCCGCGGCTGACGGCCGTGCGGGCCAGCGGCACACCCTCGTGGCGACTGTCGATCGACCGCTGGGCAGCGGTGCCGACGATCGCGCTGTGGTTCCGCGCGGTCGAACGGATCCCGGTGTCGGCGGGCGGCGCCGTGCCGTCGAACCTGGTGATCGAACCGTTCCCCGCGAGCAGCGTGCCGCAGGTCGACCCCGACGAGGCAGCGGAGGGCTGGCTCCACTGGTGGGAGCAGGTGCTCGACAGACCGTTCGTCGACCCGTCGGAGCTTGCCCGGTGGCCAGACTTGAACCGCGTCACCGTCGCCCGATGGCGCGAGGCCACGCGCTGGCACAGCGAGCGCAAGCGCATGGCACTGTCCGACGCGCAGGAGACGCGCCTTCTCGAGGTCGAGGTCGTGCAGGGACTGGAGCGCGAGCAAGGGCGGTCGGCGCCGCCCTTTGCGCTCGACCTGTGGGTGCTCGCCGTGCACGACGCCGAGGTGCGCCGCATCGGCGATGACCGCTGGATCGTCGCCGAGCGCGTCTACCTCGGCCCGGAGTGGCCGGCCCGGCTCCGCGGGTTGATCCGCCCCTACTGGGACTAGCGGCGCGTCAGCATCCCGCGGACGTAGGACGCCTGCCCCGCGTGCTGCAGGCTGTCGCCGACGATGCTGACCAGTCGCACCCCGAGGGTCACGGGCGGGTCCCAGCGCTCGTCGACGACCACGTCGAGGTCGGCCTCCGTCAGTCGCTGCAGGTACGCGGTGGTCTGCTGGGCGACCGCGGCGTAGTACCCGAGCAGCAGCTCGGCCGACGCCCGGACCTGCCCGACCTCCTCGGCGCTCTGCCCGTACCCGCTGGCGGCGCGGTCGAACGGCAGGTCGAAGCGGTCCGCCCAGCCCTGCGCGGTCCACACCTGCTCGACGCCCGCGACGTCGGCGATCTGCGCGTCCTCGCCGCGGCCCGCGTGCCACGCCAGCCACGCGATGGTGTTCGCGCCCGGGTCCGGCCGGTACGTCAGCTCGTCGGCGGACAGCCCGCCCACGGCCCGGCCCAGCACCTGCCCGACGCGCGAGAAGGACTCGGTCAACAGCTCGGAGATGTTCACGAGCACCGACGCTACGTCGCGCCCCTGCGTCCCGCGCGATGGGGAAGGATGGCGCCGGGCGCGGGCCCTCGACGAGGAGGACGGATGAACGGCACCGTGGTGGTGACCGGCGCGGCCGGACGGATCGGCGGGTACCTGCGGCACGCGGACGGCGGCCTCGCGGCGCGCGGCTGGTCGCCCGTGCTCGTGGACGTGGCGGACCCGGGCGAGCCGTTCACCCGGGTCGACGTCGCCGACGAGGAGGCGCTCGACGCGCTCTCGGCGGTCATGTCCGGCGCGAGCGCCGTGGTGCACCTGGCCGGCATCCCCCACGAGGACACGTGGGAGGCCATCCGGCGCACCAACATCGACGGCACCTACCGGGTGCTCGAGGCCGCCCGACGCGCCGGCGTCGGCCGCGTGGTCCTGGCGAGCTCGTGCCACGCGGTGGGCTTCTACCCGGCCGACGAGGTCGCCCGCACGGACCGACCGACGCGGCCCGACACGTTCTACGGGGTCTCGAAGGTCGCCGACGAGGCGCTGGCCAGCCTGTACGCCGACCGGCACGGGATGCAGACCGTGTCCCTGCGCATCGGGCAGTGCGACGACGTCCCGCGCACGACGTTCGACCTCGGCATCTGGCTGAGCCCGGGCGACGCGGTCCGGCTGGTCGACGCCGCCCTGCGCGGGCCGGTGGACGGCCCGACGGTCGCCTACGGCATCTCCGCCAACACTCGCGGCTGGTGGGATCTGACCACCGCGAGGGCGCTGGGCTACGAGCCGCAGGACGACGCCGAGCGCTACGCCGGCGCCGTGGTGCCGTACGACGGGCCGCCGCTGCTCGGCTCCGACATGGCCGCGTCGTGAGCTACACGTTCGAGGCACGGCTGTGGCTGTGGGAGGCCAGGCGCACCGATGCCTGGACCTTCGTCAGCCTGCCGACCGCGGTCGCCGACGAGGTGCTGGACCTGGTGGGCGACCGCGCGCGCGGGTTCGGGTCGGTGCGGGTCGAGGTCACCGTGGGCGGCACCGTCTGGCGGACCTCGATCTTCCCGTCGTCGGACACCTACGTGCTGCCGGTGAAGAAGGCCGTCCGGCGGGCCGAGTCGCTGGAGGTCGGCGACACGGTCCGGGTCCGGCTGACCCTGGTCGACTTCTAGCGGGCCCGGCGCAGGATCTCGTCGACGACACGCTCGATCGGCGCGGTCGCATCGATGATCTCCGCGTCCTGCGGCACGTCGGCGCCCGTCCGGTGCCACTGCACGATGCGCTCCCGGTCGGTCGGTATCCCGCCGCCCCACTCCTCGTCGGGTCGCGCGTCGAGCCGCCGGTGCAGCGTGGCGAGGTCGACGTGCAGGACGAACACCGTGTCGAACAGGTCGATGAAGCGGTCGACGTTGCGCGAGCCACCACAGAAGAAGGTCGCTGCCTCGCGCTGGTCGGCCGCCAGCGCCCGGACCTTGTCGACGTCCCAGAGGTGGTTCTCGTGCGCGCCCACCGCGATCGGCTCACCCGTGACCGGGTCGCCCTGGTACGCCAGCTCGCGGTCGCCGTGGACCACCTGGTACCCGCGCCGGTGCAGCTCGTCGGCCACCGACGTCTTGCCGGTGCCGGACAGGCCCTCGACCAGGTAGTTGCGTCTCCCCATGCGACGACCTCGGTCTAGACGAGGTCGGCCAGCAACGCCGCCGCCCGCGCCGCGCCGTCCGTCCGCACCGGCCGGTAGCGGACGTCGCGCCCGACCTCCTTGAGGATCGCGTCCGCGAGCGCGTCGAGGTCCTGCGCGTCCTCGTACGCGAGGTGCCGGCCGGCCTCGTACCGGTCGAGGCGCTTGCGCACGTGCATGTTCTGCTCGAAGTGGTGCCGCAGGGGCACGTAGACGAACGGCTTGTTCAGCGCGGTGAGCTCCATGGTCGTGGTCAGCCCGCCCTGCACCACCGCGACGTCACAGGCCGCGAGGTGGCGGAACAGGTCGGGCACGTAGCCGAGCACCGTCGCCCCCTCGTACGCCGGGAGCGAGGCGGGGTCGATGCGGGGGCCCGTCACGAAGGCGAACCGGAGCTCCGGCGCCGCCTCGCGCACCAGAGGCACAGTGTCCATGACGCGCCGCAGCAGCGACGTGCCGACGCCGGACCCTCCCACGGTGACCAGGCAGAGCTTCTCCCCCGGCCCGACCCCGAGCTCGGCGCGAAGCTGCGACGTCCCCTCCATCGCCGCCGGGTCGAACCCCGTGACGTACCCGGCGAAGTCGAAGTTGGCCTCCGTCCACGTGCGGATGCTGGGCAGGCCCGGGCCGAAGTCGTCCTCGACGATGTCGTCCGGGTCGCCGACGAACACCGACCGGTCCCGCACGCGGGCGAACCGGGCGCGCTGCTCGATCATCTCGGCGTTGTAGTCGGCGGTCAGCGCGGCCTCCCGGGGTCCGCCGTCGGGCATCGGCAGCCAGCCGACGAAGTCGGTCATCCACGCGAACGCGAACCGCTTGAGCTCCGGGTTCTCGTGCAGGAAGTAGTCGACGTCCCACGCCTCGTCGCCGATGACCAGGTCGTAGTCCCCGTCGGCCACGACCTCGTCGAACACCATGAAGTTGTGCACCAGGATCTCGTCCATCCGGCGGATCGCCTGGAACGCGTGCAGGTCGTGCTCCCCGGCCTCGTGCTCGATGTGCCCCGACTCGTTCCGCAGCCAGGCCGATGCCGGGTGGACGCGCTCACCGTGCTGCGCGAGCACGCGCGTGACGGGATTCTGCGCCAGCCAGTCGATCTGCAGCCCGGGACGGCGTGCGCGCAGCTCGGCCGCGATCGACACGTCGCGCTGCGCGTGGCCCAGGCCGATCGGCGACGAGAGGTACAGCGCGCGCGGCGCCCGGCTCGCGGCACGCCGCCAGGTCCGCCGCGGCGGCACCGGGTGGAGCCGGTCGACGAACTGCGCGATGAGGTGGTTGACCTTCACCGGGTCACGCGCGGACGGGCCGTGACCGGCACCCTCGAGCAGGACGAGGTCGCCGCGGGTGAGCTCGGCCAGCTTCTCGCCGAACGCCTGCGGCCGGATCCGGTCGTCGGTGCCGTGCACGACGACCACCGGGCAGGTGACCTGCCGCGCGAGCGGCGCGACCGGCTCGCACACCGCGCCGTCGCACCCCAGCCGGCCGGCGGTCGTGTCCGCGAGCACCTGCGGCGTGATCTCGTGCGCCCACCCGATGCAGTCCTCGATCTGCTTGGTCGAGTGCGGCTCGGGGAACATGTGCCGGAAGAAGAACGCCGTGAAGTCGTCGTACCCGCCGCCCAGCCAGTAGTGCTTGTTGTACTTGGCCCAGCCGTGGGTGTCGTCGAGCGGCTCGTCCCACGGCACGTGGTCGCGGCCGGGCGTCGCCACGTCCAGGCCGCACGACGGGGCGATCGCCATCAGCCCGGTCACCCGCGCGGGGTGCTTCGCGGCCACGTGCACAGCCCACGACGCCCCGCACGACTCGGTGACCAGCACCGCGGCCGGGGTGTCCGTCGCGTCGAGCACGGCCACGATGTCGGCGGCGTACTCGACGTCGGTGTAGGCGTCGGCCCCGGCCGGACGGCCCGAGCGGCCGCTCCCCCGGCCGTCGAACGTGATCACCCGGTAGTGCCGGGCGAGGAAGCCGAGCTGCGCCTTCCAGAACCGCGACGGGACGATCGACCAGGTGGGCACGAGCACCACCGTGGGCGCCCGGTGCGCGCCGTAGACCTCGTAGGCGAGCTCGACCCCGTCCCGCACGACGACGCCGACGTCGTCCGGGTCCGCTGACCTGCTCGGGTGCTGGGGGGGCACCCGAGCAGTGTCCGCCTCGAGGGGCTCCGTCGTCACGGCCGGATCTCGAACACGTTGTTGAACGGCGTGGTCGCGGCCGTGCGGAAGGCCGTGAACCCGGCGGCGGTGGAGACGTCGCGGATCTTGGCCGGCCCCGCCTGCGTGCCGAGCGCGAGCCCGACGTCCTGGCTGAGCGACGCGGGCGTGCAGAGCAGCGTCGAGAAGCCGTAGTACGTCCGCCCGACGGTGTTGAGGTTGTCCTCGACGCGGTCACCCGCCATCGGCTCGACCACCATCCACGTGCCGTCGTCGGCGATCGCGTCGCGCACGTGCCGGGCGGCGCCCACCGGGTCGCCCATGTCGTGCAGGGCGTCGAAGACCGCGACGAGGTCGTAGCCCGTGCCCGTGAACTCGGTCGCCGAGGCGACCTCGAACGTGACACGGTCGGCCACCCCGGCCTCGACGGCTCGCTCGCGCGCGACGGCGATCGACTCGGCGTGGTAGTCCGAGCCGACGAAGGTCGAGCGCGGGAACGCCTTGGCCAGCAGGATCGTGGAGGCGCCGTGCCCGCACCCGACGTCGGCCACCCGCGCGCCCGCCTCGAGCTTCGCCTGGACGCCGTCCAGCGCCGGGATCCACTCGGTGAGCAGGTGCCCGTTGTACATCGTGCGGAAGAAGCGCTCGCAGCCGTGGTGGACGTCGCCGTTGTGCGCGTGCCAGCCGAGGCCGTCGCCGTCCTTGGCGATCTCGACGACCTCCTCGGCGTCGCGCACCGTGCCGTAGGCGAGCTGGAAGAAGCCGGGCAGGTAGGCGGGGCTGCTCTCGTCGGTGAGCGCGGCGGCGTGCTCCGCCGGCAGCGTGTAGCGGCGCGCCTCGGCGTCGTAGTCGACGTAGCCGCCGGCCGCCTGGTTGTTGAGCCACTCGCGGGCGTACGGCTCGCTCGTGCCCGTCTGCTCGGCCAGCTCGGCCGGTGTGATCGGCCGGCCGTCGGCCATCGCGCGGTAGTAGCCCAGCTTGTCGCCCATCACGACGAGCGCCGTGTTCAGGGTCGCGCCGACCTCGTCGACGGCGCGGAAGACGAAGCCCATGAGCTTCTCGGGGTCGATGGTCCGCGGGGGAAGGGGCTCGGTCATGGTCGTGCGCTCCTTGGAGAGGGTGGATCTGTCGTGACCCGACACTGGCCCGGACGGGCCGGCCGTCGGATCAGGGGACCCCCCTGGTCCGCTCCCTAGACTCGATCCGTGCTGGTCGGCCGCGAGCGCGAGCGCCAGGTCATCGGGAAGCTGGTGGCCTCCGCCCGCGTGGGCGAGAGCGGCACGCTGGTGCTCACGGGCGAGGCCGGGATCGGCAAGAGCGCGCTGCTCGAGGACGCCGCGGCGGCCGTGTCCGACGCGGGGATGCGCGTGCTGCGCGCCGCGGGGATCGACGCCGAGCGCGAGGTGCCGTTCGGTGGGCTGCTCCAGCTCCTGCGGCCCGTGCTCGGCCTGCTCGACGCCCTCCCGGCGCCCCAGGCCGAGGCGCTCGGTTCCGCGCTCGCGCTGGTGCCCGGCTCCGGCGGCGAGCGGTTCGCGGTCGGCGCGGCGGTGCTCAGCCTCCTCAGCCGGGCGGCCGAGGACGGGCCGGTCGCCGTGCTCGTCGACGACGCCCACCTGCTCGACCCGCCGTCGGCGCAGGCGCTGTGCTTCGCGGCCCGGCGGCTCACGGCCGACCCGGTGGTCGTGCTGCTGGCCGTGCGCGACGAGGCTCCGTCCGTGGTGGGCTCGGCCGGCCTGCCGGCGCTCGCGCTCGGCGGGCTCGCGGACGACGACGCGGCGTCGCTGGCCGGCTCGGTGGGACACCGCCTGTCGCCGGACGCCCGCGCCCGCCTGCTGGCGGCGACCGGCGGCAACCCGCTCGCGCTCCTCGAGCTGACGGACGAGGGCGTCGACGCCCTCCCGCCGGGCGCGCCCGTCCCGGTGCCCGCCTCGCTGGCCAGGACGTTCGCGCGGCGCGCGGACTTCCTGTCCCCGGCCTCGCGGACGGCCGTCCTCGTCGCCGCGGCGGCCGGCGGGGACCTCGCCGTGACCGCCCGCGCGTGCGCGCTGCTCGACGTCTCCGTGGCCGACCTCGACGAGGCCGCGCAGGCGCAGCTGCTGACGGTCGGACCCGACCGCGTGACGTTCCGGCACGACCTGGTCCGCTCCGGCATCTACGCGGAGGCTCCGCCGGCCACCCTGCGCGCGGTCCACGCGGCGCTCGCCCGGGCGGTGCCGCCTGACGACGTCGACCGTCGGGCCTGGCACCTGGGCGAGGCGACGGCCGAGCCCGACGTCGACGTCGCGACCGTGCTCGACGACGCGGCGACGCGCGCCCGTGCTCGCGGCGCCCACGCGGTCGCCGCGGCCGGGTTCGAGCGCGCGGCACGGCTCACGCCCGGCCCGGCCGACCGGGTGCAGCGCCTGGTGTCGGCGGCCGAGAGCGCGTGGCGCGCCGGGCTGCCGGACGCCGCTGTCGACCTGCTCGCCCGCGCGTCCGCGCTGCCGCAGAACGCCGACCTGCGGATCCGCGCCGCGGCGCTCGACGGGGCGGTCGCGATGCGCACGGGGTCGATCGAGCGTGCACGAGACGTCCTGATCACCGCCGGACTGGCGGCCGCCGACGACGACCCCGACGCCGCGACCTGGCTGCTCGCCGACAGCATCCAGGCGAGCCAGTTCGCCGGGGACATCGCCACCGCCGCGTCGGCCGCGGCCCGGATCGAGCAGCTCGAGCCGCGCACGGCCCGGGCGAGGTGGGTGGGCACCATGGCCACCGCGGTCGCCGGCGTCCTCACCGGGCGTGGCGGGCCCGACCTGCTGCGGGCGGGGATCGCCCAGGCGGAGCAGTTCCTCGCGGACCCGCAGCTGGCGCCGTGGCTCGTCGTCGGGCCGCTCTACCTGCGCGAGAGCGCCGTCGGCCGTGACGTGATCCCGACCGTCGTCGGCCACACCCGCGCCCGCACGGACATCGGCGGCCTGCCGATCCTGCTGTTCTACGTCGCGCGCGACCAGGCGACGACCGACCACTGGGACGACGCCGTCGCCGGCTACACGGAGGCGGTCCAGCTCGCCCGCGAGGCCGGTCAGTCGACGGACGTCGCGGCCTGCCTCGCCGGCCTGGCGTGGCTCGAGGCCCGCCGCGGCGACGTCGACGCGTGCCGGTCCCACGCCGCCGAGGCGCTGGCCATCGCGCGCACGCACCACCTCGGGTTCTTCCAGGCGTGGGCGATGACGGCGCTGGCGGAGCTGGAGCTGGGCGCCGGGCACGTCGAGGCCGCGCTCGACGGCTACGTCGCCCTCGACCGGTTGCTCACCGAGCTCGGCCTCGAGGACGTCGACCTGTCCCCCGCGGCGGAGATGGTCGAGGCGCTCGTGCACCTGGGTCGGGACGCCGAGGCGCACGCGCTGGCGGCGTCCCTGACCGAGCGCGCCGAGCTCAAGGGCCAGCCGTGGTCGCTCGCCCGCGCGGCCCGCGCGGCGGGCCTGACCTGCCCGGACACCGTGGTCGACGTGTGCTTCTCGGTCGCGCTCGGCTACCACGGCCACACCCCGGACGACTTCGAGACGGCGCGCACCGACCTGGCGTACGGCTCCCGTCTGCGCCGCCTGAAGCGCCGGGTCGACGCGCGGCCGCACCTGCGCGCCGCCCTCGCGACGTTCGAGCGGCTCGGCGCGGTCCCGTGGGCCGACCAGGCCGCCGCCGAGCTGCGCGCCACGGGTGAGACCGCCCAGCGGCGCAGCGCCACCGGTCTCGACCACCTCACGCCGCAGGAGCTGCAGGTGGCCCGCATGCTCGCCGGCGGGCGCACCACCCGGGAGGCCGCCGCCGCGCTGTTCCTCAGCCCGAAGACGATCGAGTACCACCTGCGCAACGTGTACCTGAAGCTGGGGGTGCGTTCGCGCAGCGAGCTGGCGGACGCCATCCCGCGCTAGGCGCGAGCCCGAGCGTCCGACCCTGCCGCGCTTGTGACGTAAGGGACCCCTGGGACGTCGTCGCCGCCTCACAGGCCCCAGCAGCACCAAGTGCGGCAGGGTGCGACGCCGCGGCAGCCTCTAGCCTGGCCCGATGGCAGACGACGCGCCGGGGGGCACCGTCGCCCTCGACCTGACCACCCGCAAGACCTACCGCTACCTGCGTGTGTCGGTCCTCGTGCTGGTCCTGCTCCTCGTCACGTCCCTGGCGATCGAGATGATCTGGGGCGACAGCCCGCGCCTCGGCTCGATCAGCGCGTACTACTACACGCCCGTGCGGAACGTGCTCGTCGGGTCGCTGGTCGCGCTCGCGCCCGCGCTCATCGCCATCAAGGGCCGGCCGGGCTGGGAGGACGCGCTGCTGGACCTCGCCGGCATGCTCATCCCGCTGGTGGCGTTCGTCCCTGCGCCGCTGCGGGTCGGCTGCGCGGCGGGCGTCGAGACGTGCACCCCCGCCGAGGTCCAGCCCGGCGTCCGGAACAACGTCAGCGCGCTGCTCGTCGTCGGGGCCGTGTGCCTGGCCTTCGCGTGGTGGAGCGCGCAGCCCCGAGGCCGGGTCATCACCCTCGCGCTCGTCGTCGCGACGGGGGTGTGGCTCGCCTTCGGCCTGTGGTTCGTCGTCTCGTTCGACACGTTCCTGGTCGGCGCGCACTACGCGGCGGCGATCGCGTTCTTCGTGCTCATCTCGGCCGTCGCGTGGATCAACGGTCGGCGCGCGGTCGAGCGGGGCAACGTCCGCGGCATGACGCCCGACGGGTACGCCCGGGCGTACAAGCTGATCAGCCTGCTCATGGTCCTGACGATCGTCGTGGCGAGCGTCCTCTATGCGGTCGCGGCGCTGGTGGGAGCCGAGCTCTGGTTCGCGACGATCCTCGTGGTGGAGGCGGTCCTGCTCCTGCTCTTCGCCGTCTTCTGGGCGTTGCAGACGGCGGAGAACTGGGACGAGGAGGCCGTGGAGACCGTCCCGCCGGAGGCGTGACTCAGCCCGCGAGCACGACCTGGATCTCGTTGTTCCACGGGTCCTCGAACGCGAGCACGTCGCCGTCGTCGCGGACCGCCACGCCACGGCTGGCCAGGCGGGCGGCGAGGGCCCCGCGCTCGTCGGCCGTCGGCAGCTCGATGGTGACCTCGCCCAGCCCGAGCGCCGGCCACCGGCCCTGTGCCCCGCGGCTCTGCCAGGTGTTCATGGCCAGGTGGTGGTGGTACCCCCCCGCGGAGACGAACAGCGCCTGGGTGCCGTACTCGGCGGTGACCTCGAAGCCGACGGTCTCGACGTAGAACTGGTGGGCCGTGGCGATGTCGCCCACCTTGAGGTGCACGTGGCCCACCGCGGCCGCCCCGTCGAGCGCGTCGGGGTCCGCGAGGTTCTCCCGCAGGAACCCGTTCGGGTCGAGGTACTCGGTCGCCATGGCGACGCGCCCGTGCTCCCAGCCCCACTGCTCGCGCGGCCGGTCCCAGTACAGCTCGACGCCGTTGCCCTCGGGGTCGTCGAAGTACAGCGCCTTCGACACCAGGTGGTCCGAGCTGCCGGTGAACGACGCCGGGAAGTGCCGCGCCACCGAGAACACGGACGAGGCCAGGTCGGCCTGCTGGTCGAACAGGATGGCGGTGTGGAAGAGGCCGGCCGCCGACGCCGGCGCGTGCTTGAGCAGCGGCGTGTGCTCGAGCACGACCGCCGGGACGCCCCGACGACCGAGCGCCACGCGGTCGCCCTCGGCGCCGAGCACCTGCAGGCCGATGCCGCGCGAGTAGTAGTCCGTCATCGCGTCGAGGTCGCCCACCTTGAGGGTGACGGCGCCGACGTCGGTCCGGGCGTCGAGGATCTCGCTCATGCCGTCAGCCCGAACCCGCCGGTCCACGACGTCTTCTCGGCCGCGGCCAGGGTCATCTGGAGGAAGCCGAGTGCCTCGAGCTCGTGGGCCCGCTTGAGGGAGCCCGCGTCGACGGCCCGCAGCCCGCCCGCCTCGACGATCCCGGCGAGGGCCGACTTGGCGTCGGCGTCGTCGCCCGCGATGAGCACGGCCGTCTTCTCCTCGCCGACCTCGCCGCTGCGCAGCGTCGCCGCGAACGTGGTGTTGAACGCCTTGAGCACCGACGCCCCGGGCACCGACTCGGCGAGCACCGCGGCCGCCGAGCTGCCGGCGGGGACGACGAGCTCGTCGAACGTGGCGAAGTCGACGGGGTTGGACAGGTCGACGAGCACCTTGCCGTCGAGCTGACCCTGGTACCGGGCGAGGACCTCGTCATAGGCGCCGTAGGGCAGCGCGAGGACGACGATGTCGCCGGTGAGCGGGTCGCCCACCGCGCCGTGCGTCGCGCCGGGGATGGCGACCTTGAGCGGCTGCCGCGTGAGCACCTGCGCGTCGTTGCCGCCGGCGATGACCCGCCACGCGATGGCCGAGCCCATGTTGCCCGCCCCGATGATCGTCACAGTGCTCACAGCGTCCTCCTGGGTGATTGGTTGTCGCTTCAACAACTGTACCGCTAATACTTGTAGCGTCAAGTATTTGGTAGGGTCGGGTCCATGAGCGAGGCGCGATGGCTGGACGACGAGCAGCTGCGCGCCTGGAAGAAGCTCATCGCGGTGGTCGAGCTGCTCCCGGGCACCCTGGAGACCCAGCTCCAGCGCGACTCCAGCCTGAGCCACTTCGAGTACTTCACGCTCGCCATGCTCTCCGAGGCACCCGACCGGACGCTCCGGATGACCGCCCTCGCCGCGCACACCAACGCCACGCTCGCCCGGCTCTCCCACGTGGTGTCGCGCCTGGAGAAGCGCGGGCTGGTCCGGCGCGAGCCCTGCGCGGCGGACCGCCGCGCGACGAACGCGATCCTCACGCCCGCCGGCTGGGACGCCGTCGTGGCCGCCGCGCCCGGTCACGCCGGCACCGTGCTGGCCACCGTGATCGACCCGCTGACCGCGGCCGACGTGGCCGACCTCGACCGGATCATGGGCCGCATCCTCGAGGTCCTCGACCCCGCGCACGTCATGGTGGCGCCCGCGACGACCGATGACTGAGGTGTGCTGCTCGCCCTCACGCTGATCGGCCTGCTCAGCCTCGCCGCGGGGCTGGCGGTCCGCTGGGTGCTGCACCGCGTCGACGCCCTCGGTCGGGTCGCGCCCTTCCCGAGGATCAGCGTCGGGCTGTCCCTCGTCCTCGCCCTGTGCTGCGCCGTCCCGCTCGTCGTGCAGTCCGTCGTCGAGCACCGGCTGCAGCGCGCCGCCGCCGAGGTCGCGGGCGAGCCCGTGCGGGTGCACTGCCAGGGGCTCGGGCAGGCGTTCCTCGACCTGGGGCCGGAGCTGGGCTTCGTCCGCTGGGGCCCGGACGGCACACCCGAGCACGAGACCCTCATCAAGCGGGGACCGTGCGCCCACCTGCGCGCCTGGCTGTGGTCGTCGAAGGCCGCGCCGACGCTCGACCAGGTGATCGCCGTGCACGTGCTCACCCACGAGACCATGCACATGGCCGGGATCACGGACGAGGCCCGGGCCGAGTGCGCCGCCGTGCAGCGGGACGCGTCGATGGCCGCGGCGCTCGGGGCGTCGCCGCTCGAGGCCGCGCACCTCGCGCGCACCTACTGGACCGAGGTGTACCCGCGGATGCCGGACGGGTACGTGGGTGGCTGCGGGCCGGGCGGCGCGTACGACGAGGGGCTGCCGACGCCGCCCTGGTGACGGCTGCGCGGCCACCGGGTGCAGACATCCGCGCCTGCACCTGGTGTGCTGGGGGCAGCCGCACGGCAAGGAGGCCGACATGTGTCGCTGGCTCGCGTACACGGGATCCCCGGTCCTCGTCGAGGACCTGCTCTACAAGCCGACGAACTCGCTGATCGTGCAGAGCCTGCACAGCAGGCTCGGGGCCGAGGCGACGAACGGCGACGGGTTCGGCCTCGGCTGGTACGACGAGCACTCCCCCACGCCCGGCGTGTTCCGGAGCATCGAGCCGGCGTGGAGCGACCGCAACCTGCAGGAGCTGTCCGCCCACGTCCGCTCCGGCGTGGTCCTCGCGCACATCCGCGCGACGAGCGGGTCCGCCGTGCAGCAGACCAACTGCCACCCGTTCCGGCGCGGCCGGTGGCTGTGGATGCACAACGGGCTGCTCGCCGGATTCTCGAGCTACAAGCGGGAGATGGCGATGGCGGTCGACCCCGCCCTGTTCCCGCTCATCGAGGGGTCGACCGACTCCGAGCTGCTGTTCTACCTCGCCCTCACCTTCGGCCTGGAGGACGACCCGCCGACGGCGGTCGCGCGCGCCGTGGGGTTCGTCGAGGAGGTGGCCGGTCGGCACGACGTGGCGTTCCCCGTGCAGATGACCGTCGCGACCACCGACGGGACGCGGCTCTGGGCGTTCCGCTACTCGACCGAGGGCCAGTCGCGCTCGCTGTTCCGCAACGCCGACGTGGCCGTGCTGCGCGAGCAGTACCCCGAGAACCCGCTGCTGCACGGGCTCGCGGACACCACGCGGATCGTCGTGTCCGAGCCGCTGGGTGACCTCAAGGGCGCGTGGCACGAGGTGCCAGAGAGCAGCTGCCTGGTGATCGACGGCGGCCAGGAGGAGCTTCGCCCGTTCGTGCCGGCCTGAGCCGTCACCCGTGCTCGAGGCACAGGCAGAACGGGTGCCCGGACGGGTCCGCGTAGACCCGGAACGGGTCCTCGGGGTGGCCCTCCTCCTCGGGCGTGCCGGTCAACGGGCGCGCTCCCTGCCGCACGGCGTGCTCGTGCGCAGCCGCGAGGTCCAGGACCGTGAAGTCGACGTGGACCCGGGCGTCGCTGCGCCACGGCGTCACGACGGCGTCGGACCGCTGGAAGCCCAGCCGGGTGCCGAGCTCGGGGTCGACGAGGAGCAGGAACTCGTCGCCGTCCGGGTCGGCGGTCTCGTGGCCGGGCGCGTACTCCCAGCCCAGGAGCGCGCGGTAGAACTCCGCCAGGTCGCGGGGCTCCGCGCAGTCCACCGTCGGCTGGCGCAGGTGAATCGTCATGGACCGACGGTAGCGGGGCCGGCGCGCTCGCTCATCTGTTGCGAGCACCCAGGGACGGTCATACGTTCCCCGGGTCGAGGTCCAGCAGCGGCGCGTCGATCCAGACAGGACTCTGGAGCGCGCATGAGCACAACCACGGGTGAAGCACAGCCTGCTGCGGTGCGGAGCCTCATCCCGGCCCGCCTCGACCGGCTGCCCTGGACGAGGTTCCACTGGATGGTGGTCGTCGGGCTCGGCGTCTCGTGGATCCTCGACGGGCTCGAGATCCAGCTCGTCGCGAACGTCGGGTCGGTCCTCACGGAGCCGGAGAGCGGGCTGGGCATCTCGCCCGCGGAGGTCGGGCTCCTCGCCTCGGCGTACCTCGTCGGACAGGTGGTCGGGGCACTGGTGTTCGGTCGGCTGACGGACCGGCTGGGTCGGCGGCGGCTGTTCATCCTGACGCTGGTGATCTACCTGGTCGGCAGCGGCCTGGGCGGCCTGTCGTGGAACCTCGGGTCGTTCCTCGTGTTCCGGTTCATCGCGGGCATGGGCATCGGCGGCGAGTACACCGCGATCAACTCGGCCATCGACGAGCTGATCCCCGCGCACTTCCGCGGCCGGGTCGACATCGCCGTGAACGGCACGTACTGGGCCGGCGCGCTCATCGGGTCCCTCGGCGCGCTGGTGCTGCTCAACCCCGACCTCGTGCCCATCTTCTGGGGCTGGCGGATCTGCTTCTTCATCGGCCCGGTGCTGGGCCTGGTGATCATCTACATCCGGCGGCACATCCCCGAGAGCCCGCGCTGGCAGCTCACGCACGGGTACGCCCACGAGGCCGAGGCCACCATCGACGGGATCGAGGAGACGGTCCGCGGGCAGGGCGTGGAGCTGCCGCCCGTCGACGAGAGCAAGGCCATCGAGGTGGTCAGCGAGAAGTCGATCCCGATCCTGCGCGTCGCCAAGATCATGTTCTCCGAGTACCGGCGCCGGGCGATCCTCGGCGGCACCATGATGATCACGCAGTCGTTCCTCTACAACGCGATCTTCTTCAGCTACGCGCTGGTGCTCACCAACTTCTTCGACGTCCCGAGCGGCAAGGTCCCGCTCTACTTCATCCCGTTCGCCTTCGGAAACCTGCTCGGTCCGCTGCTCCTGGGGCACCTGTTCGACGTGTGGGGTCGCCGCAGGATGATCCTGCTGACCTACGGGATCTCGTCCGTCGTGCTCGCCGTGGCGGCGGCGCTGTTCGCCGCGGACATGCTGACCGCCGTCACGCAGACGATCCTGTGGTGCGTCTGCTTCTTCTTCGCCTCGGCCGGCGCGTCCTCGGCCTACCTCACCGTCAGCGAGATCTTCCCGCTCGAGCTGCGCGGGCAGGCGATCGCCTTCTTCTTCTGCATCGCGCAGCTCTCGGGCGCCGCGGCCGCGGCGCTGTACGCGGCGCTGGTCGGCGAGGGCGACTCCCGCGGGCCGTTGACCCTCGGCTACCTGCTCGGCGCCGCCCTCATGCTCACCGGCGGCCTGGTCGCGTGGTTCATCGGCGTCGACGCCGAACGCAAGTCGCTGGAGGACATCGCCGACCCGCTCACGTCGACGCGCCGACGCGGCGCCGTCCGCGCGACGGGGGCCAACGACAACATCCGCTGACCGTCGCGGCCCTCGGTCGCGTCACATCCCCGACACGTGGGTACGGTTCACTCGGCATCCCATGGACCTGACCTCGCTCGACCGCATCCGCGCGGCACACGACCGGACCGACCTGGCGCTCGGTCCCGGCAGCGCGCCCCTGGCGGGCGGCACCTGGCTGTTCTCCGAGCCGCAGCCGGACCTCACGGAGCTGGTCGACCTCACCACGCTGCGCTGGCCCGCGATCGAGGTGACGCCCGGCGGCCTCTCCGTGGCGGCCACCTGCACGATCCGCACCCTGGTCGACCACCCGGCCGTGCCGGGCTGGGTCTCGCAGCACCTGGTCGCGCAGTGCGCGCGGTCGCTGGTGGCGTCGGAGAAGATCTGGGACTGGGCGACCGTCGGCGGCAACGTCTGCGTGGCGCTGCCCGCGGGGGCGCTCACCACGCTCGCGGTGGCGCTCGACGCGACGGCGGTCGTGTGGACGGCCGACGGCGAAGAACGGCGGGAGCCCGTCGCCGCGTTCGTCACCGGGGTGCGCACGACGACCCTCAGGCCCGGCGAGGTGCTGCGCGCGCTCGAGCTCGACGCGGCGGTGCTCGCCGAACCGGCCGCGTTCCGGCGTGTCGCGCTCACCCGCCACGGCCGTTCTGGCGCCATCGTCGTCGGCCGCCGCGCGGGCGACGGGCTCGTCGTGACCCTCACCGCGGGCGTGACGCACCCGCACCGGCTCGCGTTCCCGGACGTCCCGTCCGCCGACGAGCTGCGCGCCGCGGTCGAGCAGGTGGACGACTGGTACGACGACCCCCACGGCGCTCCGGACTGGCGGCGGGCCATGACGCTGCGGCTCGCCGAGCAGGTGCGGGAGGAGCTCGCATGAGGTTCGAGGTCAACGGCGCACCGCTCGACACCGACCCCGCGCCGGGCCAGGTGCTGCGCACGCTCCTGCGCGAGCACGGGCACGTCGAGGTCAAGAAGGGCTGCGACACGGGCGACTGCGGCGCGTGCACGGTGCTGCTCGACGGCCGCCCGACCCACTCGTGCCTGGTGCCCGCGTACCGCGCGGAGGGGCGCTCCGTCACCACCGTGTCGGGGCTCGGCACGGACGAGGAGCCGCACCCGGTCCAGCAGGCGTTCGTCGACGCGGCCGCCTTCCAGTGCGGGTTCTGCACGGCGGGCATGGTCACGACGGTGGCCGGCCTCGACCTCACCGAGGGCGACGACGACGAGACCGCCCGGCTGCTCAAGGGCAACCTCTGCCGGTGCACGGGCTACCGCTCGATCTGCGACGCCGTCGCCCGTCGGCGCAACACCGTCGACCCGCTGGCCGGGCAGGACGCGGGCCGGTCGGTCCGCTCCCCTGCCGCCCGCCGGATCGTCACGGGTCGCGAGCCGTTCACGCTCGACGTCCCCGCCACGGACCTCGCGCACCTCGCCGTGCTCGGCAGCCCGCACGCCCACGCGCGGATCGTGTCGATCGACGCCACCGACGCGCTCGCCGCGCCGGGAGTCCTCGCCGTCCTCACCCACGAGGACGCCCCCGCGACGCTCTTCTCGACCGCCCGGCACGAGTCCCGCCTCGACGACCCCGACGACACCCGCGTGCTCGACGACGTCCTGCGGTTCCGCGGCCAGCGGGTCGCGGTCGTGGTGGCCGAGTCGCTGCGGGAGGCCGAGCGCGCGCGGGCGCTGCTGCGCGTCGAGTACGAGGTGCTGCCCGCGGTCGTCGACCCCGAGGCGGCACGGCAGCCGGGCGCACCCCTGGTGCACGGCGACAAGGGGTCCGAGGCGCGCATCTCCGAGCCGGGCCGCAACGTCGTCGCGCAGCTGCACGCGGAGATGGGCTCCGTGGCCGAGGCGCTGGCGTCGTCGGCCCACCGCGTCAGCGGCACGTACCGGACCAGCCGCGTCTCGCACGCCGCCCTGGAGACGCACGCGACCCGCGGCTGGCTCGACGACGCCGGCCGGCTGGTCCTGCGCACGAGCACCCAGGTCCCGTACCTGGTCCGCAAGGAGATCGCGCACATCTTCGGCCTCGCGGAGGACAGCGTGCGGGTGCTCACGGGCCGGGTGGGCGGCGGGTTCGGCGGCAAGCAGGAGCTGCTCACCGAGGACGTCGTCGCGCTCGCCGTCCTGCGCACGGGCCGCGCGGTGCAGTACGAGATGACGCGCGCCGACGAGTTCACGATCGTGCCCAGCCGGCACCCGGTCCGCGTCGAGGTGGAGCTGGGTGCCGACGACGCCGGCGTGCTCACGGCGATGCGCATCGACGTGCTGAACAACACCGGCGCGTACGGCAACCACGGGCCGGGCGTCATGTTCCACGGCGTCAGCGAGTCGATGGCCGTCTACCGCTGCCCGAACAAGCGCGTGGACGCCGAGGCCGTCTACACCCACACGCTGCCCGGGGGCGCGTTCCGCGGGTACGGGCTCGGGCAGATCATCTTCGCGATCGAGTCCGCGATGGACGACCTGGCGCGGTCCGCGGGCGTCGACCCGTTCGACCTGCGCCGCCGCAACGTCGTCGTGCCGGGCGACCGCCTGCTGGTCACCGACGCCGACGAGGTGGGCGACCTGGGCATCAACTCGTACGGCCTGGACCAGTGCCTCGACCTCGCGCAGCACGCGCTGGCGGACCGCGCGCTCGACCTTCCGGCGCCCGACGGCACCCTCGTCGGCGACGGGATGGCCGTGGCGATGATCGCCACCATCGCCCCGCGCGGGCACTACGCCGAGGCGACGGTCCGGCTGCTCGACGACGGCCGGTACGAGGCGAGCGTCGGCACCACCGAGTTCGGCAACGGCACCACGACCGTGCACGGCCAGCTGGTCGCACAGGCGCTCGGCACGACCGTCGACCGGATCGTCATCCGGCAGTCCGACACCGACGTCGCCGGGTACGACACGGGCGCGTTCGGGTCGGCGGGCGTCGTGGTCGCCGGCCTCGCTCTGCACCGGGCAGCCCTGCAGCTGCGCGGCAAGATCCTCGCGGCGGCGGCCGCCCTCCGCGAGCACCCGAGCGACGAGCCGCGGACCTGGGACGAGGGGCTGACGCCGGACGCTGCCGCCGGGGTCCCGCTCACGGAGATCGCGCGCGCGGTGCCGGGGCTGACCGGCCAGGGCAACCACGACGGCTCCCCGCGGTCGGTGGCGTTCAACGTGCATGCCTTCCGGGTGGCCGTCGACCCGCAGACCGGCGAGGTGACCGTCCTGCGCTCGATCCAGGCCGTCGACGCCGGGACCGTCCTGCACCCCGAGCAGCTGCGCGGGCAGGTCGAGGGGGGCACCGGCCAGGCGGTCGGCAGCGCCCTGTACGAGGAGATGCGGCTCGACGACGAGGGCCGCGTGACCACCGCCTCGTTCCGCAGCTACCACGTGCCGCAGGTGATCGACCTGCCCCGCACCGAGGTGCTGTTCGCCCAGACCACCGACGACCTCGGCCCGCTGGGCGCCAAGTCGATGAGCGAGGCGCCCTACAACCCGGTTGCCCCGGCTCTGGCCAACGCCGTCCGTGACGCCCTGGGCGTCCGCCCGACCGAGCTCCCGATGACGGCCGACCGCCTCTGGCGCCTCACGAACCAGTGAGCCGCAACGTCCGAACAAAAGGGGGTCAGGACACGTCTTTGTGCGGACGTTACGGATGGTTGGGGCGCAACGTCCGAACAAAAGGGGGTCAGGACACGTCTTTGCGGGGAGGTCAGGGGCGGGGGGCGTGGATCGGGCCGCTGCGGGTCGTCAGCGGGAGACCCGACGACGACGAGCGGGACGCGAGGATCTCCGCCAGCACCGAGATCGCCGTCTCCGCCGGGGTCGAGGCGCCGAGGTCCAGGCCGATGGGCGCGTGCAGGCGGGCGAGCTCCGCGGGCACGGCGCCGCGCTCGACGAGGGCCGCGGTCCGCCGGTCCTGGGTCCGGCGCGACCCCATCGCCCCGACGTAGCCGGCGCCGGAGCGCAGCGCGGCCAGCACCAGGTCGGCGTCGAACCGGTCGTCGTGCGCCATCACGCAGACGGCGTCGCGCGGGCCCAGCACCTGCAGGCCGAGGTGGCGGACGGGCCAGTCGACGACGACCTCGTCGGCGCCCGGGTGCCGACGAGGCGTGGCCAGCACGGCCCGGGCGTCGCACACCGTCACGCGGTACCCGACGGCGCGCGCGGCCGACGCGAGCGCGGCGGAGAACTCGAGCGCGCCGTAGACGAGCATGCGCGGCGGCGCGGAGGCGACCTCGACGAACACCTCGACGCCGCCGTCCGGGCCGGCGACGCGCAGCAGCCCCGAGCGGTCGAGCGACGGCACGAACCCGGCGGGCAGCGCCCCGTCGAGCGGCGTGACCACCACGGCGTCCCTGCCCTGCGCGGCGGCCGACAGCGGCGGGAGGTCCGCGGCGCCGAGCTCGCGCGCGTGCACCCGCAGGACTCCCCCGCAGGTCAGGCCCACGGCGAACGCGTCCTCGTCGGTGACGCCGTACTCCTGCACCCCGGGCGCGGCGCCGGCCAGCACGGCCGCGCACAGCTCGTAGAGGGCGCCCTCGACGCACCCGCCGGCCACGCTGCCGAGGGCCGCGCGGGTGTCGTCCACGGCCATCGACGTGCCGACGACGGTGGGTGCGCTGCCGGTCATCGACACGACCGTGGCGACGGCCACCCGGTGCCCGGCGGTCAGGCGCGCGAGCAGACGATCGGCGATCTCGAGCACTCAGGTCACCTCCCCGCAACGTGACGGTGCTAGCAAGTCCCCATGCTGACACTCTCCGGGGCCCTGGCCGTCGTCGTCGATGCGCAGACCGAGCGCGTCGGGGACGTGCACGCGACCGACGGCGTGATCACGCACGACGCCGCGCCGGGCGCCGAGGTGCTCGACGTCGGCGGCTGCGTGATCACGCCGGGCCTGGTCAACGCGCATCACCACCTGCTCCAGACGGCGTTCCGCACGCTGCCCGGCACGCGCGGCGTCCCCATGGCGTCGTGGCTGCCCACGATGGCCGCGGCCTACGCCGCGGCGGGCGTGGACGGGGAGCTCGCGGGAACCGCGGCGGCCGCGGGTCTCGCCGAGGCGCTGCTCAGCGGCGTCACGACGGTCGCCGACCACCACCTCACCTGGCCCGACGACGTCGACGCGTCGGTCGACGTGGCTCGCGGCACGGCCGACGCCGCGAAGCGCCTGGGCGCGCGCCTCGTGCTCGTGCGCGGCAGCGCCCGCGACGACCCCGAGCGCGCGGCGCTGTCCGCCGAGGCGATCGTGTCCGCCCTCGCCCAGGACGCCATGCTGCAGCTGGCCGTCGGACCGGCGGGCGTGCACAGCGACGGGCCGGAGACGTTCCGGCTGCTCGGGGAGGTCGCGGCCCGGCACGGCCTGCGCCGGCGCACGCAGGCGAACGAGCAGGTCGACGTGGTCGCCGCGGCCGAGCGGTATGGCCGGCGCCCCCTGGACCTGCTGGACGAGTGGGGCTGGCTCGCGCCGGACGTCACGCTCGCGCACCTGTGCGGCATCACGGACGACGAGCTCGCGCGCCTCGCGGCGAGCGGGGTGACCGCGACGCACGCGCCCGGCTGCGACCTGCCGATGGGCTGGGGCGTCTCGCCGGTGGCCGCGCTGCTCGACGCGGGGGTCGCCGTCGGGCTCGGCACCAGCGGCGGCGGCTCCAACGACGCCGGCCACCTGCTCGCGGACGCGCGGCTCGCGATGCAGGTCGCGCCCCTCGTCGGCCGCCCGCTCTCCGCGCGCGAGGTACTGGGTTCGGCGACGGCCGGCTCGGCGGCCGGACTGGGCCGCCCGGAGCTGGGTCACCTGCGCCCCGGTGCGGCGGCGGACCTGTGCGTGTGGGACGTGTCGGGCGTGGCCGACGCGGGCGTGGCCGACCCGGTCGCCGGGCTGCTCTGGGCGTCGCCCGGCCGACGGCCTCGGCACGTCGTGGTCGGGGGCCGCGTGGTGGTGCGGGACTTCGTGCTGCAGACCGCGGACGAGCGCGACCTGGTCGCGGCCGTGCGACGCCGCGTGGGTCGCTGACGCCTCACAGCTCGAGCACCAGGCGGTCGCACGCGGCCCGCGAGACGCAGATCATCATCGTCGTGCCGCTGCCGCCCGGGCCGATCACGGAGTCGCGGTGCTCGACCGTCCCGTCGAGCACGGGCGTCTCGCAGCTGCCGCACGTGCCCACGCGGCACGACGAGACCACCATCGCGCCGCTGTCCTCGACGACCTCGAGGATGCTGCGCCCGGGCGGCACGGTGAGCGTGGCGCCGGACAGCGCGAGCTCGACGTCGAACGGCTCGCTCCACAGCGGCGGCCCGAACTCGCGCGCCTCGAACCGCTCGGTGTGCACCGCCCACCCGGCCCCCGCGGACGACTCGACGGCCTCCAGCAGCCGACGCGGCCCGCAGCAGTACACCTGACCCGTCGGCCCGGCGGTGACCGCGGCGACGTCGAAGCGACGACCCTCGTCGGCGGCGTGCACGTGCACGCGCCCGGGGTGGTCCGCGACGAGCTCGTCGACGAACGCCATGGTCGTCCGCGACCGGCCGGCGTAGTGCAGCGACCAGTCGGCTCCGGCGGCGACGGCGGCCGCGATCATCGAGAGCACCGGCGTGATGCCGATGCCGCCCGCGACGAACACCGTCGGACCGTCGGGCGAGAACGCGAAGTGGTTGCGGGGACCACGCAGCCGGAGGGCGTCCCCGACCGCGAGCGCGTGCGCGGCCACCGACCCGCCGCGGCCGTCGGGCTCGCGCAGGACGGCCACCCGGTAAGTGGTGCGGTCGGCGGGGTCCCCGCACAGCGAGTACTGCCGCTCCAGCCCGTCGCCGAGCAGCAGGTCGACGTGCGAGCCCGGCGTCCAGGGCGGCAGCGGCCGACCGTTCGTCGGCACCAGGTCGAGCGCGACCACGCCGTCGGCCACCTCGGCGCGTGCCCGCACCACGACGGGCCGCTGGATGTCGCTGAACACGCTCATGGGCGTCCTCCAGATCGGTCGAGTCGGGCGGAGCGTCAGGCTACGAGGCTCGTGTTAACGGGAAACCCCACTCCGTGACACGGAAGGACCGCTGTGGTTACACGTCGGTAACTCGGCCTGCTTAGCGTGCCCAGAGCACGACGAAACCGCTTCACCACCCGCGACGGCGCACCCGCCCGGGTGAGTCGCGCACTCCGGACGGAGGGACGCGATGCCGGCTCTGCCCCGCACCATCGAGCGGCTGACGCACGCGCGTCTGGCCGACGGCCGGGTGGTCGACGTGCTCCTCGACGGCGCGCTCGTCGCGGACGTCGTGCCCGGCGGCACGCTCGCCGCGGGCGACCCGGACGCCACCCTCGAGCTGGACGGCTTCCTGCTGCTGCCCGCCCCGGCCGAGCCGCACGCCCACCTGGACAAGGCGCTGTCGTGGGACGCGATCCGGCCGCCGATGGGCGACCTGCGCCTCGCCATCGACTCCTGGCACGCGCACTCCGCCCGGATGACGGTCGAGGACATCGCGACCCGCGCCCGCACCCAGGCGCTCACCATGCTCGCCCACGGCACCACGGCGATCCGCACCCACGTCGACCTGCTGCACGGCGACGACCCGCTGCGCGGCGTGCGCGCCCTGGTGCAGGTGCGGGACGAGCTGCGCGGGCTGGTCGACCTCGAGCTGGTCACGCTGGGCGGGTACCTGACGCCGGTGGCGGACATGGACGCCGCGCTGGCCGCGGGCGTCGACCTGGTGGGCGGCGCACCGCACCTCGCACCCGACCCCGTCGTGGAGCTGCACCGCCTGCTCGACGTGGCCCGCGCGCACGGCGTCGGCGTCGACGTGCACACGGACGAGAGCCTCGACTGCGAGGTCACCCTGGACGTGCTGGCGCGGGCGGTCCGCGGCTGGGACGTGCCGGTCAGCGCCGGGCACTGCGTGCGGCTGGGCACCCTCGACGGCCCGCGGCGCGACCAGGTGATCGCCGACGTGCTCGCATCGGGCGTCGGGATCATCGCCAACCCGATCACCAACCTGTACCTGCAGGGCTGGGCGTCCGACGTCGCGACGCCGCGGGGGCTCACCGCGGTGCGCGCGCTGGTCGACGCCGGCGTCCGGTTCGCCGCGGGCGCGGACAACGTGCGCGACCCGTTCAACCCGCTCGGCCGGTCGGACGCGCTGGAGACCGCGATGCTCCTGGTGGTCGCCGGGCACCTGTCCGTCGACGAGGCGTACGCCGCCGTCAGCACGGGCGCGCGCGACGTCATGGGCCTCCCGGTCGCCGGCGTGTCGGCGGGCGCCCGCGCCGAGCTCCTCGCGGTGCGCGGCTCGGACCTGGTCGGCGTCGTCGCCACCGCGACCGCCGACCGCTACGTGCTGCACGACGGACGCCTCGTCGCGCAGAGCGAGACCCACACGCAGGTCGCCGCCCCGGCGTCCCTGACGACCTCCTACCCCGAAGCGAGGTGACCGTGTCCCTGACGACACCCACCAGCACGCCGACGTCGCCGACGCACGAGGCGGGACCTCTGCTGGGGTTCCACGACGTCGCCATGACGTTTCCCGACGGGACCACGGCGCTGTCGGGCGTGGACCTCACGGTCGGCCGGGGCGAGTTCGTCTCGGTCGTCGGGCCCTCCGGCTGCGGCAAGTCGACGCTCCTGCGCATCGCGTCGGGCCTCGAGACTGCGAGCGCCGGCGTGGTCGAGTTGGCCACCGACCACATCGGCTACGTCTTCCAGGACGCGACGCTGCTCCCGTGGCGGGACGTGCAGGGGAACGTCGAGCTGCTCGCCGAGCTCAACGGGCGCGGGATCAAGGACCGCCGCCGGGCCGCCGCGAAGGCGATCGACCTCGTCGGGCTCGCGGGCTTCGAGAAGCACCTGCCCAAGCAGCTGTCGGGCGGCATGAAGATGCGCGCGTCGCTGGCCCGCTCGTTCACGCTCGACCCCGAGCTGTTCCTGTTCGACGAGCCGTTCGGCGCGCTCGACGAGATCACTCGCAGCCGCCTCAACGACGAGCTGCTCAAGCTGTTCAGCGAGCAGCACTTCGCCGGCCTGTTCATCACGCACTCCGTGGCGGAGGCCGTCTACCTGTCGACGAAGGTCGTCGTCATGTCCGGCCGGCCCGGCCGGCTGGTCGGCACCTTTGACGTCCCGTTCCCGATGCCCCGGGACCCGGACATCCGGTTCTCCCCCGAGTTCGCCGCGGTCGTCGGCGAGGTCTCGCACGCCCTCAAGGAGGCGCACAGCTGATGGCCACCACCACGCTCGAGGGCGTCACCGCCCCCACTCGCCGGCCCGTCGCCGCGGCCCCGCGCCGCACGCGCTCGGTCATCCGGTGGCTCGGCCCCGTCGTCGTCTTCATCGGCTTCCTCGGCCTCTGGTACGCGCTGGCCGCCTACTACGCGTCACGCGGGCTGCCGTACTTCGTCCCGTACCCGCACCAGGTGCTCGAGGTCCTCACCGACCCCGAGGAGCTGCAGACCCTGGCCACCGCGCTGCTGCACAGCACCGAGGTCGCCATGACCGGCCTCGTCTTCGCGATCGTGCTCGGCATGGCGTGGGCCGTGATCATGTCGCAGGCGGCCTGGGTGGAGCGCTCGCTCTTCCCCTACGCGGTGGTCCTGCAGTGCATCCCGATCCTCGCCCTGGTGCCGCTGATCGGGATCCTGTTCGGCTACAACTTCCAGGCCCGCGTGATCGTCACCATCCTCATCGCGCTGTTCCCGATGGTGTCGATGACCCTGTTCGGCCTGCAGTCGGTGGCCAAGCAGCAGCGCGAGCTCTTCCAGCTGCAGGGGGTCAGCCGCGCGACGCTGCTGCGCAAGCTGCAGTTCCCCGCGGCGCTGCCCTCGATCTTCGTCGGCCTGCGCACGTCGGCCGGGCTCGCGGTGGTCGGCGCGGTGGTCGGCGACCAGTTCTTCCAGCGCGGCAACCCCGGCCTGGGCGTGCTCATCCAGGTCTACGCCTCCCGGCTGCAGGGCCCCCAGCTGTACGCCGCGATCCTCGTCGCCTCGCTGCTGGGCGTCGCCGTCTTCGTCATCTTCGGCTGGCTCGGACGGCTCGTCGTGGGCCGTTGGTACGACTTCACCTGATCTCGGCCGCAGGCCCACCCCCCTGCCTGCGGTCGTCGCTCCATCCCCCTGCCCCCACGTTGAAATGAGCCCCCATGCGCACTCGTCCCCGCTCGGCCGCGGCAGCGGTCGGCATCCTGCTCACCTCGGCCGCCCTGGCCTCCTGCGCCGGCAACGCCGGCAGCTCCGAGACGACGGCCGCCACCGCGGCGGCCGGTGGCGTCGACCTGTCCGACGTGTGTCCGGCGACCGTCGTGGTGCAGACCGACTGGAACCCCGAGGCGGACCACGGCCACCTGTACGAGCTGGTGGGCAAGGGCTACACGGTCGACGCCAACCAGAAGTCCGTGACGGGCGACCTGGTGTCGGGCGGCAAGCCCACCGGCGTGAAGATCGAGGTCCGCGCGGGCGGTCCGGCGATCGGCTTCACGCAGGCCTCCGCGCAGATGTACCAGGACACCTCCATCACGCTGGGCTACGTCTCCACCGACGAGGCCGTGCAGCTGTCCGACAAGTTCCCGACGACCGCCGTGTTCGCCGAGAACGACAAGTCTCCGATGATGATCATGTGGGACCCGGCGACGTACCCGGACGTCACCGACATCAAGGGCCTCGGCGCCGCGCTCAAGGAGTCCGGCGGCGTGATCCGGTACTTCAACGGTGCCGCCTACATGAGCTACCTCATCGGCTCCGGCGCGCTCGACGCCTCGGTCACCGACGGCAGCTACGACGGGACCCCGGCGAACTTCGTCGCCGCGCAGGGCAAGGACGCGCAGCAGGGCTTCGCGTCGGCCGAGCCGTACATCTACGAGAACGAGGTCACGGCCTGGGGCAAGCCCGTCAAGCTCGAGACCATCTACGACGCCGGCTTCCCCTTCTACCCGGAGGCCATGTCGGTCCGGACGGGTGACCTCGAGAAGCTCACGCCCTGCCTGGAGAAGCTGGTGCCCGTGATGCAGCAGGCGGACGTCGACTACATCTCCGACCCGAGCACGACGAACGACCTGATCCTCGACCTGGTCGACCAGTACAACAACGGCTGGGTCTACTCCGCGGGCGTCGCCGACTTCGCCGTCGAGCAGATGAAGAAGCTCGAGATCGCGTCGAACGGCGACAACGACTACGTCGGCGACATGGACGAGGCGCGGATCCAGAAGATCATCGACATCGCCGGCCCGATCTACACCGACGCGGGCGCCCCGCCCAAGGCGGGCCTGGTGGCGAAGGACCTCTACACCAACGAGTTCCTCGACCAGTCGATCGGCTTCTGACCCCCGGGGCGGCGGGCGGCTCGACCCGCCCGCCGCCCACTCCGGAAGGACATCCATGGAGACGACGACGGCCGTCGAGGCACTGACCGACGAGCTGCGTGCCCTGCTGGGCGACGACGGCGTGACCACCGACCACCGCGTGCGTGAGCGGGTCAGCGTCGACGGCGCGACGATGTCGCCGCTCATCCTCGAGCTGCTCCCGCTCGGGCTCGCGGACGTCGTGGCGTTCCCGACCAGCGCGGAGCAGATCGCCGCCTGCGTCGCGGCCGCCGTGCGGCACCGGGTCCCCGTGACCCCGCGCGGCAAGGGCACCGGCAACTACGGGCAGGCGATCCCGATGCCCGCCGGCCTGGTGCTGGACCTGACCCGCGCCCGCGCGGTGGTCGAGGTCGGGGACGGCTGGGTGACGGCCGAGGCGGGCGCGACGATGGTCGCGATCGAGGCCGCGGCGCGCGAGACCGGGCAGGAGCTGTGGATGTACCCGTCGACGGCCCAGTCGACGATCGGCGGCTTCCTGTCGGGCGGCTCGGGCGGGACCGGGACCATCGTGCACGGCGCCAACCACCAGGGGTTCGTGGTCGCGCTCGACGTGGTGCACGCGTCGTCCGCCGCGGCGCTGGTCCACGTGGAGGGCGACGAGGCGCAGGCCTACGTGCACAACTACGGCACGGCCGGCATCCTCGCGCGGGCCACCGTGCGGCTCGAGCCCCTGCAGGACTGGCGCGGGTTCTACGCGAGCTTCGAGTCGCAGCACGACGCGTTCCGCGTGCTGCGCGAGATCGGCCGGCTGACCCCCGCGCCGCGGCTCGTGTCCGCGGACCACCCCGAGATCTCCGCCGCGCTGCCCCCCGACCCCGCGATCCCCGAGGGCCGCGTGAGCCTGCGCGCCATCCTCGACCCCGCCGCGGTCGACGCCGCGACCGCGCTGGTCACGGCCGCGGGCGGCACCGTGGAGGACCTCCGTGTCGGTCCGCAGGCATCCCTCAAGCTCTCGGTCCTGTCCTACAACCACCCGATCGAGTGGCTGCAGAAGGCCGATCCCGGCACCTACATCCACCTCGAGGTCGGGGGCGACGCGCTGGTCGACCGGCTGGACGAGGTCCAGGCCGCGATCCCCGGCGGCCTGCTGCACCTCGAGGCCGGGCACACGGTGCCCATCGGCATGCTCGCGGGCGTGTACGAGGGCCCCGAGCGGCTCGACGAGGTCATCGCGGCGCTCGGCGCCCTCGGGGTCGGCGTGCACAACCCGCACCAGTGGAACGTCGACTTCGAGGTCGAGCGCACCCTGGCGCTCGCGCGGTCCACCGACCCGCACGGCCTGCTCAACCCCGGCAAGCTCAACCCGGACTACGCCGGCCCGCGCAAGGGAGCGATCCGATGACCCGCCTGCTCGCCGAGCTGTCCGGCCCGGCCACCGCGCGCGTGCTCGGGCCGGAGTCGGTGCTCGTGGTCCCCACGGGCGCCATGGAGCACCACGGGCCGCACCTGCCGCTCATCACGGACGCGCTCATCGCGGAGAGCGTCGCCACGGCGGCGGTCGAGCGGGCCGCGGGGGCCGGGCTCGACGTCTGGCAGCTGCCCACCCTCACCTACACCAAGTCCGACGAGCACTCCTGGGCGTCCGGCACGGTCTGGGTCTCCTGGCAGACGCTCATGTCGACGCTGGTCGACATCGGCCGCTCGGTCGCCGCGACCCCGGCCCGGCGGCTGGTGTTCCTCAACGGCCACGGGGGCAACACCGCGCTGCTCGGCGTCGCGCTGCGCGAGATCCGCCGCCTGCACGGGCTCCTGACCTTCTCGATGCCCGCGGGCGTGCAGATCGCCGGCGCCGGCGGGGAGCACGAGCCCGACGAGCACGGCCTCGGCATCCACGCCGGCTACGGCGAGACCTCGCTCGTCCTGCACCTGCGGCCCGACCTGGTCGACATGACGCAGGCCCGTCGCCACGTCCCCGAGCACATCGGCGCCATGCGGTACCTCGGCTTCCACAGCACCCCCGCGCAGTTCGGCTGGCTGAGCAACGACTTCGGCCCCGACGGGGTGATCGGCGACCCCACGGGCGCCAACGCGGCGGCGGGGGCCGCCCTGTTCGACGCCTCCGTCGACCGGGCCGTCGACGTGCTCACCGAGATCGCGTCCTTCACGCACGCGCCCGGCGCATGATGTGCCGATGACGCCCGCGCTCGACCACCCGGCCTGGGACCCCATCCCCCCGGCGGTCCCGATCGACGCGGACGTGCCGGCCGTGCTGCCCGGGGAGGTGGTCGGCCTGCTCACGCAGTGGCTGCCCGCCAACGACGACCCGGAGCGCCCCGCCGTCACCCTGGCGACCGTCGACGCGGACGGCGCACCCGACGCGCGCACCGTCCTGCTCAGCGAGGTGGACGGCGAGGGTCTGTACTTCCACACCGACGCGGCGTCGCGCAAGGTGGCGCAGCTGACCGCCCACCCGACGGTCGCGCTGGTCGCGCGCTGGTCCGATCCCCTCCGGCAGCTGGTGGTGCGGGGCGTGGCCGAGCGGGCCGACGAGCCGGAGACGGACCGGGCCTATGCGCGCCGGTCGCGGTACCTGCAGCAGCTGGCGTGGGTGAACACCCCGACCATCGCCGCGCTGCCCGAGGACGACCGGCGAGCCGCGTGGGAGGCGTTCACCGACGCCCACCCGGACCTCGAGCCGCCGTCGTCGTGGGTCGGCTTCCTGGTCCGGCCGACCAGCCTCACGTTCTGGACGGGCGACCCCACGTCCGTCAGCCACCGCCAGGAGTACCGGCTCGCCGACGGCGCCTGGACCGTCAGCGAGCTCCCCGGATGACAGGAGAACGGCCATGACGGCCCGACTGCACGCCCACCAGTACGGCAAGGCCGAGACGCGCGTGGTCCGGATCGTGCGCGACACCCCCCGCCACGAGATCCGCGACCTCAACGTCTCGACCGCGCTGCGGGGTGGCTTCGACGCCGCCTACCTCGACGGCGACCAGTCCGCAGTGCTGCCCACGGACACGCAGAAGAACATGGCGTTCGCGTACGCCAAGCAGCACGGGGTCGCGTCCCCGGAGGCGTTCGCGACCCTGCTGGCCCGGCACTTCGTCGACGACGTCGCCCCGGTGGCCGGCGCTCGCGTGGACGTCCAGGAGTACGCGTGGGTGCGGGCCGTGGTGGACGGCGCGGAGCACGACCACACGTGGATCCGCAGCGGCCAGGAGGTGCGCACGGCCTCGGTGACCGCCGACGCGGACGGCACCACGGTGATCGCCGGCCTGCGGGACCTCACGGTGCTGAAGTCGACGGGCTCGGAGTTCCGCGGCTTCCTGACGGACGGGTACACGACGCTCGCCGAGACCACCGACCGGGTCCTCGCCACCTCGCTGGTCGCGCAGTGGCGCTACGCACCGGGGGCCGAGCTCGACTACGACGCCACCTACGCCGCGGCGCGCTCCGCGATGCTCACGACGTTCGCGACCCTGCACTCGCTCGCCCTGCAGCAGACCCTCTGGCACATGGGCGTCGCCGTGCTCGAGGCGGTCCCCGAGGTGGTCGAGATCCGGTTCGCCGCGCCAAACAAGCACCACTTCCTGGCGGACCTGAGCCCCTTCGGCCTCGAGAACCCGGGCGAGGTCTTCTTCGCCGCCGACCGCCCGTACGGCCTGATCGAGGCGGTCATCCTCCGCGACGGCGCCGAGCCGGAGGACACGGCCTGGACCCGTTCGGTGGGTGGTGCCGCGTGACCCCCGACGACGAGAGCTGGCTGTCGCAGGCCGTCGCGCTCGCGACCGCCAACGTGGCCGACGGCGGCGGGCCGTTCGGCGCCGTCGTGGTCCGCGCGGGCGTGGTCATCGGCGTCGGGCAGAACCGGGTCACGCGGGACAACGACCCCACCGCTCACGCCGAGGTCCAGGCGATCCGGGCGGCCTGCCGCGCCATCGAGAGCTTCTCCCTCGAGGGCGCGACGGTGTACTCGTCCTGCGAGCCGTGCCCGCTGTGCCTCGCCGCCTGCCTGTGGTCGAGGGCGGACCGCGTGGTCTACGCCGCCGACCGGCACGACGCCGCCCGCGCCGGCTTCGACGACCGCGCCTTCTACGAGCTCTTCGCCGCCGACCGCGCCACCTGGCCGATGCCCGTCCAGTCCCACCGGGTGCCGGCGGCCGGCGACCCGATCGACGCCTGGCTCGCCCGGCCGACGAAGACCGAGTACTAGCTGCCCCGGTAGGTGGAGTACGCGAACGGGCTGAGCAGCAGCGGCACGTGGTAGTGGCTGTCGTCGACGACGTCGAAGGTGACGACCACCTCGGGGTGGAACCCGACCTGACCGGTCGCGGCGAAGTAGGCGGCCGTGTCGAACGTGATCCGGTACCGCCCGGGCGGCACGGTCGACGGGCCGAGCGCGCGCGCCCGGCCGTCGGCGTCGGTGACGCCCGAGCCGATCGGCGTCCACGTGCCGGCCGAGAGGGCGGCCAGCGCGACGGGCACGCCCGCCGCCGGCCGCCCGAGGGTGGTGTCGAGCACGTGCGTGGTCAGCTGGCTCATCGGGACTCCTCGAACAGGGTGCGCAAGCGCAGGAGCGCGATCTGGCGGAGCTGGTCGGCCACCTCCGCGACCTCGTCGTCGTCGGACGACCGCAGCCGACGCTGCAGCTCCGCGAGGATCTCGGGGCGGCTGCGGCCGGCGGCGCGGATGAGGAAGATGCGCCCGAACCGCTCCTCGTAGGCCCGGTTCCCCGCGGCCATCGCCTCGACGAGCGCGGGGTCGTCGGTCGCGGACGCGGCCTGCTCGGAGGCGCTGAGGCCGCCGGCGCGCTCGCCGATCCGGGGGTGGGTGGACAGCGCCTCGTCGACCTCGGCCGGCGTGAGCGAGCGGGCGGCGAGGTCCGCGACGCCGACGAGCGAGTCGACGGTCGGGTACGGGCAGCCGGCGGCGACCTCGTCCACCCAGCGCGCCACGTGCAGCGCGGCGGTCAGTCGCGACCGGGTCTCGGCATCGTCGTCGATCATCACGCCACCTTCGTCGTCGGGAAGCGAGGCAGACACGAGCGCGGCTGCTGTCCCCCGCGCCCCTGCGATGGCACCGTACAGGCGTGCCCTCCCCCACCGAACCGGCCGACCTCTGCGGGATCGTGCTCGCGGCAGGCGCGGGCCGGCGCCGCGGCGGCCCCAAGGCCCTGGTGGACGGCTGGCTGGCCGAGGCCGTGCAGCTGCTCCTCGCGGGAGGCTGCGCGCGGGTGGTGGTCGTGCTGGGCGCGGCCGCCGACGAGGCGCGCACCCTGCTGCCCGACGACCCCCGGGTGGACGCGGTCGTGGCGGAGCGCTGGGCGGACGGCATCGGCGAGTCGCTGCGCACCGGGCTCGCGCACGCCACGGGCGACGCCGCGCTGGTCACGCTCGTCGACCTGCCCGGCACGCCGGTCAGCGTGGTCGAGCGCGTCCTGGGGGCGACGGGACGCCTGCGCCAGGCGGTCTTCGCGGGTCGTCCGGGCCACCCGGTCCTCCTCGGGCGCGAGCACTGGGAGCCGCTGGCCCGGAGCCTGGCGGGCGACCGCGGCGCCCGGCCCTACCTGCGGGCGCACGGCGTGACCGAGGTCGAGTGCGGGGACCTGCACCACGGGCGCGACGACGACGGCGCCACCTAGGCCCGCCCCTCGAGCGCCGCGAGCGGCAGTGCGACGCCCCACCGGGCGGCCGCGGCCGTGATCCGCGACCGCAGCTCACCGGGCGCGGCCGCGGCCAGCGCGGACGTCGACCGCCCGTGCTCCGAGACGAGCACACCGCCGACGTACACCTGCGCGAGGTTCCGCAGCCCGCACGCCATCACGTAGGTGGCCAGCACGTCCCAGACCGGTCCCGTGTCCGGGGACCGGTGGTCGACCACCAGGAAGTCGGCGTGCTTGCCCACCTCGAGCGACCCGATCCGGTCCTGCACGCCGAGCACCTCGGCGGCGCCGAGCGTGTGCATCCGCAGCACGTCCGCGGGCATCAGCACGGCCGCGTCGGTGTGCAACGCACGTGTGCTGTAGAGACCGATGCGCATGTTTCCCCACGGGTCGGAGATGTCGGTGCACGACTGGTCGTCCAGCCCGAGGCCGACGCGGATCCCGGCGTCCCGCAGCCGCACCACGTCGGCGACCCCGGACCCCAGACGCCCGTTGGACGTCGCCTGCCACACGACCCCGCACCCGGTGGACGCGGCGACGGACACCATCTCGTCCGACGGGTGCACGAAGTGCCCGAACAGGAAGTCCGGGCCGAACGCTCCCGCGGACCGGTACCACGCGAACTTCTCCCGCTGCGTCTCGAGGCCCTGCGCGGTCTCGACGAAGTGCGCCTGGTTGGTGATCCCGTGCTCGCGCATGACGGCGACCTCGAGCTCCGCCGACCGCGGCGCCGACGCCCACTGGACGGCCCCCATCACCGACGCCCCCAGGTGCTGGTCGGCGGGGGTGCGCAGGGCCGCCTCCTGGACCATCTCCGCGAACACCCCGAGCATCTCGTCCTCGGGGCCGGCCTCGTCGTCGAGCCGGATCGCGTTGACCACCCGCAGCCCCGCGTCGGCCGCCGCGTCGAGCTGCCGGGTCACGAACTCCACCGGTGCCACGCGACCGAGGGCCGGGGACGCCGACACGGGGTCGTAGCGCCACGTCACCCGCGAGTGCGTGAAGTTGTACGCGCTGGTCACGCCGTTGGCCAGGAAGTCGAGGGCGCCGTGGAGGGTCGACCAGTAGACGTCGTCGGGCGAGCACTTGTCCATGACCTCGACCATGGACAGCACCCACGGGTAGAGCGTCGACCCCGGCGAGATCCCGCGCATGCCCGAGGTGAACAGGTGCGAGTGCGCGGAGACGAAGCCCGGCGCGACGATGGCGCCGCCCGCGTCCAGCAGCGGCACGCCGCTGACCAGCAACGACGCGTCCGGAGCACCCTCGCCCATCGACGCGATCCGACCGTCGTCGCCCACCAGGAACCAGCCGAGGAACCAGTCGGGTCCCTGCGACGACACGGGGAGCAGCAGGGCGTCGTGCACGAGGAGGCGCATGGCCGTCATCGTGCAGGGCGCAGATGTCCGTCAGATTGCCGGGATGTCGCGTGTCGAGTTCACGTGGTCGACTTCGTCATGGGGATGTCACCACCGACGACGACCACCGACGACGAAGGAGAACCGCCGTGAAGTACGTGATCCTCATCCACTCGAACCCCAAGCCGTGGGGGCACCCGACCTCCGAGCTGACCGACGAGGGCCGCGCCCTCCCGGCCGACCAGCTGGCGGCCATGGGCAAGGACTTCGACGCGCTGCTCGCCGAGATGTCCGCGTCCGGCGAGCTCGTCATGGGTGAGGCCCTCGCCGACCCCCGCGAGTCCACCGTCTACCGCTGGCGCAGCGGCGGCTCCCTCGCGAGCGAGGGCCCCTTCGCCGAGACCCAGGAGCAGCTGGCCGGGTTCTTCCTCATCAAGACCGAGACGCGGGAGCGCGCCGAGCAGATCGCGGCGCAGTTCGCGGGACCCGGCAGCCACGTCGAGCTCCGTCCGGCCTACGTGTGGGAGTGACCGCCGGCGGTTAGCCTCGACATGGTGAGGGCCCCCACCGTGCGCGCGCCTGACGCCACGGTGGGGGCACCCCCGACCTACGTCGACGTCCGCCACCGCCGCAGCGTCGCCGACGCGCGCGGCGCGCTGGCGTGGCTCGTGGTGCTGGTGGTCGGCCTGCTGCTGGCGACCGTCGCCGCGGAGACGATGCAGGGCATCGCCCAGGACCTCCACCGCGGCATCGGGCGGCTGCCGCGCACGGTGTTCGAGGTGTTCCTCGTCCTCGTGCAGGTCGCGTACATCCTGCTGCTCACCCTCACGCCGCTCGTGCTCCTGGCCACCCGGCGCTTCGCGCTGCTGGGTCGGGGTGCGCTCGCGCTCGTGCTCGGGCCCGCGGTCTTCCGCGTGGTCGAGCTGATCGCGCACACACCGAGCTCCTCGCTGCAGATCGAGAGCGCGCTCGAGCTCACCCGGGTCTCCTGGCCGCCGACCGGCGCGCTCGCCGGCTGCACGGCGTTGGCCGTGGTGGTGAGCCCGACGCTGCGACGACGCTGGCGGCGGGCCGTGTGGGTGCTCCTGTGGGTCCTCGTGCTGCTGCGGCTCGTGACGGCCTCGTCGGCGCCGCTCGACGTGGTCCTGGCCATCGGGGTCGGCGGTGTCGTCGGGTCGGCGCTCATGCTGGCCCTCGGCCGGACGATCGGCGAGCTGACGCCGGCGGGGGCACGGCGCACGCTCGCCGAGGCGGGCCTGGAGCTGGAGGCCGACCCGGAGGCGGTCGACGACGGCCGCTGGACCTATCGCGGCCGGACGGCCGACGGACCGGTGTCCGTCCGTGTGCTGGGCGAGCACGACTGGGGCGCGGTCCGCCTCGACCAGGCGTACCGCCGCCTGCGCTGGCGAGACGTCGGCGACGACGACGTCGACCCCGAGCCCGCGCACGCCGTCACCACCGAGGCGACGGCCGCGCTGCTCGCAGCCTCGCGCGACGTGCGCGTGCCCACGGTGCGCGCCGTGGCGCGCGCCCCGCGCGGCGAGTACCTGCTCGCCGTGGACGCCGTGCCCGGTCGCCCGGTCGCCGAGCTCGAGAGCGACGACGTCACCGACGACGTGCTCGACTCCGTCTGGATACAGGTCGCGTTGCTGCGCTCGGCCCGGATCGCGCACCGCGAGCTGGACCTGACCCGCCTCAGCCTCGACGACGCCGGCCGCGTCTGGTTCACCGACCTCGACCACGGCCAGCCCGCGGCGACCGACGGCGTCCTGGCGTGGGACGTCGCCGCGCTGCTGGCCGCGACGTCACCGGTCGTGGGCCCCGAGCGCGCCGTCGCGGCCGCCGACCGCGCCCTCGGCCACGACGCCCTCACGGTCGCGCTGCCCCGGCTGGCCCCCGCCAGCCTGTCCCCGCGCACCAGGGCGGCGGTCAAGTCCGTCGGCGGCATCGCCGTGCTGGTCGAGGAGGTCCGCCGCGTCACCGGTGCCGGCGAGCCGGACTTCGAGCAGGTGGCCCGGTTCAAGCCACGGACCCTCGTCATCGCCGCGTTCCTCGCCGTCGCCGTCTACTTCCTGGCGCCCCAGTTCGCCGACATCCCGCGCTCCGTCCAGGCCATCGGCGGCGCCGACCCCCGGTGGGCCATCGCCGTCGTCCTGGCCTCCGCGGCGACCTACGTCGGCGCCGCCCTCGGCCTGGCCGGGGGCACGCCAGGCCGCGTCCCGGTCGGCGAGGCGACCAGCGTGGCCCTCGCCTCCTCCTTCGTCGCCACCTTCTCCCCGCCGGGCATCGGACAGGTGGGGCTGAACATCCGCTACCTGCAGAAGCGCGGCTTCGCGTCGCCCGTGGCGGTGTCGGCCAGCGCCGCCAAGGAGACCGCGGTCTTCGTCGTCCACCTCCTGATCCTGGCCACGTTCGCGGTGCTCGCGGGCTCGACGGGAGCCCTGTCCTCGGAGCTCGACAAGCTGCCCCCGGCCGGCGTGGTGGTGGCGATCGTGGCCGGCGTCCTCGTCGTCGCGGGCGTCGCGCTCGCCGTCCCCCGCGTCCGAGCGCTGCTGCGAGACCGCCTCGTGCCCGCGCTGCGGTCGTCGGTCGACGCGATGCGGATCGTCGTCTCCAGCCCGGGCAAGCTGGTGACGCTGCTGGCCGGCGTCGCGCTGCTGCCCCTGGGCTACGCGGCCGCCCTGTACTTCTCGGTCCGCGCGGTCGGGGTCTCGGACGCCAGCTTCGTGGCCATCGCCCTCGTCTCGCTCACCGCTGGAGCGGTCGCGACGGCAGCACCGACCCCGGGTGGCGTCGGCGTGGTCGAGGCCGTGCTGCTGGCGTCGCTCACGGGCGTCGGCGTGCCGTCGGGGCCGGCCCTCGCCGCCGTGCTGCTCTATCGGCTGTCGACGTTCTGGCTCCCGATCGTGCCGGGCTTCGTGTCGTTCCGCGTGCTCTCGCGGCGATCGATCATCTAGCCGGCGGCCGCCGCACGCGCGGCGTCGAACGGGGCACGGTCGAACAGGAACCTGCTGCGCGTGATCCGGCCGTCGACCACCGTCACGCACTCCGCGCCCGGCGCGTCCGGGACCGGCCGCGTCACGGTGTCGTACATGATCAGGGCCTTCTCGTCGTCACCGAACGCCGCGATCACCGAGGCGCTCACGAGCATCGAGACGAACGGCGTCATGAAGGCGCGGTAGGCCTCGGCACCGACGAGCCGACCGGGCGGAGCATCACAGACGATGTCGGGATCGATGTACGCCATCGCGCCGTCGAGGTCGCCGTGCGACCACGCGTCGAAGTAGGCGAGAGCGACGTCCAACGGTGCTGCAGCCATGCCGACCACGCTAGACCGGGCCACCGACACCGGGACCATCGTCCCTCCACGCGGTCGTACGGCGGCGAGACGATCGTGCACGTGAACGCACCCTGGTGGCGGCTCGCCGAGCGCGAGCAGACGACGGACGAGACGACGACGCAGGACGCGGACCTCTTGCCGCCGTTCTACGACTGAACGGTCTTCGCGCGCCGCTCGAACTCCTCCGACACCGGCGGCAGCAGGCAGAACAGCAGGCCGACGGGGTCGACCAGCACGGCGTACTCGTCGTACCGCGCCCGCACCGTCGCCCCGAGCCCCTCGAGCCGCGCGATCTCGGCCTCGAGGTCGTCGGTCTCGATGTCCAGGTGGTAGCGCGGGGTCGGGTCGTCGCCGATGTCCTGCGTCGCCACGTGGGGCAGCGAGGCGGCACCACGCAGGCCGACGAACGGCTCGTCGGGCAGGGGGTGCGGGGTCGCGGCGAGGGCCTCCGACCAGAACGTCGTCACGGCCTCGAACCGGGCGGCGGGCACGTCGATGATGACCTCACGGAGCATGATCCGGTGCATGACGCGACCCTAGTGTCAGAGGTACGTTCGAACATGTGTTCGTGCGCTCCACCATCCTGCATGCCGACCTCGACGCCTTCTACGCGTCCGTCGAGCAGCGCGACGACCCCCGGCTCCGCGGGCGACCCATCGCCGTCGGCGGCGGCGTCGTCCTCGCGTGCTCGTACGAGGCCAAGCGCCGCGGGGTGAAGACGGCGATGGGCGGTCGGCAGGCGCGCGCCCTGTGCCCGGACCTGGTGGTCGTCCGCCCGCGGTTCGACGCCTACGTCGAGGCCAGCAAGGCCGTGTTCGAGCTGTTCCACCAGACCACTCCCCTGGTCCAGGGCGTATCCATCGACGAGGCGTTCCTCGACGTCGCGGGCCTGCACCGGATCGACGTGGCGCCGGTCGAGATCGGTGCGCGCCTGCGGGCCCGGGTCCGCGACGAGGTCGGGCTGCCCATCACCGTCGGCGTCGCTCGGACGCCGTTCCTGGCCAAGGTGGCGTCGCGGGTGGCCAAGCCGGACGGGTTGCTGCTGGTCCCGCCCGACGGCGAGGACGCGTTCCTGCACCCGCTGCCGATCGAGCTGCTCTGGGGCGTCGGCGACGTGACCGCGCGCAAGCTGCATGCGTACGGGCTGACGACGGCGGGCGACCTGGCCGCGCTGCCGTCGTCCGTGCTCGTCGGCACGCTCGGGCCCGCCGCCGGCCGGCACCTCTATGCCGTGGTGCACGGGCACACGCCCGCGCAGGTGGTGGTCGGCAAGTCACGCGGGTCGATCGGGGCCCAGCGCGCGCTCGGGCACGGGCCCCACACGTCAGAGGCCGTCCGTGCGGCCCTGCTGGGCCTGGTCGACCGGGTCTGCCGTCGGCTGCGCAAGGCGCACCGGGTGGCGCGGACCGTGGTGCTCCGGCTGCGGTTCGAGGACTACACGAAGGCCACGCGCTCGCGCTCGTTCGCGTTCGCGACGGACTCCGGCGAGCACATCGCCGCTGCCGCCCTCGCGCTGCTGGCCGCGGCCGGCCCGCTCGTGCGCGAGCGCGGGATCACCCTGGTCGGCGTCGCGCTCGGCGGCCTGGAGTCCGACGCCTTCGTGCAGCCGGAGCTGCTGCTCGACGGCGTGGACCGCGGCGGCATCGACGCGGCGGTCGACGCGGTCGCGGTGCGGTTCGGCACCCAGGCGGTGGTGCGCGCGAGCCTGCTGCGCCGCGGCGCGGGCCTGGAGGTGCCGTTGCTCGAGGACTGAGCCCCGACCCCGTAGCGCGCCGCGATCGCGGCGTGGTGCGATGACCACGTCCCCCGACCGCACGAGAGGACCGCTGACCGATGCCGACCACCCACACCCTCGACGTGCCCGATGCGTCGCTCGTCTACGACGTGCGGGGCCCGCTCCCGCCGGCCGACGGCGACCTCCCGCTGCTGCTCATCGGCCAGCCCATGACGGCCGAGGGGTTCGCCACGCTGGCGTCCTTCCTCCCCGAGCGCACCATCGTCACGTACGACCCGCGGGGCCTCGGGCGCAGCGCGCGGACGGACGGCGACACCACGAACAGCCCGCAGCAGCAGGCCGAGGACCTGCACGCGCTCATCGGCGTGCTCGGCCCGGTCGACCTGTTCGGGAGCAGCGGCGGCGCGGTCACCGCCCTCCAGCTGGTGTCGACGCATCCCGAGGACGTCCGCACCCTCGTCGCGCACGAACCCCCGATCCTCGCGGTGCTGCCCGACGCCGAGGGGGCGGCCGCCGCCGAGCGGGCCGTGCGCGACGCGTACGAGCAGCGCGGCTGGGGCGCCGGCATGGCGGCGTTCATCGGGCTGACGTCGTGGCAGGGCGAGTTCACCGACGAGTTCGCCGCCTCGCTGCCGGACCCCGCCATGTTCGCCCTGCCCACCCACGACGACGGCTCGCGGGACGATCCCCTGCTGTCGGGCGCTTCCGACGCCGTCACCGCCTACGTCCCGGACATCGCCGCACTGACGAGCGCGTCGACACGCGTGGTCATCGCCGCCGGGATCGAGAGCAGGGGGCTGCTCACGTGGCGCACGTCGGCGGCCCTCGCCGACGCCCTCGGTCTCGAGCTGGCCGTCTTCCCCAGCCACCACGGCGGCTTCTCCGGGCCGGAGTTCGGCCACGCGGGCGAGCCGGAGGCGTTCGCGGCGCGGCTGCGCGAGGTGCTCGGCTAGCGCGCCGACCGGCTCACGGCCTCGGGGGGCGGCACACGACGACCTGCAGGTCGCTGTCGCCCTCGAGCGGCACGGGACCCGCGGCCGCGGGCAGGAGCACCGTGTGACCGCGCGCCACGGGCACCGACCCGAGCAGCCCGGATCCCCCCACGACGACGAGCACGGCGAGCCCCGCGTCCAGCACCTGCGGGCCGGTCCAGCGCTCGACACGGAAGAACGCGCCAGCCTCCGGCAGGAGCTCGCCGGTCGACCCACCGGTCGCAGCGCGCAGCCCCGCGATCTCGTCGGCCGTCCAGCCGCGACGGTCGACGGCCCCGAGCGCGACGTCGAACCCGAGGCCGAGGTGCCCGTCCACGGCCCCGTCGATCTCGAACCCGGACCACTCCAGCAGGATCGACAGGTCGGTGGGCTCCTGGAGCTCGACGACGAACGCACCCTCGCCGATCGCGTGCGGCAGCCCGGCCGGGACCAGGACCGCATCGCCCGCCGCGAGGTCGAGCGCGTGCATCGCGCCGAGCATCGCGTCGGTGTCCTGCGTCGCCACCCACGTGGCGAGCTCGTCGGCCGAGACGTCCCGCGTGAACCCGAGGTGCACGCGCGCAGGATCGAGGACCACCCAGGCCTCGGTCTTCCCGTGCCCGAGCCCGAGGTGCTCCGCGGCAAAGGGGACGTCGGGATGCACGTGGACCGGCAGCCGCTGGCCCGCGTCCAGCAGCTTGACCAGCAGAGCGGGGTCGGAGCCGTACGCGGCCACGTGCTCGGCGCCGAGCCATGCGACGGGGTCGGCGGCGATCGCGTCGCGCAGCAGCCGCCCGTCGGGCAGCACGGTCAGCCCCACCGGTGCGTGCCCGAACACCGACGTGCTGGACGCCACCCAGTCCTCGGGCTCGTGGCTCGCGGCGGTGCCGGCGCCCCGGAAGTCGGCGATCCGGCGGCCCCCGGCGTAGAACCGGTCGGCCGGCTGGTTGGCGGGCAGGACGACAGGCTTCACGACGCTCCCTCGACGCTGATGCGGACCCCGGTCTGCCAGGACGCGCCCGGGCCGAGCACGGGAGCGCCCGCGTGCGGCAGGTCGCGCTCGGGACCGAAGAGCGGGGCGTTGGTGGGCTCGACGCCGAGCACGTACGCGCCGCGCGCGGGCCAGCTCCACGTGCAGAGGCGGGGCAGCGACGTGCCGGTCCAGGTCACGACGACGGCGGGGTGGTCGTCGTCCCCGAGCAGCGTGGCCCGCGCCCCGCGGACCCCGAGGTGCTCCGCGACGACCGGCGCGAGGCCGGGTCCCGGAGCGGGCGTGACCAGCGGGTCGCGGCCCAACGGGAGCGGGTCGCGGACCACGACCTCGTCCGCGTCGACCTCGAGGCGGGCGCCGGGCCGGAGCAGGGGCGCGCCGAGGTTGACGTGGTAGAGCAGCGGGACGCCGACCGGCTCGTCGCCCGCGTTGCGCACGACGTCGAGAACCTCGACGGCGGCGGCGCCGGTGGACGCGACGATCGTGCGCTCCACCAGGATCCGGGGGCCGCCCAGCGACGTGTGCGCGACCGTGCCCGTCACGCGCACCCGCCAGGCGGCCCCGTCCCGCTCCCGCGACCAGCGCACGTCGGCCGCGGGCGTGAGGTGGTGGGTGCCGTGCTGGCCCGACGAGCCGCGCGGCTCGCCGATGTTGTCCGGCCCGCACGTGGCCAGCAGGCCACCGAGGAACCGCTCCTCCCAGCCGCGGCCGGGCCCGGGGTCCACGGGGTTCGGCGACCGCCACGCGATCGGGGTGGACCCCCACCAGGTAGCGCCGATGTCCAGCCCGCGCTCGGGGAGCACGTCGAACGCGAGCCCGCCGGCCAGCCGGACGGCGATGCGGTCGCCGGCGTGCACCACGTCGGCCAGCGCGGACGGCTGCGAGACGCGGCCGTCGTCGGTGAGGTCGGTCCAGTCGGTCATCGCTCGGCCAGAGCCGCGAGGAACCCGCCCACGAACGAGTCGCCGAGCCCGATCGTCGTCGGCGCCGGCACGTCCGTGAGGTCGAGTGCGGGGACGACGCGGGCGTCGGCGCCGAGCAGCGCCGCGACCTCGTCGGCCACGCGTGCCCCGACGAGGCCCGGCGCCATGGCGGCCGTCTCGTCGTAGTCCCGAGCCGTGAAGCCGTCGCCCAGCCGGTAGCGGGTGCTCGCCATGGTGATCCCTCCACGCAGCGCGGGTTCCAGGGTCGCCGCGCGTGCGCCCACGGCCAGCGCCCAGTACCTCGTGTGCACGACCATCGTGGGCGCCGGCACCAGCGAGTGCAGCTCGGCGACGGCCTTGGCCACGGCCGGCGGGTCGAGCAGGTCGACCTGCCGGCCCAGGTACGCCTGCATCTCGTCCTCGTTGAGGCTGTACACGTCGGCGGTCCACACCATCTCGTCGCGCACGCGCCGGCTCAGCGCGGGCACGTGGTAGCCGGCGTCCTCGAACACGACGAGCGCGTCCGGCGGCAGCGCGGTCATGGCGTCACGCACCTGGGACAGGCGCGACTCGAGCGTCGCCGGGTCCTGGATGACGTTGAACGACGACAGCAGGAACACGTCGGCCGTGCGCAGGGCGTCGCGCAGGTCGGGGGCGATCCGCAGCTCGCGGTGGGGTGGGTCGTTGGCGTAGATGATGCGGTTGGGATGGGGGGCGACCACGTCCCCGTCGGGCAGCCGCACGCGCGTGCCCGCCGGGTACTGCACGATCAGGTGCGGGTCGAGCGAGTCCGCCGTCGCGCTCGAGACGTAGTCGACGGACGCGGGGAGCAGCCGGCGGACCGTGTCGTCGATCGAGACCAGGTGCATCGTGCTCGGCACGCCGAGGACGTCCATCGCGATCGCCGCGCGGACGCACGTGCCGCCCAGGGTGACCTCGCGGGAGAAGCGTGCGGCGACCGCCTCGACGATGTCGGAGGAGGCGACGAACCGCTCTCCTCCGACACCGTCGCGGACGAACGCCAGCAGGCTGCGCACCAGGTCGCGCTCCGAGCCGACGGGGGCGGCGAAATCCAGGTCGGCCGACCCAACACCGTGCTCGGCCGCCAGCTGCTCGAGCACCGCCGGGTCCCAGCGGATCTCGTAGTCGACCGTCCCGCCCATGCCCAGCACGAATCTCGTGCTCATCGATCGGTGCTCCTCGTCGCGCAGGTGCTGCGGATCAGTAGAGGTCGGCCTTGCCGGCGGCGTCGAACAGCTGGATCTTCTGCGCGGCGACGTCCTGCATGGCGGCGATGCACGGCGGCTGGATGCTGTTGGGCTCACGCAGCGAGGTGTCCGCGAGCACCTCCCGCATCTTGTCGTGGTACGCCACCTTGATGTCGCTCGAGATGTTGATCTTGTTCACCCCGAGCTTGACCGACTGACCGATCTCGTCGTCCGGGTTGCCCGAGCCGCCGTGCAGCACCAGCGGGATGGGCAGCACCGACTTGATCTCCTGCAGCAGGTCGAGCCGGAGCTGCGGGGTCACGTGCTTGGGGTACAGGCCGTGCGCGGTGCCGATGGCGATCGCGAGGCTGTCCACGCCGGTGCGCTGGACGTACTCGACGGCCTCGGCGGGGTCGGTGAACGCGATCTGGGAGACGAGCACACCGTCCTCGGCCTGCTCGTCGAGCTTGCCGATCGTGCCCAGCTCGCCCTCGACGGACAGGCCGACCGCGTGCGCGGTGTCGACGACCTTCTTGGTCAGCGCGACGTTGTCCTCGAACGGCTGCATGGACGCGTCGATCATGGCCGACGTGAACCCGAGCTGGATGGCCTCGAGCACCTGCTCGTAGGTGCCGCCGTGGTCCCAGTGGATGGCGACCGGCACCGACGAGCGGTGCGCGCGCTGGATGAGCGCCGCGAGCGCGTCACCCCCGATGTGGGACACCTCGTCGGGGTGGATGGCCACGATCAACGGGGCGTTCAGCTTCTCGGAGATCTCGAAGATCCCCTTGCCCATCGCGTAGTCGCTGATGTTGAAGGCGGGGATGGCGAAGTAGTTCTCGTTCGCCACCGCGAGCAGGTCTCGGCCGTTCATCAACATGGTGTGTATCAACTTCCTGTGTGTGTTTTTCAGAGGAATGGGGGGTCTAGATCTTCACGGCGCCGGCGGTCATCCCCCCGATGAAGTAGCGCTGGAAGAAGAGGAAGAGAATGAGGACGGGAATGCAGCCGAGAATGCTCATGGCCATCATCTCGTTCCATTCGTACGAGTGCTGCCCCATGAGGAGCTGGATGCCGATGGGCACCGTGCGCATGTCCTCGGTGCGCGTCAGCGTCAGCGCGAAGAGGAACTCGTTCCAGCAGATCATGAACGTGTACACGCCGACCGAGACCAGACCGGGGACGGAGATGGGAACGAGAATGCGCCACAATGCGGTCATCGGGCCGGCGCCGTCCACCTTGACGGCCTCGTCGAGCTCTTTGGGAAGCGTATTGAAATACCCCGTCAGCATGATGATCGCGTACGGCAGCGTGAACACCATGTAGGTGAGGATCAGGCCCTGGTAGGTGTTGTAGAGCTTGAGCGCGACCACCAGCCCGAAGTACGGGATCAGCAGCGTGATCGGCGGCACCGCCTGCACCGAGACGACGACCACGTTGATCGTCTTCTTGCCCCAGAACTCGTACCGGCTGAACGCGTAGGCCGCGTGCAGCGCGACGACGAGCGACAGGGCCGTCACGGACAACGCGATCACGTAGCTGTTCAGGAAGAACCGCAGCTTGACGGGGTCCGTGAGGATCGTCGTGTAGGCGTCGAACGAGAAGCCGGGGGTGATCAGCCGCGGCGGGAACTCGAAGATCTCGGGGTTCGTCTTGAAGGAGCTCGAGAGCATCCAGAGCACGGGTAGCGCGGAGAAGCAGGCGCCCAGGATCAGCGCGACGACGAGCAGCGCCTTCTTGCCGCTCTGCTTGGGAGGCACCCGCAGCGGCGGCCGGTCGGTGGTGATGACGGGCGCGGTCAGCGTGACCATGGCTCAGTCCCTCGCCTTCTGGTGCCGGACGTAGAAGAACGCGAGCACCATCGACATCAGCAGCACCAGGACGGCGGCCGCGGAGGCGACGGAGAACTCGTACTGCGTGAACGCGAGCTTGTAGGTGAAGGTCGAGAGCACCTCGGTGGCGTTGATGGGCCCGCCACCGGTGGTCATCCAGATGAGCGCGAACTGCTGCGTGGTCCAGATGAAGTCCAGGAGCGCCATCGAGATGATGATCGGGCGCAGCATCGGGATCGTGACGTTGCGGAACTGCGCGATCACCCCGGCGCCGTCCACGCGGGCGGCCTCGTAGAGGTCCTTCGGGATGCCCTGCAGTCCCGCCAGCAGCGAGATCATGAAGAACGGGTAGCCGGACCAGATGTTGATGAACGTCACCGCGGCGAGCGCGGTCGACGGGTTGGCGAGCCACTGGGTCTGGCCGTCCGTGAGGCCGACCGTGCCCAGCAGGTAGTTGACGACGCCGTTCGGGCTGAGCAGCAGGCGCCACAGGACCGCGACGATCGCCACCGTGAACAGCCACGGCAGGATGTAGAGGACCCGGAAGAGGCCCTTGGTGCGGTTGCCCAGCAGCGGCGAGTTGAGCATCAGCGCGAAGGCGAGCCCGATGACGAAGTGCACGATCACCGAGCTGATGGTGAACACGAGGGTGTTCCGCACGGCGGTGACGAACACCGGGTCGGTGAGGACGTCCAGGTAGTTGGCGAAGCCGACGAACGCGGGGTTCTTGTTGGTGATCACGCCGTCGAGCAGGGAGTAGCTGACGACCATGATGATCGGCGTGATCATCAGGATGATCAGCAGCACCCCGGTGGGGGTGAGAAATCCGTAGGGCGTCAGCGTCCTGCGGATGCGGCTCATCGTCCGCGACCGGCGGGCGGCTGCCGGAGCCGGCGGCGTCGCCTGCTGCGGGAGCGCGTCCTGCGCCGGGCTGGTGGTGTGCGTCATGTGCTCGGGCTCTCTCCTCGGGGGTGGGCCGCGCCGGGTGCCGGGGTGGTCCCGGCGCGGCCCGAGGGGTTCAGGGCTGGCGGCCTAGAACTCCCCCTCCCACTTGGTCTGGGCCGCGGCGAGCGCGTCCTGCATGGACTGCTGCCCGTCGAGCGCCTTCTGGAACTGCTCGCCGAAGTCGCGCATGAGCTGCTCGGCCACCGGCAGGCCGGTGAACTCGTTGGCCGGGTAGCCCGACTTGTAGATGTCGAAGGCGGTGCTGAAGACCTCGTCGTCCTTCACGAAGTCGGGCACCGAGGCCGTGTTCCCCGGGAACGCGTTGGCCATCGTCGACAGCTCGCTGTTGGTGTCCTCGCTCATGAGGAACTCGACGAGCTTGAACGCCTCGGCCTTGTGCTCGGAGTTGTCGGCGATGCCGATGCCCCACGAGGCGTACGGGATGCCGCGCTTGCCGTCGTACCCGTCCTCGGCCGGGATCGCCGAGATGCTGAACTTCAGGTCCGGGTTGGACTCGCGCAGGTCGGTCACGTGGGCCAGGGAGTCGATCATCATGCCGACCCGGCCGTTGGTGAACTCCTCGACCTTGTCCTGCTCCTTCATCGTGAACGATCCGGGGGCGATCACGCCGTCGTCCCACAGGCCCTGGATGTAGTCCGTGGCGCTGGTGACCGCGTCGTTGTCGGTCAGGGCCGGCTTGCCGTCGTCGAGCATCGAGCCGCCCGACGCCCACACCCACGACATCACGTCGTTCTGGATGCCGTTCGGCGCCTCCAACGAGAGCGGGAGCACCCAGCCGTGCACGTTCTCGCCGAGCGCCGTGATCTTGGTCGCCGCGTCCGCGAACTCCGTGCGGTTGCTGGGCGGCGCCGTGACGCCCGCCTGGCTGAGCAGGTCGTCGTTGGTGAACATCGGGTACACGAAGTTGACCACCGGGATCATGTAGGTCTTGTCCTCGACCTTCACCTGGCTGGCCAGCTGCGAGTCGTCGTAGCCCGCCTCCTTCATCACCGCCGTGAGGTCCGTGATCGCGCCCTGCTTGGCGAAGTCGCTGACCCAGGCGCCGTCGAGGCCGACCACGTCCGACATGGTCCCGGACGCGGCGCCGGCGACGACCTGCTCCTTCGTGGAGGCGTACGGCCCCGACAGGAGCTTGACCTTGATGCCGGGGTTCTCCGTCTCGAACTTGTCCATGAGCTCGCGGAAGGCCCCGTCGGGAAGCTCGGGCTCCCACCACTGCGAGAACTCGAGGGTGACGTCACCACCCGACTCCCCGTCCGAGCTGGAGCCACCGCCGCCCGAGCACGCCGCGAGCGCGAGCGCTGCGACACCGGTGAGTGCAATGAAGCGTCCGACCTGAGCGCCCTTGCTCATGACTCTCCCATCCTCGGTTCTGCCGCTTCGTGCGACTGTATGCGCACTTCTGCGTGTTTGCGCCAATGTAGACCCGTGGATCTGCGTCGTCAACCGCTCCGGGACCTTCGCAACCGCTCCGTGACCTGGACGCGCCTGCCTAGGGACTCCGCCCGCTACCTGCGCATTCGCTCGGACCTGCGCGGATGACCGATCGCCCGGGCCCGCACCCCGCCCGGGACAGCGCATGCGGTTTCTCGCACAAACCCGCATCCGTGTGCTTCAGTACTCCCATGTCTGCACCATCCGACGGCTCCTCGCGCCGACTGCCGGCGGGCCGCAAGGCCGACCTCGCGGCGTACGTCGCCGAGCAGGGGCAGGTGACCGTCGCGCTCCTCGCCGAGCGGTTCGACGTCTCGCCGGACACGATCCGCCGCGACCTCGACGCGCTCGACGCCGACGGCGTGCTCATCCGCACGCACGGCGGCGCGATCAGCCCGCAGGCCGTCCCCCGGCCCGACACCGGCGTCGAGGTGCGCATGCGCCTCCAGACGACGGCGAAGGACCAGATCGGCGCCCTCGCCGCCGGGCTCGTGCGGGACGGCGCGGCGCTCATGATCAACGCGGGCACGACCACGCTCGCGGTCGCGCGCCACCTGTCCGAGCACCGCGACCTGACGGTGGCGACGAACTCGCTGCGCATGCCCACGGAGATCAACCCGCTGGCGTTCCGCGACCTCTACGTGTTCGGCGGCGTGGTCCGGCTCAGCGCCCAGGGCACCATCGGCGCCGTCACCTTCCCCACGGAGAACGGGACCGATCGCGACATCCGGTGCGACCTCGCCCTCATCGGCGTCGGCGCCGTGAGCGCGGACGCCGGCTACTCCACCAGCAACCTGGGCGAGGCCCAGATGATGAGCGCCATGATGGACCGCTCCGCCCGGGTCGCCATCCTCGCCGACTCGTCGAAGTTCGGTCGCCGCCTGTTCGCCCAGATCGCGGAGCTGCGCCGGGCCGACTACCTGGTGACCGACGCCGCGCCGCCGCCGGACCTCGCCGCGGCCTTGGAGGCGGCCGGAGTCGAGGTGCTCGTCCCGTCGGCCGCGGCCTGACCCTCCCGCGACACCGTCCCGGGTGGATCATGGAGGCTCCACCGCGACGACACGGGAGCCACCATGGCAGCGCACGACGACAGCTCGCACGGGCCGCGCGACCTCCGCCGGCTGATCCGACTCATCACCCTCGGCCTGGGCGTCGCCGCGCTGGTCAAGGAGCTGCGCCAGCCCCCCGAGGAGCGGCAGTGGAACGGCGTCGTGGTGGGCTTCGTGCCGTACGACTTCCGGTTCCCGACGCCCGAGCGCATCAAGGAGCGCTTCTGGAACCCCGAGAGCGGGAGCATCATCAGCCCCCGCGTGTTCGGGGTCGGCTGGACCCTCAACGTCGGCCGGGTGCTCGGGTTGATCAAGGAGCGGATCTCGGGCTGACCCCCGGCGGCGTCGCGAATGTCGGTTTAGCCTCGGAGGACCGCACCCCCGCTCCTTGGAGGACCCATGGGCACGATCACCACGACCGACGGCGTCGAGATCTTCTACAAGGACTGGGGCTCGGGGCAACCGCTCGTGTTCAGCCACGGCTGGCCGCTGTCGTCCGACGACTGGGACGCCCAGCTCATGTTCTTCCTCCTGCACGGCTACCGCGTGATCGCGCACGACCGCCGCGGCCACGGACGCTCCACGCAGGTGGCCGACGGCCACGACATGGACCACTACGCCGACGACCTGGCGGCGCTGACCGAGCACCTCGACCTGCACGACGCGGTGCACATCGGCCACTCCACCGGCGGCGGCGAGGTCGTCCACTACATCGCCCGGCACGGCGAGAGCCGCGTCGCCAAGGCCGTGCTCATCAGCGCCGTGCCGCCGATCATGGTGCAGACCGACGCCAACCCGGGCGGCCTGCCCAAGGAGGTCTTCGACGGGCTCCAGGAGCAGGTGGCCACCAACCGGTCGAACTTCTACCGCGACCTGGCCTCCACCGCGTTCTACGGGTTCAACCGTCCCGGCCGCGAGCCGTCCGAGGCCATCATCGAGAACTGGTGGCGCCAGGGGATGATGGGCGGCGCCAAGGCCCACTACGACGGCATCGTCGCGTTCTCGCAGACGGACTTCACCGAGGACCTGAAGAAGATCACCGTGCCCACGCTCGTGATGCACGGCGACGACGACCAGGTGGTGCCGTACGCGGACTCCGGACCGCTGTCGGCCGAGCTCCTGCAGAACGGGACCCTCAAGACGTACGCCGGCTTCCCCCACGGGATGCCGACCACCGAGTCGGCGACGATCAACGCCGACCTGCTGGAGTTCCTCCAGTCCTGACCAGCTCCGCCGGCACGGCGAACATCGCCAGGGTCGCGGGGTCGGTGAACACCATCGTCCCCGCGACCCGCCCCGCGGTCGCCGTGAACACCTGCAGCGAGTGCAGCCGGTAGGTCTCCGCCTCGCGGACGTACGCCGCGACGGCCGGCTGCCCGTTGGAGCCGACCGGGACCATTCGCCAGTCGGTGCCCCGACGGTCGAAGACGTGCGCCAGGAACGCGACGTAGTCGTCGGGTCCCCGGTACCAGGCCGGGACCGGCGGCATCTCCAGCACCACGTCCTGGGCGAGCAGCTGGCCCACGGCCGCCAGGTCGCCGGCGACGAACGCCGTGACGTAGCGGTCCACGGCGCTCCGCTGCTCCGCCGTCACCGGCTCGGCCACGTGGTCCGCGCCGATGCCCAGAGCGTCCAGTCGCGCCCGTGCCCGCTGCAGGCCGCTGTTCACCGCAGCCGGCGTGGTCCCCAGCGCGTCGGCCGCCTCGGCCGCCGACCACCCGAGCACCTCGCGCATGAGGAGGATGGCGCGCTGGCGGGCCGGCAGATGCTGCATCGCGGCGACCAACGCGAGCCGTAGCTGGCCGCGAGCGAGCACGACACTCGCGGGGTCGCCGTCGACGAGCGCGTCCGGGAGCGGCTCCAGCCAGGGGACCTCGAGGTCGGGTACCAGCGGTGCGCGGGGGTCGTCGCCGGGCGCGCCCAGACCCGACGGCGTCGGCCGCCGGCGACGGCTCTCGAGGGCCGTCAGGCACGTGTTCGTCGCGATGCGGTACAGCCAGGTGCGCATCGAGGCGCGCGCGTCGTCGTACCGGTCGTACGCGCGCCAGGCCCGCAGCATCGTCTCCTGCACGAGGTCCTCGGCGTCGTGGACGGACCCGAGCATCTGGTAGCAGTGCGCCAGGAGCTCGCGCCGGTACGGCATGACCCGTCGTTCGAAGTCCTCGCTGATCGTCACCCGCGGCGCACCTCCCCCTGGGATTGTGCACGCTGCACCGTCACGCCGGGTTGGCCGCGCAGTTGTGGTACGACTCGACGAGCCAGCGCCCGTCGGACCGCGCGAGCACCCAGGTGGCTCGGCGCTCCGCCGTGGCCGGCACCGTCTCCCCGGCCGGCGCGAAGCCGCTGCGGCTGTTGACCACCGCGACGTCGGGCGTCAGGTACCGGATCCGCTCGGGCTCCTCGACCGACCGGGTGCCCCGGAGCGGCCCGGCGAACCCCGCAGTCATGAAGGCGTGGATCTGGGCCCTGCCCTGCACGTACGTGCCGGCCGTCACCACGGTGGCGTCGTCGGCGTACAGGTCGGCGAAGGCGTCGGCGTCGTGGGCGCCCCACGCGAGGACCATCTGTGCGAGCAGGCCCTCGACCGTGGTGGTGTCGAGCGTGTCGAGCGTCGTCATGATGCACTCCCGTCTGCGGTGGCCGGTGCTGCCACCGCCGCGGAGGCCCGGACGGGCCTCCGCGGGTACATACCGGCGACGACGGCGGGACTCATCGGTCCCGCACCGACCAGCTCAGGAGATGGCGACCGGCTCCCGCCGCTCGGCCTGCTCGACGTCGGGCTCCACGTCGTCCTGGAAGATGTCCTCCGCGGAGGCCGAGGCGTACTGGTCGAGGTCGAGGATGCCCTCGCGCTTGGCGACGATCGTCGGCACGAGCGCCTGGCCGGCCACGTTCACCGCGGTGCGGCCCATGTCGAGGATGGGGTCGATGGCCAGCAGCAGGCCGACACCGGCGAGCGGCAGGCCGAGCGTCGACAGGGTCAGCGTCAGCATGACGACCGCGCCGGTCAGGCCCGCGGTGGCGGCGGAGCCGACGACGGACACGAACGCGATGAGCAGGTAGTCGGTGAGCGAGAGCTGGATGCCGAACAGCTGCGCGACGAAGATCGCGGAGATGGCCGGGTAGATCGAGGCGCAGCCGTCCATCTTCGTCGTCGCCGCCAGCGGCACCGCGAACGACGCGTACGACCGCGGCACGCCGAGGTTCCGCTCGACCACGCGCTGGGTCACGGGCAGCGTGCCGACCGAGGACCGCGAGACGAATGCGAGCTCGATCGCCGGCCACGCGCCGCGGAAGAAGCTCACGATCCCGAGCCCGTTGGTCCGCAGGATCACGGGGTAGACGACGAACAGCACGAGCGCGAGACCGACGTAGATCGCGACGGCGAACGTGCCGAGCGGCGCGAGCAGGTCCCAGCCGTACGTCGCGACGGCCCGGCCGATGAGGCCCAGGGTGCCCAGCGGCGCGAGGCGGATGACCCACCACAGGACCTTCTGCACGATCGCGAGCGCCGAGCGTGTGAACGCCAGGAACGGCTGCGCCGCGCTGCCGCTGCGCAGGGCGGCGATGCCGACGACGATCGCGATGACCACGATCTGCAGGACGTTGAACGAGATCGACGTGGTCAGTGCGCCGTCGTGGTCCGCCGTGCTCGCGCCGAGCCCGAGGAAGTTGCTCGGGATCAGGCCGTTGAGGAAGTCGAGCCAGCTGCCGGTCACGCCGACCTCGGAGCCCGCCTCCGGGCTCAGCGTCGAGTTGTGCCCGGGCTGGAACAGCAGGCCGAGCCCGATGCCGATCGCGACGGAGATCGCCGCCGTGATGGCGAACCACAGCAGCGTCTGCCACGCCAGGCGCGCGGCGTTGGTCACCTGCTGCAGGTTGGCGATCGACGTGACGATCGCGAGGAACACCAGCGGCGGCACGATCGCCTTGAGCAGGGTGACGAACGACGAGCCGATGGTGTCGAGCGTCGTGGCCAGCCAGTTCGGGTCGCCGGACGCGGTGGGGCCCATCTGGAGGGCGATCCAGCCGAGCAGCACGCCGAAGCCGCTTTCCAGCACAGTGGGATCCGAAGCTTGGAATTCACGTGACTTGAAGTCGCGGC
>JADMIO011305990.1_pt1 | contig 88375 bp, 69 predicted proteins | sample 8958161 | NCBI WGS metagenome assembly JADMIO01 (sample SAMN16585339, study PRJNA669376) | soil metagenome | isolation source: Crop rotation soil | place: USA: Cullars Rotation, Alabama | collected 2011 | reverse complement strand
CCGCCAGCACACTCAGCAATCCCACCAGCGGTTCCAATCGGTCAACCGACTCCAATCGCCTGGCTTCCACCTGGCAGCCTGTCTTCTCACACTTGTGGAACTCCTCGATCATCCAGCGCAGTGAATAACCCTGGGCCGCAAACAGCGCCGTCTGAGGTGTGTCACACACCAGACTCGTCAGCAGGATCCACTCCAGTGGATCCCTCCCGCGCGGTGGCTCCGTTTCCCATACCCGCACCACCCAGCACGATACCGGCTCCCGGTTCGCGTACTCCGGCTCGAATCGCGCCGGGATCAGTGTGACCGGCCCGGCCGACACCGATAACTCCACCGGACGCGTCGTGTGACGATTCGGGTCGCGCACCTCCAGGGATCGCCCGGCCAGACGCGGCAGCCGGCGCGCATAGCTCATAAGATGATCCGGGCCCCCGGGTGTGTCGATCTTCCGATCATGAGCTGCGCGGATCAACCAATCCGTCCCTGTGCGCCGACAGGCGTCATACACGCCGAACAGATCCTCGCCGCGGTCTCCCACGTGGACCCACCTCGAGCCCGGCGGCGGTGAGCCGATCGCCTCAATGGCCTGGACCCACCAGTAGGATTCCCGCTCCGCCAGAGGAACTCGACGCTTGGCGGCGCGGTCGTGCTTCCTGCTCCGGATGGCGCGGCGAGGATGTTTCTGGTACATCAACCCGATCGGCAGCCGTGCCGCCGGATCGACCGCCAGCACATTCTGCTGGTGAAGGCCACGCATCCGGCCCCGACCGATGGGACCCAGTCCCTCGCAATGCGGATGCGTCGTGAAATTCAACTGGGCGCCGTCCTGCACCAGGAACACCAGCGGCATCTGGCCGGCGGCGGCCCGGGTCCGTTCAAAGTGAGGCCGGCAGATGGACTCGTGGGTGACCGCGTCCGCCGAAAAAAGCCGGTACGCCGCCTTCATATCGGCCGTGTTGCCCGTCTGCTGGGGAATGCTGCCGCTGCTGTTGACCGCCATCTGACTCGCCAGCTTCACCAGCCGCTTCGTACGACGAGCATCACCCAGTTCCGCTGTCCCGAATTGATCCAATGCCCAGGCCTCCGGCTCTGACAAGCCGATCCGGTCGTCCATGACCATGGCAGCTCCCTTTCCACGCTCGTCGGTCCGTAACCTCCTGTCACTTCCCGACAAAGCGATAACAACCCGAATTGTTCCTCCCCCACATTACCCGCAGCGAAATGTGGGTAACAGCAAGCTCTGCGAGCAGTGAGAGTCGGGCATGACTTCACGATCAGGAAATGGTTCTCCGCGGGAGGATGATTCCCGCCTTCCCCATGTATCTGATCACTCAGCATCCGGGTGGTCGATTCGCGCCTCCCAGGCAAGACAGAAAAACCGTAAGATCCAAGCCATCAATCGAGCCGTCGGGGTTAAGATCTGCGTCCTCGCAGGCCGCGATATATAGGTCTCCGGAGCGAGTCATACAGTTCTGCAGATGGGCAAAATCGCTTTGATCGACATCGCCATCGCCGTCGAAATCGCCAGGCTGAATCATCACGCTGATCAAAACCGCGGAGGAATAATGAGAGGCCATATCGTGAGCGAAGAGGGCGTAATAGTATGTTCCTGTGACGAGTCCCGTATGCAGAAAAGTATCCGTCGTGCCGGGTGTCTTGGTCTTGTCTGCTAAGAGTGTGCCGTCGGTCGGTCCGGTGGGATAGCCGGTGGTCTTGAAGCGCACGGTGGTGCCGACGAAATCCGCCGCCGCGGGGTTGGTCCAATTCAGTTGCACAGAATTGACGGAGTGTTTTGCGGTCACACCCGTGACCGGCCCCATGTCGAGTCTGGCCGAGGTATAGCAAAGATCGTCCAGGTAAACAACCGAATGCTTTCCGTTGTTGTCCTGCATATTGAAAAGCCCGAAGCGGTTCAGCGCCGCCCCCTCGGCTCTCTCGCCGGGGTACAACACCAGAGTCCTTGATATACCCTGGAGCGTCACCGTCACCGCGCCGCGACCGTCGAACGCGTCAGGATCGTAGTCAATCGTCCAGTTCTTAGACGTACCGTCTGGGGGAAGCAGCAGCCAGGGTTCGGAGGCGAAATTGGTGGTACCCGCGGCGGTTCCATACATCGGGGTGAAGTAACGGCCCGTGTCCGTCAGGCTGTCCATGTAAACGCCGATGAAATTCGAGGGCGGCCAATCCTGCCCCTGGGAGTTGAACCACCCCAGCATCACCCCGGAATCCACCGAGAAACGCTGGGCAGCGATCTTGCCGCTGGCCGAGAGGTGATCGTTCAGCGTCAACGTCCCCACGTTGTCGCCGTAATAACCATGCAGGTTTGTTTCGGTGATATGCGTTCGCCAGATCAATCCGCCCAGTTCTCCGGTCGACCCACCGGCGTAGCTCGTGGGGCGAAAGCCAAAATCGTTCGTGCCGTACAACCAGGGATCCTGGAACGTGACCTGATTACCAACGCCTTCCCAGCCGGGATCAACTGCGAAATCATAAAACTGGCCGTTCACCGTGAGATCGTCGAAATACGCCTCCATCTTGTTTCCCGCTACCACGCCGGCTAACTGGTTGCTGAAGATACCGAACCGATTGAACACGGCGCCCTGCGGTCGGTGAGCGGGGCGAAGGTCGAGCGTGCGAACCGCCCCTCCATCCCAGGAGAATGTGATTCGGCCGTTGCCGATACTCGGATCGTAGTTGAACTGAAATGCGTGCTGAGCGCTGCCCGGAATAACAGAGGCGACACCTTGCGTGGCATCAGCCGTCCAGACGCTGGTACCATAGGATACTTCGAGAGAAGCGGTGTTGGGCGACGGCTCGTTATTGCCGCTCAGGCGAAAGCCCAGAAAGTTCCGCGGCCGCCAGCCCTGCTCCTGCGAATAGAAAAAACCTATGTACACATCGCTCGAGGAAACATAGCCCACGGTGTGCGTCGCCTGCAGCAACGCAAGCCGCCCCGAGAAGCTCAGTGGCTGTTCGAGATTTAATGGTGAGAGCACCTTGCCGTAATAGGCCGCCTGCAAGGGCGCTCGGTCAACGATCCCGCCGATCTCGCCACCCGCAACCCCCGCGTGATTGCTGCTTCGATGGCCAAAATCCTGCGAGACCGTGCGAGGAGTCGGTGACACAATATGGTTATTGTGGCTGTCCCAGCCCGGATCCGTGTCGAAATCCTCACACACCTGCTGCACGGCCGGTGACACCGCCGGGCAGAGCGCGATGACGAGAAAGTAAGCCAGCAGGTGGATGCCAGCCAATGACGCTGCGGGATCACGTGCTTTTCGCTTCATTCAGGTGTCACCGACATTCCGCGGATAGCCTTGCCCGCTGCATCGCGGGGCCGTTTTTCGCTATTGTACAGCATCCTCGCCTCTTGCGGCTCGAAATCACTCCAATTAGTTGCCTTTCGCACGCGAAATCATCTCGCTTACCGCCGACACGACTTTCGGAAGAACAACATTGAGAGGTTCGCCGACGCGTGCCCCGGCCGCCCGCTTGTGCCCGCCGCCGCCAAACTTCGCAGCGACCGCCGCCATATCCAAATCGTAACCAACGACTTCCGGCGACTTACTCCTGAAGTTGACCCGCACCCGCCCATCGCCCGCATCAATCAGCAACACTGATGCAATCACCTCGCGAACTTTCAGCGGTTCATTGACAATGTCTTCGGTATCCGCCGGCGTTGCATTGGCCGCGGCGAAATCCTCCGGCCGAATCTGCATGGTCGCCAGCAGTCCATCCGCATGAATCTGCAATGATCGCAGCGCATGAGCGAGCACACGCAGCCGGGCCAGCGGATAGGAATCCATGAGCCAGCCATATAGAACGTCCAGTCGCAAACCGCTTGAGACAAGATTCGTTTCCGCACGCAGTGTCCGAGAATCGGTATTGGAAAAACGGAACCACCCGGTATCCGTGGCCATGCCGGCGAAGAGCGAGATCGCTGCGGGCTCAGGAATCGGCCATCGCATCTTCTCGGCCAACTCGTACAAAATCAGGCAAGTCGCCGACGCACTCACATCAATGAGATATTCCGCCTGACTGCTTGCAGCCTTGAGGTCGTCTCGCGTGGCATGATGGTCGATTATGAGCTTGGGCAGCCGCGTACCCCGCAGCAAATCGGCCGCCGGCTCCAGTTGGCTCCAACTGCACGTGTCCAAGATCACGATGGCATCAAAGTGGTCATCGACACTCCCGCCGGGGAGATCGGACCGGTGCGTGCAGATCGAAATTCTTTCCAGGCATTCGTAACGTGGGGGAATCTTGTCATACACACAGACGGTCGCTTGTTTGCCCAGGGCTTCAAGCATTGTGCGCAGCGCAACCATCGAGCCCAGCGCATCGCCATCGGGCCGATCATGACTCAGCAGCAGGATACGACTCCAGCCTGCAAGCTGCTGACCGGCCTGTTCCAGATTCAACAATTCCATTACATCTCCCGATCGATGTGATCGCCGCGACTTTATCCGGACATGGCGAGAATAGCGAAACTCCGCGAAGAGTTCGCTGTATATATTCATACGTTGAAGTCTGTTTTGAAAGTGGCTTGCGGGGCCGAGCTGCCATGTCTAATGTTGCGGCGTGGAAAAACCTGAAAGAGATACGTCCAAAGTTGCCGGTGCGCCTGTGCCGCTGTCCGTGCTGTTCCTTTGCACGGGCAACAGTTGCCGTTCGCAGATGGCCGAAGCGCTTTTGAGACATCGCGGTGGCCCGCGCGTCAGCGTGCAGAGTGCCGGCTCTCATCCGGCCGGTTACATCCATCCGCTGGCGACCGAGGCCATGCAGCGGATGAATGTCCCGATGGAGACTCAGTGGTCAAAGAGCTGGAACGATGTTCGGGGTATTCCTTACGACATCGTGATCACCCTTTGCGACCACGCGGCCTGCGAGCGGCCCCCGAGTTGGGTCGGTCAGCCGGCATGCGCTCATTGGAGTCTGCCCGATCCCAGCCATGTATCCGGTACGCCGCAGCAGCGAATAGACGCGGCAATGGAAGTCGCGCGAAAGATCGAGCAATGGGTGGACCAACTCCTGTCACTCGACCCGTCAACGCCGCGGCAGGAATTGGAAAAGCAAGTGCAGCAGATCGCACGGATATGATTTCCCTGGTTGTGTCGACATCAATCTCGCATGTTTGCGTGCGTGCTTCCCAAGTGCCGTAGGCACTAAACGAAAATAGCCCAGCACTTCCAGTGCTGGGTCTTGGAGGGATCGCAGTGTCGTAGGGACGACTGTAATCAAGCAGATTTTTCAGCCGTCCCTGACGGGACTGAATAGCAAACGGCTGCCGCTACCCAGCCTTGAAAGGCTGGGCTATTATCGACTTGTCCCTGACGGGACAAGATTCGATAGAACACGACATGGAATACCTGATGGAACGCCCCAAAACGCCGTTCCTTCGCAATCGAAATGTTTGTTGGGATTGAATGAGCGTACTGGAGATCGACAACCTCGCGAAGACCTATTATCTCGGCGACGAGGTGATCCAGGCCCTGCGCGGCGTCTCATTGAACATCGAAGCCGGTCAGCTTGTGGCCATCATGGGCGCAAGCGGCTCCGGCAAGAGCACGTTGCTGCACCTCTCGGGCGGTCTGGATATCCCCGACGGCGGCACCGTTCGTGTCGAGGGCCAGGATCTCACCAGAATGTCCGATCGGCAGCGAACCATGTTCCGCCGCCGCCGCATGGGCATTATCTTCCAGGCCTACAACCTGCTGCCGACACTCAGCGCGGCCGAGAACATCGCGGTCCCGCTCCTCGTTGACGGCGTGAGCATGAACGCCATTGATGATCGCGTTCGCGAAATGGCCAGCCTTGTGCACCTTGAGCATCGCATGAATCATCGCCCGCAGGCCATGTCCGGCGGCGAGCAGCAGCGGGTCGCCATCGCCCGCGCATTGCTCAACGATCCGGCATTGGTTCTCGCCGACGAGCCGACGGGAAATCTCGACTCGATTCACGCCGTCGAAATCTGGATGCTGCTCGCGCGGCTTGCTCACGAGTTGAACAAGACAGTGATGATGGTGACGCACGAGCCGGCGGCCGCCTCGTACGCTGATCAAACTTACGTGCTCAAGGACGGCCAACTGGTCGGGACGATTGACAAGGTGGAGCCCGGTAATGCGGCACTGGTCGCAGCTCGGTATACGCAACTGGCGGGTTAGACCCGGTCGCACCGCCGGCGGGCTCGCGGCCATCGCCCTGGGCGTCGGCGTCGTCATCTGGGTCACCTGCGCCTACGAATCCGTGCGCCTCGCCCTCCAGGACCAGGTCTGGTTCTGGACCGGCCGCAGTCACCTCTCCGTAGAATCTCCCGCGGGCCCCGAAGGCACAATCCAGCAAAGTCTCGAACCGCAAATCGCCAGGCTCGAAAACGTCGGGCACGTCACGTCCCAGCTACGTTACTACATGCTCGCCCAGCGCCGCGATCCGAAGGAACCGCGAGACCCGAAAGCGCCGGTCGAATTTGCATTCGAAGTCGCGGTGGTCGGCACAGATCCGAAAACAGAACCCTATTTCCGCCAGTACGATCCCGCTCGCGTCACCGGCCGCCCACTCAAACCCGGCGACAAAGACGTCGCGATGGTCGAGAACAGCCTCGCTGAAGAACTCAAGCTCCAACTCGGCGGCGACATTTTCCTGGTGGACAAAACGCCGGACCTCCAGAATCCCGGCCGCTACAAATATCGCAAACTGAAAATCATCGGCCTCTTCGAACACCGCCGCGTGGCCAAGCAGCAGCATCCCGTCGTGGTGACGAATCTCGACCTCGTACAGCAATTGTCAGGCTACGATCAGGAGCCGAAGAAAGTCACGAAGATCGATGTGATCCTCAAGGATCCATCTCTCGTAGCCATTCAACTCGCGGAAAAGCGGCTGAGAGCACTCGTCCAATCATACGGTGGTTTCTCTGTCACCTCCGCCGCCGCCAAGTTGCGACAGGTTTCCGCGGCCGAACAACAGACCAGTTTCGTCCTGCTGTTGATCTCCACGGTCGCACTCTTCACCGCCTTCTTCGTCATTCTCTCGACACTCAGCATGGGCATGGTCGAACGCATCGGCCAGCTCGGCACGCTGCGCTGCCTCGGAACAACGCGGGGGCAGCTAGCCGCGATCGTGCTGGCCGAGGCCGTTCCCCTCGGCGTCGCCGGCGTGATTCTCGGCATTCCGGTCGGGTTGGCGCTTGCAAAACTGAGTGTCATCCTCGCCCCGCAATACGTCGGACAGTTCGCGATCAGCGTGAACGGCATCATCATCGCCCTTATCGGCGGCGGCATCACGACATTGATCGGCGCGATACTCCCGATGTTGCAGGCGATGCGCGTCTCGCCCCTCTCTGCTTCGCGCCCCCAGGCCAAGCCGCCACTACCGATGCTCGACTGGATCACCGGCGCCATCGGCCTCACGATGATCGGCCTGCACACGATGCTGATGAGGAGCACCTCGCCGGAACGTTGGTTCGAAAACCCCACGATCCAGCAGGTGATGCGGTTTCCGTTCAAGAAGGCGTCATGGCAGCATCTCTTCACCGGTCCGGTGCTCTCGATCATCGCCGTGGTGTTGCTCTACTGCGGCTACGCATTGGTCACGCCTCTGCTGGTCCGCCTCATCGGCCGTGTGGCCGTCTACATCGCGTCTGGTGCGTTAAGAGTTCGACATAAACTGTTGAGCGATCAGGTGGGGCGGGCGACCTGGCGATCAGCCGCTATCTGCTGCGGCCTTATGGTGGGCCTTTCACTGATTGTCTCGCTCGTTGTCTTTAGCCGATCCGTCGCCGCCGGATGGGATTTCCCCAAAAACTTCTGCGAAGCTTTCGTTCACGTAGCGCCACCGATTCCCTGGGACGCCGCCAACGAAGCACGCAAGATTCCAGGCATCGAATCCAGCGCGATTATTAACGTGAGCACACAGTGCTCATTGATCGGTAAAGGCTGGCCCAAGCTTGCCTTCCCCTGGTCGCGTTTCATCTCAGGAGATCCCGACGAGTTCTTCAAGATTGCCAAACTTCAATTCCTTCAGGATGTTCAAAGTGGGAAACCGCCAGCATCTCCGAGAGAAGAAGAGCGGCTCAAGAATGAGGCCATCGCCAAACTGAAAAAAGGCGGGTATATCCTTGTCACCTCTGAATACGCGCGCTCCCAGGACGTGGGAACTGGCGACCGTGTTCGAGTGACGATCGATCCGAGCCGGGCCTACAGTTTTGAAGTAGCCGGAGTGGTCACCTCGCCCGCCCTCGACATCGCTGCGAATTACTTCAACGCAGGCGGGATGCTGGCTTCGCAATCTCAATATGTGGCTCTCGGCACGCAGCGGGATCTTCAAACGCTGCTGCGCTCACAAAACTCGGTCAGCATGTTCCTCATCAACTTCGGATTACCACCGACGCCGCCTCCCGCGGAGTTCCAGGCGGAAACGCCGTCCAGTGATATCTGGCTGCCCGGGCCGTTCTCGAAAATGGTTGAAACCTGGGCCGGCGTTTTGCCCGAGCGAAGCCGCGAGGTCGACACAATTCGCCGGCAGCTCGCGTTGGCAAAAACGCCACATCGCCCCGAAAGCGAATTGGAAGTGCCACCGCCAGCAAAACCTATTCGCCCCGGCAACCAACGCAAAACATCGCCGGCTTCAGATCCACCCATCATGAGCCGTCCGACAGCCATCAAGGCCGCCGTCGCCGTGGCCGGCGATGAGTCGCTCAACTATTCTGACATGCCCATGCTCGATTTGTTCAAGAAGGCGCTCGGCGAAGAGGTCTATCCGCAGTGGAAAAAACTGACGCCCGCTGAACGTTGGAACAGCTTCCGTGAAGAATTGATATTACGTCTGGTCCCGCGCTATGCCGGCGCCGCTGACGAGCAACACAAGTCGGTCCGCGCCCTGAAAGTGCAGATCGATCGTGATCTGACACGGGCGACAATGATCTTCACCACCATCCCAATGGTCGCATTGATTGTCGCCGCATTGGGCGTGGGCAACCTGATGATGGCCAACGTCACCAGCCGCACGCGTCAAATCGCCATGCTGCGGGCCGTCGGCGCCACCAAGTGGCAGATCACGCGTCTCATCATCGGCGAAGCCGTCGTGCTCGGTTTTCTCGGCAGTGCATTAGGCCTTGTCCTCGGTCTCCACGCCGCGATGGGCATCAATCAGATGGTCGAAGCCATCTGGGGTTTCCGTCCCGAATGGACCGTCCCCCGCGGCTGGGTAACAGCCGGCATCTCCTTCACCATGGGTGTCTGCCTCATCGCCGGAATCATCCCCGCTCGCCGCGCCGCGCGCAACAACATCATCGACGCCCTCCAAACCACATGATGGCGGACAAATAGAGCCCAACGCGCCGGCCTGCTCGCCGCGGTGAGCGACAATGCGGAACGGGCAGTGCCGCCAGCGTCACCTACAAGACGCTGTTCCCCGATCTGGACGGTGCGGGCGGCTTCAGCCTTGCCGGCTATGTGCTCAATCGGTGGGTGAACGTTCGCCTGACACGCAACATGGCCACCGGTGAAGTCAAATGGGAAATGAAGAAGCCCGGCGACGCTGCCTACACGCAGATCTACTCGGTGATCGATACAACGCAGACGCAGAACAGCGGAACGGTCACTCTCGGCATGACCGACCCGTTCGCTTCTCTTTCAGGACCGAATACCTATTTTCTGTATGACAATCTTGTGGTCACCGAATTGCCAGAACCCGCCTGCCTGGCTCTGTTCGGAATCGCAGCCAGCACCTTACTCGCACGGCGCCGATCCAGAGTGTCCTGATGTGGCTCTGATGGAAAAACAACGCGTCCCGCCGGTTTTGACGAACCGCGGGACGTGTTTCTTTTACCTTGCCAGTTCTGAACCTTCTTTGATCCAGTAAATACTATCGGTCAACTGGCGTGATATGCAGAATTCCCGAATGATTTCCAGCGTCTGTCGCTTGGTCAGTTTCATATTTGCCGGCAGCGGCGTGAGGTCGTGGTCCACCCAGATCTTGAACCTTCGGAGTGAATTCTCGGAATGTATAGATGCATCGAAGGCAATCCACTGGGGCTCATAGCGATGGTAGATCACCGAGCATCCGCGATCAGTGAACACTACACAGAGATCTTCCTTTTGATTGTCCGCCAGGGACTCTTGCACATGGAAACAAGTTTCGTGTTTCCCATTCAATAGTTTCTTGATTTGATCCCGCAATCTGTCAGGCCGCTCGATTTCAATCCACGTTTGTCCGCGCGTCAGGTACATGAATTCAACCTCGCAGGATAAACGTAATCGTGTATCACAATCGCAAGAGTTTCTTGAGCAGGTCGTCCTGCGGATAGCCGTGGCCCAGGTGCTGACGGAAGCCTTCGGCGTAGCGTTTGTTGATACGGTGGCCTTCCTCTTCGCCCATCCGCTTCATGGCTTCGATGTATTCGTCCATGCCGTGGTGGGCGCGGAGCCATTCGCGCTGTGAAGCGTGGCACGCAAGCATTTTTTCCTTGAGCGGCATCTGGTTCGTGATATCGACGACAAGGCCTGGTTCGATTGTTCGGCCGAACCAGTCTTTGGATTCGATCGGTTGGGCGTAGTAGAGGTGAGGCACGTGCTCGATCCGCGGCGCGGGAGCGATGTCGAACGTTAGAAAATTTGGGGCCGGGGTCAGGAATGCCGCGGTTCGCACCAGTTTGCTCGTGATTTCATGATCGACCATGTAACAGACCGGCGAATGCGTGATAACCATATCAGGCCGGGCTTTTCGCACAATCTCGCCGAATCTGCGCAGCGTCGGATCGTCATAGAGAACGAATCCATCGGTGCTTCCGCCGCAATAGTATTCCGCGTCCAGAAGGGCGGCCGACGCCTTGGCTTCTCCGTTTCGGAGGCGGGCGATTTCACCGGGCGGGTATTGCGTCGTCCCGCAATCACCGCTGGTGGCGGTGGCAATCGCGATGTCGCAATCAGCTTCCTGTTTCAGGCGGATCAGCGTGCCGGCGCAGAGAATTTCGACATCGTCGGGATGGGCCATGAAGGCGAGAACGCGGGTTGGCATGGGAAACTCCGAATTCATTGTGAGATGTTCGATGTGAGGTGTGAGCTATGAATCCCTCGCCCTCTCTCACGACATCTCACATCTAACATCTCACATCTGACAAAAAGGCATCGACACAAACAAATCGACCTATCGTCCGGCTGCATGATAGCGGTAGACACGGGCGACATCATACTGGTCGTCGTTGGTCTGCCTGAATGACGGCACTTCCTCGATGGTCTCGCCCGCTTGGGCGGCGGCGCTCAGGCGGAAAAAGAAGCGCGGAGCTTCCTTCTTGATACGGCGTTCGTCGAAAACCAGCCAATCGGGGTGTTCCACTCTTGCTTCGGCCAGGATCCTGGTCAGATCCGCATTGTGGGGCGACCAGATGTGAACGCCATTTGCGTAGAACGGAACCATGTTGCGGGTGGTCAGGATGCGGGCCCCGGCCGGCTGCTGCGTCCGGATCCATTCGCCGGCCTGACGCAGGTAAACGTCCTGCACGTTTCGGCGGGCCAGCATCCAGGGCAACGTCGGGCCGATCAAAGCGAGGAGCAACGCCGCGGAAACGAGCCGCCGCTTTTGAAGCGACACGCGTTCGATCAAGAGGACGATGCCGGCGGCCGAGAATGGCAGCGTCAGCGCACCCATCACCAGCACATGGCGGAGGCTCAGCATTTCCCAGTAGTCGTTGAATCGAAAAAGCAGCCGCACCACGACGATGATGTGAAGCAGCACGAGGGTCAAAATCAGTGTATAGCCGGCCAGGAAGCGGCGCGCGGAGTCGTCGGCGCCATCTGAAACTGCGCCTTCTATCACGGCTGACGGCTGCCTGCGGTAAAGCACGAAGAAGGCGAGGGCAGGCAGAATCAGCGTGACACGAAGCGTTCGGGTGTATTTTTCGATGATCAGCCATTCCGCGCGGATCGGCTTGGGGAGATCCGCTTCGCCTGCGAGCGTGACCGGATGAACGGAAATACTGCTCCATTCACCTGCGTGAAGGGCAGCGAGTTGATGCATCTGCACTGCCGAGACAAACTGGTCGACCGGTTTTTTGCGAATCAGTTTTCCCGTGATGAGCATGTAAGGACCGGCGACCAGAAGCGCACCAATGGCAACGGAGACGATGCATGTGAAGCGCTGACGGCTGAACCATCGCGTGGGCAGAGTGTCGGCCCCCAGCATCAGGACTCTTTGCGGCATGAGAAGCAGTACGAGGCATGCGGCAAGGGCGACCTCCGCTCCTTCGGGCCGGCACAGGAAAGCGGCGCCCGACAGGATCCCTGCGATCAGGAGATGGCGCACACGCGCGCCGGCGATGCCGCGAATGGCGAACGCGGTTGCCAGAATATAGAGGGACAGGTGCGTCATGTCGGAGAGGGCGTCGGCGGAAAGCTGGGCAAATTCAGCGGCCAGCGCCAGGAGCAGCGCGGCCCAGAACGCGACGCGGACGTTGAACAGCACACGTGTCAGCGTGTAGATCGCGAGGATCGCCGCAAGTCCGGAGAGCAGCGTGGCGAGGATGCCGGCCGTCTGCCAACCGAGAACGGCGTCGGAAATCCACGGTGTGTTTGGACACAAGCGCCGTAAGGGTGACATTGCCACACGTATGACGAGAATCAGCGCCGGGTATAGCGGGTGCTGGTCGAAATCCCGCAAAGCATGGATCGGTTCACGACCGAGCGCCTGGGCGTACCAGATGAACGTCGCCCCGTCGCGGCTGATCATCCCCATGCGGGCAATGATGAAGAGGCGGATGGCCAGCGCGATCAGCAGCACCAGCGCGAGCCACACGGTCGAGCCTTGCCTTTTCGGGCGCGGCTCGTTCACTTCCTCCGGCAGCAGACTGGCATGTGAATCGTGCACGATGAAAGCATCGTGTATCTGCGACTGCTCGTCCAGATGGCAAAGAGGCGCTCAATTGCCGGCCGACGCGCCCATTGGCGTGACGCGGGAGCGCTCGGTTTCGCCGCCGGGGCAGGTGCCGCCACGGCGAATGTGCGGCGGGAGCTGAATATTGTCGAAGTGAGACTCGCCGGCTTCGCGGAGTTCGTGCATCTTGCGGACCGCGAGATCACCGGTGGCGTACCAGGAGACGTCCACGGAAGTAATTCCCGGGCAGCCGGGGGCTCGCCAGAGCGATGCATCACAGCCAACGAGGCACACATCGTCCAGCAGACGCAACGCGGCCTTCTGGCATGCGAGCAGGGAACCGACGCCGGTCACCGATGACACGGCGTAGATGCCGTCAGGTCGCATTTCCTTCAGACGCGGGGCGAGCCATTCGCTGAGGGCGTTTTCGTCAATGCCGAACGGAACGTTGATGACTTTGGCTTCCGCCCCTGCGGCACGGGCCACGTCCTGAGCGCCCGCTTCACGAAGACTGACGGCGTCCCATTTCGCATCGTGCCGCACGATGACCCACTTTCGACGGCCGGCGCGGGCCAGGAGCTCGGCGGCCATGCGACCGGCGGCCACGTTGTCCACGTCAATGGAGTTGGAGGGGCATGAGGCGCGATTCTGTGGGAAGACGATCACCACCGGCAGCCCTTGTTCGATCTGGCGCCGCATGGGTCCGTCGAGCACGGGCAACGGCGTGCGAAAGATCGCGCCGAAGATGCCGCCGTCGAGAACGCCGCGAACCCGATGCAGCGCGCCATCCGGATCGGGAGAATCGGTTGTGGCCAGTACCGGATAGAGGTTGAGAATCCGCGACGCTTCGAGTGCCCCCGCAAGGAACTGCCCTTCGAATGCCTGATGATGCCAGGAGATCGCGTCAGCTTCGCCCGCGCCGCGCAGGATGAGGCCAAAGAAAGTTGGGTATTCGCTTCGCAGGCTCAACGCGGTGAGGTTGGCCCGATAACCGAGGGAGTCGGCTATCTCGCGCACCTTTTGAACAGTGTCGGGTTTGAAGCGGCCAACGACATCGGCACGATTGGTCAGGATGAGGGACACCGTGGCGCGAGAGACGCCGGCCCGCTTGGCGATTGCCTGAATGGTTGGTCGAATCTGCTTGGTATGCTCGCCGCGAGACATCAAAACCCCGAGAATGACTCAGATGCATTATATCAACAGTCGAAAGTAGACCAAAAAACCGGTGGTTTATTACTCATATCCGCGAGTCAAGCTACCTGGAATAGCCTCTGGCGGTACGGCTTGAATTATTCTACGGCCCATCCGGGCGCAACAAATCATCAGCTCATTTGGCTCGCCCCCTTGGGGCTTTTGCGAATTATCGACGACTCTCTCCCAGGGCGACGCTCGTTCCTCGCTCTGCCCTGGGCTGGCTTGTTCCGGACCTTCGGCCCGCTTGGCAGAGCGTCGTGCGTCGGGGGCAATGCCGGTCTAATACCAATTAGGTTTTGAAGATGCGCGTCACGTCGAGCAGAGCCGCGCCCGTCAGGAAGCGGTTTTCTACGATGACTCGGAACCGCTCCCTCACGGTCGCGGCTCTGCTCAAAAGCCAAGCGCGGATTCAGAATTGAAGGCATATAAGAGCCGGACGACAGCGATCCCACCTGTGCGAAGCCTGTCATCGATCAATCGATGGGCTGATAGTAGCAGTTGCGTTTCTGGGGTTGCCAGCCGGCGTCGGTGATGAGGCGGCGGATTTCGTTTTCGGAGAGGCGATAGGTGGTGCCGGCGGCGCTGACGACGTTTTCTTCCATCATGACGCTGCCCATGTCGTTGGCGCCGAAGAAGAGAGCGAGCTGGCCGATCTTGGGGCCCTGCGTGACCCAGCTTGACTGGATGTTGGGGATGTTGTCGAGGAAGACGCGCGAGATGGCCAGCATCTTCAAATACTCATGGGCGTCGACGAGCAACAGGTGTTTGCCGTCGGGGACGGGGCGTTGAAATTTCGGATTGCGGATTGCGGATTGCGGATTGAGTTCACTTTCAGCAGACAAATCCGAAATCCGACATCCGAAATCCGAAATAGGAAGCTGTTTCAGGCGGCCCAGCGGCGTGTTGTCGGGTTGGAAGGTCCAGCAGATGTAAGCGGTGAAGCCGCCGGTTTCGTCCTGCAATTCGCGGATCAGGCGCAGGTGCTCGATGCGCTCTTCGATGGTTTCGATGTGGCCGAACATCATCGTGATGCTGGTGCGCATGCCGATGAGATGGGCCTCACGCATCACTGAGAGATACTCGTCGGTGCGTGTCTTTCCTCGACCGATCTTGTCGCGGACGCGATCGCTTAAGATCTCCGCTCCGCCGCCGGGGATCGTGTCGAGGCCGGCATCACGCAGGCGAAGCAACACGTCGCGAATGCTCATGTTGAAGATCTGATGCATCGCGAAGATTTCGGGCGGGCTGAAGGCGTGAATGTGCACGCCGGGGAAATCGTGCTTGATGAAACGCAGCAGATCCAGATACCACTGAAACGGCAGCAGCTCCGCGGGCACGAGGCCGCCCTGCATCAGAATCTGCGTACCGCCGATCGAGACCAGTTCTTCGATCTTTCTGCCGATTTGCTCGAAGGTGAGCGTGTAGCCTTGTGGCAATTCCGGGCGCGAGGAGTCCATGCCGGGCGGGTCGGCCTTGAAGTTGCAGAAGATACACTTGGCGCTGCACCAGTTGGCGTAGTTGATGTTGCGATCGACGACGTAGGTGCGATAGGGCTCGGGATGGAGCTGCTCGGTGACCGCGTGGGCGCGGCGGCCCAGGTCGTGGATGGTGGAATCGAAGTACATTGCAAGCGCGTCGGCGGGAGTCAGCCGCGCAATTGCGGATTGCGGATTTCGGCTTGCGGCTTGCGGCCGGCTGAGAGCTGACGGCTGAGAGCTGAGAGCTTGAGTCATCGAGCCAGCTCCGTCACGTTGGGGATGATCCCGTCTTCGGCGGCCAGTTCGATGAAGCGCTGCATGCCTTTCAGGTGCCGCGGGGTCAACGTGAAAGACAGGCGGCGAAGCAGGTAATCCTCCGCGAGATCGATCGGCCAGCCGTGAGCGGGACCGACCTCTTCGGCGATTCGTCTTGCTCGCGCGACGCCGCGGTCGCGAGCGGATTCGAGTTGCTCGATCAATTTCATGCGGCTCGACGAAACAGTCGTTTCGATCGGGGCGGCCCAGACGGCGAAGACAAACGGCAAACCCTGCCAGGATTTCCAGGCGCCGCCCAGATCGACTTCGTATTCGAATCCCTGCAGCGGCGCATTGACCACCTTGTCGCCGATCAGCAGGACCGCTTCGCAATCGTTGAGATCTTCGACGGCCGACATGGGACGGAAGGCGAGACGGCGATCGAAGCGATAGGACCAGATCAGTTGGGCGAGGGCGACCGACGTATGCGAGTCGGGATCGATATAGAGGATGTTCATTGCCTCGGGCGGCTTCTTTGAGAAGACGCGCACAGTGAGCGTTTCGCCATCGGAGCCGATACAGGCGTTCGAGATCCGCTCCCACCGATCGGCGCCGCGTGCAAGATCGATCACAGGGATTAGAGCCGCATCCACATCGCCATGTCGCAACATGGATGGGAGCGCGGAGGGAACCGCGTAATGCAGGCTGATACCCGACTCGGCGTCGAGGTCTTCGATCAGCGGGCGCGAATTCAGGAAAGACACGACGCCCAGCGTGGTCATGTTCGATTGCTCTGACATTGCAGCAAATTATAGCGAAAACACGATGGACGGCACGCTCTCGAGGCTGGTGCGCAATTGTTTTGAAAACTCGCCATTCGTTTATTCCATCAGGAGAGAAGAATTGCCACAAAGAGCACGAGAAGACAAAAAGCAAATTGATTAATTCAGTTTTTGTGCCCTTTGGGGCTATTCACGCAATCTCGTCGTCGGACAAGATTTCGAGATCGATGGCTGAGATCGGTGTGCCACTGCTCTGCAAGCAGTGAGAGGCGGCGTCGACTTCACGATGCGGATTGGTTCACCGCGAAAGGATGATTGCCGCCTTCCGCACTGCTCACGAGCAGTGGCACGCATCGGTGCGGAACCGCTGTCAGGCTCGGCGCTACAGTGGCTGGCACTTCGGGCAGAAATGGGTGCCGCGGCTGGCGATGACGATGCGTTCGATGGGCGTGCGGCAGCGGCGGCAGGGTTTGCCTCCTCGCCCGTAGACCCGATGCTTGAGGTGATAGGTTCCGGGGTCGCCTTCGGCGTTGCGATAGTCGCTGATGCTCGATCCGCCGGCGCGGATGGCTTCGTTCAGGACGAGGCGGACTGCGCGATACAGCGCACGGGATTTGTCGGTTGAGATATCGCAGGCGCGCGTGAGCGGGTGGACGCCGGCGCGATGGAGCGCTTCGTCGCAGTAGATGTTTCCGATTCCGCTGATTGGATCCTGCGACATCAGCAGCGCTTTGATTTGTCGGCGCGGTTTCAAGCATTCGTGCCATTGTCGAATGGTCATCCGCAGCGGATCGTGAGTGATGGGTGGGATGCGGCGGCCGGTCCACTTTTCGGCGGGTGAGCCGTTGGCGATCCAGATGCCGCCGAAACGGCGCGGGTCGCAGTAACGCAGTTCGATATCCTTTTGCTCGAAGCGGATGATCAGGTGCGTGTGGGATTCCAATGGCGAGCTGGGATTGGTCAACACCAGTCGGCCGGTCATGCCGAGGTGCACGTGGAGCGTGAGTTGGCCGGAGATGTCGAAGCGTACCAGTTTTCCGGAGCGACGGATCTGATCGATGGATCTTCCAGAAAGCGGGAGGTTGAACAGCGGCTGGTGACCCCCTCGTACGATGTCGCTTCGGCGCAGATCCACCTGACGGACGCGTGCGCCATCCAGGCACCTTGCGAGCCCTCGTGCGACCACTTCGACCTCGGGAAGTTCGGGCATGAGGATAGTTTCGAGTTTCGAGTTTCAAGTTTCAAGTTGAGGAGGGGTGTCCTCGCATCTACGTTCAACGCGATCGTTGATCCTCCGCTCGTGTCCCACGCGACACCGCTAAACAGGAAGCGACACCGCTAAACATTGCATTAACTCGAAACTCGAAACTCGGAACTTGAAACTATTCCGCCGCCGGCAGGGTGATGGTGAAGGTGGTGCCGGTGTTGAGCTGGCTTTGGACGGTGATGCCGCCGCCGAATTCGCGGATGAGGTCGCGGGTGATGGAGAGGCCAAGCCCCAGGCCGCGTCGGTCGGTTTTGCCTTCGTATTGCTTCGTGGAGAAGAAGGGCTCGAAGATGCGCGGCAGGTGCTTGGGATCGATTCCGGAACCCGTGTCGCGGACATTGATTTCGACCTGATCGCCGCGGCGGATGGCGTCCACGGTGAGTCGTCCGCGACGGCCTAGCATCGCCTGGCGGGCGTTGAGGATCAGGTTGAAGAAGACCTGGAGCAGTTGATTGTCGTTGGCGCGGACAGTGAGCCCCGAATCGATCTGCAGATTTTGCGCGATGTTGTCTCGGGCCAGGTCGCGGCCCAGGCAGCCGATCGCCCGGGTGACCACGTCGAGGACGTTGACGGCCCGAATCGCGTCTTCGGGATTTCGTGCGAAGCCCACCACGCGATCGGCCATCTGACGCAATACGTCCGTTCGCTCGAGCGTTTTGGTCAGCGCGAGCTTCATGAGAGCCGGGTCCTGCGTGTCGAGGGCCTGGCGGGCGTACGCAACCACAGGTGTGAGCAGGTTGTTAAATTCGTGGGCAATCATGGCGGCCGTCGTGCCGATGCTGGCGAGCTTCTGGGCCTGCCGGAGCTGGAGCTTCATTTGCTCGAACTGGCCGGCAAGAGCGTCCACATGCGATTCGATCAGCTTGCTATCGACGTTGATCGGTACAGGAGCGACCGGTACCTCTGAAGGCGAACAGGGGTTATCAGAATTCACACAAGCCTGGTTTGCATCCGGCATCCGCAGACTATCATTCCGCACTTCCAGGGTGGAAGATGTATCGTTTGAGGCATTTGAGCACGGGGCGCTGCCGGCGGGCGGCGGTGGAAAATCCACGGGAGCGCTTCGAGGCGGAGGGGTTCGCTGGGGTTTGACGGACGGCCCTGAGGCCATTTTGGATGCTCCTGAAATGCTGGCCTGGGTCCTAGGATATCGGCAGGGTTTCAGTTCCGGCTTGAAGGGTGAAGGGAAGGGACATGGATCTATCAGTACGACTTGAATCGCTTTTGAGGGTGGCCGAGCAGCTTGATGTGGACGTTCGGGCCGAGCCCATGGGCGGTGAGGCTGGCGGGATGTGCCGGATCAAGGGGCGGCGGGTCCTGTTCGTCGATACGGCCGCCGACCTGCTGACGCGATATGAGCGGACGCTGGCCGCGGTCGCGGACCTTCCCGACGTCGAGGCGTGGTTTCTGCCGCCGCAGGTTCGGGAGGATTTGGATCGGGTACGTGAGGCCTCGTCGGGAGGAGCCCATGCGTGATATCGCGTGCGGTGACAACGAAGTGCCACTTCGGAGGATGGGCCGGGCGATGCTGCTGGTGACTGTATTGGCTGCCGGCCTCCTGGTGTTCGCGATGGAAGCTCAGGCAGCGCGGAATGACGAGTGGTCTCCTCTGCCCTTTGATTACGACCCGCCGGCGCGGCTCGAGGTGCGCGATTCGCAGACGCGGGCGCCGTACAAGATCCTGGGCACGAAGCAGATCGAGGTGGTGTTTCATGACGTGCGCGGGCATGACGTTCCGGTGCTGATGACCATGCCGGAGGGGCGTGACGGACCGTTTCCACTGGTGGTGCTGGTGCATGGGTTCGGCAGCAACAAGGAGGAGGTGAGCCGGCAGCTCGCGGGCCCTCTGACGCGGCGCGGGTTTGCGTGCATCGCGCCGGACATGCCGGGGCATGGTGAGCGGCCCGGCAAGCCGATGGACATGTTCGGGCCGAATCGCCGGACGGCTTACGAGAATGTCGTGCAGAGCGTCAAGGATGTGCGTCAGACGATGGATCTGGCGGAAACGCGGAGGGAGCTTGATACTTCTAATGGCGTCTATCTGGCCGGGTATTCGATGGGATCGTGGATCGGGACGCTGGCGGGTTGCGCGGATCGGCGCGTGAAGGCGATGGTGCTGATGGTAGGCGGATCGGCCACGACGGGCGCGAAGGATACGAAGGATGATGCGCCGGCGTTGAAAGAGCGGATCGAGCTGGTGCATCACTATCCGGCCGTCCGACATAATCTCGCGCTGCCCACGTTCGCCCCGCGGCCCGTTTTGCTGATGAACGGCAAGAAAGACCCAATGGTACCGGCGGAACGCGCGAAGATTCTGTTTGAATCGGCGGGCCAGCCCAAGGAGCAGCGCTGGTACGACTCGGGACATCTATTGCCTGTCGAAGCCTACCGCGACGCCGCGGAATGGTTGGCCAAGCAGATCAAGCCGACGAATTAAAACGCCAAGGGCGTTGCGTCCTCCAGCCCAGGGTTGCCCCGCGAAGAGGGGCTACCCTGGGTAATGAGAAAACAGGAAAGCAAAGAACCTTGAAAAGGTTCCGTCCAGCCGCCGCCGAGAACAGAAACCCTTCAGGGTTCTGTTGCCACAATCGCGATAAATCCAGGGTAGGTCGCCTTCGCGACCAACCCTGGGCTGGAGGATGGAACACCTTTGGTGTTCAAGCCTCGCAAAACTGTAAACGGACGTCAGATGTGTAGAACAACGAGGGCGATGCCCTCGGCTACGATGGATGCAGCCCTGCAGGCTGCCGGTTCAATCACCATCTCGCTGGGCGAGTTATCGCGCGTATAAATGCACTTGACGACGATGCGGATGATGCTACGATGTACCAATCAGAACTTCACGGTGGGCACCTTGTCTTCCGTGAAATGCTTTGGAGCTGATGCGATGCGACGCCTTTTCAAGAGTATTGCCGTCTGGCCGAAACGCACCATGGGTGCGGCCGGGGCGTCGCTGCGCTTTTCGTGATTGTCACGCCCTCTTCGGCCTTTCCATTGGTCATCTTTTGATTCGAGTTGATCTGGCGGGTTGTGCGTGCGCGCTCGCCTGCCCATGAAAAAGTGCGCTCCCGCGCGCATGGTGATGCTATGGACACAGAAATCGAGACAAAGAGTGCGAGCGTTTCGCGGTCACTGGCTCCCGAGGATGTGCAGCCGGGACAGTATGTTTGCGTCACGAGGATACTTCAGGAATACATGCCCTGGTGGGCGATTCTCGAGGAGAGCTTCAAGACGCCCGAATTGATCCGGCTGACGTGGCTGCCGCCCGACTCTTCGACACCGTTGAAGGTGATCGAGGCGTGCCTGCCGTTCGTGCTGGTCCAGCAGGTTGATGGTGTGCACCGCATGCTGGATCTGCGGCGATGCCGATTGGCCCGCGTGTCGGAGCGGTTCGGCAGCCGGGCGTTCAAGCGGCTTCGACGCGGCACTCGGACTCCTACGATCGAAAAATGCTGATGTATGCTGAAGATCTGGCGTCGGGCATGGAAGCCCGACGCGTATTGCGTGCGCGCTACACGGTCTTTGCTGCGGCGCAGATTGGGCGGCACGGTACAATGCGGACGAGGTGCGAATCGTGGCGAGCGAGGCGGCACCACATCTCTACTGCCCGCAATGCGGATACGATCTGGCCGGCCAACAGGTACAGCGCTGCCCGGAGTGCAACTTTCATTACGACGTGCCGGCGCTCAATGACCTGTTGAATGTCGCATTTCACCAGACGTGCGGGCCTTATATCCGCGCGTCGCGGTTTCTGGCGCCGGCGTGCGTGATGGGTTTTGCTGCGCTTTTGCCGTCATTTCCATTGGCCATCGTGGGATTGTCGCTCGTCTTCCTGATCGCCCCGGCAACGGTGCAGGCGTGGATTCTACGGGGCGTCGAGACGCGGTGGACGACGAACGACATCTATGGCCTTTCCGCTTTTTTCTGGGGCGCGATACTGCTCTTATTTGTCACGCTGTTCATCATCGTTTCCGGAATGTTTCCGAAAATGGTTGCGGCCATCGTGGCCGGATCGCTCGTCGTGGCCGTGATCTGGTTATGCGTATCGCTCGTGCGGCATGCAGAGATGATGCGGAACAATCAGGTGCGATCGCTGGGTTCGATTGAAAGTGCGACACTTCAGCGCGCCCAGGTGACAACATGGTTCTTGATCTGTATGGCCGGCGTGTTGATTGTGCTGCTTCTTGCGACTTCGCGCTGAATTCTGAACCGCCAGGACGCCGTCAGGCTTTAACGTCGCAACACCGTTCAATTCGCTGTTGTATTCAATTCATCGCGCAATTCGGATTCCCCAGGGTATCCCGACCGCTCATGCACTTGACGAAGATACTGACATCGTCGCCGTCCACGTCGTAATCAGCATCCAGCAACGCCCGCCCGCAGGTCGGATCTGTCTGCAATACCGTGTTCCCCGTCAGGCATTGCTGAAGCAGACCGAAATCGGTCTGATCCACATCGCCGTCCCGGTCGATATCGCCGGGAACATCCGGGGGGCAGCCGTTGCTGTCCAGCGGCGCTCCTGGAATTGAATACGGACATGGGTCGCAAACGTCGCCCTTGCCATCCCCGTCCGTGTCGAGCTGATCCGCGTTCGCGACCGTTCTGCAGTTATCCACCGAATCGATCACGCCATCGTTGTCAGTGTCCACATCGCATACGTCACCTGTGCCATCATGATCGGCGTCCGTCTGCATGGGGTTTGCGATATTGGGGCAGTTGTCGGTCACATTCGGCACGCCATCGTTGTCCATATCCTGGTCGCACAAATCACCGATCCCGTCGCCATCGATATCCGACTGATTGATATTCGCGATGGTGGGGCAGTTGTCGGCCGTATCCGCCCGCCCATCCCCGTCTGTATCGCACGCATCCGCGATCCCGTCGTGATTGCTGTCCGCCTGGTTTGGGTTGAAACCGCGCGGGCAGTTGTCGCTCGCATTCGCCACGCCGTCTCCATCGATGTCCGGATCGCACGCGTCGCCGATGTTGTCGCCGTCCAGGTCCGCCTGGTCCGCGTTGGCGGCGGTGGGGCAGTTGTCGATGGTGTCGGGCCAGCCATCCCCGTCCGCGTCCGTCGCGCCGGCCACCAGCGGCATTGCGTTGAGAACCCAATAGTGGTACTCGGTCCACGGCGTGGAGGCCGACGCATTCTCGATGCGGATCGCCAGTTGCGATTTTCCTTGCGTCATCGTCGCGGGAATCAGGAACTCAGATTCCGCAAAACGCGTGTTCGATCCGGCGTCGAGCCACGTTCCGGCCAACACATTATCGACATACACGCGAGCCTGCTGGTTCGCCTGCCGATAGTCGAGCCGTCGCCGCAGCACCACGCCGTTGTTCAGAGTGGGATGCAATTTCACCGCGAACTGGCTGCTCGCTCCCGTCGGAAGAATTCTGCCCACGTCCGACACCGGTGTGGCTACCTCACCCTCGTACGTCTGCGTCAGCGACCCGCTCGGCGCCCCCGTCAGAGTCTGATACTGATGCGAGGTTTCCGAGGCCACGTCGCCCACCTTCACTTCATCCGTCTGCAATAGGAGCTTCTGCGGATCCTTGTAGTAGAACGCCAGCGTCTCCATGTCGTGATCGGTGTCATTCCATCCGCCATGCTCCGTGCCCCACTTGATCGCGTTGTAATAAGGCACGCAATCCGTCAGAAGAAAACGGTACATCGAGTGTGAGCTGGTCGATGCCACGGGATTGGCGGTCATGCCATGAAGCGGCAGAAAGAACGGGCCATTGGAGAAATACCAGCCGGCGTTGAAGAAGTCCTCGGTCCCGGTGCCGTAGATCTGCGGCGTCGCGTTGCCGTCGATGTGGACCCGTTCGTCCCCCTCGAGATACCAGAAACTACTGGAGTAATTGCGGATCGTCTCCACCACGCCCACCAGATGCCCGGCGCCCGTGTCCTGAAGCACCACATGATCCACGCCCGTCGTCGGGTGCGGCGTTCGGCTGTAATAGGTCCGGAACTGCCCCACGCCCTCCTGCGGCTGAGCGAGCGGCAGATAACGGATGTTGTACGTCAGCGGAATCGAGCCCGACGTGGAGATCAATTGGATCTTCGCCCTCGTGCGGAACGGCATCGGGAAATAGCAATAAAGGCGCGTGCCGTCGATCCCGACCGGCAGGGTCCTGAAATTCACGGCCCTCAATCCGCTTCCGAAGAACGGCCCGACGACAGTGTTGATCGCCGCCGTGGTGGAATTGTCCCAGTACGCCATGATCTTCAGATTCGTCAGCGTCGCGTCGGTCAGGGTCGGGATGGTCAGTTCAATCCGCTGAATGGTTCCCGCGGACTGAATGTCGCAGAGTGTCGTGACGGCCGTCGGCGTGACGGTCGCGGTATTCTGAATGATCGTGCTGCCGTCGCTCGGCTTGGGATCGATGCCCGGATTTTGCCATACCGCCAGGGCGGCCGCGATATTCGGCGGGCCGCTCATCGTCGTGATGTTCGCATCGCTGTCATACCGGTGGAACGTGATGTTGAAGTAATTCTTGCTCGCCGTATTGGTGCTCGTGATCCGGCAGCCCTGGCGAAACGGAATCGGCACGTAGCAATACATCCCACCCGAAGAGACATTCTGGTTCCCCACGAAGGGCGCGGGGAACCACGGGTGTCCGCCGGCAAAGAAACTGGCAAGCGTCGTCTGGACGGCCGGCGCCGAAGAATTGTCCAGGTAAATGCGGAGAATGCCATCCGCTTGAAAGTTATTGTCCGCGGTAAACCAGAACCGGTAGACGCAACCCGGTCCGCTGACGTTGAGTAGCACTGTCTCACCGTTCACTACTCCCAGGTTGTTGACCCAGTCCTGGTTCCTTCCGCCGGGATCGTGACTCGAAAACTGGTAGGCGCGCACGCCCTCTCGTATTTCCGGCAGCCGCTCCAGGTGTGCGATGCCCTCGAGTCCGACCGGACCCGAGGCCGCACTACCATTGGCCGTGAAGACGCATGTCAGATAGCCCGCGAGCATCACCACGGCTGTTCGCTGGGTTGAAACGAACATGAAAACAGGCAGCCCCAAGAAGATGAATCCCGAATGCACTGATCACCGCGACAGCCAGATTATACCACGGAATCGGTTTAGATCGGGGAAACTGGTGCAAAGCGAGGGTTTCAGTGAATGCAAATAAAAACGGCTCGGACCATTGTCCGAGCCGTTTGGAAGTTGCTCGCGGTCAGTTTTGTCAGACGGTCCTGCGGCTCCGCAGAGTGATCAGCGAGCCCAGAGCCAGCAGCGCGACGCTGGTGGGCTCGGGTACGCCGCGATCCTCGGGGACGATGCTGAACTGGGTATCGAAGGTGACGCCTTGCCCCTGCGGCATATCGTTCTGCCAGGCGGAGGCGTTGTTTTTGTAGTTGCTCAGATCAGCACCGATCGCGAACGTCAACGCGATGCCGGTGCTCTCGCCTGCCGCAGGCCAATTATTCGAACTCGGCAGATTCTCGACGCCCAAATTCGAATTAAAATTCACAATACCTGTCAAAGTCGAAAGCGCTGAAGACGTCGAGGTGATTTCGACGCTGGCTTCGCTGATGGGGCCGCTCAACTCGTGCGACGTGATCGGGTTGATCCCATCCGTGTAGTCAAATGTGAGCTTGAAAGTCCCGCCTGTCAGATAGGCTCGAGGAGGGCTTTGCAGTGTGCTGTTGTAGTTCTGGAACGTGCTGCTGATGTGGATGTGCACGTTGCCGGTGAACCCCGGCACGGGGCCCGTATCCTGTAGCAGCGTGAGAAGCTGCGAGGCCATCGGCGAACCGTTGTCGTCCGCATCCCATGTGAAAACGCCGCCGATGTAGCTCGCATCGTTGACGCCGTCGAATGCGTTATCGTGGATTTCCGTATACGCGGCCGCATGAACAGATGGCGATGCGAGAATGGCAAGCACGATCGTGCTGAGGCCTGCCAGAAGCTTCTTTGACGGCATTGCTATTCCTCTCCAATTGCTTGAATCCCACAAAAGGATTCGTTATTGCTCTTCCCCTTGACACCCCGCGAGAGCCCTCTGAACTCACGCATACTCACGATTCGATGGAAGCTTTTCTGCGCCCTCGACCCAGCATCACCGCGCCACAAGCCAGAAGTGCGATCGTGCACGGCTCCGGCACCTGGTTGAAATTGATCTGAAATGCCGACAGCGACTTGAGATCCTCGCTGAAGTCATTCAAAGGTCCGCCAATGACAGGACCTGTCACAGCGCCCGTGATTGCAAAGGAATACTGCCCGCTGAGCTGGGCAATGGGATTTGTCGCCAGGTAACCATCAACCACGGTGAATTTGATTGTCTGGTTCACGCTGTTGATCACATTGCTATTAACATCAGTCTCGCGGAGTTCAAATCCATCCACATGCGTCACCAGAATCGGCACGGGAACGACTGGATTTCCCCCCAGCAGCGGATCATAGCTGTCGAAAACCACTGGCTTTGGTAGAGCGGCGGAGGTCGCATCGCGCACCTTGCCATACAGGATCATGGTGCCGCCTGACGTAAACACGGCGTTTGCCAGGCCGCCCGCACTGATATCCGCTCCCAGCGGGCTGCCGGTCCATGTAAACGAAGTCACATCGCCGGCGCTCCATTGGAATTGATTTCCCACGCCGCCAGGCTTTTTGATTGTGCCCGAGTTTAACGCGGAGATCACATCCCAGACAGGATTTGGGGCGGGAGGACCAACGCGATAAACGGGAGAGCTGGCAACAAAGAAGCCGCCGCCCGGTGAAATGGGCACGGCAAGCGACATGACTGGCGAGAGCAATAAACTCCCGCCAACAGCGATTCGCATGGCCAATCGGCCAAGTAAATTTCTTCCCATTTCCCTTCCTGCTTCCCTTCGCTCTTGAGCTTCTTCCACTTCTCAGCCTGACACAGACAGGCACGCGAACGGACTACGCGAATCGGGCATATCGTCGACAAAAAAAGAGAGAGAAACGCCGGTCCAAGGGCGTTCTCTCTCCCTGTAGTTTCTTACGAATACTCGTCATCCTAGTCAATCCTGACCAGGTGTCAACACAATTCCGGGAACATTCTCACAATATCGGTCGTGACATTACTCCCACCTGTTGCTTCAGTTAGGTGAGGGGCAGCTCATATTGTAAGCGTTCAAAACCATCTGGTAGTCATTCGCTCCGACTACCCCATCCTGGTTTACATCCGCAGCCGGATCGTAACGCGGATCACCAATCGCTGTATTGTACGAGTACAGCACTCGCAATCGATCTGCATAACCGACAAAACCGTCACCATTCACGTCTGCCGGGCAAGTATTGCTGAGCTTAGCCACTCCTCCCGGTCCGGTGCGAATCCGCATCAACGGATCGCCAATCAACACCTCGGCCCAGCTTAAATAGGGAATGGCCGTGAACGCCGCCTCCACCAGACTCATGTCCGCCACGCCGTCCGCATCATCATCGCGAAGCAGGTTGCGGAATAAATATTCCACGTGCTCGATCGCATCCTTGCTCGGCTCGAAGGCATGACCGATCGCCGCAGTCCCTCCCATCTGAATGAACTCTGCACTTTTGCCCTGACTGGTGGCCGTATCGGTGAACATGGTGACGGCATTGAAACTTTCGATCGATGTGAAGACGGCGCCCGGCACACACGGGGCAAGCGGTCCACCGCCCGGGCCCGAAGTCATCAGATACGTCGCCGGCCGCGAGTCGCCCCCATTGGTTCCCAGGCTTGCCATCCCGATCAGGCCCGTGCCGGAAGGAAACGCGGCGTGTCCGCTGTTCATGACAGTCAGCGTGTCGTCCCAGAGGAACGTGCCGCCAAACGGCGCGATCATCGACGTCGCGACAGTCACACCGGCCGGTGCGCTTTGCCCGGTCATCCAGTTGTAAAGAATGTGGTAGTGATCGCCGCCGCCATGGGGGCAGGCGCCTCCACTGCACGAACTGTACGACTCGCGTCCCGGAGGCGCTGGATTCGTTTCAAACGACAGGAAGGTCGTGTTAAGAGGGTAGTTGAACGAGAGCTGATTCGGAAGGCTGCTGCTCGGACTGTTATCGACCATCAGCGTGGACTTCGCCGCGTTGTATCCAACAAAACGCGTATAAGGCGAATTGAGTTCGCTGACGGCGGCCGCGCGATCCAGCATTTGTTTCACAGCGAAGATCGGTTGCACGCCGGATCGATGCGGCCCATCTAAACGCGCCACCAGATACAGATCGGCCGGCGACATGATTCGCGCATTGGAAGAGCAGCCGCAACTGTCATAAGTGCCCTCTATCCGCGGCTGGCTGGCAATGCCCCAGATATTGCCTAATACCCAATGGAATTGCGTGCGCCGTGTCAGAATGTTGCGGATGCCTGACCATGCTTTGATATTGCTGCGATACCCTTCATAGGGATTGACGATGCGGTTTTTCAGCGGCACTCCCGGCCCTGTCGGTCCCGGAGTCAATGCGGGGTCTATCTGGAAGAGCAGGGAAAGCTCCGATTCCACCGACGCCGCATTGATGTTGACCCGGTTCGTGGAGGTCAGGTTCGGATCCGAGCCGGCCGGATAGACCGCATTCGCATAATTTGTCTGATCGGTGTCCTCGATTCGATACGGCATCCCCGCCGTCGTGATGATGCAGTAGACGCTGTTCACCATGCCATTGCTGGTCAGATAATTTCGTGTGGGGGAGGCGATGAGAGTTTCAAACTGGTCGCGAAAGACGATTTCGTCCGCAGGGGACGCCGTCAGCGCCGCCGAATCGGCCAGGCCCGTCAGCGTGAGTACCTGGTTGGCTCCGATCTGCGGGTGATACCGGCGATACAGGTCCGCGACCGATCTGCTGGTGGGGCTGTTGCCATTCACAAGGATCAGAACGTCGGAGGGGCCTAGCGGATTAGCGCCCGAAGCGCCTGATGACACCACCAGTCCGCACCATAAAAAAGCGGCGAGCAGTGGGCGCACCCATCCTGCGCGCCATTCCACCTCATGAAATTGAAAGCAAACGGCCATTGAACTGCCTCGACGGGCGTTCTTTGCGAGAGAGAGAATGAACAGGAAATCCAGGCGAGCGAAGCAGCCCCCCCAAACGACGGTCAATGATGCTTAACCTTGATCAGTCTGATTCTAAAGCCGCCAATTAATTGCGCCAACTGAAAAAGCCTCCTTTCGCCTGATTTGTACAATCACGAGAGGTCCAATTAAACTCTTTTCACTTATGAGGTTATGCTGACAATTGGCCGCCCTTGCCATTGTCTGCAACGTTAACTTGTGACGCAAAAACAACTGCGGTCAGGAGCATCGATTTGCCGAAAAGCTGGCGGTGCGTGAGGTTTGCGGGGTACTGGCCGGCGGGCCGGACGACACCTATCATGCTCCTGAAAGTTGACAAGCGGGAGCAGGCTAGTACACTACCCGCATCGCAAGGGCAGTTCTCCCATTTGCCGGCACAGCCGAAATCGGCCCAGGCCGGCTTCCAAGTAAGGAAGGCCTTTTGCAGTCTAGAGCGATTCGCGACATCAATGAGGTTTCTGGCTAGCTGCCAAGCACGTCGGTTCGGACGATCTTGAACCGTCGGCCCAGCGGCTGGCGGTTTTTTTGTCGCCGCGATTCGCCGGGCGGAATTGAGCAGCAGGTAGCCGAACCTCGAGATCGCGAGTGCCGTTGGATCGAGTCTGGTCTGTGACGAAAAATCGCCGATCGGACAAGCAGTCTGGGGCTCGTAGCTCAGTTGGTTAGAGCGCGACACTGATAATGTCGAGGTCACAGGTTCGACTCCTGTCGGGCCCATGAAGAGCTATCAGCTATCAGCTTTCAGCTTTCAGCAGTCAGCCCTGATAGGGGCTCGGCGGAGCGAAAGCTGATGGCTGCAAGAAGCCGGTTGAGCCGCGGCGTTTCGCGTTGAAGCGGGACGTCTCTGGCTGATAGCTGAGTGCTGACAGCTTTTGGGGGCCGTAGCTCAACTGGGAGAGCGCCGCGTTTGCAACGCGGAGGTTGCCGGTTCGATCCCGGTCGGCTCCAGTCTTCGTTCGCCGCAGAGGCGAATGAAGACTGCCACGGCGAAGCGGCGTTAGCCGCGAAGCCGGGCTCGAACCGCTGGGGAACTTGCGGCGAACTACGCCTTGGCGAGCCAGCAGTTGTTGGGTCGTACTTGTCGCCGCAGAAAACTGAAAATCGTGAGCCCGGTTGGCTTGACATCGTCGGTTTCGACGGTATCTTTACTGGGCTCCGGCGTTAAGCCGCGATTCGACGAAATCTGACATCAGTTCCGGCGCGCGAGCGAACTGGTCAAGACGTCAGATGCAACTGAATCAGACAACGGGACAGGCAAAAGATTTTCGATCCGACGTGCTCGTCGCTGAGCGCTTCGGACCGGGAATCCAACCGACTCCCGGCGATCTTTGACAATCGGATAGACAAAGCAAGTCTGGCGGCGATGCGCTGAGGCGCGTGCCGGGCAGACGTTGCAGGTAGTGGCATCAACACACATTTAATAAGTTCGATTCGAGCGCGCAAGAGTTAGGTGGAAGCAATTCCATCTGGCAATTGCGTTCGGCAAGACGCGTCAACTCAGCGCGTCAGACGCATCAGTTGCGTCAAGGTGCTTTGATTGTGTGGATGATAGATGTTCGCGGGATTGTGCGGGCCTTGGGTCCTGAGTCATTTTGGCTTTTGACTTTTTGGCTTTCAGTTTTCCCGTGCGACAGCTTGTCATCCATGCGACCAAGCTATTAAGGGTGCATGGGGGATGCCTAGGCGTCGAGAGGCGAAGAAGGACGTGATAGCCTGCGAAAAGCTCCGGGGAGCTGGCAAATGAGCATTGATCCGGAGATATCCGAATGGGGTAACCCAACATCACTGGATTCCAGATGGTGTTACGACGGGATGAATTCATAGTCCCGGACGAGCGAACCCAGGGAACTGACACATCTCAGTACCTGGAGGAAAGGAAATCAACCGAGACTCCGCTAGTAGCGGCGAGCGAACGCGGATATAGCCCAAACCAGGCTTCGGCCTGGGGTTGCGGGAGCCAAGAGGAGTTACAAAGGCGTTGCTAATTGAAGGGCTTGGAAAGGCCCACCACAGAAGGTGACAGTCCTGTAGATGACAGCAATCGCCCTCCGTTACCATTGGCTTACCAGAGTAGCGCGGAGCTCGTGAAACTCCGCGTGAATCCGGGGGGCCCACCCTCCAAGGCTAAGTACTACTCGACGACCGATAGTGAACCAGTAAGGTGACTGAAAGGTGAAAAGAACCCCTGCTAGGGGAGTCAAAAGAACCTGAAACCATGCACTTACAAGCGGTCGGAGGACTATACCCGGTTTACCGGGCATGTCTGACGGCGTACCTTTTGCATAATGGACCGGCGACTTATTCTCAGCGGCCTGGTTAAGCACTTCCGGTGCGGAGCCGTAGCGAAAGCGAGTCCAAACAGGGCGATTATGTCGTTGGGGATAGACCCGAAACCTGGTGATCTACCCATGGTCAGGTTGAAGTGCCCGTAAAAGGGTGCGGAGGACCGAAGCCGTGAACGTTGAAAAGTTCTGGCATGAACTGTGGGGAGGAGTAAAAGTCTAATCAAACCAGGAGATATCTGGTTCTCCTCGAAATGTCTTTTGGGACAGCCTCGGGCCACTACGCTGTGGGGGTAGAGCTACTGAATGAACCGTGGGGGCCACCAGCCTGCCATCTTCAATCAAACTCCGAATACCACAGCGACTATCCCGGGAGTGAGACTACGGGGGATAACCTCCGTGGTCGAAAGGGAAACAACCCAGCCCACCTGCTAAGGTCCCTAATTTACGCTCAGTGCTTAAGGAAGTCCGATTTCGAAGACAGCGGGGATGTTGGCTTAGAAGCAGCCACCATTTAAAAAGTGCGTAACAGCTTACCCGTCGAGAGATTGGGCGCCGATAATGATCGGGACTAAGCGTAAAACCGAAGCAGTGGATTCTAGAGACTAGAAACAAGGGACTGGTTTCTTGTTAGTTGTTAGTGGTTAGTTGTTAGTTGTGAGACGCGATTCGACGCGGCCTTTACACAACTAACTACTAACTACTAACCACGAAACAGATTCGCAGTTTTTCGTTTCTAGTCTCTAGAGTGGTAGAGGAGCGTTGATGAGTAGATACAGGCCATACCGTAAGGAGTGGTTGCGGACTCATCAAGAGATAATGCCGGTATGAGTAACGATAAAGCGTGTGTAAATCACGCTCGCCGAAAACCTAAGGTTTCCTGGGGAAGGTCAATCCGCCCAGGGTTAGCCGGAACCTAAGGCGAGGCCGAAAGGCGTAGTCGATGGACAGCAGGTTAATATTCCTGCGCCGTGTGATGCGGTTGACCTGCGTGTGCGGTTTTCCAAGCTGTAGCCCACCACGAGACGTGAGGGTTCCCGAAAGGGCGACGCCGATTCGTTGCGGAAGTACAGGGCGGGAGATCCGAGAAAAGCACGCAGTGACAAGTTGCACGTCCGTACTAAAACTGACACAGGTAGGTGAGGAGAGTATCCTCAGGCGCTCGAGAGAACGGTCTTTAAGGAACTAGGCAATTTTGCCCCGTAACTTCGGGATAAGGGGTCCCTACTCACTTCGGTGAGAGGGCACAGCAAAGCGGCTCTGGCGACTGTTTATCAAAAACACAGGTCTCTGCTAAGTCCTACAGACGACGTATAGAGACTGACGCCTGCTCGGTGCCGGAATGTTAAGGAAGGCGGTCAGCGGGAGTAATCCTGCGAAGCTGGCGACCGAAGCACCGGTAAACGGCGGCCCTAACTATGAGGGTCCTAAGGTAGCGAAGTTCCTTGTCGGGTAAGTTCCGACGCGCATGAATGGCGTAACGACTGGAGCACTGTCTCAAAGACCGACTCGGTGAAATTGGACTTGTGGTGAAGATACCACATACCCGCGGCAAGACGGAAAGACCCCGTGAACCTTTACTGTAGCCTGATATTGGCCACGATTATCTCATGCGTAGGATAGGTGGGAGCCGTTGAAGTTCCGGTTCTGGCCGGGATGGAGGCAACGTTGAAATACCACCCTTGGGCTGATCGTATCCTAACCTCGACCCATGAATCTGGGCGAGGGACCGTGTTAGGTGGGCAGTTTGACTGGGGCGGTCTCCTCCCAAAGAGTAACGGAGGAGCGCAAAGGTCGGCTCAGCGCGGTTGGCAATCGCGCGTAGAGGGCAAGGCTATAAGCCGGCTTAACTGTGAGTCCGACAGGACAAACAGACACGAAAGTGGGCCCTAGTGATCCGGTAGTCCCGTGTGGAAGGGCTATCGCTCAACGGATAAAAGGTACTCCGGGGATAACAGGCTGATCGCTTCCGAGCGTCCATAGCGGCGAAGCGGTTTGGCACCTCGATGTCGGCCCATCGCATCCTGGGGCTGTAGGCGGTCCCAAGGGTTTGGCTGTTCGCCAATTAAAGCGGTACGCGAGCTGGGTTCAGACCGGCGTGAGCCAGGTCGGTCCCTATCTGCCGTGGGCGTACGAGACTTGAGCGGATATCTTCCTAGTACGAGAGGATTGGAAGGTACTAGCCTCTGGTGTACCTGTTGTCACGCTAGTGGCAGCGCAGGGTAGCTAAGCTGGGAAAGGATAAATGCTGAATGCATCTAAGCATGAAGCCCCCCGCGAGATAAGGTCTCGGTTTCCTTCGGGAATGAAGGCCCGTCGTAGACCACGACGTCAATAGGCTGGGAGTGTAAGATCCGAAAGGATTTAAGCGGACCAGTACTAATGGCCAAAGGCTTGAATCGCATGGATGACACGCTGTCACCATACGAATCAAACACCTCCGATTTACGCTCGAACACGAACGTATGTGGACTGGTGTAACACAGGCATCCCGCCTCTAAACCATCAGAATTGATAACAATACTTGCAACAAGCTTTGTCGATCCGACACAATCGATCGCAATACAACAACCGCCGGACAGGTGACCCCTGCCCGGCGGTTTTGTTTTTACTCTGGAATCGAGATGATGGGTCGCGTGGTAGAGCTCTTTGCACATCCGTGATGCAAATCTGTGTGCCACTGCTCTGCGAGCAGTGAATTGGGGAGGAGATGTCGATGACTTCTCAAAAACGTGGATTCGGAGATCTTCCCGACAGGGAGCTGGCATGAGCACTTTGGACCGTAAAGCCGCGGCCACGCGCGGTCTGGTTCGAACCGGATCGCATGTGGCTTGAGCTCAAAGATGGGCGCCAACTCTCGGTACCCTTAGCCTATTTTCCCCGGTTAACAACATCGCAGCGCGAAAACTTCGAAATGAGCGGCGGCGGGACGGGACTGCACTGGGACGAACTGAACGAAGACATCAGCATCCAAGGGCTGCTCGAAGGCAGAGGCGATCAGACCGACTCAACTCACTGAAGTTTGCTTGAGTCGATCCGCAATCCATAACCGCCGGACAGGTGACCCCTGCCCGGCGGTTTTTATTCGCGCGCATCACAGATCGCAGACTTTGGTTTACCAATGATCGCGCGAGCGGATCTCGAACACGGCCAGCACCGGCCGATGCTGGGCAGTGAGGGGATCGTGAATGACGTGATACTCGATGCACCGCAGGCCGGGGATCTTACTGTAGAGGATGTAGTCGATTCGTTTGGTTGGATTGGCGGCGACCACGGTCAACGGGTTGAGTTCGTGGCCCGCTTCTGCCGAGTCGAGCAGCGTTGACCGCAGTCGCTGCATGACCGCATGCTCCGGCGTGACAAATAAATCGCCGGCGAAAATGATGGGCACATTCAGGCCCCGACGCCCGGCAGGCGTGCTGCTCTCGAGATCGCTGACGGATCGCCCGAATACATCGACCGAACCGAACCGCTCGGCATCATCCTTGTCGTCGTCCAGATCCGTGTTGAAGAAGACCAGTTCTCGGCCGTCAGCATGAGAGCCGACCCTTGAAGCGCCGACGCGTACGCCCACTTCCATCAGCGCCCGTTTTTCCTTCTTGTAGGGCAGCGGATGAACACGCTGGTATTCGACAGGAAAACGCGAGAGGATCGCGATTCCGTATTCTCCGCCGTCCCAGTCGATCGTCTTGCCGAAGATCGGCCGCAAACCGGTCCCGTCCGCCAGGACCTGCAACTGATCGATGTTCTTTGACCGGTTCGTCCTGCGGTCAACCTCCTGCAGCGCGACCAGGTCCGGCCGGGCGGCCTTGATCGCCTCGAGCGTCCGCGAAAGATCGAGCTTGCTGTCCATCCCGACACCATGATGGATGTTGAAGCTCAGGACACGCACCTGGATCGCCGGCCGCTGTGCACAGCCCGCCAGCAACCCCAGGATGATGCATCCTCCGAGGTTTAATGAGCGCCTTGCTGGGCGAATCATTGAACGCCTACAGACGAATGAGACGCTTTGTGACCGCATCTAAGCTGCTCAATCGGAACTCATCTGCATTACATCCCAGTAACTCTCTAGCCTCCAAAACGCGGGCTTATCAAGTCCCAGCGTGCGCAAACTGGAGATGAGTTTGAAATAGTTTGTCTCATCGCAGGTGGTCCAGTTAATACTTCTCCACGATTTGCGGATGTCTTTTGGATATTGAACGCATTGAGCCAATTCTTTCAGCAGAATGCGATCGATTGGAGGATGAATGAGATCCGCGAAGATTGTCTTCGAGTCAGGCCCGTTGATAATCATGTTTTTCAAGTAAATGGCGATAAGCTTGGCGGCACGACCGTATGTGATGTTCGGTAGCCCTTCTTTCTCCGCAAAAGTAATCATTGCATATGCCGTAGTTCGATGAAGGTCATCAAATTCTTGAGCAGTGTTGGCCAGTTTGCACATTCGGCAACCAACCCGCGTAATCCACTGGCGTGGATGACATTGATCAACGCACCAACATTACCGCCTCTCAGACCTCGCTGAGCAGCCCTGGCTGCGGCCCACACGGTGAAGCGATGTCTGCGCTCAAAAAGGCTATATTCATTCAGGTCGTCCCGCATGAAGATGATGAACCTGCTGGGTTGTCAGACTGAAAGTAAAACCCTGCTTAGCGCTGCATCCTGCATCACATGAATTCGACACGACTGTGCATTTCCTCTGGGCTCATGCATGCATCCATGAGGATCAGAAACTCAATCATTTCACCCACCGTCCTGGCATTTCTGGTGATAGTAAACAAGACCTGAATGTTCTACGTCCGCTGCATGCTGTGCGAGGAAATCGGAGTCGCTCGACAGAATGACACGGCCTTCGCGGCGCGCGAATGCGATGTGAGTTGTTTCGGGCGCACTGATCAGTCCGGCATCGGACGTTGTTGTGACATCAATCCCACGGCGCCTGAGACCAACCGCCACCGCGAAAGGCACGTGTTCATCAAGATGAAACCGCATGCCCGCCGCCCATTTCCTTGAGCTTCTCGTGGAACTTGGAGGGATACTTCGCCTTCAACTCTTCTGCAAACTCGTCTTGGCGCTTCATATTCTCCAGGATCTCGTCACGATGGTCCCAGAAGTAGGACAGAGCGGCATAAACGTCGGCCAGCGTGAGCTGGGGAAACACATTCACAATTTCGTCAGGGCTCTTCCCCATCCGCTCGTGCCAGACGTAGATGTCCTGCACCCTTATGCGATGCCCGGCGATGCGCGGCCGGCCACCGCAGACACCCGGCGTCACTTCGATGTGCTGAGTTGGAATCGTTTCCATATCACTATTGTAACACACGCCGCCGTCAACTTCAGCGGCAAAGGCGAGTCAACGATTTCGAATCGATACGTGTTCCAGAATAGTTCAATCGTCCAGAATATCGCTCGTGTTCTACAATGAATTCAATGGTACGTCCTGATAGAACCATTCTCATCGAGAATGGTTTGTGCTGCATTGAGCTTGCGGGTGCAAGTCCCGTCGCGGTAAGTGCCGGAGCGCCGCGTAGCAGGCACCGGGTGACGAGGGAGACCTTTGCATCTGAGTGGTGCGTCGAAAGCCCTCAGGTAGTTGTACGACTGCCGGGAGGGGAGCAAGTCAGCGGGCCCAACATAAAGTGAACCTTGCAGCCCCGAGACATAAGCCCCCGAAAGGGAGAGGTGGCCGAGCCGCTCATTTCACGGCGAAGGCAAGAGACTGCATCTGACAATCCGGAAGGATGCAGGACGCCTCCGGGGTAGGGAGGAGGGCACGTTGACACAGCTCGATGCGGAACAGGAGAGACCCGTCCCGGCGGCCCACGTCGGGCGAAGGCGATCCTTATAAGCCGACGGCGAAAGAGGATCGTGTCGGGCGGGAGTCCGAGGGGTTCATAGTACCGTTGACGCCGGTTCCAGAAGGCCGGCCGAGGGAAGGAACCCTGCTTTGGTCGTGCTGGTGTAAGGAGGTAAGCGCGAGGGCATGGTCGCAAGACCCAATAACCCCAATGATAAAGTGCGAGAACTCCAGCGCAAGCTGTACATCGCGGCCAAGTGCAACCCGAGGCATCGGCAGCACGTGCGGGGGATTCGGCGGAGTGACGTTTCGCCGGAGACGTGGATCGCAGATGAATCAGGAGGCACGCATGCCGCATGAGAAGACCATCGGTAAGCCGTATGCGGGAAATCCGCACGTACGGTTTGAACGGGGGCCTCAGGAAACGGAGCAGGCGCGCCACCGCGCCTGAGGTCTACCAATGCAGGGCCGCAGCGGAAGGAGGTGGGCAACGTCAAAATACTTTCTACAACAAATCGAACCCATTGTGCCATTTGGGCAGGCGGGGTGTAAGGCAGGCAATGGGAAGCGTTTGTGGTGAGCCGCGTCTGAATTTGGAGATCAAAGGACCGCGTCAATGAATTGACGCGACAGATAAAGACGTCCGGCTCAATTCGCACAACCCGGAGGAATCGCCCCATTGCCGTTGAAACAGCGTTGAAAGCGACCAAAGTCGCCTTGATCCACGTCGCCGTCGCGATCGATGTCGGCGGGGATGTGGTGCTCGCAGTCGGGTGTCAGCGTGCAGCCGGCCGGTAGATTATCCGGATCGTACGGCGCGTCCGGTCCGGTGATGCACGCGGCAAAGATGCCAAAGTCGACATCATTGATGTGGCCATCGTTGTTGAGATCGGGGGCGGCCGGCGCGGCAGACGCAACATGAATATTTCGCGATACCGTCGCGCCGAACCAGGTACTGTTCCGCACCATTTGCCAGTCCGAAACATAGTCGCCGCACACGAGCGGCGCGGTCATCTGGAAACTGAATATGTAGTTATTGGCCGGCCCGACCTCAGATGCGAGGTTGAAGCGAGTGGAAGCGGTGAACGGATCGCTGTCGCCGACGGCGCCAAGCTGGAAGTTGCGAGCGCTGTTCCAGAGCACGCCGCGATTTCGGAACGTGATGCTCACATTGTATGACTGGCCGGACGACATGTTGGCGGGAATCGTATCGCTGACATACTCGTCAGAGTAGAAATCCCACGTCGGCGGCTGTCCAAAATAGGTGCAAATGCCGTTGTACATGCCCCACATGCAGGCCGAGCGAAAGAAGTTATCGCGCAGATGATTCGCATCGGCGTCCCGATCACACGTGTCATGAAACGCGAGCTCTGTCAACGACGCCGGCCTTTGTGGGATGCGGATCTCGCCGTAGTTCCCATTAGAGTCTATCGCGCAGCCGTTGAACGATCCCCTCGAGCAGCTCCAGGTTGGGTCCGCGTTCAAAGTGACGGCGCTGATGATCTTCGCGTTGATCGCAATCGCCAGTGCTTGGCTGGCCGCCCCCCACGCCGCGTGCGACGAGCTGGCGTCGTAGAACGTCTTCGTTCCGGTCGGACAGCTCGCGCCGGTGCAGAAACCGCTGACGCCGTCGGTGTGCAGCGCGACGAAGATCTCGGTGTTGTCCATGTTCGACATGAGCGGGCGGGCGCGAATGTCGTCGTTGTATTCATCGGCTCCCGAGCCCGTGATGCAGTTGCCGGTGGAACTGCCATAGACGCTGCACGGATAACCCAGTTGCTGAATCCACAGATAGCCGGCCATCTTCCACCAGTCGAGGCCCGAACTCACGTGAGTCGCGGTGCTCGTGGAATCAACGCCGAAAGATTTGTCGGTGCAGCGGCACAACCGCACCGTCATGCCGTCAGTGACCAGATAGGTTTCCAGATACTGCGACATCTCAAGGCAGTGATAATCCTCCTCGTTGAGCGGCGAACAATAGGCAGGTCTTTGCGTCGGCCAGCTCGACCCGTTCCAGTAGTTACCGTGCGCGGGCCCCAGCGTCACACTGTGGCCGCTGAGCGAGAGCGGCTGGATGCTGCTCTGCGACTTGAGCACGATCGGTTTGGGCGTGATGTCGGGAGGTGTTTGGAGGTAATCCGCCAGCAGCTTTCCGTCGGACGTCAGCTTCACTTTACGATTCAGTCCATTCTGCCACACTGTCCAATAGGTTTGTTCGTAAATATCCTCGAGCAATGCGTCGCCGAAGTCCTTCGTCATCAGGTCGCGGGAGAAATCGATCGTTACTTCGGAATCACTCGTCACAAACTGCTGAATCCGGGCTCCGGCGGTGATAGCAGAGAAAATGCCCTGCGACTGTTCCGCTTCAGTCGGCCCCGCCGCGAGCGCTTCCACCGCCGCCTGTGCAGGAGATGCCGTTTCGGCAACTTCGCGCTCGACCATCATCAGCCGCCCGGTCGATCGAAAACACACCTTCACGGTGGCCGCCCGTCCCGAACTCGCAAGCAGCCAGAATGCTACGAAACAAACGTATTTCACCCGCATGATGTCTTCCAACTGGAGGCTAATGGCTGTGAGAATCCCCGTCTCCGCGTGTCACTGCGTGGATAAATCATTATCCCAATTGGAAGGATCAGATGCAAACACGCGTACACCCGCTATCATGTCCCCGCCTCAAGGAGCCTGGATGCATCCATTCGTTCGCGATTTTGCGATACATGCAGTCATCGCTGGTTTCCTGGCGCTCGCGTGGTTCAGCGTGCCCGGCGTTCTGCTCTTGATGGCCGCACGCAAACGCATCGCGACTGGATTCGGCAACTGCCTGCTACTCATTCCCGCCTTTGGACTCTGCACGTTCGGCCCGGTCTCTCTCGCCTGCGCTTACTGGCTGAAATACTCCCGGACAGTGCTGTTCACCGCATGGCTTCTCTTTGCCGTGATTGCGTTTGTGATCGGCCGGTCGTGGAGGAATATCGCCGAAAACCGCGCTCATTCCATCAAGCCCACACATGTTATCCTTCTATTCGTACTCGCGGCCGCCGCGGCCATCGTGCCGGCCCGTTACGTGTGTCCGTTCTCCGCGCTGAACGGCGTCGTGATCTCCGATCCCGTTTTCGATCACTTCAAAGTGGCGATGATCGACACAATGGCCCGCGAGGGCGTGCCGCCGATCAATCCGTACTACGCTCCTTCGGGCCAGGCGATCCCGCTCAACTATTACTATCTGTGGCATTTCCTCGCCTCGCAGCTCAAGCTGCTCGCGCCGATCACCGGCTGGCAAGCCGATGCCGCCCTCACCTGGTTCACTGCCTTCGCGCTCCTCTGCCTGATGATGTGGCTGGCGATTCGCATCACAGGTAAATCCCTCGCTGCGATCATGGTGCTCATTCTGGCCGTGTGCGGTTCACCGGCCGCGATGCTGATGTGGTGGAAACCATCAATCGGCCAAATACTCGGCCTGCCCGATATCCACATGCCTGAGCTGCTTATCGTTCAGTGCATGTGGGTGCCGCAGCACGTACTCTCCGCGATGGCCGTCGTCCTGCTGCTTGCATTCGTTTCCTGGTCTCTCTTCAACGCAAACTGTGGGGAAGAAGTCTCAAAATGCACTCCCTGCCCGCTGCTCCAGGGCCTCGCGGTTGCACTCATTGCCGCGACGGCCTTTGGATCGTCCGTCTGGGTTGGCGGCATCGCTCTCCTCGCGGCAAGCCCGCTGATTCTTATTGCCGTATGGAGGTCGATATCCCCGCGACAAACGTGGATCGCACTACTCAAAGCGGTGTTCGTCGCGCTGCCCTTGTTCATGGTGTTCAGCATTCCGTTGTTCCGTTCGATGAGATCCGGTCCGCGTCATCTTCCCATCAGCTCCGCCATCAACTTCCACCTGTATCCGGCCAGCCCGCATTTTGATGAAGAGACGTGGATGGGCGCCCCCGCGCAGATCGTGCTCTACTGGCTCAAATACATTCCGTTGACGCTCGGCGTCATCGCCATCGCCGGCTGGATCGCGATCTATGTTTACAAAGCGCGGGATGAGCAATCTGCCGTCTTCAAACGGTTGAGCGCGGCGGCCGCGATCGGCTTCTTTCTCGTGGCCGAATGCCTGCGCAGCGTCATCCGCAACAACGACCTGGGCTGGCGGGCGATCCTCGTGCCCGTCATCCTGCTCAACGTCTGGACCGCCGTGGGCGTTAATCACCTGCTCAAGGAAGAGGCAGCTCGATCGCGCCGACGCTTTCTGTGGCTTGGGTCGCTCGCGGCCGGAATCGTCCTTGGGCTTGCAGCCATGGCGAGCCATCTCTGGGAGCTATATCCCTTTCATTTCCCGACGCAGTTGCAGCTCGCAACGAAGCCGGACCCCGCATGGAAAGACTTCGTTCCCGAACAGGAAGCCAGGCGCGCCCTTCACCTGCTCCATCTGGTTCACGGTCGGCATCTGTGCCCGCCCGATGCGCAGCGACGTTTCGCGCGGCAAGCGGAAATCTGGGCGAAAGTGCGTGAGTTCTGCGGCCCGGACGAACTTGTGCAGTCCAATCCCGACGGCTACCCGGAAATGATGTTTCAAACCGTGAACATTCCGCTCCCTTTATTCGCTGACCGCCGCGCCGCCTATGCAAGCTGGGAATGTGCGACCGTCTTCGCCTACGGCTACTCGGCCGAGGAAAACGCCCAGCAGTACGAGCTGTTTCAGGAAGTCTTCTCGAACGCGGCCACAATCGAATCAATCCGACGCGTGCACGATGAGTTGAAAGTGAAGGTGCTGCTGGTCGAAGTCGTCGATGGCGCGTGGACGAGCAGGGCGTTTGAAGATTCTGGCCGCTACCACTTGGAGTATCAGGACAGAGATTTTAAAATCTATTCTTCACGGTAAAGTGACCCAAATCTGAGTGATGCCGCGACCTCGGTATTTAAGGGGGGGCGAATGAAACTGGCCAATCCATTTCAATGCGTGACATGCCTGTGGCTTCTGCTCCTGGGCGGCTGTCCGGGAGCGGGCGATAGCGGCGATACGGGCAATGGCGGCGTGACCGATAGCCTGTTCTCCGATGATGAGCGGTCGGCGCAGATTGACAAGGTCGCCAACATGGTCGAGGGATTTGATCTGAACGGCGACCCGGCCGTCAGCGATCAGATCGCCGCGCTTCTTTCGACCGTACCGGAAATAGCCGAAGTGAAAGTCTATGCCGGTTCCGTGACCGCCAAGTTCACCGACGGCGAAGTGCTGGTGGTGATCAACACGCGCCCGGCCGACATCCGGCCGGGAATCGACGAACCAGTCACTAAGTCCATCAAAGCCGACCGCGAAATCAGCGGCCCTTCACCGCTGACCCAGTCCATCTACCGTGCGGGCGTTGGCACCTCGACCGTCATGCCTAAGTCGAAAAACGTCCTGCTGGTCAACGCCATGGGCACGGCGTACAAGGATGACACGCCGCAACTCAAGCAACTGTTTGCCCATGCGGGCTATAGCGTTACCCTCAACGGGGGCACGATCGACGATTTTCGCGACAGCGTGAAGGATATCGGCGTCCTGTATGTCAGCTCGCACGGTGCAACTCTCTATCGTTCCATCCTTGACGCCATAAACAAGGAGGTGTTCGAAGGCGAGGCCGAAACACCGCGCCCGACTGTTCCGGCTGAAGACAGCGACGGCAACGATCATTTTGTCATCTGGACCCGCACGCCCATCACCAACGAAACGATGCATACCTACCGCGACCAGGTGCGTGCGGGCCGGCTTGCTTACCTGATTGGCTCGAACGACAAGGCAAACGGCGTCACCACCAGGGGACGGCATTTCGGTATCACCGAGGCATTTGTCTACGACAACTGGCGTCTTTCAGCCAATTCCCTCGTCTACATGGATTGTTGTTGGAGCGCTAATGCGCGGATCACGAACATATGCTTCACTCCCCGGGTGAATGCCAGCGCTTATCTGGGTTGGAACGCTCCCTCGTACATTGAGTACGCCTCCCCGTCGGCGCGATTTTTCTTCGATCGAACTCTTGGCGCCAACACCTATTCGCCGTTCGGATCCCTGCAGCGGGCCTTCACGGTTGACCAGGTGTACAGCAAGATGGAGAAAATCAAACGAAGAAACCTGCCTCCCGATCCGGATCTGCCGACGATCAAAAACCTGGACATGACACTCACTCAATCGATTACCGAAGCATATTCCACCAAATGGACCGGCAAGACGTATGCGGAGCTGGTGCTGATCACCCGCGCGCCGGTGGCGGACGTGGTATTGCGGCCCGGCATCCTCAATGTGAAGGCCGGCTCGAATCTGATCACGATTCAGGGAACATTCAGCGAGGATCCGCCCAACGTGACAATGGGAGGAACGCCGCTCACGGTGCGTGACGGCGCCACCAGCGAGCAGATCGTCTGCGATCTACCCAGCGGCGCCAGCGGCAAGGTGGTGGTCGAGGATGACGGGCGGTTCAGCAATCCCCGCGCCCTCTCGCAATGGAACCTCACCTTCCATCGGACGTTCATGGACTATCCGACGCAGGGCAACATCGATTGCCCCTCCTGCTTCTGGGAAGGCACGATCCATTACACGATGCGTGCGGATGCCGCGGCGACTCGCCTGGATGTGGACGAGCCGCTGGTACCCGGCAATTACATCGGGGGGGCTGATGCGGGCGACATCGAAGTCACCAATGCGGGCGGAACATTCCCTATCGGTCAGGGAACCAGCGTCACGCTCGCCCCCAATCCCGACGACGGCGCCGCGTTGATCGGAACCTGCGTGGGGTTCTTGCCGACGCTCGATAACAACTACCTGGGGGCATGTTTCTTCGTCAAAGGTACGGATGGCGTGATCGCATTCAGTCCGACGCTCTCCGCTGAAGGATTGCTGTGGAATTATCACGGCGGTCAGTACGACGGCATCGTCGAGCCGGTCCAGGTGCTTTACTCCGGCAATCAGATCGGCAACGAATTACTCCTGCCGCTCAGCCCCAACTTTAACATCGCCGCCGGGAATCAATCAACCGGACCGAACTCTTTCTTCCAGTGGGACGCGGCCGACGCGGTGAGTCCGCCCGGCGACGACGATCCGAAGTAAGCGAAATAGCCTCCAAGGAAGCCAGGAGTGCAGGAAGGAATTCTCATTTCCTGGTCTCCTGGCTTCCTTATTGTCAGCTTTTGTATCTTGCACCAATCACCACTTGCGATAGGGCAGGAACTTGCCGTTCATGGTCACAACGACGCGGTCGCCTTTGGGGTCGGGCTGACGCTTGATGTCCATTTCAAAATCGATCGCACTCATGATGCCGTCGCCGAACTGCTCGTGGATGATGTCTTTGATGGCCGGCCCGTAGACCTGCATGATTTCGTAGAAGCGGTAAATGAGCGGGTCGGTGGGGACAGTCTGGTGCAAGGCACCCTTCGACGGACACTCCTGCAGCACTCTTGCGACCTCGTTTCCCAGACCGAGCGCATCGGTCAGTTTCGTGGCCTCTCCCTCGGACAGACTCGCCTGTCCGCGCAGGGCGGCCGCTACCCAGATCGGATGCCGGCCAAGCAGCTCCCCCAGTTTCGCAAATGTGAGTCCTTTTTCCCGCCGTGCATCCTGCATGAGCAGGACGGCCTCTTCGTGTGAAACCATGGGCGTCTTTCCTTTGTCAATATCTCAGGCGAATCGGCATTGTAGAGCGTTCTGCACGCGATATGCATCTTTCTTCGCCCGGCAGGGCGCACGGTCGTTGCCAGGGAGTTCACTCCCTGGAAGCAAGCAGACCTCTACTCCATCCTCTTCTTCGCCTCAAGGGCGAAGAAGAGGATCAAGAATGGAATCGGTGCCCGGGGTTCCGGGGACTGAAAGCCCCTGACAACGATCGCCTGCCCTCCGGGCAAAAGACGCGGAACATCGCGGGAGCTGGCGAATGACAATCGGCAACGTCACTGGGTATCTCTGCTTTGCCGTTGCACCGCCGGTACTTGGTTGCGTTCTCTTCCGCCTTGATCCCCGGACACGCCGAATCAAGGCATCACGCATCCTGGGATATCTGGTTGTCATGGCGGTGCTCATCTGGGGCGCGCTTCAGATTGTGGCTCATGTCGCCTCGGCTCGCGTCATCTGGACTGAAGTTCTCGTTGTTCTCTGGTTCACGATCGCGTGGCGATTGGGCTGGGCTGTCTGGGTGCGGACGATTGGCGTGTGGGGCCAACGTTGGGTGCGCTGGGGAAGATTGCAGCGTCGGCGGGGGCTGAAAGTTCCGCTGCGAATTCGATTGATTCCATTCGGCCGCGCCTTCCTGACGGTCGGCATCTTCTTCCCCATCTTCATCACGATGGTGATTACGCATCGCTGCAAGCTGGCTGACGGCGACACGCCAATGACGATATTCAACACACCGTTCGAATCAATCCGCATCCCCACGCGGGACGGGCTCATGGTCGATGGATGGTTCATTCCACAGGAGGGAGCCGAGCGGACCATCGTCATCTGTCACGGCGCCGGCGCGAACAAAGGCAACTTCGTCTGGTTCCTCGGGCCACTGCTCTATCACGATTACAACATCATGTTCTTCGACTTCCGTGCACATGGCGGGAGTGACGGGCGTGTCACCACGTACGGAATCCTCGAACGCAACGATGTGATAGCGGCCGTCGACTGGCTGGAGCGGGATCGGCCGGCGCAGTCACGAATCGTGGTCGGACTAGGGTCTTCACAGGGATCGATGGCGTTGGTGCTGGCCGCCGCGGAGGATGCACGCATCGACGCCATCGTGCTCGACAGCCCCTTCACCTCTCCGTCCAGTCTCGTGCGGGAACGAACAGCAATCGTACCGATCATCGGACCGGCGGCAGCAAATTACCTGCTGGGTCTCGTCAGCATGCAGACTGGTTCGAACTTCTTCAATCCCTCGGCATTGGACGCCGTCCGTCGCATGGGAAATCGGCCGGTCATGGTGATTCATGGCAGCGATGACATTCTGATGCCGGCCTCTCATTCGCAGGCGCTCTACGATGCGGCCGGCGGCCCGAAGGAGATCTGGTTTGGTCCCGGCCCGCACAGCAATATCATTACCACAGAGCCTTCGCAGTATGCTGAACGGCTGTTCGGATTTCTGAATAAGAGTCTGGGAACGCCGCCTTCGCACGCACGCCGGTCCGCAACCCGGCGCCGAACGGCGACCACTACCGCGCCGCAGAATTGAGAACATCATGGAAAGCATTGACGACGTACCGTTGCTGGTCCGGCGGGAGATCGAAGCCCGTATCATCGCGCCATTCGTCGAAGAACTGGCGAAACGTTTTCCACGCGATCAGGTGCTCGAGATACTGCGCGATACGATCGTCGCGCTCGCGCGGAAACAAGGAGCAGAACTGCCGCAAAGAGTGGGCGGGGGAGATCTGACCGCGTTTCAGAACGTGGCGCAGATGTGGACCCGCGCGGGGGCGCTGGAATTGAAGGTGCTCCAGAAGAATGCGGCGGCCTATGACTTCGATGTGGTGCGATGCCGTTACGCCGAGATGTATGAGCGGCTGGGCATTCCGGAACTGGGCCGAATTCTGAGTTGCAGCCGTGATTTCGCCGCGTCGCAAGGGTTCAATCCGGATCTGGAGCTGACGCGCACGCAGACCATCCTCGGCGGCGCGAGCCATTGCGACTTTCGATATCGGATCAAATCAGATAAGCCCGTCAGTGGCCCGTGAGCGCGAGCCAGCCTTTGGGCTGCGCAATCCAGCCGCGGGTGAGGAAATCGTCGAAGGTCATGCCAATGAGCAGGATCAGGAAGAAGATCGACATGCCGGCGAACGCCCAGTTGAGTTTCTCGCTCCAGCGCAGGTGCATGAAGTAGAGAACGACCAGCGTCGCTTTCGTGCAGGCGATGAGCAGGGTAAGCAGGAGATTAAAGGGTCCGAGATTCACGTAATCCGAAGCGGCCGTGATGATCGTCAGAACAATCAACGCCGCGAAGATTCGCAGGTTGAACTGGATGCTCGATACGTGATGCGTAGACATGTCAGCTCTCACATTGCTCTCAATTTGTGAACCGCGGTGGCCGAGCTCTTTGGAGTGCGGCGGCCGCGACGCCGCTTTGGCTCGAATACGTTAGAGCGTTTTTCATTCGCATGTGGCGGGTCTTGTAGCGCCGGGCCTCTGTGCCCGACGTCATATTCTCCAGTTTCGTCGTCGGCCACAGAGGGCCGACGCTACAGGCGAACGAAAAACGCTCTAGATGTCCCTTGCTTGTCAGCACCCTGACGAATCACACGGCGCCCAGCCAAAGCGGTGTCATGGCCACCGCACTCCAAAATGGTCCTAATGTGCGCCGTGGCCGCCGACCAGGTAGAGCAGCGGGAACAGAAAGATCCACACCACGTCGACGAAGTGCCAGTACAGGCCAAGCACTTCGATTGGGGCGTAGTAATCCACGTAGTACGTGCCGCGATTCGCCTTCCACACGAAATAGGCCAGCGCTCCCAGGCCGATCACCATGTGCAGTGCGTGCAGGGCAGTCATGAAAAAGTAGAACGACAGGAACAACTGGATCGGCCGGGCGTGCAGCGCCTGCAGGGCATCTTCCGGCACGAAATTGCCGGGCACATGGTGATGATGGAATTTTTCCCAGTACTCGTACGTCTTCACACCCAAAAACATGCTGCCCAGCAACATCGTAAAAAGGAGGTATTTAACAATATCTTTGTTCTGACCGAGCTGAGCGGCGCGGACGGCGAGGGCCATGGTCAGGCTCGATCCGAGAAGAATGATGGTGTTGCCCGCGCCGATGGGCACATTGAGCAGGCTGCTGCCCAGGGCCCAGCCTTCCGGGTACGCATGACGATAGATGCTGTAGCCGCAAAATGCCCCGCCGAAAAACAGGACTTCCGTGACGAGGAACGCCCACATGCCCAGCATGTCGGCGCTGTGCTGCTGGGTAAGGTCCTCGAAATGATGTTTGAGACCGCGAACGGTCGTGTGTTCGCTCATGAAGTCGATCCTTTAGAGCCCCAATAGAGCCCGACGCGCAAGCGAGGGTTTCGTGCGCGAAAATCTCCGCTAACCCAAAATTCGTTCACGCGCACGAAGAACTTCCTGCGAATGTCCTCCTGCGCTTTGTTGATCTTTCCCATTTCGCAGATCCCGCCTCACGAAACCCTTGCTGGCGCGTCGGGCTCTATGATGTTCCCACCAGTTGCGCCGGCGCCTCCGGTGTGGAACCGCTCTCGTAGTTGTATGGCTCCTCAGTGATGTACGGCGTCTGGTCGAAGTTGAACGTGGGCGGCGGCGAGGGCGTCTGCCACTCGAGGCCCGTCGACGCCCACGGATTCGGTCCGGCGATGCGACCGTACCGCAGCGACCAGATCAGATACACAATCGGAATCAGATACCCGACGCCGAGAATCGACGCGCCGGCCGACGACATCACATGCAGCACCTGGAATTCGGGCATCTGCGAATAATCCGCATAACGCCGCGGCATGCCGAGATAGCCGAGCAGGAACTGCGGGAAGAACGTCAGGTTGAAGCCGATGAAGATGATCAGCGCCGCCAGCTTCGCCCAGCCTTCGGGATACATCCGCCCGACCATCTTGGGCCACCAATAATGCAGCCCGCCCATGTACGCCATGATGGCGCCGCCGACCATAATGTAATGGAAGTGAGCGACGACGAAGTAGGTGTCGTGCACATGCACGTCCACGCCCATCGCCGCGACGAACAGCCCGGTCATCCCGCCGATCACGAACAAGCCGATGAAGCCGAGGGCATAGAGCAGGGGCGTTGCGTATGAGATCGAACCCTTATAGAGCGTCGCCGTCCAGTTGAATACCTTGATGGCCGACGGGATCGCGACCAGATAACTCAGCACCGAAAACACCATGCCTGCGTAGATCGATTGTCCGCTCACGAACAGGTGGTGGCCCCAGACCAGGAATCCGAGCAGGGCGATGGCGAGGCTCGAGAAGGCGATGAAGCTGTATCCGTAGGGTTTGCGCCGCGCGAAGCAGGTGATCAGTTCGCTCTCAACCCCCATCGCCGGCAGGACCATGATGTAGACGGCCGGGTGCGAGTAGAACCAGAAGAGGTGTTGAAAGAGGACCGGGTCGCCGCCGTAAGCCGGATCGAAAATGCCGATGTGGAACAGCCGCTCGGCCCCCACGAGCAGCAGTGCAACCGACACGACCGGCGTACCCAGGATGAAGATGATGCTGGTGGCGTAGATCGCCCAGATGAACAGTGGCAATTTGAACCAGTCGAGCCCCGGCGCCCGCATGCGGTGGATCGTGACGATGAAGTTCAGCCCCGTCAGGATGGAGGAGAAGCCGGTGATGAAGATGCCGACGGCCGTCAGCATCACCTCAGAGTTCGCGTACTTACTGCTCAGCGGCGTGTAGAACGTCCAGCCCGTATCGACGCCGCCGCGCAGCATTGCGATGAAGGTGAAGGTCATCCCCGTCATGAAGATGTACCAGCTCAGGAGATTGAGCTTCGGAAACGCGAGGTCCTTCGCGCCGACCATGATCGGCACAAGGAAATTGCCGAGCGTCGCGGGTATCGAGGGAATGAGGAAGAAGAAGACCATGATCACGCCGTGCAGCGTGAAGACGCGATTGTAGATATCCTTGCCCAGCAGGTCGGCGGGCGGCGTAATCAGCTCGAGACGCACCAGAGCGGCGAACATCCCGCCCAAGGCAAAGGCCACGGTGATGGAAACCAGGTACAGAATGCCGATCCGCTTGTGATCGGTCGTGAGCAGCCACGACTTCACGCCATAGGCGGCATTGATGTAGTTCTCGCGGATGTCAGAAGTTCGCGTGATCATGTTGTGTTACGTCGCTTCAACCATTTGCGACCGGCTTCCAGCCGGTCAGACCGGCAAGATGCCGGTCTCACAACGTTATTTGCTCTCGCTTTCATGGCGTCGCGGGTCGCGATGCCGGCGCGGATGACGTCGGCTTGGCTCGCAGGAACGCGACCATCTGCAACAGGCCTTCCTCGCTGATCTGGCCGCGATAGGTCGGCATGATCGCTTCATAGCCTTGCGTTACGCGCACATTCGGATCGAGAATCGATTCGCGAATGTAGTGTTCGTCGAAAAGAGCGGTCGAGCCGTCCTTCAGCGCCACCTTCTGCCCGAATCGCCCGAGCAGCGTCGGGCTCGTCGCGCCGGCCTCACCAGTGTGACAGCTTTGGCAACCTAACTGCACATAGAGCTGTTGGCCAGCCGTCGCCATCGAGGGCGTCGTATCGCTGCCGCGCAGCCACTCCTGGTACTTGGTCGGCTCCATCGCCACGATGCTGCCGATCATCTCCGAATGCCCGGTGCCGCAGTATTCGGCGCAGAACAGGTGATAAGTACCGGGTTTGGTCGGCTCGAACCACATGTTCACATAGCGCCCGGGCAAAACATCCTGCTTAATGCGGAAGGCGGGCACGTAGAAGCTGTGGATCACATCTTCGCTCGTCATAGTGAGCCGCACCGCCTGTCCCGTCGGCACGTGGAGCTGATTGATCTCCCGCGGCCCTTCCGGGTGATGCATCTTCCACATCCACTGCTTGCCGACGACAAAAACTTCGGAGCCTTCGGCGTGGGCCGGCACGTCGTACATCTGCCAGTAAAGCTTGGCGCCCCACACGAAAATGTAGAGCGCGATGATCAGCGGAATCGTGCTCCACGCTATCTCGAGAGCAAAGCTCGATTTGATCTGCTGGGGTCGCGGATGCTTCGAGCGGCGGAACTTCACCACGAAGACAGTCACCAGCACGAAGATCAGCGCGCTGAAAAACGCCGTCACCATGATCAGGAAGACGTAGAGCGCGTCCACGTGGGCGGCGAGGCTCGACGCCTGCTCGGGAAAAACAAGATTGGTCAGCCAGTCAAACAAGGTCGTGTCCGTTGTCAGAACCGTGTGGGACCGGCATCTTGCCGGTCTGACCGGCTGGAAGCCGGCCCCACCAAAGAGCTCTTGGGATTCAAACGTCTCTCGCGGCGGATCATCAAGGTTACAAATGACGCCAGCGCCAGCACCGTGAGCGCGCCCGCCGTCCGCACCAGCCGCATCACCGCGACGCCATATCGGCCGGTCGCCGGGTCGTAGTGATAGCAATAAAGGAGAATCTGGTCGGTTTTCGTGCCGACTTTCTCCTGACTCGCCTCCATGACGGCCATCTGCAGGTCACGCGGAGCGTACTCCACGCCCAGCAGATATCGATCGAGGCTTCCCGTTGGACTGGCGATGATGATGCCGCTCGCGTGAGCGTATTGCTGCGTGTTGGGATCGTACTTGTACCGAAAGCCGACGGCCTGGGTCAGCTTCTCGATCGACGCCGCATCACCCGTCAAAAAATGCCAGCTCGCCTCCGCACCGGCGCGATCGTATTGCCTGATGTACGTTGCCTTCTTGGCTCGTGCGAGCTGCGGCGTCTCCTTCGGATCGAAGCTGACCGTCACAACTTCGAACTCTTTGCCTGCATTCATCGAAATCGCCCGCATTGCCCGTAATTGCCCGTTCAGTGCCATGGTGCAGAGCATCGGGCACTGGTAATAGACGAGCGAGAGCACCACCGGCCGCTTGCCAAAGTAATCGCCCAGCCGAACCGTCTTGCCCGCTTCGTCGCGAAACTCCAGATCGAGCGGAACCTGCCCGCCCAGTTTCTGATCGATCCCCACCTGCTTGAGAATCGGCGGCGCCGAAGAAGCCGGCGGCCGGGCCGGCGCCCCAACCGGTCCCATCTGCGCGCGTGCAACGGGAGCAATCACGATCGTCGCCGCGATCGCAATCACCGGGCGGAGCACAAATGACCAACTCTCAATTCTCAATTCTCAATTCTCAATTCTCAACTCTCAATTCGCGTTCGTTCATCAATGCGGGTGCGTCGTGACTACGCCCGTTCTCACCGGAAAACCATGCTGCAGCGCCAACTCCTTGGCCCGTTCGATCGGAATCCGCGCGATTCCTTTTTCCGGCTGCACCCACGCATATCCGCTGTCTTCATACGGCGGCAGGCCGAGCACCCGCTGCTCGGCCGCATGCATCTCCTCCCAGTTGACCGATGGACTCACCTCAAGCTGCGGGCCGACGATGGGCATCGCCACTTCCACCCGAGGTCCGGCAAGCGGCGCATCCTCGGTTTTCTTGTCGTCGTGTTGCAGCACCGCGAACATCGCCGTCATCACCAGGTGCGACACTATGATGAACACGGCGAAACCGATCCCGAATTTGACGATGCCGCGGATGCTCAGGTCCGAGGTCTCGTAGCCCTTCGCGGGCTGCTCCTCATGCGGCGGAATGAAGTCGAGATGGTGTGGATCGCGCGTCGTCATGCGTGCTGTCCCGCCAGGTCCGTGCCTTCATCCAGCAGACCGATCGGCACAAGGCTCCGCCGGCCCAGTTGCCATATCAGGGCGGCCAGCCAGATCGCGCCCAGGCCGATCGGCGCCAGAAAATCCATATAGCTCAAGTTGAAATAACGCTCGTTGGGGTTGGCGACGTGTCCGTGCTCACTCATATTCGACAGCGCCGGTGCGATCCACCAGAAGAGATCCACCGCCCGCATCACGATGATCAGCATCGCCAGCTTGCTGAGCAGCCGTGGATCGCGTTTCGTCCTGCGCGAGAGCAGCAGCGCGAACGGCACCGCGAAATGGAAGATGATCAGCAGCAGGCCGACCGCCCCCCAGCCATGATGCGTGCGGGCGATGTACCACGGCGTCTCCTCCGACACGTTGCCCGACCAGATGATCAGGAACTGCGAGAGCGACATGTACGCCCAGAGCATCACGAAGGCGAGCGTCAGGTTGCCGATGTCATGAAAGTGGCCCGGATTGACAATGTCGCGCAGCGGCGGTCGGCGGGAAAGCCATGCAAGCAGAATCGCCACCACCGCGAACGCATTCAGTACCTGCCCGACGACGGTGAGCAGGCCGTACATCGTTGAATACCAGTGCGGCTCCAGCGACATCATCCAGTCGAACGACGCGAAGGTCATGGTGAGTACATAAAGCAGGATGCACGGCCCGCTGAAGAGCGAGATGCGACGGGCGGTATCGATCGATCGGGTCCGGTCGAGCTGCCGCGAGCCGCGATTGAGCACAAATGCGATCGCATTCCACGCGGCGAAGTAAATGATTGCCCGGATGACAAAGAAGCCTACGTTCAGATAGGCTTCTTTACCCTGTAGCACCTCGTCGTGCTCCACGATTTCCGGATGCGCCCACTCATACAGGTAATGAATCCCCGCCAGCAGCGGCAGGAACATCAGCGTCACCAGCGGCACGTTGCGCGTGATCGCTTCCACAATGCGCCTAATCGGAACACCCCAGGAACCGCCCGTCAGATGATGGAGCAGCAGCAGCGCCATGCCGCCGAGCGTCGCGCCCAGCACCAGCATGTAACCGAGCAGGTACGACTGAAAGAAGTGTCGCGGATGGAAGAGCAGGCCCAGCACGCACAGCGCGAGCGCAATGCCACCGCCGATCAGCGCCGGCCGCTGCAGACGCCGGATATCCTCCGGAAGTTCGTTCGTATGAAAATGGGTCGTGTCGTTCGTCATACTAAGCCGTGCTTCTGTCATCCTCTCGCGGTTTGCCCTGTGATCCTCTCGCTATTCCCCCTGAGATCCGCTCCTGTTCGCCCGGAGGGCGAGCGATCGTTGCCAGGGACTTCAGTCCCTGGACTTACACCTCAAACACCCTTCATTTTTTCTTTAGTTCGCCCGAAGGGCGAACTAAAGAAAAAATGAAAGGAATATGAATGATTGCCTCCATCCAGGGAGTAAACTCCCTGGCAACGTTCGTTCGCCCTGCCGGGCGTAAATACTTGCCCTTCAGGCGAAGGCGCTATGACCAAATTCTTCTAATTTCTGAGCGCAGAAAACGCGCCCTTATTTCTCGCACTCAGCTCACTCCGGTTTCGTTGCAACCTTTCCGCCGTTTTTCAATTTCTCCCGATCCCGATCGGTCAACTCATCCACTCGCACGTTCTGACTGAGCTGCAGGACCTTGATGTACGCGGCGATGGCCCAGCGGTCCTCGGCCGGGATGCGATCGCCATAGCTCCACATCGTGCCGAATCCATTCGTGATCACATCGAAGATCAAACCCGGCGCGGCCGCCCGCAACCGTTCGTCGTGAAACGACGGCGGCGGCCGGAATCCACGCTGCACGATCATGCCCTGCCCACGGCCTGTCTGATCGTGACAGGGAGCACAGAAAACATTGAACTGTTCCTGCCCGCGGTCGAGCACGCGGCGATCGATCGGGAACGGGAACGTGTCGGCATATTGTCCATTGATCCGGCCGGTATACAGATGATCGTCGAGCCGCAATTGCCCGCGCGCAACCGTCCCCGCCACCACCGGCCTCGACGCCCGGCCATCATTGAAGAACGCATTCGCCTCGAGCGGCTGAAACTTCGCCTGATCGTGCATGTCCTGCCGGCAACCGGCCAGCACAATTAGAGTGAAAGAAAAGACGGGAATTAACCGCAGAGACGCAGAGAACGCAGAGAAGAAAGAAAATGAGACTTGCGCACGACAACGCGTTCTCGTCGACACGGTATCGCTTGCAGACCTCAAGTATCGCTCAATCAACTGCATTGCCTTCTCTGTGTTCTCTGCGTCTCTGCGGTTCATCTTCTGTTTTGTTCAGTGCGCGACTTCAAACACCTCGTGCGGCGACAACGTTTCGAGAAACTTTGCCGTCCCTTCGCGGTCGAACTTCGGATCCAGCGCCTCGATCGCGAGATAAAACCGATCGCGCGACGCGTGCACAAACGCATCCACGTTGAACACCGGATGATAAGGCCTCGGCAGACCGTTCAACGCCAGCATGCCCAGCACCGCCGAGAGCGAGGCGATCAGCACGGTCAACTCGAACGTGACGGGAATAAACGCCGGCCAACTATGCAGCGGTCGCCCGCCAACATTCACCGGATAAGTGATGGCGGCCGCGTAATACTGCATGAAATAGCCGCCGGCTCCCCCAAGGATGCCGCCGATCAACACGATGAACGGCAGACGGCTCGGCCCTGTTTGAAGCGCCTCGGCCAATCCCTCCACCGGGAATGGTGTATACGCATCCATGCGGCGATAGCCGGCCTCCCTCGCTTTGCGCGCCGCTTCGATCAGCTCCTCGGCATGCTCAAACTCCGCGAGCAGGCCATAAATGGGCGGACGCTTCGTCGCCGGAGTCATAACACCCTCCGGGAATCAAAAGTCGAAAGTCGAAAGTCGAAAATCGAAACAGGAAACAGAGACGCGCAGCGTCGCGCGCTCTTGTTTCGACTTTCGACTTTCGACGTTTCGACTTTCACGCCACACCTCGCGGATCGACTTCCTCTTCATGCTCTTCCGTGTGGTGTGCCAGTTCTCGCATCTCGAAGATCGAGATCATCGGCAGCACGCGAATAAACAGGAACAGCAGCGCGAAGAACAGGCCGATCGTGCCGACGAACGTCGCCCAGTCCCACTTCGTCGGGTAATACATGCCCCACGAACTCGGCAGGAAATCGCGGTGCAGGCTGGTCACGACGATGACAAAACGCTCGAGCCACATTCCCATGTTCACGATGAGCGATATCACAAAGAGAATCGCGACGTTGTCACGGAACCTGCGGAACCACAGGAGCTGCGGAATGGCGATGTTGCACAGAATCAGCATCCAGTAAAAGAAGCAGTACGGCCCGAATGCGCGGTTGTAGAAGGCGAAGCGCTCGAACTTGTTGCCGCCGTACCACGCCATGAACGTTTCCATCGCGTAGCCATAGGCGACGATCAGCCCGGTCGCGAGCATGATCTTGGCCATGTTGTTCAGGTGGCGGTGCGTGATGAAATCTTCGAGGCCGTAGAACTTGCGCAGCGGAATCGCCAGCGTCATCACCATCGCGAAGCCCGAATAGATCGCGCCGGCGACGAAGTAGGGCGGGAAGATCGTCGCATGCCATCCGGGGAGCTGTGCGACGGAGAAGTCAAAGCTCACCACCGTGTGCACCGACACGACGAGCGGTGTTGCCAGCCCGGCCAGCAGCAGGTACGCGGTCTGGTAGTGGTTCCAATGCTTGGCCGACCCGCGCCAGCCCATGGCGAGGATGCCGTAAATCAGCTTGGTGGACCAGTGCGTCGCACGATCGCGCATCGTTGCCAGGTCGGGGATGAGGCCGACGAACCAGAAAATGAACGACACGGTGGCATAGGTGCTCACCGCGAAAACGTCCCACACGAGCGGGCTGCGGAACTGCGGCCACAGCGCCATCGTGTTGGGATAGGGCAGCATCCAGTAGAACAGCCACGGTCGGCCCATGTGGATCAGCGGGAACAGACCCGCGCAACCGACGGCAAACAGCGTCATGGCCTCGGCGAATCGGTTAATCGACGTTCGCCATTGCTGCCGGAAGAGCAGCAGAATCGCGGAAATCAGCGTGCCCGCGTGGCCGATACCGATCCACCAGACGAAGTTGATGATCGCAAAGCCCCAGCCGACCGGGATGTTGATGCCCCAGATGCCGACGCCTTTGAACAGCAGGTAGGTGACCGCGTAGAACAGCAGCATCACGAGCGCAAACGCGAACGCGAACCCGATGAACCAGCCGCGCGGCGTGCGCCGCGTCAGCACGACCGAGCTGATCTTCTCAGTCACGGAACGCGGCGTATGACCCGGCTCGAGAACCGGATATCGCGGCGGCGCCTGCAGCATGGTTGATCGGTCAACGTCCATAGAAAATCAGTTTCGCCTCTGTAGCGCCGGGCCTCTGTGCCCGACGCCGTCTCTGCATTCGTCGTCGAGCACAGAGGCCCGGCGCTACAGACTACGTGTTCTCCTTCGGGTTTCTTAATCTCGCCAGATACGTCGTGCGCGGTTGGGTGTTCAGCTCAGTCAGCACGCCATAGTTCATCGACTCGCGTTTCATTTTGCTCACCGCGCTGTTCGGATCGTTGATGTCGCCGAACACGATCGCCTGTGTCGGGCACGCCTGCTGGCAGGCCGTCACGATGTCGCCGTCGCGGATGCTGCGCTCTTCCTTCTCGGCCCGCACGCGGGCGGCCGTGATGCGCTGAATGCAATAACTGCATTTCTCCATCACGCCGCGCGTCCGCACCGTCACATCCGGATTCTGCACCATTCGCAACGTCGGCGAGTTGTAAACCGGTTCGGTGAAATACAGGAAGTTGAACCGCCGTACCTTGTAAGGACAGTTATTCGAGCAATATCGCGTGCCGACGCAGCGGTTGTAGACCATCTGGTTGAGGCCTTCGGCGCTGTGAACCGTCGCGCCGACCGGGCAGACGATCTCGCACGGCGCTTTTTCGCAATGCTGGCACATCATCGGCTGATACAGCGCTTCGGGATCTTCGGGGGAACCTTCGTAATAGGTATCCAGCCGCAGCCAGTGCATCTCGCGCTCGGCGATCACCTGCGCCTTGCCGACGACGGGCACGTTATTCTCCGCCTGGCAGGCGACGACGCACGCATTGCAACCGATGCAGACATTCTGGTTGACGGACATGCCCCACGAATAGGTATTCCACTTCTCTTCCGGCAGGATGGAGAGTGGAATCGTCTTCTCAGAGGCGAAGTTGGCGTCCTTGATGAATTCTTTCAGCGTTGCCGACCGAACCAGCTCGCGGCCATGCTGATCCATGTTGGCGTGCTTCGCGGTGGCGGCCATCTCATGATGCTCGCCAGTCTTTTCGATCCGCGCGTTCGCCCACCACAAGTTGCCCGAAGTGCGAATCTCGCCGGCATCGATGCCGGTCTTCGTACCGACGCGTCCCGTGCGGGTTCGCCCATATCCCAGGTGAAGCGTAATCACGTCGTCCGGCTGGCCGGGCAGAATCCACGCGGCCCACGAAATCGATCGCTCACCGACCGTGACTTTGACTTCGCCTTCGTTCTCTATCCCCAGCCGCTCGGCCGTGCGCGGGCTGATTAGAACGGCATTGTCCCACGTCAGTTTCGTCAACGGCTTAGGGCATTCCTGCAGCCAGCCGTTGTTGGCGAATCGGCCGTCCCACACGCTGGGATCGGGCGCGAATGTGATTTCAAATTCGCCCGCCGACGAAGGCTGGCTCGCTGGCGCCGCATGCTCCGTCGCATACGCGGCGAGCTTCGGGATGCTCACCGACACCTCGACCGGCGCTGCCGTTGATCCTTCAATCACGCCATCATGCAATGACCGTCGCCAGAATGCTTCGAAATCCGATCCCTTGTATTGCCGCCGCCAGTGATCGCGGACCAGCTCATAACTCGAAGGCAGCGTCTCGCCGCCGACGGCCGCGATCAGCATCGACAGCAATTCGTGCGTCGTCTTGCCGTTGTACAGCGGATCGATCAGCGGCTGAACGATGGAAGCGGTGCCGTCATACGCGCGAATATCGCTCCACGATTCGAGATAGTGAGCCGCCGGCACATGCCAGTGCGCATACGACGAGGTCTCATCCTCGTGCAACCCGAGCCGGATCACCAGGTCGATCTTGCGCAGCACGCTGGGTGTCGTGATCTGTCCGTTTGCATCAAGGGTGTCGCGGAGATTGAGATCGATCGGCGCTGCGTAGACCGGGTTGCCGCCCAGGACGATGAGCGTGTCGATGTTTCCGGCGGCCGCATCGCTCGCGAGCTGTCGCAATCCATCGAGGCCGGTCAGTTTGCCGGGCTTGATCGCATCGCTGTAAAGCACCGTTTTGCCGACGTTGCCGAGTGATTGATTGATCGCATGAACCAGCGCGTGAACGATCGGCGGCTGCGAGCGGCCGGCAATCACGATGCTCGCGCCGCGATGCGCCTGCAGGTCCTCGAGCGCCGATTCAATCCACTTGATATGGGTCTCAACCCCGCCGGCCGAATCGCGAACGACGCCCAGACGCTCCGCCAGCACCCGCGCGATCGAATCGATTTTGCTGCGGCGGATACGCAGTCGATGATCGCCCATTGCCCCCGTGATTGTGGGAGATGGCTCGACGACGTAAAGCCGATTCATCTCGTGAGAGCTGTTCGAGACGCGCCGCCCGCCGGCAAAGTCGCGTGCGTAGCGAATGCTGCCCGGCTCGCCATGGAGAAAATCGCAATCCAGCGAGAGAACGACCTTCGCCTTGCTGAAGTCGTACCGCGTGGAAACAGGCCGACCGAAGGCGAGTTCGCCTCCGCGCCGCTGGTTCTCTCGGCCGGCAGAGTCGTATTGAATCACATCGGCTTTCGGCAACAGCTTGAGCAGTGACTGCATTTGATCCGAAAGCGTCGGAGATGAACTGCTTTCCATCAGGATGCGAACGCCTGCGCCCTGCGTGTCGCGCCATCGCTTCGCGTGTTCGTTGAGTTCGAGCTGAAATCGCTCCCAATTCGCGATGTGCCCGCCCTGCGTCAACACCTTGGAACGATCGGGATCGTACAGATCGAGAATCGACGCCTGCGTGAAGACATCCGTTGCGCCGAGGCTGGACGGGTGGAGATTGTTGCCTTCGATTTTCGTCGGCCGGCCTTCATGACTCTCCGCCAGCACGCCGACGCCGTAACCGTTAAATGGAAACGCGGTCGCGTAGAAGAGAGCCACGCCCGGCGTGATTTCCTCGGGCGCACGCGTATAGGGAACAATCTTTTCCGTCGGTTGCCGGGTGCAAGCCGTCAGACCCGCCAGTCCGAGCGAAGCCCCCATCAACTTGAGAAAGCTGCGGCGGCCCACCGGATCGAGCCACTCCGAAGCGGCGTGCGGGAACTCGCGATGCACCATCTCCTCAAACTGCGGCGTCGCTGCCAGCTCTTCGAGGCTGCGCCAATAACGCGGGCCCGTCTCATTCGCCACGCGCGCACGAAGCTGCTCCCAGTCCAGCAGGGAAGGAGACGCCGAGGGGCTCTCCTCGTGATCGTGGTGATGATGATGTTCGCTCAACGATGACATATGTAGCAGTCGCTCATCCGATGGTCGACGAGATTCACTTTGTACTCTTCGAGCAGCTTCTTACCCTGCTCGATCTGGTTCGCCGGCGGTTGCCACTTCATGTTGTAGATCTCGCTCCGCGGCCGAACGTATTTTTCCGGATTCCGGTGACAGTCCAGGCACCACTCCATATCCAGGCTGGCCTCACGCCACATCAGAGGCATCTGGTCCACGCGGCCATGACAAGTCGAGCAACCGACGCCCTTGTTCACGTGTATGCTGTGGTTGAAGTAGGCGAAGTCGGGAAGATCGTGCACGCGCGTCCACGCCACCGGCTTGTCAGTGCGGAAGCTTTCGCGAATCGGCTCGAGAATCTGGGCGTTGGTCCAGATCTGCGAGTGGCAGGTCATGCAGGTCTTGGTCGGGGGGATGCCGGCGAACGGCGATTTCTCCACGCTCGTGTGGCAGTAGCGGCAGTCAATGCCCAGCCCGCTCACATGATGTTTATGACTGAAGGGGACCGGCTGGTCGCGAACCACCATCGCCTGGGTGGCGTAAGGCGAACGGATGAGCATGGCCCAGACCCATAATCCACCCCCCAAAAAGAACACCGCTCCAAAGATGCTCACTTTGGAGATCGTGTTCATACTGGGATGGAAGAGCTGAGCCATTAACGCAAAGTATTCGAGATCAAGATGTTAGGCATTTCACGGCTGGCGGGATGATTCATGCGGAGTGTTCTTTGTCTCCGCACCCGACATCGTGAATTCATTCACAAGCATACGAGTGATGGCCCAAGTTGGCAACACCTCAAATGCCATGAACTGTGAGTTTAAGTCGGGAACACTCCGCCGCGCGCGGACGTGTTGCCGAAGGATACGTTAGGCGCTTTTAACGCGCGAGGTTTGCGCGTGCCAGCGAAAACTAGGTAATGAATCAGAAATCTGCCGCGGGGCCCAAACCAAGGATGCCTGTTGGCGGTTTCTCGTCTCTTTCTCTCAGCGCGTCAGCGCGGACGGGACATGGATGTCTAAGCCGCTTCGCTTTCTCGTAATCTTCTCAGGATGGATTATTCTTCCTGCAACCGGATGCACGCGGCCCACCGAGCCCGTGGGTGCGACGCTCGCGCGCATCGATGCTCAAACGCCCGAGAGCTACAACCAGCTATACGATGCGGCCGCTGAAAGCCTCCGGCGTCAGTGGTTCCGACTGGATCGGCAGGACCGGACCAACGGCATTGTCACCACTTTCCCGGAAACAAGCGCCAACTGGTTCGAAGTATGGCGCCCGCAACCTTCGCCCGGCTACTACTGGTGGGAAGCGAATCTCGCCACCGTCCAGCGGCAGGCGACCGTGCGCATCGAACCCGCCGCTGATCAGGGAACTTATGACCTGACCATCGAAGTGAAACGATTGCGATACAGCCTGCCTGAGCGGCAGGTGGACAATCCCGCCGCCGCGCAGCGTCTTTACAGCAACGCCGCCCCTACGAGCGAAGGGCGAACCGAACGAGCGAGTCAGACCGCCCGCTGGATTCCGCTTGGCCGCGACGCCGAGATGGAAGAGCGGCTGTTGGCGGATATCACCAGTCGCTATGGCACGGGGAACATGGTGACTGAAACGGTCGAAGTGGTGACAACGCAAGCCGCCCCCGCGGAATGAACACGCATTCATGGGAGGCGGTCTGTGTTTCGACGCTTCTGCCTGTGTATCTTCGTGGCCTGCCTGGTGGGCGGATGCCTCGTCGGGCCTAACTATCATCAGCCAGAGACTCAGGTGCCCGAGCATTGGGTCGGTGGATCAACCACCTCTCAGCCGGCATCCGCATCGACCCAGCCGGCCCCGACCTCCCAGCCCGTCGACCTTTCACTCTGGTGGGATTCGCTCAGTGACGAGACGCTCACCTCGCTGATCGATCGCGCCATCCACGACAATCTCGATCTTCAGCTCGCCGAGGCTCGCATTCGCGAGGCGCGTGCTCTCCGCGACGTGGCCGTCGCTGATTTCTGGCCGCAGGTGAATCTCGGAAGTTCGTACGCCTACAGCCGCGGAAGCCAGAACAGCGTCAAGCAACCCGCCGTTCATAACGGCCTGCGCCGCCAGATCCTTCAAAGCGCGCTGCAACAGGTCCGCATCCTGCCTGGCGGCTTCAACCCCGCCACAGGCGCCTTCAGCGGACCCAGCGCATCCATCGCCGGAACGGTCCTCGGTTCGACCGCCAACAACGCGGCCGCCGGAGCCGCCAGTGCGATTGGTTCATCCTTCAATCTCGCCCAGCTCCTTCCGAGCAACACCGGTGGCATCTCGCGAGATCGCAACCTCTACCAGCTTGGTTTCGATGCGACCTGGGAGATCGATGTCTTCGGCCGTATTCGCCGCTCCGTGGAAGCGACTGACGCCGACCTGCAGTCCCTGATCGAAGCGCAGCGCAACGTGCTGATCACGTTGATCTCGGAAGTGGCCCGCAACTACATCGAATTGCGCGGATCCCAGCGCCGCCTCACCATCGCGAACGAAAACATCCAGGTGCAGCAGGAGTCGCTCGATGTGTCGGAGCAACGATATCGCGGCGGCTTCACCAACGAACTCGACGTGGCGCAGGCCCGCGCTCAGCTCGAACGCACGCGATCGGAAGTGCCGAACTTCGAAACGGCCATCCGTCAATCGATCTTTCAGTTGAGCGTGCTGCTGGGGACAGTGCCCGAAGCGCTGCTCGCCGAGCTGACACCTCAGGCGCCGATCCCGGCGATCGCGCCGGCCGTCCCGCTCGGACTACCTTCCGAACTGCTGCGGCGACGCCCCGATATCCGTCAGGCCGAGCGCGATGTCGCCGCCGCCACCGCCCGCATCGGCGTGGCGACCGCCGAACTCTTCCCGCGCCTCTCACTCACCGGGTCGTTCGGCACGCAAAGCTATGACATGAAACACTTCCTCGACCAGCGCAGCCTGTTCTGGGGTGTCGGCCCGAGCATACAGTGGCCGCTTTTCACGGGAGGGCGACTCAAAGCAAATATCCGCGTGGAAGAAGCACGAACGGCGCAGGCCATCGCCGTCTATGGCCAGGCCGTGCTCGTCGCTTTTCAGGATGTGGAAAGCGCCCTGGTCGCGTACAACAACGAATTGGTTCGCCACGACCGCCTGGTACAGGCCGTCGAGGCGAGCCTGCAGGCCACGCAGTTAAGCCGCGATCTCTACACCCGCGGCCTTGGCACGTTCCTCAATCTGCTGGTTTCAGAAGCGTCACTCTACACCGCCCAGGACGATCTCGTTCTCAGCGACACCGCACTGATGACCGATCTCATCGCGCTCTACAAGGCCCTCGGCGGCGGCTGGGAATCCAAGGAGCCTGCCGAAGTACCCACTTCGCAGCCGTCGATCATGATCACGCTCGGAAATCACTCGGCAGTTTTTCCATCCATCCCCATTCCATGAGCTTGGTGCGGCGTCGCCTCAAAAACCCAGTTCGGAGTCACGAGTTAACCAGGGTATGCCACCGTCCTGCGAGCAGTGATTGACAGGATGATTCGTTTATCAGCGGATGATCGTAACATGCGTGCGCCCTCCCGGGCGAAAAACGCTACGCTCGAATAGAAACCAGTCTCGACCCTGCATTAAATCTCCGCCAGCGGCGGCGGCAAGTCCGGCAGACGATGCTCGTCAGCATGGAAGAGCCGACGAGACCATAGTCGCAGACGATCCATATAGAGATAGATAACCGGCGTGGTGTAAAGCGTCAGCGCCTGACTGAAGATCAGCCCGCCGACAATCGCGATGCCCAGTGGACGGCGGAACTCGGCCCCCACGCCGCCTGCCACCGCCAATGGCAGGCCGCCCAGCAACGCCGCCATCGTCGTCATGATGATGGGCCGAAATCGCAGCATGCATGCCTCGAAAATCGCCTGCCTGGTCGGCTTCCCTTCGCGCCGCTCCGCATCCAGCGCAAAGTCGATCATCAGGATCGCATTCTTCTTCACGATGCCGATCAGCAGAATGATCCCGATGATCGCGATCACGCTCAGCTCGACGTCGAAGAGAATCAGCGCCACCAATGCGCCCACACCCGCGGACGGAAGCGTGGAGAGAATCGTGATTGGATGAATGAAGCTCTCGTAGAGAATGCCGAGCACGATGTAGACGGCAACGAGGGCCGCCAGAATCAGCATCGGCTGGCTGGAAACGGAGTTCTGAAACGCCTGCGCCGTCCCGGCAAAACTTCCGCGAATGGTGGTGGGCATGCCGATGTCGCGTCCCGCCTCCTCGATCTGGGACACCACATCGCTCAGCGAAGTCCCCGGACGCAGGTTGAACGAAATCGTCGAGCAGGGAAACTGCCCCTGGTGATTGACGGCCAGCGGCGTCGATGAGGGGACATACCGCGCGATCGCACTGAGCGGCACCGGCGGCCCATCCGTCGGTCGAATGTAGAGGTGCTTAAGCGACTCAGGTCCCTCCGCAAAGCGGTCGTCCACCTCCATCACGACGCGGTACTGATTCAGCTCGGTGTACATCGTTGACACCTGCCGCTGCCCGAAGGCGTCGTACAGCGCGTCGTCGATCATCTTTGACGTGATCCCCAGGCGCGACGCCGTGGCGCGATCGATCTCGAGCTGCGCCTGCAATCCGCGATTCATCTGATCGCTCACCACATCCACCACGCCCGGCAGCGTCTGCACCTTCGTGGTCAACTTCGGCGTCCATTCTGTCAGGTCCTTCAGGTTGTCCGCCTGCAGACTGTATTGATACTGCGTGCTACTCGCCCGCCCGCCGATGCGCAGGTCCTGAATGGATTGCAGGTAAAGCGTCGCCCCGGGAATGCGCATCAGCTTGGGCCGCAGCCGCCCGATCACCTCGTCGGCTGTGAGCTTGCGTTCACTCGAATCCTTCAAGGCAATGAACATTCTCCCGCTGTTGACGCTTCCTCCGCCGCGCCCGCCGCCTCCTGTGAAAGCAATGACCGTGTCACTGGCGGGATCCTCACTGGCCACCTGGGCGAATTGCGCCAGCAGCCGGCGCATCGTACGCGACGACGTGTCCTGATCGGCAATGATGTTGCCCATGAGCCGACCTGTGTCCTGCTGCGGGAAAAAACCTTTGGGAATGATGACATACAGGTGAATCGTCAGCGCGACCGTCGCCAGCGTCAGCAGGATCATGAGGAATTGACGTCGCAGCACCCACGCCAGCGTGATCTCATAAAACCGCAGAATCGCGTTGAACACCCACTCGCTCGCTCGATACAGCACGTTGTGGCGGTTCGGATCATGTGCCCGCAGCAAAGCCGCGCCCATCATCGGCGTGGTCGTGAGCGACACGATCATCGACACGCCAATCGCCACGGAAAGCGTCACCGCGAATTCGCGAAAAAGCCGGCCGACGATGCCCTGCATCAGCAGGATCGGGATGAACACCGCCACCAGCGAGACGCTGATTGAGACGACGGTAAAACCGATCTCACGGGCCCCGCGCAGCGCCGCGTCCCTGGGCGACATGCCTTGTTCGAGATAACGCGTGATGTTTTCAATCACGACGATCGCATCATCGACCACAAATCCCGTCGCCACCGTGAGCGCCATCAGCGACAGGTTGTCGATGCTGTAATCCAGCAGGTACATTACGCCGAACGTCGCAATGAGCGAGATCGGCACCGCCACGCTGGCGATGAGGGTGCTTCGCACGTCCCGCAGGAACACAAACACCACCAGAATCACCAGCCCGATCGACAGCATCAATGTGATCTGCACATCGTGAACCGAAGCGCGGATGGTGGTGGTGCGATCCATGGCGAGTTCCAGTTTCATCGCCGGCGGGATCGATGCCTGAAGCTGCGGCATCATCTCGCGTACGCGATCCGCGGTTTCGATGATGTTGGCGCCAGGCTGGCGTGACAGAACCAGAACAATGGCCGGTTTGCCGTCGGAGAGACCGCCATTTCGCGTGTCTTCAACCGAATCAATCACACTCGCCACGTCGGAGAGCCGCACCGGTGAGCCGTTGCGATACGCCACCACCAGCGGACGGTAATCCTTCGCCTCAAGCAGTTGGTCCGTTGCGCTCAGTGACCAGGTGCGTCGCTCGTCGGAGATACTGCCCTTGGGGCGATTGGCGTTGGCGGCATTGAGCGCGGTGCGCACATCGGCCAGCCCCAGCCCGATGTTGTTCAAGGTGATCGGGTTCACATCGACGCGCACCGCCGGCAGGGAGGCTCCGCCCACATAGACCTGCCCAATGCCTTCCACCTGCGAAAGCTTCTGTTGCAGGATCGAAGAGGCGGCATCGTACAGTTTCGCCTGGTCATACAGATTCGAGCGAAGAGTGAGAATCATCACCGGTGAATCCGCCGGGTTCACCTTTCGATATGAAGGTTTGCTCGGAAGATTGGCCGGCAATTGTCCCGATGCGGCGTTGATCGCCGCCTGCACGTCGCGGGCGGCCGCATCGATGTCCCGGCTCAACTCGAATTGCAGCGTGATGCCGGTCGAGCCCAGACTGCTGCTCGAAGTCATCTCGGTGACGCCGGCGATCTGGCCTAAGTGCCGCTCCAGCGGCGTAGCAACGGCCGATGCCATCGTCTCCGGGCTCGCTCCCGGCAGGCTCGCCGACACCTGCACCGTGGGGAACTCGACCTGCGGCAGCGGCGATACTGGCAAATGGAAGTATGCAAGGCCCCCGGCTAATGCCAGCGCAATGGTCAGCAGCGTCGTACCCACCGGCCGCTCGATGAAGGGCGTGGAGATGCTCACACCACCACCTCCAGCTCACGGCCCTCCGGAACCGGCGCGGGCGGACGCTCGGGCGGCGGAAAATCCTCGCCATCCGATCCGCCCGCATCACCGCGCGGCGCCGGCGGAGACTTAGGTTTGCGACGAAATCGCTGAGCAAGTTTCGAAAATGCCAGGTAAATCACCGGCGTCGTATAGAGCGTGAGCGCCTGGCTGAAAATCAGGCCGCCCACGATGGAGATGCCCAGCGGCCGGCGCAATTCCGCGCCGACGCCCGTGCCCATCGCCAGCGGCAGACCGCCCAGCAGCGCCGCCATTGTCGTCATCATGATCGGCCGAAACCGCAGCAGGCACGCCTGGTAGATCGCCTCGTTCGGCGGCTTGCCCTCGTTGCGCTCCGCGTCCACCGCAAAGTCGATCATCATGATCGCGTTCTTCTTCACGATGCCGATCAGCAGAATGATGCCGATCAATGCGATCACATTGAAATCGTTGCGACAGATGAATAACGCAAGCAATGCGCCCACGCCGGCCGACGGCAATGTCGAGAGAATGGTGATCGGGTGAATGTAACTCTCGTAAAGCACGCCGAGCACGATATAAACCGTGATCAGCGCCGCCAGAATCAGCATCGGCTGATTGTCGAGCGAGGCCTCGAACGCCCGGGCCGTACCCTGGAACTCCGCCTGAATACTCGCCGGCATGCGCAGCTCACGCCGCGTCTCGTCGATCCGCCGCACCGCGTCGCCCAGCGACACGTGCGGCGCGAGATTGAACGATACCGTGACCACTGGGAATTGCCCCTGGTGATTGACCGTCAGCGGCACGCGCGTCTGCTCGAAGCGCGTGACATTGCTCAGCGCTACTCGACCGCCCGATGCCGATTTGAGATAAATCGTGTCCAGATCCTTCGGCGATTTCCGGAATTTCGGATCGATTTCGAGGATGACGTGATACTGGTTCAGCTCGGTGAAAATGGTCGAGACCTGCCGCTGGCCGTACGCGCTGTAGAGCGCATCGTCGATCATCTGCGGCGTGATCCCCAGGCGACCGGCCGTATCGCGGTCGATATGCAGCTTCGCCTGCAAGCCGTCATTTTGCTGATCCGTCGCGACGTCGCGCAGCTCCGGCAACTCGCGCAGCTTCTCGACCAGCCGGGGCACCCACGTGTTCAACTCCTTCGAATCCGCATCTTCAAGCGAATACTGAAACTGCGTACGGCTCACACGATCCTCGACCGTCAGATCCTGGATCGGCTGCATGTACAGCGTGATGCCCGGCACCTTCGCCAGCTCCGGCTGCAACCGGCGAATGATCTCGCCCGCGGCGATCTTCCGCTCCTCCAGGGGCTTCAAGTTGATCTGAATCCGACCGCTGTTCAGCGTCGTGTTCACACCATCGACGCCGATGAACGACGCGAGATTCTGCACCCCCTCATCGCGCAGGATCACTTTGGCCAGTTCCTGCTGCCGCTTCGACATAGCCTCAAAGGAAATATCCTGTGGCGCCTCGGAGATGCCGAGAATCACACCCGTGTCCTGCACGGGGAAAAAGCCCTTGGGAATGATGACATAGAGAAAGCAGGTCAGCGCAAGCGTCGCGACCGCCACGAGCAGCGTGGCCGGCTGATGCCGCAGCACGACCCGCAGCGTCACCGCATACAAATCGATGATCGCCTGCCACACATGTTCGGATGCGCGATAAAGCCGTCCCTGCTGGCTCTCAGGTTTATGACGCAGCAGCAGGGCACACATCATCGGCGTCAATGTCAGCGAGACCAGCGCCGACACCACGATCGTGACGCTCAGCGTGACCGCGAACTCGCGAAACAGCCGACCGACAATATCGCCCATGAACAGCAACGGAATCAGCGCGGCGATGAGTGAAACACTCAGCGAAACGATGGTAAACCCAATCTGCGACGAGCCTTTCAACGCGGCTTCAAGAGGTCTCTCGCCTTCTTCGATGTAACGAATGATGTTCTCGATCATGACGATCGCATCATCGACGACGAACCCCGTCGAGATGGTCAGCGCCATGAGCGTCAGGTTGTTCAGGCTGTAACCCAGCAGATACATGACGCCGAACGTGCCGACGATCGACAGCGGGACGGCCACGCTCGGGATGAATGTCGCCGCAAGATTGCGCAGGAACAGGAACATCACCATGACGACGAGTGCGACGGTGAGCATCAGCTCGAAACGAACATCCTCAACCGACGCGCGGATCGTGGTGGTGCGGTCGATCAGCACGGACAACTTGACGGCCGGCGGGAGCGACGCCTGAAGTTGCGGTAGCAATTTCTGGATGCGATCGACGACCTCGATGATGTTCGCGCCCGGCTGCCGCTGAATATTCATGATGACGGCCGGCTCGAGGTCCATCCACGCCGCCTGTTTGACGTTTTCCGCGTCATCAACCACGTCCGCGACATCGGAAAGATGAATGGGCGCGCTGTTGCGATACGCGATCACCAGTGGCCGATATTCATCGCTCGAAAGCAATTGATCGTTCGCGCCGATGGTGTGCGCCTGATGCGGCCCATCAAAGCTGCCCTTGGCCTGGTTGACGTTTGCCGACGCGATCGCCGCCCGAATGTCGTCAAGCGTCAATTGCAGCGACGACAGCGTGACCGGATTGACGCGAATGCGCACCGCAGGCTTTTGCCCGCCGCCGATGCTCACCAGCCCCACGCCCGTCACCTGCGAAATCTTCTGAGCCAGCCGCGTATCGGCAAGATCTTCGACTTTGGTAAGCGGAAGCGTCTTCGAAGTCAGAGCCAGCGTGAGAATCGGCGCATCCGCCGGATTTGTTTTGGTGTAGATCGGTGGATTCGGAAGATCGCGAGGCAGATAGGTCGCGGACGAATTGATCGCCGCCTGCACCTCCTGCTCGGCGATATCGATATTCAGATCCAGCGCGAACTGCAATACCACGACTGAGCTGCCGTCCGAGCTGGTCGACGTCATCTGCGTCAGCCCGGGCAACTGCCCGAATTGCCGCTCCAGCGGCGCCGTCACCGACGAGCTCATGACCTCCGGGCTCGCTCCCGGATAAAACGTCAGAATCTGGATCGTCGGATAATCCACCTGCGGCAGCGCCGAAACCGGCAACTGCTTGTACGCCACCGCGCCCACCAGCAGCAGCGCGATCATCAGCAGCGTCGTCGCCACCGGCCGCAGAATAAATAATCGGGAAGGACTCATGGATTATCAGTCAAGTTGGCTGGAGACTTCTTGCTCTGTGCCACCGTGAGCGTGTGCGACTGCTCTGTGAGCAGTGGAAATGCGGCACAAGCGCAACACATCTTCAAGATTCCTTCGCGGTAGTAAGGCTCCTCCCAGCGCACTGCTCGCAGAGCAGTGGCACACAAGCCGGTGCTTTTAACGCTTTCGATGACCCGCCGGCCGGGTCGATGTTTCTGGCTGCGACTCAGCATGCAAACCCGGAGCCGTTTGTGTCGTCGGCGCCGTCTTATGCGGCCACAGTCCCAGAATCTTCGATCCCGGCTGCAATTTGTCCACGCCGTCCGTCACCACAATCTGCCCCGCGCTCAAACCGGACTCGACCACCACCATCTCACCCTCGCTCGGACCAATCGTGATCGTGACAATGTCCACGCTGCCGTTCAAACCAGAGGGGCGATCGCCTGCATCCCCGCCATGTCCATGCTCGCCGTGCGCTGGCGCATGCATTCCCGCTTTTGATTCGCCATGAGCCGCGCCGCTTCGATCAGAATGTTGCCCGCCTCCAGCGGCTGAACCTCCTGGATGCTGCTCGCCCGACTCTTCCGCCGTTTCGCGGTTCACCACATATACAAACATCGATCCATCCGGCGCATGCTGCACCGCCGCCATCGGAATCAGCACCACATCCTTCCGCGTATCCACCAGCAGCCGCACGTTCACCGCCTGGTTCGGATAGAGCGAATGATCCTTGTTCTCGAAAAGTGCTTTGAGCTTCACCATCAACGTCGACGGATCCACCTGATTGTCCACGGCCAGCAGCGTCCCCGTCGCCAGCGTCTGCGTCTTGTCGCGATTCTGCGCCTCGACAGTCAGCGGCTTGTCCGACGCCCGCGCCCGCAGCACCTGCGGCAACACGTCCTCAGACAGGCTGAACACCAGGCTGATCGGCTCGAGCTGCGTGATCACCGCGAGTCCCGTGGAGTCATTGGCCCTCACAAGATTCCCTTCGTCCATCATGCGAAGCCCGACGCGTCCGGAGATCGGCGCGGTAATTCGGCAGTAAACCAGTTGCAGCTTGATCGCGTCGATCTGCGCCTGGTCGCTCTTGACGATGCCCTCATTCTGTCCCACCTGTGCGACGGCTGTATCGCGTTGCTGCTGCGTGACGATCGTCCCCGGCGCCGACTGATAGCGTTGCAGATCAAGTTTCGCGAAAGTCAGCGCAGCCTGGTCCTTGGCAAGCTGCCCCTGGGCTTGTGACAACTGCACCTCATAGGGACGCGGATCGATCTCGGCCAGCAGATCGCCTTCCTTGACCATCTGCCCTTCAGTGAACGCCACCTTGATCAACTCGCCATCCACGCGAGATCGCACCGTCACGGTATTGAGCGCCGTCACTGTCCCCAGACCTTCAAGATAGACAGGCAGGTCGCCTTTCTTCGCCGTCGCCACCACTACCGGAATCTGCCGCGGCCCAAACCGTGTGTTCTGAACCGGATTACCCTTGGTGAGCTTCTTGACGAGTTCGGGGTACCGACGATTAACGGCATATCCCCCCGCGACCAGCGCCCCGATCACAAGCAGCCATAACCACGGACGAGTCTTCCCATGATTGGAGAGCGCCGTCGGCATCGCATGCGCCGGCTCCGTTCGCCGCGGAGCCGCCGGTTTCTCTTTCACCTTGTCCAGATCTTCTACCTTCATCACTCTGGAATCCTGTTCGAGAACATGAGCGATTCCTAATCGCCCAGCGTCTCCAGATGCGCCGCAAACTTCTCCATCAGATCGAGCATCAGCCGTTGCTCCTCGATGCTCAGGCCCGCCAGCACGCGCTCAATCTGCGCCGGATGCTTGCGCAACACCCGCGCGACCAGTTCTCGTCCGCTCGGCGTCAGCTTGACCAGCTTTGCCCGCTGATCCTCTGAGGAAGGCACACGCTCTACCAGTTCCACACGTTCCAGCCGATCCACCAGCGTCGTCACACTCGGCGGGCGCACCAGCAACCGCCGACCCAATTCGCTGAGCCGTAACCCATCGATCCCCTCGTCGCTCGCTCGTTGTAACGCGCGGAGAATACCCCATTGCGCCCCGCTCAGCCCATGCTCAGCAAAGTATGGCCGCATCGTGCTGCGGAACAGACCGTACGCCCGGATAAACGAGCGAAACGCCTGTTCCGAAACATTCGCTTCCTGCAATTGCATGAGACCCCGTTCTGGCCGCCAACGTTTGCAACGATGTACAAATAGTTAGCGCCCTAAACATGATAACCGGTCCAGTCCCCGCCTGGCCAGTCGCTATGGATGAGCTGCATTAATTGGGTGATTTCGGCTTCCGGAAAGCCCAGATTATCGGGCTGCCGTCACAAAAGCGTCGGAGTGAATCTGCTTCAGACTCGCGCCGGCCAGAAAGAGCTTTTTCCGTAGATCGTTGATCAACCCCGGGTGTCCGCACAGGTAACTGCGCCAGGGCGCCGGTCTGCCGACGGCATCCAGCACCAGCCGATCAATCTCGCCGATCTCGATACTCGCGGCCGGCTCGCCTTCCGGCATGCAACGTCGATAGCTGAAATTGTCATGAACCGCGGACAACTCGTTCAATTCATCAACCAGGTAGAATCCGTCTTCGCGCAGCGCCCCGTGAAAGAGCAGAATCCGCCCCTGGTGACCCGCGCGAAGCGCGTCCTGAACGATCGCATAGAGCGGGGCCAGGCCCGTGCCCGTTCCCACCAGAAGCAGCGGCTGTTCCGGCGATCCTGCCAGATAGAAGCAGTCTCCCGCCGGCCCGCGCACATGAAGCCGCTGGCCCACCGCCAGTTCTTCATGGAGCCAGCGGCTCATGTTTCCTTCGCGCGTCCGCCGCACGTGCAATTCCAGGAAACCGTCGCGATCTGGAAGACTCGCGATCGAATAGGGACGAATCAGGCCGTCATGGCGTACGAGGTTTAGAAACTGTCCGCCCCTGTAAGCAAAGTCGCCTTCGCAAATCAGGCGAATGCGAAGGACGTCTGCGCTCAGACGCTCCAGTTCACTGACCACCGCCGCCACATGCGTGTGGTCGCTGTCAGGCAGCGCCACGGCCATATCCGTCTCGGGCTTCGCAACGCATGCCAGGAAATAATCCTGCTGAACCAGCGATTCCTTCAGACCCTGCTGTGCGCCGGCAGGCGGCTTGCCGCTCGTGCAGCGCATCAAACACGACTGACACGCCCCGATCTCGCAGGAGGAGGGCACCTGGAATCCGTGTCGCCTCAGACAGGCGAGCACTGTTTCCCCGCCTTCGCGCAACAACAATCGGCCTTGATAAGTGATATGCGACACGATGGTCCCTAGTACCTCAACACAGTTGAGTTTTCGGGTATAGCCGCCGCAGTTTCACGCGGGCGTCGGAAGTCCTGAACTGCCAGTCGATCCGTCTGGTTCGATGATTCCGGTCCTCGCTCCAGCGCGTCACACGCTGTGCCAATTCCGCTTCGTCGCCGACACGCTCGCCCAGAGCCTGCTTCTCCAACACGCTCAGTTCACATTCGGCCATGTTGAGCCACGATCCGTGCTTGGGCGTGTGAACCGGCACGATCTTTTCCATCAGCCGTCGGGCCTCGGCCGGTTCGAACGCCTCATAGAGGCTCGACAGCCGGTGCGTGTTCAGGTTGTCCATCACCAGCGTGATCCGCTGAGCCTTGGGATAATGCACATCCACCAACTCTCGGACCTGTTCGGCAAAATCCGTCTTCGCCCGACGGGTGGTCACGTTGACCCGCCGCCAGCCCCGTAATGGTTCGACCATCATGAACAAGTTGGCTGTGCCGTTGCGAACGTATTCATAATCACATCGCTCGACAGTCCCCGGTCGTGCCGGGATGGCTTTGCAGGTTTCACCGACCAACTGCTTGCTCTTCTCATCCAGGCACACCACCGGCCGCTTGCGGTTGTACGGTCGGTGATAAACCTCCAACACGTTCTCCATCGCGCAAACGAACTCGGCGTTCTGTTCCGGCGGAATACACCACATCTTCTTGCGCCACGGTTTCAACTCGTTTTTTTGAGCACACGCCGCACCGTTTCGTCCGAACAGTGATCCACGATCCGCAGGGCCACTACCCGATCGGCCAGCAACTCCAATGTCCAACGCGCCCGCCCTTCGGGCGCTGGACCACACGCCAACGCGATCAGCTTCGCTTCCTTCTGCCCGTCGAAGATCGGTTCCACGCTCGGCCGATCCTGCTTCTTACGAGCCAAACACGCTTCCAGCCCTTGCTCCACGAACCGCCGACGCAGCATCTCGATCGATCGCACCGTGATCCCCAATGCCCGCGCCACCTCTGCGTCCGTCAATCCCGGCCCGTTCGACGATTCATCCACCGCCAACAAGACGTTCGCGTGGCGGATCCGGTATGCCGCCGCCTTGCCCATCCCAACCAATTGCTCCAGCCGCTGCCGCTCTTCAACCTCCAGACGAACGATCCATCGTTTCATCGCGATCCTCCCTGATCTCGGGCATCATGCCCATCAGAAAGAATCGGCCAAACAACACTCCTAACCGAAATATCATCCGTGGCGGAGCACTAGTTTTTCGCAGGACGATTCAACACATCATCGCGTACTGATTCCGCGATCCGCGCCACTTCCGCAATGTCAGCCTCCGCGACACCCAGCTCTTTCAATGTTGCCCCGAGCAGTTCGATGACCGTGTCCACGTGGGAATCATTCAGCCCCTTGGCCACCAGCCGCTCATGCCCGCGCCGCATGTCGAGGCCGCTGTACTGATTTGGCCCGCCGAACACCATCGTGAGAAATGCCTTCTGCTTGCCTATCTGAACATCCATGTCAATGTCGTCGAAAAACCGCGAAATGCGCTCGTCTGTCAGCACCTTGCGATAAAACAATTCGACCGCCGCCTCTACCGCGGGCTGACCACCAATGCGTTCATACAAAGCCGCCATGAAATCCTCCTCGAAGGACAAAAGATGTATATGAAATACAAGTTTAAGCCGCGGGCGACTCTTGTCAAGCGTATAATGGACCCGACATGCATTTGACCCTTTACACCGATTACTCGCTCCGCGTCGTCATCTACCTCGCCCTGCGCGAAGGCGAGCTCTCCTCCATCTCCGATATCAGCGAGAGTTACGGCATTTCGCGCAATCACATGGTGAAGGTGGTGAATCGCCTCGCGCATCTGGGATATGTGCAAACGCTTCGAGGCCGAGGCGGGGGAATTCGACTGGCCGAACAGCCCGGGAAAATCTCCATCGGCAAACTGGTCCGCAGCACCGAAACCATGCATCTCGTCGAATGCTTCGATCCTTCAACCAACACCTGCCCGTTGTCACCCGCCTGCGGTCTCAAAAGCGTCCTCGATGAGGCGAAGGACGCATTCCTCGCCACGCTCGACAAGTACACCCTCGCCGACCTGCTCAAAAAGCCCCGCCGCATGTCCGAGCTTCTCTCCATCGGCGGTTTGCGTTGAATAATGGCTTCGACCGTACTTCGTTTACAATTCTGCCATGTTCCGCATCGGCAAGGTCGAACTCGCCAGCAATCTGCTGCTCTGCCCGATCGCCGGCTACTGCGATCTGGCATTCCGGCTGACCGTGCGTCCGCTCGGCGGCCTCGCGTTGGCCAGCAGCGATCTCGTTAATCCCCGCGGCCTGCTCCGCCAGACGCCCAAGAGCATGGAACTGGTCGAAACAGAGGCGGCCGATCAACCGCTCTGCATCCAGCTTTATGGCCACGAGCCCGACGAGATGGCCAGCGCCGCCCAATGGTGCGAGGAGAACGGCGCCGTCATCATCGATATCAACATGGGCTGCCCGGTCGACAAAGTGTGCAAGAAGAGCGGCGGCTCCGCACTCCTCCGCACTCCTCAAAATGCCGTCGCATTGGCATCCAAGGTAGTCGGTGCGGTTGGCGTGCCAGTGACAGTCAAGATGCGTCTCGGCTGGGACGACGACAACATCGTCGCCCCCACGCTGGCTCCCATGCTCGAAGATGTCGGCGTCGCCGCGATCACGATTCACGGCCGAACCGCCGCCCAGATGTTCCGTGGCAGCGCCAACCTCGCCGGCATCGCCCGCGTCGTCGAATCCGTGAAGCAAATCCCCGTCATCGGCAACGGCGACATCAAATCCCCGCAAGACGCCGAAAGCATGATCCGCGAAACCGGCTGCGCTGCCGTCATGATCGGTCGCGCGGCATTGTCCGATCCCTGGATCTTCCGCGACACGCACGCCCACCTGACAGGCAGGCAGAATCGTTGGCGAGGCGCCGTCGCCTCAGAACGAAGTTCTGAGTTCACGCAGCGAGCCGCCGGGTTCATCCCGGCGCTCCAGCAATGTGACGCGACGACAGCAAACCTGCCTGTCCCGCCGCCGCCAACCGACGAAGAACGCATCGCCCTGATGACCACCCATTTCGAGCATCTGCTGCGCATCAAGGACGAGCGACGCGCCTGCATCGCCATGCGCCAGCGCGTGAGCTGGTACGCCAAAAAACTTCCCCCATGCCGCACCTTCCTCGAACGCATGCGTGTCCTCGCGAGCGCCGCCGACTACTACACGAATATCGAGTCGCTCCACGCGGAGATCGACGAGACTCGCCAGTTCCGCCGCCGCCGTGAAGCCACGCCCGAACCGGCCACCCCTTGAACGCGCAGCCCATTCAAGCTTTTCAGGCATGCATTTCCCCATGTCTTACTTTCTCACATTCTCACTTTCCCACTTCTTCTTGCATCGGAGCACTCCCCACGTCTCAAGCTCCTTCTCACAAGCGTTTTACAAAAGTTGAAATAAAGAAGGTGACTTTCGGCGAGGTCTCGGGCGTAGAATCCGATACAAGCCGAGCAATGGCGCCTCGGCTCAGCTTCCACGCAGGTTCGGCCGGAGAGTCGATCCGCCGCACAAAACTACCCTTGTTATCGAGACGGAGGTCATCATGTACAAGGCACGCTTTTTCATTGCCGCAGCGGCCACACTGGCACTGTCGATGTCGGCTTACGCGAAACATCATCATCACGAACATGACGACGATGATGATGACGATGACGACGGATATGTCGTCGAGAAGCATCATCATCATGGTCATGATGTCGAAGTGATCGTTGGCGAGCGGCCCGTCTGGACCGACCGCGACAACGTCACTGTCTACGAAGAGGGCGATGCGCCCGATTACAAGCGTGAGACCGTGATCCCGCAGGGCCGCACGCTGACTCCTGCGGAGGCCGAACGTGTCGAGCGGGAGGATGCCCGCGCCGGCGTCGAGGCCGACAAGCGCCGCGCCGCTGCACGCCGCGAAACCACGCGTAACGGCGGCGCGATCGTCGATCGTGAACGCACCGGCCGCATCCAGGGCGAAGTGAGCGGCAACCCCGCGGCCGCCGGCAACATCGAGTCCTATCCTGAAGTCGAAATCAAAAACCTCAGCAGAGACGGCGAGATCTGGGTCGGCGGCGAACCGACCAACAAGGGCTATCGCCAGGTTCACGAGCTCGGCGTCACCGCGATCGTCGATCTCCGCAACCCGACAAAGGTCCAGCGGTCGTCGGCCGATCAGGCTCGCAAGCTCAAGATGGATTACATCAACCTGCCGATTCAGCCGCGTGACATGAGCGCCCGCGACGCCGATCGGTTCCTCTCCTTCATGGACAAGCATCAGGGCGAACAGGTCCTGATCCACTGTGGCTCGGCCAACCGCGCGTCGGGCATGTACGCGGTTTATCTCGCGATGCGTCGCGGCATGACGCCGGATGAAGCCATCGGCCGCGCACGCCGAACCGGCCTGCAGCAGTCTGAACTCGAACGTGACGTCCGCGATTACCTCGCCGACCACGAGGCCCAGCGGCAGGATGCCAATCGCCCACTCGCCCCGGCCGACGGAGCCTCGCGCGAAGGCGCCCCGCTGCGCAGTGACGAAAGCGCACCGCCACAGCGCTCCACGACGCCGGGCTCCAGCGGCAGCATCCGCGACCAGCTCCCGCAGGGTGAAATCCAGGGCGGCGCGGTCACCCCGGAAGATTCACAATCCAGGTAAACTCTGAAGCCTCCTACTCCTCGAAGAAAGCGGTGGTCTCCCAGATGGCCGCCGCTTTTTTATTTTCTAAATCTTTGCGCGGATCAAATATTGTTCAATACAACGAAGAGCCGCCAAGACGCAGAGGCGCAGGGAAGAACTAGGTAGTAATTCAGAACAGAGCCGCGACCGTAAGGGAGCGGTATTCTCCAAATCGCACAAAAAGCTCTACCTCACCGGCGCGGCTCCGCTGGTCAGATTTGAAAATGAACTAATTACCAGGAACTGATTTGCTCTCTGCATCTCCGCGTCTTGGCGTCTCTGCGTTGAATTCTCTGTTTTCATGATCCGCGTTCATCTGCGTGCATCGGCGGTTGCTTTTCTTCGCGGTCAGAACGAGAACCCATCCAGGTCCAGGTCGTTGTCGGCATTCATGTAATACGTGATGCGGATCGTATCGCCGCACGCGAAGTGCATGCCCTCGTTGAACGACACGTCGTACGGGCTGGGCAGCGTTTGCGTCAGCGTCCGCACGCTCCCCGAGAAATCAAACCGCTCGCCGCGCGTGCAGTCGAACACGATCGGCCGCGACGTCCGCCCCGGCATGATCGTCTCCATCCCTTCGCCGTCCACCGTCGGGTCCACCTCGAACTGCGAGTTGTTGCTGAATACAATCAGCACCGAATCCTCCAGCGCGCCGCCGCCCGTCGGATCGCCATTCGACACACAAGACGCTCCCATGGCCGCCACGCAACCCACCGCGGCCATCTGAGCCCGACTCATCAATTTGATCGTTTTGTTGCACATGCCACCTATTCGCAGCCACCAGCGGTAACCTTTCAAACATCTCCTTGTAAACAAATATTGGAATGAGGGCGGACAAATGCGATGATCGTGGGGAAAACGGCTCTCAAGAAACCAATATGCTCAACCTATTTGAGCTTCTTCGCATATTGGCATTTCAAAGCGGTGCAATCGCTCACGTCTGCAGCAGCGGCTTGTAGGCGCCCGGCTGGCGGCTGTGTTTGCCGTAGAGTCCGCCGGCGCGGAGTTTATGCAGTTCGGTGATATCGAGGGCGGCCGAGAGGATTTCCTCATCTTTGCCGCCGATCTTCATCACGCCCCCGTTGGGATGGATGATCATGCTGTGCCCTTTGAACTCCGGGCCGCCCCAGTTGGTCATCGCCACGAAGACTTCATTCTCGTACGCCCGCACGCGGAGCTGCTCGCGATGGATGGGGATGTCGCACGTGCAGGAGGTCGCCTGCGGAATGACGATCACGTCCGCCCCGAGCATGGCCAGACACCGCGCCGACTCCGGAACCTCGCGGTCGTAACAGATCATGATGCCCAGATTGAACGACACATCGCGCACCTTGCACGGCCACACGTAGAACCGCTCGCCATTGGTCCAGCCGATGCCCCAGCCGACTTCGATGCGGTTGATATGCACCTTGCTATAAGTCCCGGCGACTTCGCCCGACGGCGAGATCAGGACCGCCGAGTTGTAATACTTCCCGCGGCGCTCTTCGGGCATGCCCCACACGATGTATGCGCCGAGCTCCTTGGCCAGCTTCGCGAAGTGATTGACGGCCGGCCCGGGCACAGGTTGAGCCAGCCGGTGCAGGGCCTCGGCGGTGATCACACCTTCCTTGGGCATGGCGTATCCGGTGAGCGTGCACTCGGGGAGCACCACCAGTTCGGCGCCATGTTGGGTGACAGCATCACGAATCAGCCGGGTTGCCCGGTCGATGTTGGCGGCCGGGTCCGCCGATGCCGGCAGCATCTGGATCAGTCCGATATGCAGGTATTTGGAGTCGGTGTGTTCACTCATTCGTGATCCTCATGCCCATGTTGTAAACGTTGTTAGCCGTCCCCCGCAATGCCATGCCTCTGACCGCCCATCTTCACAAGGACCGTTGCCCCCAGCCAGTCAACATGTTTAGCCTACCGATCTTTGCATTTTCATTGTAAATAATTTGCGTCATCATTATGATAATGCTACGGGTTGAGTGTCACGGAGAACAAATCGGGAAGTCGCTGGACTCGTTCACGTCCAAAGTGTCCAGCCCACGCCGCTCGCCCCGCCCGGGTTTGTCTATGCGTTCGATCCGCCGTCTACGCGCCTTCACGCTCATCGAGATCCTCGTCGTCGTCGCGATCATCGCGCTGATGATCGCGATCCTGCTCCCGTCGCTGGCCCGTGCCCGCGAGCAGGCCAAGATCGCATCCTGCAAGGCAAACTGCAAACAGATCGCGACGCTCGTGGCCACGTACCAGACCGAGTACGCGGGATACGTTCCCATCATCTTGAACTACTACGCGAATGGCGTGCCGAATCATGAAGGGCCGGCGAAGAATTGCTGGCTGTCGGTCGCGTTTCGCAAATACACGAAAGGCACGAGTCATCTCCGCGAAGTGGCCAGCACGGCCGGCGGCTTTCTCGATCCGGATCAGACCTGGACCGGCGGGCAGATGGAAGATTACGAAAACCGGCTGATGCCCGAGTTCTTCATGTGTCCGTTCGAGCGTGGCCACGGCAAGTTGACGCGCCCTCCGGTGGTGAGTGATTCGGTTAAGCGCACGGACTACTACTACGAACGCGGGCGCTATGAAGGCTATCAGACGGCCATGTGGCCTTATAACGTCATCCGCGGCAAGCAGATTGATGCCCCGTGGCCCGGCGGATCGGGCCCGCTTCTGAACGGAATCGCCAAGTTCTCCACCATTAACTGGAACTATGTCAATACGGGCACCGACGTCAACAAAGGAAGCAGTCAGCGCGACGCGCTGCTCAACAAGTTGCACCGGAAATGGAAAGATGCGGATGCGCGTGACAAGCGGAACTGCGCCAGCCTGGCTGACCTTGTCAGCATCTTCTGCGCCCAGGGCGAACACATGGTCTTCTCCGGCAAGGCCAACTGGGTCGCTCGCGACAACATGGGCAGCCACAAAACAACATTGGGCGGGGGGACGAACATCATCTTCGCCGATTCCCATGTCGAGTGGGTGCTCGGGACGCGGATGGGCTGGCCTTAAACAATGCAAGATTCAAAGGGCAAAATGCAAAAGGGGAGGATGAAGTCACGCTGCGCGCGGCGTGCGATTGGCTTTGTCGGCATTTTGCATTTTGCATTCTTCCTTTTGAATTCGAGCGTTTCACGGTCGTTCGCTCAGTGCGGCAATGTGAACTCACCCTACGGTATCAATGCTCATGCCCCCGGTGGCGCGCAATTAACTCAATTGTTCGACAAGGTTCAGGCAGCCGGCCTGGGCTTCGTGCGCATTGATTTCAACTGGTTCGCGATCGAGACGAGCCAGGATGTGTTCAACTGGAGCGGGTACGACGCGATCGCCGCCGCCGCCGAAGCGCGAGGGATCCGCATCTTTGCGACGCTGGCTTACACGCCGCAATGGGCGACGAGCGGGGCGGAGCAGACAGGCATACCCAACAATGTGGCCGACTGGTCAGATTTCTGCTTCAAAGCCGCCCAGCGGTATCCCACTATTCAGCACTGGGGCATGTGGAACGAAGCCAATCTCGATCGCTTCTGGGCCGGCACGCGCCAGCAGTACATCGACATCATTCTCAAACCCGGCGCGGATGCGGTACATGCTGCCAATCCGCAGGCCAAGGTGTGTGCGCCCGAGATGGCGCATCTGACTTCGGGTGATCAGGACTGGTATTACTGGTTGCGCGATTCGATCAATCAGGGCGCCGACAAGATCGACATTGTCACGCATCATCTGTACGACAGCACCAACAATGCGGATGTGACGACGAAGCTGAACGCAACAACCACCTTCGGAACCAATCCCAATAACTGGACAATTGTGGCCCCTTCGGTGCGAGAAGTGCTCGTCAACACGGGTTGGTACGGCAGTCCGTTCTGGCTGACGGAGACGGGCTGGGAATCCGGCGACGTGGGCGAGGCGAATCAGGCCAATTATTACAACGGTCTGCTGACGGACTGGCTCACCGGGCAATCCGGTCGTACTTGGATCAACAAGTTCTTCTTCTATGAGCTCCAGGACGGGCCCACGGCCCCCGGTTCCACGACGTGGGGCATTCTGCGCTTCGACTACACTGAAAAACCGTCGTACACCAGCTATATGAATTTCATCACGGCCCATCCGCCCCCGCCGGTGGCGCCGTGCAAGGCCACTGTTCCATCGCCGCCGGGCGGCGGCACGAATGTGGGCTTGAGCGCAATGCTCTCCTGGACGGCCGGCGTCGGCGCCGCCAGCCACAACGTGTACTTCGGCACTACCAGCCCCGGCACGCTTCGCGGCAACCAGGCGGGAACGACGTTCAATCCGGGCGCGCTCACGGCTGGAACCACCTATTACTGGCGTATCGATGAAGTGAATGTAACCGGCACGACGACAGGCGATGTCTGGAGTTTCACAACGGTGCCGCCTTCGCCGCCGGGGAAGGCCACGAACCCGTCGCCCGCCAACAATGCGACCAACATCAACATCCAGTCATCGCTCGCCTGGACGGCCGGTTCGCAGGCCGCGTCGCATAACGTGTACTTTGGGACCACAAGCCCCGGTACTTTCCGCGGCAACCAGTCCGGCGCCAGTTATTCGCCGGCCATGATCCCTTTCACCACTTACTTCTGGCGGATCGATGAAGTGAACGCGGGCGGCGCCACGACCGGCGATGTGTGGAAGTTCACCACCACCGGTCAGCGCGGCGACTTCGACCTCGACGGCGACAGTGATCAGAGCGACTTCGCCATCTTTCAGCTTTGCATTTCCGGCGCGAGTGCGACTTACCCCGACGGGTGTGGCGGCGGCGATTTCAATGGCGACGGTCATATCGACGCCACGGACGTGACGGCCTTCGTCAATTGCATGACCGGCCCTGGTAATTCTCCTGGTTGCTGATTCTCGCATGCTTTTTTCAGGACCGCTCCTGCTCGCAAAAAGTTGTACATACAAGTTGTCATTTGTTCATACCAGTAGTTGACTGGGTGTCAGGATGGGGTTAGACTGCGGGGAACCGGAGCGCATTCTCAGATGCTAAAGGACGGGTGGGGGGCGGCGAGCTGCCTCGAAGAGCCTTCCCATAGGACTCATTCACCCGGTCGCCGGCGGTCCCAATACACTCGCCGCAGGAGGCAGGCACTGGCAATGGTCTTTCGCTCGCAGGCAATCAGAGAGCGGATCGCTCAGGGCTCCCTGCAAACCGGCAGTCCGATTTGCCCGGGTTTCCATCCCCGCTTGCAAGACACGCGGCGGCGTCGCAAGCAGACGGCCGGCGCCTTTACCCTGATCGAGATCCTGGTCGTCGTCGCCATCATCGCGCTGCTGATCTCGATTCTGCTGCCCTCGCTCAAGCGCGCCCGCGATCAGGCGAAGGTCGTCGCCTGTCGTGCGCACATGCACGATCTGGGCAACTCGATGAATATGTATGCGGACCAGTACCGCAATTTCTACCCGGCCAACCACGACCCTTTCCTGGACAGCTTTTACCCACTCTGGCTGGCGAGATTGCTGAAAGATCCGCAGGTTCTCGTTTGCCCATCGACGAAAAACGTGGTTAATCCGAAGACCATTCGGAAACCGATTACCACGGCCGATTATGCCTTGACCATTGGATTTCCCGAAGACCCTCCGACACTGAAGTTTCCATTTATTCCAACTGACAACACGACGAGGATTTCAAGTTGGGCGGGTGACGGTTCCGGCGGCCACTCGTTTGAGTATCTGGCCGCATATCAGAAAACCAGCGCGTCTTGGTCGCGCCGAAAATCAATTCCTTTCTATTTTCCGCTTTCCGACATGCTCATTGTCCACGATGCGGACAACACGCCTCCCGCTTTCGTCACGAACAAAGGGCTGGGGTGTTCCGGTTCGCTCGATATCTCCGGAGATCCCGGGAATAACTGTCCGCAACCCTGGGACAATCACGGTGCAGAGGGGATGAATATGCTATTCGCGGATGGCCACGCGCAGTTCACACGCAAAGTGGCCGGTTTATACCGCGATTACAGCAAAAGTCCGCCCACCTCGAAGCAGGATGAGAACGCCTCGATCGATCGAATCTGGCAAAAAGCATCCAGTCCCTGGGTGTTTGTCAAGCGGTGACGGTGGGACGGCGGAAACTTGCACATACATCTTGCAAAAACTGGGCCAACTTGTATAGTGGAGCGTGAATCAGAGTCGGAGGCGGCATGGCTTTTTTCCATGTCCGCATCTCGCAAAATCTTGCAAATAGAATCTTGATTTGGGTCGGCGCACGGGCTGGTCCAATCTCTTTTGGGTGAAAAGCGACTTTTGCCCGGGCGGTTTACGGAGAACAGTCAAGGCAGAAATCCGAGGAGGGTTAAGCACATGAAACGTGTCAGTGCGCTTGCGATCGGTCTTGGTTGCGCCAGCTACGCCTGGGCAGCGACTCCTGTCTTCTACTCATCGCTCGACAACGATGCCGCGATCACCAGTTCGGGCGGCGCAATTGTTGATAGCAGCCGCACGTACGTGGCCGGCCAGCTCGGCAATGCCTTCCAGAGCACCGACAGCGGAACCAACGCGGGTGGATGGGCCAGGTGGGACGATTCCACGATCAACACGCTGTTCAACGGATGGACCAACACGAACGGAATTACCGTGGATTTGTATTTCCGCGGTTCGGCTTGGACTGGTTCGTCGGGGAACGAAGGTTTGTGGTCGATGGTGCGCCGCAACAACGTGACCGGCGGAGACGCCTATTTCATCACATCGGTCAATAATGGCAAGCTGCGCATCCTGTTCGCGAACGACTCGAACGCAACGCATTCGCCGGGCACCCAGCTCAAGTACACCTTCGACAATGCGACGTCCGGCGAGATCGCGCCTAACGTCCCGATTTCCAACGGCGTCATCTATCACCTGACCGCCAATGTCGGTAATGGCATGTTCAATGTTTATCTCGACGACATCGGCGGCAATACCTATAGCAATGCATCGCCTGTCGCCAGTATCGCACTGCCGGCTGGGTATTACTGGGATCTGCCTGTAACCGGTTCGGTTTCAAGCTCCGGCTCGATGACCGGACGGCAAACCCGCGAGATGGACATTGGCATCCGCGGCTTTGGTAACACAGGCAACACGGTCAATAACTTTGGCGGCACGCTGAAAAATGGCGACTGGGTTGACGAAGTATCGGTTTACAACGGCATCTACGCACCGTCGGACCTCGTGCCCGAGCCGGTTTCGGCGATGCTCCTGATTGGCGCGCTGCCGTTGCTGCGCCGCCGCAAGGTCGGCTGCTGAGCGCATGGATGATTGGGTCGGCAATTGGGCCGGCCCCTCACGCAATCGCGGAGAGAGATCGAATCATGCACGCGGAGTCCGCGCATCGCGTTCAGGCGAGCCGCGGGGGGAATACATCTTCCTGCATCGTGCCAGGAGGCGATTCAATGGTCCACGCTACCCGAGCGCGCATGCATCGCGTACTTGTCTTCACCTCCTTGTCATTCCTGTCGGCCGGTTCGCTGGTGTCGGCGGCGACCTATACAGCGCCGCGCCAACTGTCGGCCAACGACATCTACCAGCTTGACCCGGATAATGCGTCGGGCGATGAAGAAACCACCTGCCCCAAAATCGATCTGAACAACGGCGCCGGCGGGGACAATCCTTACTACCAGCGGACGAATGTCGCGCGGGCGCATGTGGGCGGGTGCAGCGGCCGCTACTGGTACACGTCCAACTTTCAAATGCTCTGCACCGATCCGACGCCGGTGAACACGTGTGGGGGCGGACCGTGCATCGACGAGCCCGACGTCAATGGGGCGCAGTATGTGGACTACGCTCCTCCGTTCGGTAACGGCGTGAGTGAATTGACTCCCGGGCGGTACAAGATCATCGGCGAGTACCGCAACACCACGAGCCGCGCGACCTATCCGGCCGAGTACATCGTCACGCACGCGGGAGGCACGACGACGGTTCTGAAAAGCCAGCTTGACGGTGCCGACGGAAGCTGCCCGAGCTTCGATATCGGAATCTTTGATTTGACCACCGGCAGCAAGGTCCGCGTGAATGACACTGGAAACAGTTCGATCACCTTCAACCGGATGCGTTTTCAACTGGTATCCGCACCGGGCGGGGCGCCATTAGCGAATGCCGGGCCGGATCAGACTATTTTTCTCCCCAACAGCGCGGCTTTGACCGGCGCTGTCAGCGATGATGGTCAGCCTTCCCCTTTGACCGCCACGTGGTCTCAGGTGAGTGGGCCGGGAAATGTTGGCTTCCTTGATGCCTCGTCACCCAGCACTACCGCGAATTTCAGCGTCGCAGGCACCTATGTTCTTCGCCTGACGGCGTTCGATGGCGCGAACAGTGCTTCCGATGATGTGACGGTGACTGTACTGGCACAAGGTTCCAATCTGACCTACTCGACACAATACGAGTTCGATGCGGGGCCGGACCTGGCCGCGGGCGTCATAGACGCTGATCCTGGCGACGCCAACGGCAATGGGCTGCTGATCAAGGTGGGCAATGGCTGGGGCAACAGCCCGGGTGGAATCGCGAACGGGATTCTGCATTTCGTGGACCGCACGGACACGGGCAATCATGGATATTACTGGCAGAACAACGGCGGCAATATCAGCTTTACGATCGATATGGCCGTACGTGTGACTTCCGGGGTGGGTGGAACGAGCAACCGGCGATCCATGGGATTCAGCGCCGGCCCGAGCAAGAACCTGGGTTTGCGTCTGCACAAAACCAATGATGGTGGGACAACTTCCTGCACAGTGGGCAGCATTCGATTCGCGGGCGGAAGCGGAGGAACGGGCCCTGAGGGATGTGAAGATTTCACGACGGACGCCGCGTTGTTTCACAGAATCCGCGTGTCAGTTGATGCGGTTACCAACTCGTTTAACGTGTGGGATCTGGATACTCAGACCCTCTTGACGACAGCCAGTGGCGGGGGTGGAGGCGCATTGAGCTGGGGTGACCAGATCAACAGCCTGGGTGGTTATCACATCGGTTCGCTCTCTGAGAGCAACACAAACCCAACCAATTACGAGCTTGACTATTTCAGGGTGTTGCTCGGCATTGCGATCAACAGCCCGAGTACGGTCATCCTTCCCATCGGCCTATGCCACAACCCGGCCGCTGACGCCGACGGCGATTCGGACGTGGATATGGACGATTTCGGCAAGTTCCAGGCTTGCTACACGGGCCAGATCGATCTGATCAGCGACAATTCATGCCGTTGTTTCGACCGCAATAGTGATAATCACATTGAGGAAGTGGATTTCAACGCGTTCAATACATGTGCGAGTACGAGCCGAGCGGGGGTTCCAGCGAATGTGTCGATCTGTAACGGCTCCTAGCACAGCGACGGGTCGCGAAGACCGTCGGCGAGCCACGGAGTTCATCCCCGTGCTTGCCGATTTGGAAAAAGCGCGTCGCCGTCGCGAGAAGCGCCGGGATAAACCCGGCGGCTCGCCAGTCGCGATGCTCATGCTCGCATTCACATTTCTGATAGGCGAGCGGGCAGGCGCCGCACTCATCAATTCGCCGCCGTCGAGCGTCACGACGTATCGCGTGTACGAGCTGGCCCTGTCAGCCAATACGCCGGGCAGCAATCCCTACACGAATGGTCCGAGCGTGACGGCCACATTCACCGGAACCTCGGGAGGGGCGGTGGGCAAAGTGCTCACCATGAAAGGGTACTGGGACGGCGGTAATGTCTGGCGGATTCGCTTTGCGGCCACCGCGACCGGCGACTGGTCATGGACCACCTCATCCAGCGATGCGGGCTTGAACGGAATCAGCGGAAGCGTCCTGGCGGTGGCGCCGACACCGGCGGAGCTATCGGCCAACCAGCTTTACCACGGCTTCCTCCAGCATGACGGCTCGTACGCCTGGCAGCTCTCGGACGGCACGCCATTTCTGCCCGTAGGCGACACGCACTGGTCGTTCTCGGAGGAATTCACCACCACCGAGTGGCAACAGTGGATGAGCGCCCGGCAGGGACAGAAGTTCAACACTTTCCTCGGTTGCGTGTGGCTGGCGATCTATTCGCGCGCCGGTGTTCCCGACGCTTTTCCGGACCAAGACAACGGGAGCACGTGGGACAGCCTGCAGGTCAATTACTTCCAGCGGCTCGACGGCATGATGCAGTACGCCAACGATCACGGCGTCATGATGGGTCTGACGATCGGAGGTTTTCCCGACAACAGCAACTGGTTTGCCAAGATGCAGACGCAGGTCCGCGACGACCGCTGGTTCAAATACTGTGTTGCTCGCTATACGGCGTATAACGTCCGCTGGGGTCTCTATGGCGAAGTGAACGAAAAGAATCCGCCGGCAGGCTGGGGCGGCGGCGTCACTACCTGGCAGGGGGAAGTGGCCCATAAGGCGCAGCTCGTGAAGGATGAAGATCCTTACGATCATCCCATCGGCAGCCACCACAATACCGTCGATACCAGCAGCACCGGGAATCCCAACATCGATTACATTGAAGTGCAGATCGACGCCTGTCCGGTGCGTAGTGAAACGCAATATAACAGCGCTATTGCGGATCGCAGTTATGGCAAGCCGGTCTGGTTCGAAGAATACTGGTACGAAAACACCACATGTGACAATGAATTCGTCCGCGGCATTCGCAATACGCATCGTAACTTTGTGGCCGGTCTGGCATTTCCGACCATGGGCAGCTCTTTCCAGCACATTGGGATCCTAAGCTTAGAATTCCACGTGGACAAGTTGTCGC